>Ga0115569_10000366_pt1 | contig 36919 bp, 35 predicted proteins | sample COGITO_mtgs_1205_2_FD_87295 | JGI IMG/M metagenome (GOLD analysis project Ga0115569, IMG submission 87295) | Pelagic marine microbial communities from North Sea - COGITO_mtgs_120503 | ecosystem: Environmental > Aquatic > Marine > Epipelagic | place: Germany:Helgoland, sampling site Kabeltonne... | reverse complement strand
CAGGGGAAAAGAGGTAAAAGCTGTAGAATTTGGAGCAAAAGTAAACAAGCTTCAAATTGATGGAATTAATTTTATTCAACGGATTAGTTTTGATAATTTTAACGAAGGAACACAGTTTAAAAGCACTATTTATAAAGCACAAGGCCTCACAAAAACAAAAGTAAAAACAGTAGGAGCAGATGCTATTTATGCCACCAATAAAAATAGAGTTTTTGCAACCACTAATAAAATACAAACCGATTTTAAGCCAAAAGGAAAACCTTCAAAACACAGAAAGCAACAACTACAATTAGCAAAAATAATAACCAAAGAAAGAGCTACTAGATTGGAAGGAAGTTTTGGAAAAGAGAAAGAGCATTATCATTTAAAGAAGGTAAAAGCCAAGACAAAAAAAACAGAAATACTCTGGATATTCTTTGGAATACACACTGCAAATTGTTTAGAAATTGGCAGAAGAATGCAACAACAAGTTTTAGAAAAAGTAGCCTAAATCTTTAATCAGAACGTTAAAAAATACAGGAAACCTATGCCTTATATCTAACAAAAATCTAAAAGAACTCTAAAAAATAAAAAAAGGATACAAAAAATCACATTTTTTGCATCCTGTTTATTCGTCAAAATAATTTATTGCGCTACTTCTGAAAGTGCCTAAATTTTAACCACAAAAAAACTCCAACAAATAGCTGTTGGAGTTTTTTTTATATTGAAAGATTCTAGAAGAATTACTCTTTTTTGAATTTTGCGTATTTTGTTTTAAATTTATCAATACGTCCTGCAGCATCAATAAGTTTAGATTTACCAGTGTAAAATGGGTGAGAAGTTCTAGAAATCTCTAATTTCACTAAAGGATACGATACACCATCAACCTCTAAAGTTTCTTTTGTGTCTACAGTAGAACGTGTTAAAAATACATCTTCATTAGACATGTCCTTAAACGCTACCATTCTATAATTTTCTGGATGAATTCCTTTTCTCATTTTATGATGTTTTAATACTTTAATGTTATGTTTGCATGAGTAAAGTTGGTAAAGCTTACTCTTTCTCTAAATAGTTGTTATCTACTATTTTGAGGATGCAAATTTAACTATATTTTTTAATTAACAAATAAATATTTTACTTTTATTTGATTCAATCAAGACAATAGTTACATTTACCCATATTTAATCGAAATAAAGAGCGGTATCCTCCCTTTATGAAACGGTGAAAAACTAAAAAATAAATATAAAAAACCCAAAAATGAAAAATAGTACTTTACTTGTTGTTTTTTTATCCTCTTTTCTACTGATCACTTCTTGTTCTGATGTGTATCAATTTAGCTTAATCCATACTAAAAAAGTAGCACTAAACGCAAACATCGAAGTTACTTTAAAAGAGAAAGAAGACAAGAAAGTAAACAAAGTTCAGTTTTTTGTGAATGGAAAAGAAATTGCTTCTGAAGGAGTTTCTACAGAAATAAGTACAGCAGACTTAGGTGTTGGGAAACACAAAATTTCGGCATTGGTCTTTTATCCTGAAAAAACAAAAAAAGAAAATAGTTTTTTTGAAATTTTGGCCAACTCCCCTCCCATTGTCTATGACTACAAAATTATCAACAGATATCCTCATGATACAAAAGCATACACTCAAGGTTTGGAATATTACAATGGTTTTTTGTATGAAACTACAGGACGTAGAGGGCAATCTACACTGAGAAAAGTTGACATTAAAACTGGAAAAGTTTTACAGAAAAAAGCTTTAGATGAAAAATATTTTGGCGAAGGAATGACCATTTTTAACAACAAAATATTTTGGCTAACATGGCAAGGAAAAAAAGGGTTTATCTACAATGTAGATACTTTTGAACAAGAAAAAGAGTTTGCTTATCAAAAAAGCAAAGAAGGTTGGGGCTTTACGCATAATGAAACCGCATTGATTAAATCTGATGGTTCTCATAAAATTTGGTTTTTAGACCCTGATACTTTAGAAGAAAAAAAGTCGATTCAAGTATACACAAACAAATACGCCGTAAATAACTTAAATGAATTAGAGCTTATCAATGGGAAAATCTATGCAAACAAATACCAGCAAAATGCGATTGTTATTATAAATCCAGAGACCGGCATTGTTGAAGGGATTGCCAATTTAAAATCTTTGAAAAAAGAAATGGAAAAAACCCAAAAACTAAAAGCACAAGATGAAGTTTTAAATGGTATCGCCTATGATGCTAAAAACAACAGAATCTTCGTTACAGGAAAAAACTGGGGTACATTATTTGAAATTGAGTTGATTGAAAAACAATAATTAACTTCATAAAAAGTTATATCAAATACATGTTGAAAGATAGAAGAGTTAAAAATAGTTTTTATAAAAAGTAATATGCGATACATTATATACACATTCTTAATTATTATGGTTGCTTATATAAGTTCTTGTAGAAAAGATTTTAATACCGTACCTAGTTTTGGAAATTTAGAATTCTCTAAAGACACCGTTTTTTTAGATACAGTATTTACAAATATTGGTTCTTCAACTTATAATTTAAGGGTGTATAATCGTGGAAATAACGCAATTACAATTCCTGAAATTCGATTAGAAAATGGGACTTCCTCTAACTACAGATTAAATGTGGACGGCATACCAGGAAAAGAATTTTCAGATATTGATATTCTTGCCAAAGACAGTATTTTTGTTTTTGTAGAAACAACGACTGATGTAGGTAATGCACTGAGTCTATTATACACAGATCGAATTTTATTTGATAACGGAAGCCAACAACAAGATGTAGATTTAGTAACATTAGTGCAAGATGCCAACTTTATTTTTCCTGGTAAAGATGCCGTTACAATGAAAATAGACAGCCTTACTTTAGATGGGGAACCAACGACTTTAAAAGGGCGTTTTTTAACAGATCCTGAATTAACAATTACCAACACAAAACCAACAGTAATTTATGGTTTTGCTGCTGTTCCTGCAAATAAAACATTAACAATAGAAGCGGGATCAAAAATTTATTTCCATAACAATTCTGGTTTAATTGTGGACAACAAGGGGACTTTAAAGGTCAACGGAACACGTACGGAAAAAGTGATTTTTGAAGGCGATCGTTTAGCGCCTTCTTTTAGTGAAATTTCTGGACAATGGGGAACCATTTGGATGCGTGGAGGCAGTAAAAACAATGAAATGAACCATGCTATTATTAAAAATGGAATTATAGGAATTTTGGTGGATAGTATTGGAACCTTTTTTTCGCCAACATTAAAGCTAAAGAATACAGAAATTTACAACCATTCTAATTTTGGGGTTTTAGGTAGAGGAACAAATATTGAAGGGCAAAACGTGGTTATTGGAGGTGCGGGTCAAGCATCTTTAGCTGCGACCATCGGAGGTACCTATAATTTTACACATTGTACTTTTGCAAACTTTTGGAACGAAAGCTTGCGGACACTACCTGCCGTTTTAGTAAACAATTTCTTTGAGTATACAGATGCTACTGGTCAGGATATAATTGAGGTTAGAGATTTACATGCTGCTAATTTTACCAATTGTATTTTTGACGGAAATAATTCTATTGAATTTGTCCTGGACAATGTTAATGGAGGTGGACTATTCAATTACAACATTCGTAATGCGATGATTAAATTTACAGATCCGAATGCATCTTTTAAAGACAATATTGAATTAGATTTTACAAATTCTTTTTATCAAAATATTATTTTAAACGGTAATCCTAGTTTTAAAAACACCCAAAACAATGATTTTATTATTGGTGAAAATTCTGATGCGATTAACAACGCAATAAGAACCAGTTTTTTCACAGATATCTTAGGGATTGACAGGAGTACGAACCCCGATATTGGAGCTTACCAACATATTACTTTTGAGTAACTTTTCTTTTTTTTAAAAGTAAATGTGGCTGAAATTTATATAAAATTTAGTCTTAAAAGTATGAAAATTTAAGTAGCTTGCTTCTTTAAATTTTTAGGAATGAAAAATATTGTTATTACTGGTACCAGTAGGGGAATTGGTTTTGAACTTGCAAAAAAATTTGCAGAAAACGGACATCAAGTTTTAGCTTTGTCCAGAAACAAAAAGCCTTTGTCTGACTTCAATCACAAAAATATTACTGTAATTTCTGTTGACCTATCTAAGAATTCAGATTTTATTAAAGTAACAGACTTTATTAAAAATAACTGGAAACAAGTTGATATTTTAATCCATAATGCTGGAAAACTAATTCACAAACCTTTTGCAGATTTATCTTCAGATGATTTCTTAGAAGTCTATAAGGTAAATGTATTTGCAGTTGCTGAATTGACAAAACGAATGATTCCCTATCTACAAAAGGGAAGTCATGTTGTTACAATCAGTTCCATCGGAGGGATTCAAGGAAGTTTGAAATTTCCTGGATTAGCAGCTTATTCTTCTGCAAAAGGAGCGGTCATCACTTTATCTGAATTATTAGCAGAGGAATACAAAGAAGCCAAAATTTCTTTTAATGTTTTAGCCCTGGGAGCTGTTCAGACAGAAATGTTAGCAGACGCTTTTCCGGGTTACAAAGCACCGCTATCAGCTTCAGATATGGCAAATTATATCTATGACTTTTCCTTAAATGGAAATACGTTTTATAACGGTAAAGTTTTGCAAGTTTCTTCTACAAATCCATAATTAGTTCGTAAAATTAAAAAGTGAATTCAAACTATCAAAAATTCGTTCCTTTAAAGGCTATTCCATTTGTAGAATTTCTAATAAACGAGCATAATTTTGACTTGAAAATTGTGAATCAGCGGGCTACAAAACATGGTGATTTTAGGCAACTACCTAATGGGAAATTTCAAATTACAGTGAACAACAACCTCAACAAACATCAATTCTTACTAACTTTGGTGCATGAAATTGCACATCATGTTACGCATCAAAAATTTGGAAGAGTACAACCTCATGGAAAAGAATGGAAAACAGTTTTTCAACATTTAATGTTGCCTTTTTTACGTCCTGAAATTTACTCCAAAGAAATGCTTCCTTGTCTGGCAACATATTTAAAAAACCCAAAAGCAAGTACAGATACTGATGTTAACTTATCATTAGTTTTAAGAGGAAGTGTGGCAGCTTCGGGAAAGAGTTTTATCTTTGACATTCCTTTTGGGTGTTTTTTTGAATTTAAAAAGGCTATTTATCAAAGAGGAAACAAAAGAAGAACACGGTTTGAATGCTTAAACATGAACAATAAAAAAGTGTATTTATTCAATCAAAACGTAGAGATAAAAGTACTTAAACCTAAGCATGAGGAACAGTAAAAACAATTACAATTCTCCTCTATATATTTCATAAAATAGAAAAACGAAACTGAAGGCATGAAAGCAAATAAAAATTATTACGCAGTTATTATGGCAGGTGGAGTTGGTTCTCGTTTTTGGCCAATGAGCACCCAAGAAAATCCGAAACAATTTCACGATATGTTGGGCGTTGGACAAAGTTTAATTCAACGAACATTTGACAGAATTAATGGATTAGTCCCTTCAGATAATATTTTAATAGCTACAAATGCGCATTATGAAACATTGGTTTTAAAACAATTACCAAAAGCAACTAAAAACAACTTATTATTAGAACCTGCAATGAGAAATACAGCTCCTTGTATTTTATATTCAGCATTGAAAATTTATGCTCAAAACCCTGAAGCGGTAATTTTAGTTGCCCCTTCTGATCATTGGATTGATAACGAAGCAGCGTTTTTAAATAACATTCAAACTTCGTTTGATACTTGTTCAAAAGAAGATATATTAATGACTTTAGGAATTCAACCAGATTCACCGAATACGGGGTATGGTTATATTCAATTTACAAAGGAGGATACAGTGATTAAAAAAGTAGCCAATTTCAGAGAAAAACCTGCTTTGGAAACAGCTAAAAAGTTTCTTGCTAGTGGTGATTACCTATGGAATGCTGGCATCTTCGTTTGGTCTGCTAAAAGCATTATTAAAGCTTTTAAAGAACACCTACCCGATATGTTTGCTATTTTAGATGCTGGAGACACTGTTTATAATTCTGATTTTGAGAGTGATTTCATCAAGAAAAATTATAGTAAATGTGAAAATATCTCTATAGATTTTGGAATTATGGAGCAAGCAAAAAACGCACATGTCTTACCTGTAGAATTTGGCTGGAATGACCTAGGAACTTGGGGTTCTCTCTATAATAAATTAGAAAAAGACATGCACCAAAACGCTGTTGTTGGCGCTGAAACCCTATTTAAAGATGCCAATGGAAACATGGTTAGAACGCAATCTGGCAAAAAAGTCGTTATACAAGGTTTACACGATTTTATCGTGGTCGAAAAGGACAATGTACTCCTAATTTGTCCTAAAAAAGACGAACAGGACATCAAGCAAATAGTTGCCGATGTTAAAAATAATTTTGGTGAGGAATTTGTCTAAACAATAAAAAAAAGCTTTTACTATTGCTAAAATAATGGCAGTATGTGGAAATCTTTTTTTATTCTCTTTTGATAAATAAAGTGTCTAACTTCATTTCTTTTTGAAGCCAATTTCTTAAACCTCTTTGTTTAGTTACAATAATACTATCTGGCAACTTTAAATTCCATTTTATAGTCGCCATGGGAATCGTATCTATATTGATAAAATCTTTCGATGACAATATGTTGGCAAAACCTATCTTTTCTATTCCATTATACCTAATTTTAGCTTCTTTAGAAATGCGACTAAATGCCACTACTTTTTGATTTTTATTTAAAGCGTCTTCTTCAATTCTTGTGTTTAATAATAAAATCGTTTGTTGTAAATCTGTAATTTGTTTTTGAAGTCCTGCAATTATATTTTTACTTTCCTGTAATTCAACTCTCTTTTCTTTGTAGGCAGTTGTAATCAACTCAAAACTCTTTGTATCACTTCCTTTAATTTCAATGACTACCTCTTTTAAATTCGCATATCTAGGGTCATTAACTAATTGATTTTGCAGCATATTTTCTTCTGCCTCACTAATTTCATTGAAGAAATTTAAACTAATTACTCGCCTTTTAGTATCTATACCTTTATCAATTAATTGATATTTAGGATTAGAATTTATTTCATTTTTGACATAGTTTTTAAACTGTATGTTCATTCTACTGTCGTTCAATGCATATATGAAGGTATATACAGCTGGAATCATGACTGCAATACCAACAACAGCAGCGATGGTTGCATAGCGTTTTCTTCTTGCAGCATTTGCATATTTATGCATGGGAAAACGAAGTAACTTTAACACTAAAAAAGTAGCTAATGCTATAAAGATGGTATTAATTGTAAAAAGATACATCGCTCCAAAAAAGTATTGAAAATTACCAATGGCTAATCCATATCCAGCAGTGCATAATGGAGGCATTAAAGCGGTTGCAATAGCAACGCCAAAGATTACAGAAGCAACCGTACCTTTTTTTGTTCTTGCGACCATCAAAGCGAGACCACCAAAAAAAGCAATTAAGACATCTCTAATATCTGGACGAACTCTGCCCAATAATTCTGAATTATCTTCACTTAGTGGAAAGAGATAGAAAAACAAAAAAGAAGCAAATAAACTCAAACCAATCATGGTACCAAGGTTGACCAATGACTTTTTAAATGTATGAATATCATTTAAGGCAAAAGACATTCCAATACCTAAAATTGGCCCCATCAAAGGCGATATCAACATCGCGCCGATCACAACTGCTGTTGAATTGGCATTTAAACCGATAGATGCCACAAAGACTGCAAAAATAAGAATCCAAGCAGTAGCTCCTTTAAAAGGAATGTCTGCTTTGATCGCTTCTATTGTTGTTTCATAGTCTGTGTCTTCTCTAAAATCTAAAAGCTCTTTTAAAAAATTTTTTAGACTTGAAAATAAACCTTTAGCATCCTTTTTTATTTCTTGTTTTGACCGCTGAACAGCATCGTGATTTAAATTCTTTTGTTCCATATATACTACTTTACAAGATTGGAAAGATACAAAAAAAGTTTTCTGAATGTAGTTTTTATAATTTTACTGGAGATAAATAGTATCAATTTCTAATTTAAATTTTTGACCAATTTTATTACCAATTAAGAAGACAATCTGCTCAATTTCATCGGCTGAAAAATTATCCTTTTCTAATTTTCTTCCTCGAAAGACAGGAAACATACTTTTTAATGGAATACGAATATCTTGCCATTCATTCTCTTTTGTAGAAAATTCAGACATATAAGAATAGCTCTTATTCGCAGCATCTTTAATTCGGAGTTGATACGTATTCCCATCCCCTTTTACTTTTAAAACGATATTTGAAAGACCTTCGATTCTTAGTGCTTCGAAACCGTATCTTAATGAAGAAAAGCCTCCGTTATTTTCTAGGGAAACGACACCAGAAAATTCACCGAAACCATTGTCATTCAATTTAAAATTTCCTTTAGATTTTCCACCCATTACTACATCGTCAATAACTTGCCAATCAGAAATAGTTGAATTTGAGTTAAAATTGAAAATAACAATTTTTGAAACGCTCATAATAAATGGGATAAAAATTAAAAATAAAGCTTTGTTCATAATCAGTATAAAGTTAAACGACAAAAATAATATTCCTTTGGCAATAACTATCTTAAATCGCTACTAAATAAAAAAAGCTTCACAAGGATGTGAAGCTTTTAATGTGACCGGGCTGGGGCTCGAACCCAGGACCCTCTCCTTAAAAGGGAGATGCTCTACCAACTGAGCTACCAGGTCATTCTTTTCTTTTAAGCGGCTGCAAATATATCTTTTATTTTATAAAAAACAAATCTATTTTTATTTTTTTCCACTTAAATAAGCTTCTCTTACTTTCTTAAATAAATTAGAAGAATATACAAAATCTACAACTGCTTCATTATCAGTTTTAAATATCTCTTCACTGCTTCCTTCCCATGCTTTTTTTCCATCTTTTAAGAAAACTATTTTTTCACCAATTTCCATCACAGAATTCATATCATGCGTATTAATTACAGTTGTAATCTTATATTCATCTGTAATTTCTTGAATTAATTTATCAATCACAATGGCAGTTTGAGGGTCCAGACCCGAATTTGGTTCGTCGCAAAATAAATACTTTGGATTCATAACAATTGCTCTTGCAATAGCAACTCTTTTTTGCATTCCTCCAGACAGTTCTGCAGGTAGTTTTTTATTAGAATTTTCTAAATTCACTCTATTTAAAACAAAATTCACTCGGGCTAACATTTCTGCATGCGACTGATTTGTAAACATTTTTAACGGAAACATCACATTATCTTCTACTGTTTGAGAATCAAACAATGCACTTCCTTGAAAAACCATCCCAATTTCTTGCCTCCATTGTTGTTTTTCTTTTTCTGAGAATTTTGTATTTATTCTTCCATCAAAAGAAATTATACCCTCTTCCGGAGTATGTAAACCTATTAAGGATTTTAAAAATACGGTTTTCCCCGAACCACTTTGACCAATTATTAAACTCGTCTTTCCTGGATGAAAAGTAGCGGAAATATCTTTTAACACCTCTACTTCCCCAAAACCTTTTTTTAAATTTTTTACGATGATCATTTGTTTAAGTTAAAAGCATTTGAGTTAAAAAATAATTAGAAATTACAATTAAAATGGTTGTCCAAACAACAGCTTGCGTACTTGCTTTACCTACCGCTATTGACCCTCCCTTAACATAATATCCATGATAAGAAGGCACAGTCGCTATTAGAAATGCAAAAATTAATGTTTTAATAATTGCATATATCAGTAGAAATGAATTAAAATCTGTTTGTATCCCTTCTATATAATCTGCACCAGAAAATAGACCCGATAAAACTCCAGAAACCCAACCACCAAAAATACCCAAAAACATCCCTAAAGAGATTAAAAATGGGTAAAAGAAAATGGTTGCTAAAATTTTTGGCAACACCAGATGATTCAAAGAGTTTATACCCATTACCTCTAAAGCATCTATTTGCTCTGTAACACGCATTGTACCGATACTTGAGGTTATATAAGACCCCACTTTACCCGCTAAAATAATCGAACAAAAAGTGGGCGCAAATTCTAAAATTATAGAACGTTTGGCCGCAAAACCAATTAAAGAATCTGGTATAAAAGGACTGTCTAAATTTAAGGCTGTTTGCAGGGCAATAACACCCCCAATAAAAAAAGAAATAAACATAATAATCCCTAAAGATTTTAATCCTAAATCTTCTATTTCTTTTAGTAAAGCTTCGTAAAAAACCTTTGATCGTTGTGGTCTTCTAAAAACACGGCGTAACATGATAAAGTATTTACCAATATGTTCTAGGTAATTCATTCATTTTAATTTTATGCTAAAGTATTAAAATATCATTAATTGAAGGTTAAATTATGTCTATCATAATAAAAAATAATTACCTTTGACGAATTATTTAATTATCGAAATATGAAACTCAAAATCCTTTTTAGTCTTCTAAGCTTGTTTTTTTTTTTAGGAAGCTGCAGGCCAGAGAAAAAATCTAAAAAAACAAAATTAGTTATTGGTATTGTTATCGATCAAATGAGGTATGATTATTTAACAAAATATGCAAATAGATATGGGGAAAATGGATTTAATAGGATTTTAAAAAATGGTTTTTCATTAGAAAATGCGCATTTAAATTACATTCCTACTTATACTGCTGTTGGCCATACCTCAATTTACGCAGGTACAACACCAAGTGAACATGGAATTATTTCTAATAATTGGTATGATAAGTTTTTAAAAAAATCGATTTATTGTGTTGATGACGCTGCTTATAAAACTGTTGGAAACGATAGTAAAAAGGGTCAAAAATCACCAAAGAGATTGTATACTACAACAATTACTGATCAACTACACCTAGCGCAAAATATGCATGGAAAAACGATTGGAATTTCCATGAAGGATCGTGCTGCTATTTTACCCGTTGGTCCTACCGCAAATGCTGCTTATTGGTATGATGGTAATGATTATAATACTTGGATTACAAGTACTTTTTATACAGATAGACTTCCTAAATGGGTAAAAGAATTCAATGCAAACAACAAGGCAGATGCGTATCTAAACAAGACCTGGGAAACTCTTTATGACATAAAGAGTTATACAAATAGTAGAGATGACAATAACATTTTCGAAGAAAAATTAGCTGGTCAAAAAACGCCTACTTTCCCTAAGAATTTAAAAAAATTACGTAAAAAAAATGGGAATTTTAATTTGCTAAAAACGGTACCTGCTGGCAATACTTTTACCGTAGATTTTGCAAAAGCAGCAATTATTGGTGAAAATTTAGGAAAAAGTGAATACACTGATTTCTTAGCTTTAAGCTTTACCTCAACTGATTATATTGGTCATAAATACGGCGTTGCTGCTGTAGAAATAGAAGACACCTATTTACGTTTGGATAAAGATTTGGCAGATTTCTTTGATTTTTTAGACCAACAAGTTGGAAAAAATGCCTACACCTTATTTTTAACAGCAGATCATGCAGCGGTTCATGTTCCTTCCTATTTACAATCGCTAAAAATACCTGCCCACTATCTTAAAAGTAAAAAATTTAAAAAGTTCCTTTTAAAGGTGACTAAAAAATATTTTAATTCGATAGAATTAATTGAAAACGTTTCTAACTACCAAATTTTTCTGGATAAAGACAAAATAGAATCTTTAGGGTTTGAAGTAAATACAGTTGCCCAAAAGCTAGCTGATGAAGTTGTTTCTTTTGATGAAATATACAAAGCTGTTACTGCAAGAACGCTACAAACAACTCATTTCTCAACAGGGATTTTAAATGCCCTACAAAATGGCTATAACCAAAAACTATCTGGAGAGGTATTAATGATTCCTAATCCTGCAACCTTAATGAGAGGAAAAAAAGGGACAAGTCATAGCTCAGGTTATTCTTATGATACACATGTTCCATTAATTTTTTATGGAAATGGAATACAAAAAGGTGCATCAACAAAAAAATATAACATTACAGATATTGCACCAACAATAGCAAACTTATTAGATATTGAAGCACCAAATGGTACAAATGGCGTTGTTATTGACGAGGTTTTAAAATAGGAATTAAACTTTAGGTAGAAACACTTCTGCCATCATACAACGTGCGCTTCCTCCTCCACAGGTTTCGATAGTTTCTAAAGGACTAGAAATAATTTGACAATGATTGCTTATTTGTGATTTTTGTGATTGTGTCAAACTTTCAAAAGCAGTTTCACTCATTATTAAAAATCGTTCCTCATTTTTGCTATTGACTTGTAAAAGGTTTCCCGCAAAGCGAGCTACTTGTTCTTCGGTAATATCAATCACCTTTTTACCCGTTGCCTTTAAATGCTTCAAAACATTTTTGCGTTCCGTTTTATCATCTATAGCTGACAAACAAATGATCGCAAAAGTTTCTGCAACACACAGCATCACATTGGTATGATAGATCGCTTTCCTGACTCCATCTATTGTTTGATTGGCTGTAAAAAGAACTGGCATATACTCAAAATCTTCACAAAATTCGATAAACAATTCTTCATCTGCTCTGGCAGAAAGTGCGCAATAAGCCTTCTTATTCACTCGATCTAAAACCATACTCCCTGTTCCTTCCAAAAAAACAGCTGCTTCTTCTGCAGAAGTATAGTCTACAATATTTTCAATTAAAAAATCCTCTTTTTCTAGTGCTTCTAAAACATCTTCTCGCCTTTCTAAACGTCTATTTTCAGCAAACATAGGATATATAGCAACAGTACCCTCTTTGTGAAAAGAAATCCAATTATTGGGGAATATTGCATCTGGAGTATCAAATTCTTTGGTGTCGGAAAACACAATTACATGAATACCAAAACTGCGAAGTTTCTCTACAAATACATCAAATTCTTTTTGCGCTTTGGCATTTATTACACCAGGAAGTGTATTGTCAATTTTTTTTTGATAATAGTTGTTTACTGCGGTTTGTTCATTCATCCTAAAACTTACAGGACGTATCATTAAAACTGTATCTGATGTTTGCTTCATTATACTTGGACTATTTAAAACAAAATTAGCCTTTTTTTTAAGTTGATAAACCATTCACAAAGTTTAAATCGTATCTTTTACTTATTTTTACTTTATGAAAAAAATAGTTTTCTTTTTTACAGTTACTTTTTCTCTTTTTACTTTAGGCCAAAATCTTCCTAAAGGATTTGTTTATTTATCTGATATTGATAAAACCATACAAAAAGAAGTACGCTATTTTAGTAACAATAATTTTATAGGAAAACGAATTGATGGCTACCATAAAAATCGGGTAATAATCACTGAAAAAACTGCCATGTCTTTACAGAATGTGCAACAGATTTTATTGAAAAAAGGATTGAGTCTTAAAATATTTGACGCCTACAGACCGCAACAAGCTGTTAATCATTTTGTACGCTGGGCAAAGGTTCTAAAAGACACCTTAATGAAAAAGGAATATTACCCTAATGTACAAAAATCTGAATTATTCAAAAGAGGTTTTATTGCGTCAAAATCTGGACATTCAAGAGGTAGTACTGTCGATTTAACCATCGTAAACAGTAAAACAGGTATCGCATTAGACATGGGAAGCCCGTATGATTTTTTTGGAGAAAAGTCGCATCCTTTTTATAAAAAAAGTACTCAAAACCAACAAAAAAATAGACTTTTACTTCGGAACATTATGATGAAAAATAATTTTATACCCTATAGTAATGAATGGTGGCATTTTACATTAAAAAAAGAACCCTTTGCTGAAACTTATTTTAATTTTCCAATAGAATAAAAAGTTTTAACAAAAATAGCAACAACTTCACTTAAAATCGGCATTATATTTGCACCACTATTGTTTGTAAGCAACCTAGAAATGAAATTAAAAATAAAACTTCTTTTTTTATCAATATCTCTTTTATCCCTTGGTCACTTATCTGCACAATTAGATAATAGTTCTGAAAATGAAGAAAAAGGAAAAATTAAAGCAATAGCATTAAAGAGTGCTAAAGAAGTCAAAAGGCCAAAATCTTTAGAATTAAACCCTAAAAACAGCTTTAAGAATGCTTACAATATAGAGAAAGAGAAGTTAAAAAGGTTACAAGAAGAAAACAAGTTCAACAACCAAGGAATTATATCAAAAGCAAAGGTCAATGAGGAGCGTTTTTTAAAAGCGTTTCAAAAAATAAACGGACAATACATTTATCCAAGAATAGACCAAGACTTAGGTAGTTTTAGAACGAATTCTAAAAGTGTTAATATCATCTGTAGAGACTTTCAATACCCTGATGGAGACCGAGTTACCATACTCATAAATGACATCCCCGTTATTCTTAATATCACCTTACAACGAAACTATCAAAAGTTTAATATCCCTCTGGAGGTTGGCATCAATAAAATTGCTTTCAAAGCGCTAAATCAAGGTACTTCTGGACCAAATACTGCTGCCTTTAAAGTTTATAATGATGCTGGCGTATTACTTTCTTCTAAAGAATGGAATTTAGCAACTGGCGCTAAAGCCACGATAGTTATAGCAAAAGACAAAGAATAACCTTATAATCTTTTGTTGTAATTTAAACTAATCTTGTTTTTTTATTCTATCAAAAACAGTTATTTTTGTGATTGATTACACAAAAAATAAATTTCGGTATTCTCAAAAATAAACAATAGTACAAAAATGAAAAAAATCACCAAACAAACCTATTTAGATTGGTACAAAGACATGCTTTTTTGGCGTAAATTCGAAGACAAACTAGCTTCTGTTTATATTCAACAGAAAGTTAGAGGTTTCTTACACTTATACAATGGTCAAGAAGCAATTTTAGCAGGTGCATTGCATGCAATGGATCTAACTAAAGACAAAATGATTACTGCCTACAGAAATCATGTACAACCAATTGGTATGGGAGAAGATCCTAAACGTGTAATGGCAGAATTATTTGGAAAAGCAACTGGAACATCTAAAGGAATGGGAGGTTCTATGCATATTTTTTCTAAAGAATTTCGTTTTTATGGTGGTCATGGTATTGTTGGTGGACAAATTCCTTTAGGGGCAGGTCTTGCTTTTGGTGATAAATATAGTGGTTCTGGTGGTGTTACATTAACCTGTTTTGGAGATGGAGCAGCAAGACAAGGTTCTTTACACGAAGCATTTAACCTTGCAATGTTATGGAAATTACCTGTAATTTTTATTTGTGAAAACAATGGATATGCAATGGGTACTTCTGTAGATAGAACGGCGAATCATACCGATATTTGGAAACTTGGTTTAGGATATGAAATGCCTTGTGGACCCGTAGACGCTATGAACCCAATTAAAGTTGCAGAAGCTGTAGACGAAGCTTTAGATAGAGCAAGACGAGGTGATGGACCTACTTTCTTAGAAATGAAGACTTACAGATATAGAGGTCATTCCATGTCTGATGCGCAACATTACAGAACCAAAGATGAGGTAGAAGAATACAAAAAAATAGATCCTATTACTCAAGTAAAAGATATTATTTTAGAAAAAAATTATGCTACAGCTGAAGAAATCGCTGCTATAGATAAAGAGGTGAAAGCGAAGGTAAAAGAATGTGAAGAATTTGCAGAAGATTCTCCTTATCCAGAACCTGAACAGATGTATGACATGGTATATGAACAAAAAGATTATCCTTTTATAAGTTAAAATATGGCTACAATTATAAACATGCCAAGATTAAGTGACACCATGGAAGAAGGTGTACTGGCAAAATGGTTAAAAAATGTTGGAGATAAAATTGAGGAAGGTGATATTTTAGCTGAAATCGAGACTGACAAAGCAACAATGGAATTTGAATCTTTCTATGAAGGAACCTTATTATATGTAGGTCTTCAAGAAGGAGAAACTTCTCCTGTAGATGTTTTATTAGCGATTATTGGTGAAGAAGGTGAAGACATTTCTGCAATTATAAATGGCAGTAGTTCAGAACCAGAAAAAACAATAACTCCCGAAGCAATAAAAGAAGAAACAACTGCAGAAGTAAGTAAGACTGATACTGTTGAAATCCCTGAAGGAGTTCATGTAATAACAATGCCTCGTTTAAGCGATACGATGACTGACGGAACTGTGGCAACATGGTTAAAGAAAGTTGGAGATGTTGTTGGAGAAGGTGACATGCTCGCTGAAATTGAAACCGATAAAGCGACTATGGAATTTGAATGTTTCTACGAAGGAACCATATTATTCATTGGCGTGCAAGAAGGAGAAACAGTTCCTGTTGATAGTTTATTAATTATTATTGGACCTGCTGGAACAGATGTTGCCGCACTTGTTGCAAAGGGTAGCGCTGTCACTTCTAAAGAAGAATCTATTGATGAGAAAACAGCAACAAAACCAGCTGCTGCAAATAAAACTGAAGAAGTAAAAGCGGTTGTTACTTCAAGTAACACCTCTAACGGACGTGTTTTTGCATCTCCATTAGCTAAGAAAATTGCTACTGATAAAGGAATTAATTTAGCAGATGTAAATGGTTCTGGTGAAAACGGAAGAATTATTAAAAAAGATGTAGAAAACTTCACTCCTTCTACAAATGAAGCAGCAAGCAAAAGTACTGTTACTGCTCCTACTTTGAGTTTCATTGCTACTGGCGAAGAAAGATCTGAAGAAGTTAAGAATTCTCAAATGCGTAAAGCAATTGCAAAATCTTTGGGGAATTCTAAATTTTCAGCACCCGATTTTAGTTTGAATATTGAAGTTGACATGGACAATGCAATGGCATCTAGAAAAACCATAAATGCAATCCCAGATACTAAAGTATCTTTCAATGACATGGTTGTAAAGGCATGTGCAATGGCATTGAAGAAGCATCCACAAGTAAATACATCTTGGACAGATACAAATACCGTTTATCACAATCATATTCATGTAGGTGTTGCCGTTGCTGTTGATGATGGATTATTAGTACCTGTTATTAAATATACGGATCAATTAAGTTTGACTCAAATTGGTGCAGGTGTTAGAGACTTGGCAGGGAAAGCAAGAAATAAGAAAATAGCTCCTGCAGACATGCAAGGTAGTACGTTTACCGTTTCTAACTTAGGAATGTTTGGAATTGAAAACTTTAATTCTATAATCAATCAACCGAACTCAGCAATTTTATCTGTTGGTGCAATTGTACAAAAACCTGTTGTTAAAGACGGACAGATCGTTGTTGGAAACACGATGAAATTGACCTTAACTTGCGATCACAGAACTGTTGATGGTGCTGTTGGAGCACAATTTTTACAAACATTAAAAACGTTTATTGAAAACCCAGTTACAATGTTAGCGTAGGTTTTTTAAAACTATATTTTTTAAAAAAGCTCGCAAATTTGCGAGCTTTTTTTGTTTATTTATTTTCGATGAAAGGATTAGAAGAAAAATTACAAAACCCAGTTTGGCATTCATTAAATGAGACACATACTAAATTTCTCATGGAATATGATGGTGTTCAATTTTACCACCCAGATATTTGTGTTTTTGGAGCTTTCTATGATCCAAAAAAAACGACAAAAGCATTAAATGAATATTCGAAAATAGCTGAAAGATTCTTTTTAGTTTCAGAAAATGAAATGCCAATTATAGATCGTAATTATGTGATTTTAGAAAAAAAATTTAGTGGCTGTCAAATGGTTTTAGACCATTTCGTAGACATAAAAATAACAGAAAATATTGTTGAATTAACCAAAGATTATAAGAATGAAATATATGATTTAATCTGCTTGGTAATGCCTGGTTTTTATCAAAAAGGAGGTTTTGAAATGGGACAATTCTTTGGGATCTTTAGAGACACGAAATTGGTAGCAGTTTCGGGTCAGAGAATGCAAACAAACGATTTCATTGAACTTAGTTCTGTTGTTACACATCCAGATTATACGAGAAGGGGATTTGCAAAACAACTGATTACATACACAACAAAAGAAATTCTAAAGACAAAAAAACTCCCAATTCTACATACAGATAAAGGAAACACTGCAATACACCTCTATGAAAAATTAGGTTATAAGTTAACCAGAAATATGAATTGGTGGTTATTTCGTAGAAAATAAAGAACAGGAAAATGCCTAAAAAAGGAAAAGCAAAAAATACGGTTAATAAAGCAAAACACACCAAATTGATGCAAAGAAAAATCAATAAGGTGAAGCTAGAAAAACAACTTCATAAAGAGCGTTTAAAATCGATTATTAAAAAAGTCAACGAATCTAAAACGGAAGAAGAATGAATTTAAAATATATTTTAGGGAGTCTTATTTCGTTACCCCTTTTACCTTTGTTGTATTTTCAAGGAAGAAACATTAGAAAGAAAGTACCTAGACTTCCTGAAGCAAAAGAACCGAAAGGTTTTGTAAATGGTGATTTTAAAAAAACACTAGAGATAGTCTGTATAGGAGAAAGTACGTTTGCTGGAGTTGGTGTAGAATATCATAAAAACGGATTTACGGGATCATTAGCAAACACGCTCTCCACAAAATTAAAGAGTACTATAAATTGGCGAGTATATGCTAAAAGTGGGTACACTGTAAAACAAGTTTGTGAAAAAATAATTCCTACAATCGAAGAAACCGCAATAGATATTATCGTCATTGGAATGGGGGGAAATGACGCTTTTACGCTAAACTCACCTAAAAAATGGATTTCTGATATTGATGACCTTGTAAATTCAATTCAAAGTAAGTTTCCTAATACTCCAATCTATTTCGCAAATATGCCTCCTATAAAAGAGTTTCCTGCCTTTACAAAAAGTATAAAATTTGTGATCGGTAATTTGGTAGAAATTTTGGGAAAAGAATTAAAAAAATTTACAGATAATAAATCGAATGTTTATTATAATAATGAAATTGTCACCTTAAAAAAATGGAGTAAAAGACACTCTTTGCCTACTGATAATAGTAAACTTTATTTTAGTGATGGTGTCCATCCATCGAAATTAACCTACCATGTTTGGGGAGAAGAAATGGGTGATTTTATTAAAACAAAAATTAAATCACCCAATTTATCTTTATAAAGATAAAAACACTAATTATTTACACAATAAACGTTTGTCTTTTTTTTACGAATCTATAGCACCTAAAACACGTTTCATAAAAGCATTTAATGCTTCTTTTTTTGGTGTTCCTTCTTTGATCATTTTATCTACTTCAATTGCGCCATATAAATTAGAAATCAACTCACCAATAACATCTAATTCTTCCTCTTTCAATGACGGAACTTCAGTTAAAGCTTCTAATGTTTCTATTGTTTCTAAAACATAATCTTGATCGTTTTCTTCGATAAAACTCGTTAAGTGTTTTATTACAGGTAGTTTCATGTGTCTATATTATTTTTTTAAATGGTCACGTGTAGCTTCCATTTAGTCATTCCGTTGAGTATTGAGACCTCGTTATGGAAGTTTCATAATTAAATTATTTCGTTGACCAATTCTTTCAATACATCAAACTTATTTGTCTGTGTTTGATTCTTAATACTTCCATTTTCAAAAGTGGCAAATGTTGGTAAATTACTAACATCTGCTAATTTTCTACTTTCTGGAAATTTCTCTGCATCCACAATCACAAAAGCTATGTTTTCATTCTCTAAAGCTAACTTTTTAAATTTTGGCTTCATAATTCTACAGTTTCCACACCATGTTGCAGAATATTGAACAATTACTTTATTATTTCCACTTACAAACTCTTGTAAATTATCTTCGCTTAATTCTTGAACCATATTCATTATGAATTTTTCCATCCTAAATCCTTCTCTTTGGGAAGGATTTAAGATGGAGTTAATTATTTTTTAATGAGAAGCTAAATATGCTGCAGTTCCTTTTGCATTAGGAGCCATTGCATCTTTACCTTCTTCCCAGTTTGCAGGACAAACTTCTCCGTTCGTTTGAACATGTGCATATGCGTCAATTAAACGTAAAAATTCATTTACATTTCTACCAACTGGCATATGATTAACGCCTTCATGAAAAACAGTTCCTTCTTCATCAATTAAATACGTTGCTCTGTATGTAACATTATCTCCTTCAACCTGTAACGTTCCTGTTGCCTCATCATATGTTTCATTTGTGATATCTAAAATACCTAAAATTGACGACAAATTTCTGTTGCTATCTGCTAAAATTGGGTAAGTAATCCCTTCAATTCCTCCATTATCTTTAGAAGTACTTAACCATGCAAAATGAACTTCTGGAGTATCACAAGAAGCACCAATCACGATGGTATTTCTTTTTTCAAATTCTCCTAAAGCCGCTTGAAAAGCATGTAACTCTGTAGGACAAACAAATGTAAAATCTTTTGGGTACCAGAATAACAACACTTTCTTTTTGTTTTTAACTGCTGCTTCTAATACATTTAGTTTAAATGTATCGCCCATTTCATTCATTGCGTCTACATTTGAATTTGGAAATTTATTCCCTACTGCTGTTGCCATTTATTGTTTTTTAATTGTTAATTATCCTTTTTTTAAAGTTCCAAATATATCTACTGAAAAGTATTTTTAGAGTAAAAAATAAATTTTTTACAAATAGCAGAATCAATTTTATTTATAAAGACAAATACTTTTTTTTTAAAGTGACGATTTCAACTCATTAACAATTCCTATTACCAACCCTTTTAATTCTTTAGAAGTTTTTTATATTAATAAAAAGCTATGCTTTCTTTAAATCAAACGCATAAGTTTTTCTTATCATTGAATAATAAAATAAATATATTTAATGGATGCATTACTTTTATTTTTTTTTAGTTTTATAAAAAAAATGGAAAATTACAACAAGAATGATGTCAACCAATGCCCATTTATGGGAGGAACTCAAAAAGCAACTGCTGGTAGTGGTACTAGAAATAGAGATTGGTGGCCAAATGAATTAAAATTAAATATTCTTCGTCAAAACGGAATTGCATCAAATCCGATGGGTAAAGATTTTGATTATGCAACTGCATTTAATAGTATCAATTTTACTGAGCTAAAAAAAGATGTTGTAGATTTAATGACAAATTCACAAGATTGGTGGCCTGCAGATTATGGTCATTATGGGCCATTTATGGTTCGTATGGCTTGGCATAGTGCAGGTACATATAGAGTTGGTGATGGACGTGGTGGAGCTGGTTCTGGCACACAACGTTTTGCGCCATTAAATAGTTGGCCAGACAATGGTAATTTAGATAAAGCACGTTTATTATTATGGCCCGTTAAAAAGAAATATGGACATAAATTATCTTGGGCAGATTTAATGATTCTTGCTGGTAATTGTGCTATGGAATCTATGGGGTTTGAAATTTTTGGTTTTGCTGGTGGGCGAGAGGATGTTTGGGAACCTGAACAAGATATTTATTGGGGATCTGAAACAGAATGGTTAGGAAATGATGCACGTTATGAAGATGGTAATTTAGAAAGTGATTTAGGAGCTGCTCACATGGGATTAATTTATGTAAACCCAGAAGGTCCTAACGGAAATCCAGATCCTTTAAAATCAGCTATAGATATTAGAGAAACTTTTGGTAGAATGGCAATGAATGATGAAGAAACTGTTGCCCTTGTTGCTGGAGGACATACATTTGGCAAAGCACATGGAGCTGCAAATCCAGGTGAATATGTTGGTGCAGAACCTGCAGGTGCACCAATTGAAGAAATGAGTACTGGTTGGAAAAACACTTATAAATCTGGAATTTTAGAAGATACAATTACAAGTGGAATTGAAGGAGCTTGGACGCCCAATCCAACACAATGGGATGCTGAATATTTTGATGTTTTACTAAATTATAATTGGGAGTTAACCAAAAGTCCTGCAGGAGCGCATCAATGGACACCAACTGCGGCATCTAATGCTAAAACAGCTCCAAAAGCCGGAAATGCATCTGAAAAACAAGCCTTAATGATGACTACGGCAGACATGGCTATGAAAATGGATTCAGCTTATTTAGCCATTTCTAAACGTTTCCATAAAGATCATAAAGCCTTTGAAGACACTTTTGCAAGAGCTTGGTATAAATTGACACATAGAGATATGGGACCAGTTTCTCGCTATTTAGGACCAGAAATTCCTCAAGAAGAATTAATTTGGCAAGACCCAATTCCGACAGGAAACAAGCTTTCAGAAGCTGAAATAGCAACATTAAAAGCAAGTATTTTAAGTTCAGAATTATCGATCTCTCAATTAGTAACAACTGCTTGGGCATCCGCTTCAACTTTTAGAGGTTCTGATATGAGAGGTGGTGCAAATGGAGGACATATTCGGTTAGCACCACAAAAAAAGTGGGCAGTGAATAATCCTTATGAATTGAATAAAGTACTAACTGCTTTAGAAGGAATTCAAAAAGATTTTAACGGAACAGTTTCTATCGCAGACTTAATTGTTTTAGGAGGTTCTGTAGGTGTAGAACAAGCCGCGAAAAATGCGGGTTATTCTATTACAGTCCCTTTTCGTTCTGGAAGAGGAGATGCATCTCAAGAACAAACTGATATCGTTTCTTTTGGATATTTAGAACCAAGGGCAGACGGATTTAGAAATTTTATCAAAAAAGATTTAAAATTAGCTGCAGAAGAATTACTAATTGATAAAGCTCAATTATTAACACTTTCAATTCCAGAAATGACTGTTTTAATTGGTGGGTTACGTATTTTAGGAGCAAATTATGATGGTTCTAAACACGGAGTTTTTACTGATAATGTTGGTCATTTAACAAACGATTTCTTTACAAATGTGCTAGATTTTTCTTTAACTTGGAAAGCTACAAATTCTGAAGAAAAAGAATTTATTGGAAGAGATCGAAGAACAGGAGCAATGAAGTTTTCTGGAACAAGAGCCGATTTAATTTTTGGTTCTAACACAGAGTTACGTGCAGTTGCAGAAGTTTATGGAGCAGATGATGCTCAAGAAAAATTTGTAACCGATTTTGTTGCAGCTTGGACTAAAGTGATGAATTTAGACAGATTTGATTTGTAAAAAAATAATTTTTATAAATATATAAAGTTGATATAAATCTCGTATTTATATCAACTTTTTTTATAATTTATTTTTTAAAACTGTTTTATCTTAAGTTAGTTATCTAATTCTAGAACATAAAATACTTGAGTATTTAGAGTCCCTAAAAAGCTAATTGGTGAATATACTTTTTTAATAATTGTTAATTCTTCTAACTTAAAAAGCTCTTCTAATTTTTTATAATTAAAACCTATATGTGTATAAATATAATTTGCTTGCTCATATCTTTCTACTTTTTTATAAAATAACGCTTTTATAATATTTCTAAAATTGGTGTCTTTTTCTACTTGACTTATAGAAATTCTTACAATATTTTTTAAAAGTGACGCGAATCCTACTTCAATTGGAACAGAAATTACGATTTTTCCTTTTTTATCTAGCTTACCTTTAATTTCACGTATTCGTTTTAATTGATATTCTTCTCTAAAGTGCTCTAATACTTCTAAACAATAAATAACATGAAAACGTTCTTTACTTTCTTCTAAATTGTTAATTAATGCAATTTCTTTATCAGAAACTGTCTCTTCTAATTGCTCAAACATATCTCTAATTGGCTCGTAACCAGTTATTTTTACATCTTTATTTTGATTCAAAAGATTTAAAAAGTAACCATCTCCAGTACCAAAATCTAAAACGGAGCTTTTGTATGATAATTCTACTAAATTAAGTGCTTTTTCAAAACGTTTATTATGAGAAAACCTTTAAAAAAAAGAAGGGTTTTTAACTGTTAAATTTGAGTAAATATATTTTTTAGCCATTCTTAATTTGTTTTATTTACTCGCAAACAATTTTATATCATTTGCAGAAATTTCTTTCTCCCCTAAAATTATTAAACGTTCCACAACATTCCGTAATTCACGAATATTCCCTGTCCAATCATACTCCTGTAATAATTTAATTGCTGCTTCTGAAAATTCTTTTTCAGGAGTTCCTTGTGTTTCTGATATTTTCTTTGTAAAAAAATCTACCAACAAAGGAACGTCTTCCCTTCTATCGTTTAAAGAGGGGACTTTAATTAAAATCACTGCCAATCTATGATACAAATCTTCTCTGAATCTACCTGCAGCAATTTCTTCCTTCAAGTTTTTATTCGTTGCTGCAACCACCCTAACATTTACTTTGATATCTTTATCAGAACCAACCCTAGAAATAGTACTTTCTTGCAATGCCCGTAAAACTTTTGCTTGTGCAGACAAACTCATATCACCAATTTCATCTAAGAAAATAGTGCCGCCATTTGCAGCTTCAAACTTTCCTGCTCTGTCTTTATTTGCTCCTGTAAAAGAACCTTTTACGTGTCCAAAAAGTTCGCTTTCTATTAATTCAGAAGGGATCGCAGCACAGTTCACCTCAATCATAGGTGCTTTTATTCTGTCTGATTTCTCGTGTAACCAATGTGCAACTAGCTCTTTTCCAGTTCCGTTAGGACCTGTAATTAAAACTCTTGCATCTGTAGCAGCTACTTTTTCTATGATCTCTTTTATGTGAGAAATAGCAGGACTCTCACCAATCATTTGGTAACCTTTACTCACTTTCTTTTTTAACCTTTTGTTTTCTACGAGCAAAGTTTTGGTATCCAAAGCATTTCTTACAGTATTTAAAAGTCGGTTTAAATCTGGGGGCTTAGAAATATAATCGAAAGCGCCTAAACGCATCGTATTTACTGCTGTATCTAGATCTCCATGACCAGAAATCATAACTATTGGTATTTCTGGTTTTATTTTTTTTGCCTTTTCTAACACCTCAACACCATCCATTTTTGGCATTTTAATATCACATAAAATTAAATCATAATCATGATTTTTTATCATTTCTATTCCTAACAAACCGTCTGCTACTGCTGTTACGTTGTAAGATTCATTCTCTTCTGAAATAATTTTTGTTAAAACCCTTCTAATGGCAGCCTCGTCTTCTATTATTAATATTTCACTCATTTTTTTAGTTTGAAAGGTTCTGAAATACAAAAATGCAAAAGTTCAAAAGTTCAAATTTTCAAATTTTAATTAAATGAAACCTTTTTTAAACTTTCTTACTCATTAATTTCTCGTATTAGTATTAACTATTTTAACATTACACATCTATTTTTGTTACTATTCTCTACTCCTAAAAATACCTATTTCTTAATAAAAAAAGAGTGTAAAAATGTTTTCACTACACTTTTTCAATTATTGAAACCCATCCAATAGATCAACAAATACAAAGGTAACCAATAACAATGCCATAAAAAAAATAATTTAAATCAAGAAAATTCAATTAAAAATGAATAAAAATATTTCTTAATTTCTAATAAATTACTTGTCAATATTTATCTATTTGTTTTAAAGTAATTGACGAAACAAACTTACCTATTTTCTCAGTAATACGAGTTAACCACCTAAGCTGATCTTCTTTAATTTATGTTAAAATTTACTATGCATGCATAACTTTTTTGTAATTTACTATGCATGCATAATAAATTTGTATATATTTGACACAATGGATAAAATTAAATCAATAGATCACCAACTAAGAGCAACATGGCAAGCAGTTGCTAAAATGTATAACGAACAAGCAATTCATCACAATAGTACGATGTCTACTGCTTTTGTTTTATTAAATATTGACAAGCAAAATGGAACTCCATCGACAGCTTTAGGTCCTTTAATGGGAATGGAACCGACGAGTCTTTCCAGAATTTTAAAAACAATGGAAGATAAAGGCGCTATTTCCAGAAAGAAAAACCCTGATGATGGTAGAAGTGTTATCATTAAATTAACTGACTATGGCAAAGAAATGCGTAGAGTATCAAAAGGCCATGTTATAAAGTTCAACGAAACGATACATGAACATGTTTCTGAAAAAGATTTAGAAGGCTTTTTCAAGGTAACATCAACAATTAACAAATTAATTGCAGACAAAGATATTTATGAAAATATCAAAAGTAAAGCAGTTTAAAAAAAACAGAACAATGACGAGAAGAATTAAAAAAGTAGCAATAGTTGGCTCTGGAATTATGGGAAGCGGAATTGCTTGTCATTTTGCAAATATTGGTATAGAAGTTCTTTTATTGGATATTGTTCCAAGAGAATTAACTGACAAAGAAAAAGCAAAAGGGTTCTCATTAGAGGACAAAGTTGTGCGTAATCGATTAGTAAATGATGCGTTAAAAGCTTCTTTAAAATCGAAACCCTCTCCAATTTATAATCAAAAATTTGCAAACAGAATTACGACAGGTAATTTAGAAGATGACATTTCAAAAGTTACGGATGTAGATTGGATTATGGAAGTTGTCGTTGAAAGATTAGACATTAAAAAACTCGTTTTTGAACAGTTAGAAAAATACAGAACTCCAGGCACCATTATCTCTTCGAACACCTCTGGTATTCCGATCAAATTTATGAACGAAGGAAGAAGTGAAGATTTTCAGAAACATTTTGCTGTAACTCACTTTTTTAACCCACCACGATATTTAAAGCTTTTTGAAGTTGTTCCAGGTCCAAATTGCAAACAAGAAGTTACTGACTTCTTGATGATGTTTGGAGAAAAATTTTTAGGAAAAACTTCAGTCTTAGCAAAAGATACCCCAGCTTTTATAGGGAACAGGATTGGAATCTTCGGAATCCAATCCCTTTTCCATCAAGTAAAAGAACTAGGTCTAACTGTTGAAGAAATTGACAAATTAACCGGACCTGTTATTGGTCGCCCAAAATCTGCTACGTTTAGGACAGTAGATGTTGTTGGTTTAGACACCTTAGTTCATGTTGCCAATGGAATTTATGAAAATTGTCCTAACGATGAGGCGCATGCTCTTTTTCAATTGCCTGAGTTCATCAACACAATGATGGAAAAAAAATGGCTAGGAAGTAAAACTGGCCAAGGATTTTACAAAAAAATTGTAACTACTGAAGGAAAAAAAGAAATCTTAACTTTAGACTTAGATACATTAGAATATCGTTCAAAAAAACGTGCGAAATTTGCAACTTTAGAATTGACAAAGACAATTGATAAACCTATTGATCGCTTTAAAATATTAGTTGACGGAAAAGACAAAGCTGGCGTTTTTTATAGAAAAAACTTTGCTGCAATGTTTGCCTATGTTCAAAATAGAATTCCAGAGATTTCTGATGAAATCTATAAAATAGATGATGCAATGAAAGCTGGTTTTGGTTGGGAAAATGGACCTTTCGAAATTTGGGATGCAGTTGGTATAGAAAAAGGGATTGAATTAATGAAAGCTGAAGGAATGGAACCCGCCCTATGGATTCATGAAATGTTAGCAAGTGGCATTTCTTCCTTTTATAGTATAAAAGAAGGAGCAACCTATTATTATGATATTCCTTCCAAAAATCAAACTAAAAAACCGGGTCAAGAATCATTTATCATTTTAGATAATATTAGGAAATCAAACAAAGTTTGGAAAAATACGGGTGCTGTAATTGAAGATCTTGGAGATGGAATTTTAAATTTAGAATTCCAATCTAAAATGAATACCATAGGTGGCGATGTATTAGCAGCAGTAAACAAAGCAATTGATTTAGCAGAAAAAGACTTTCAAGGTTTGGTGATTGGTAATCAAGCAGCCAATTTCTCTGTGGGTGCAAATATTGGCATGATTTTTATGATGGCGGTTGAGCAAGAATATGATGAATTAAACTATGCTATAAAATATTTCCAAGACACAATGATGCGCATGCGTTATTCAGCAATACCAACCATTTCTGCACCTCATGGAATGGCTTTAGGTGGGGGTTGTGAAATTTCATTACATGCAGATAAAGTTGTAGCAGCGGCAGAAACGTATATGGGATTAGTCGAATTTGGAGTTGGTGTAATTCCCGGTGGTGGTGGCTCTAAGGAAATGGCTTTAAGAGCATCAGATTCTTTTAGTAAAGGAGATGTTGAATTAAACATTTTACAAGAAAATTTCTTAACCATTGGAATGGCAAAAGTATCAACCTCTGGGTATGAAGCTTTTGATTTAGGATTACTTCAAAAAGGAAAAGATGTTGTTGTGGTTAATAAAGACAGGCAAATTGCAACGGCAAAAGCACACGCAAAATTAATGGCAGAAAGCGGTTATACACAACCCGCAAAAAGGAATGATGTAAAAGTTTTAGGAAAACAAGCTTTAGGCATGTTCTTAGTAGGAACTGATTCTATGAAAGATTCTAAATACATTAGTGAACACGATATGAAAATTGCGAATAAACTAGCTTATGTAATGGCTGGTGGAGATTTATCTGAACCTACATTGGTTACAGAGCAGTATTTATTAGATATTGAAAGAGAAGCGTTTTTATCACTTTGTACAGAACGTAAAACGTTGGAAAGAATTCAACACATGTTGAAGACAGGGAAACCCTTGAGAAATTAGAAAAAGACGTAGGACTAAATGATATAAGACTTCAAGATTGTATGGAAAATCCTATGTTTTAAGTTCTTTTAATCACAAGTCAAATAAAAAATAAATTATACAAGGAATGATAACCCGATTTATGGAAAACTTGAGCAAGTCTTAAGTCATACATCAAATCATCATAAGTCAAAATAATTATTATGAGTAAAACAGCCTACATAGTAAAAGCATATAGAACTGCAGTTGCAAAAGCTCCAAAAGGTGTTTTTCGCTTTAAACGTGCAGATGAATTGGGTGCAGAAACAATTCAACACATGATGAAAGAATTACCAAATTTAGACGTAAAACGTATTGATGACGTAATTGTTGGTAATGCGATGCCTGAAGGCTCTCAAGGATTAAACATGGCGCGTTTTATCTCTTTAATAGGGTTGAACTCTGTGGATGTTCCTGGAGTTACAGTAAATCGTTTTTGCTCTTCAGGGTTAGAAACCATTGCAATGGCAGCGGCCAAGATTCAAGCAGGAATGGCAAGCTGTGTTATTGCAGGTGGTGCAGAAAGTATGAGTTCTGTACCCATGACTGGTTTCAAACCTGAACTAAATTATGATACGATAAAATCTGGTCATGCAGATTATTATTGGGGGATGGGAAATACTGCAGAAGCAGTTGCAAATGAGTTTAAAATTTCTAGGGAAGATCAAGATGATTTTGCTTTTAAGTCTCATATGAAAGCTTTAAAAGCACAAGCAGAAAATCGTTTTCAAGATCAAATAGTTCCTATTGAAGTTGAAGAAACCTATTTGGATATCAATGGAAAAAAAGCAACTAAAAAATATACCGTAACGAAAGATGAAGGTCCAAGAAAAGGAACTTCCACTGCAGTTTTAAATAAATTACGCCCAGTTTTTGCAGCTGGAGGAAGTGTCACTGCTGGTAATTCATCTCAAATGAGTGATGGTGCAGCTTTTGTTATGGTGATGAGTGAAGAAATGGTAAAAGAATTGAATATAGAACCTATTGCAAGAGTTGTCAATTATGCTGCGGCTGGTGTAGCACCAAGAATTATGGGAATTGGTCCTGTTGCTGCAATTCCTAAGGTTTTAAAACAAGCAGGATTACAACAAAAAGACATTGATTTAATTGAATTGAATGAAGCTTTTGCTTCTCAATCTTTAGCTGTAATGCGTGCGTTAGATTTGAACCAAGAAATTGTAAATGTAAATGGTGGTGCTATTGCATTAGGGCATCCTTTAGGTTGTACAGGAGCTAAATTATCCGTGCAATTATTTGATGAAATGCGTAAACGCAAACTAAAAAATAAATACGGGATGGTAACTATGTGTGTTGGTACAGGCCAAGGTGCTGCTGGTATTTTCGAATTCCTGTCTTAATAGAGACGTAAGAGAAAATAGACTTAATTCTATCAATAAGAAAATAATTAAAATTTAATCATAAGGTAATTCAGAAATCTTAAAAAGTCAAAAGTCTTACCGTTATAAGTCAAAAAAATATGGAAACATCAAAAAAAGACCTTCTGAGAGGTGGACAATTCTTAGTAAAAGAAACCAACTGTGAAGACGTATTTACTCCAGAAGATTTTTCTGAGGAGCAACAAATGATGAAGGAAGCTGTGATGGAATTTAATGATCGTGAAATCATTCCTCACAAAGCTCGTTTTGAAGCGAAAGATTATGCACTAACAGAAGATGTAATGCGTAAAGCTGGAGAATTAGGTTTTTTAGGCGTTGCTGTACCAGAAGAATTTGGTGGCTTAGGAATGGGATTTGTTTCGACCATGTTAACGTGTGATTACATTTCTTCTGGAACAGGTTCTTTTAGTACTGCTTTTGGTGCACATACAGGTATTGGAACCTTGCCAATTACATTGTACGGAACACAAGCACAAAAAGAAAAATATGTGCCAAAATTAGCTACTGGTGAATGGTTTGGAGCTTATTGCTTGACAGAACCTGGTGCTGGATCTGATGCGAATTCAGGGAAAACTACTGCTGAAATTTCTGCAGATGGAAAATCATATAAAATTAACGGACAGAAGATGTGGATTTCTAACGCTGGTTTTTGTAGCGTAATGATTGTTTTTGCTCGTATTGAAAATGATAAAAACATTACTGGATTTATTGTCGAATTTGATAAAGAAAATCCAAATGGAATTGTTTTAGGAGAAGAAGAACATAAATTAGGAATTAGAGCTTCCTCAACAAGACAAGTGTTTTTTAACGATACTGTTGTCCCTGCAGAAAATATGTTAGCAGGTCGTGGAGAAGGATTTAAAATTGCAATGAACGCTTTAAATGTAGGACGTATTAAATTAGCAGCAGCTTGTTTAGACTCTCAAAGAAGAGTCATTACCTATGCAGTAAAATACGCCACAGAGCGCAAACAATTTAAAACGCCTATTGCAGATTTTGGAGCTATCAAAGTAAAAATAGCAGAGATGACAACCAATGCTTATGTTGGTGAATCTGCTTCTTACAGAGCTGCAAAAGATATTGAAGATAGAATTGCATTAAGAGTTGCTGATGGTAATACACATCAAGAAGCGGAGTTAAAAGGTGTTGAAGAATATGCTATTGAATGTTCCATTTTAAAAGTAGCCGTTTCCGAAGACATACAAAATTGTGCAGATGAAGGAATTCAGATTTTTGGAGGAATGGGATTCTCCGAAGAGACTCCGATGGAATCTGCTTGGAGAGATGCAAGAATTGCTCGTATTTATGAAGGTACCAACGAAATCAACAGAATGCTTTCCGTGGGTATGTTAATTAAAAAAGCCATGAAAGGTCATGTTGATTTATTAGGCCCTGCTACTGAAGTGGCCAATAGTTTAATGGGAATTCCGTCTTTTGAGACACCTGATTTTTCAACATTATTTTCTGAAGAAAAAGAGATGATTTCTAAATTAAAGAAAACATTTTTAATGGTTGCAGGTGCAGCGCTTCAAAAATATGGGCAAGAAATAGAAGAGCACCAACAATTATTGATTGCGGCTTCAGATATTTTAATTGAAATATACATGGCAGAATCTGCAATTTTGAGGACAGAAAAAAATGTAAAACGCACGAATAAAGAAGCACAAAGTGTACAAATTGCAATGTCCAAATTATATTTATATCACGCAGTAGATATTATTGAAAAAAAAGGAAAAGAAAGCATTATTTCTTTTGCTGAAGGCGATGAACAACGCATGATGTTAATGGGCTTAAAACGTTTTACTAAATATACAAACTATCCAGATATTGTTGACTTACGTAACGAAATTGCCGAAAAAGTAAAAGCAGAAAACAAATACTGCTTCTAAAAACTGCCAAAACGTGCTTCTTTTAGAAGGACGTTTTTTTTTAGACAAATCGTAGATGTCATTTTCAAATGCTAAAAGTTTTTGTTTAATTGTATATTAGTATCAAAAAAATGAAAAATATTATGAAATTTTACCTACCAATAATTGCAAGTTTTTTGATTCTTTTCTTTACGAATCTGGCGACTAAAAAAGAAACATCAATATTCGAATACAACAAAACAAGTACACCTATCAAACATCCAAAATTCAATGAATATTGGTATCAAGGAAAAGCAGAAATAACTTCTTATAAATTAACACAAGCTAGATACGGTGAAATTCATGAAGGGATTGCAGTAAATATATTTGTAACAGAAGACTTTCTTCCAGAGAAACAAGTAAAAGCAGATTATCAAGACAAAAAAAATGTGCGTATCTTAAAATTAAATAGCACTAAAAAATTTACTACTGGTATCTATCCCTACTCGTTAATGACGAGTACCTTCTCCCCTATTGATCTAAATAAAAAAGCTATAAAAATTTCATTTTCTGCTCAAGAATGGTGCGGAAATACATTTATTCAATTGAACAATCGAAAAGATTTTGAAATTGATTTTTATTCTTATTTTGAAAGTAATCGAGATCGAAAATTAGTACTAAAAAAACATGTTTTAGAAAATGAACTTTGGAATCAATTACGAATTTCTCCAGAAGATATGCCAATTGGAAGTTTAGAGATCATCCCTTCTTTTGAATTTTTAAGTTTAAATCATAAAGAAATAAAACTGTATAGAGCGAATGCATCCCTGACAAGAGATCCTCATTTTATAATTTATTCTCTAAATTATCCTGAATTAAAAAGGACGTTAACAATAAAATCTTCAAAAGATTTCCCTTATACAATTGAATCTTGGGAAGAAAGTTTTCATCAAAAAGGAAAAAAAAGAACGTCAAAAGCAGTCAAAATAAAAACAATACTTTCTGCTTACTGGAGTAAAAATGGCGTTACTGACATCAGTGAGAGAAAAGAGTTGGGTTTATAATCTAAAAAATAAAATTTTTAATAGATTTATGATACCATAATCAATTTAATATCAATACTTTTGCACGCAATTTGAAAACACAGAAATGAAACGTATAAAAGAATATAAAAAACTTTTTAAAGTAGAAGGCTCGATTGATTTAAAGGAATTAAAAAAGGCTTACAGAGGTTTAGTAAAAGAATGGCATCCTGATAAATTTCAAGAGCAAGAAAAAAAGGAGGAGGCAGATGTGATGAGTACTCAAATTATAGATGGGTATCATTTCTTAGTGAGCATTGCACCAGAAACCAAAGAGGCGAACTTAGAAGCCTATAAAACAACAATTACCGAATTTCAAGTTGCAGATTGGCATCATAAAAGCATGCTACTAGAAGTTACTTTTACAGATGGTAATAAATATGAATACTTTGGTGTTAGTAAAATACTTTTCGGAAAGTTTGTAAATGCAAAATCTATGAACAATTTTGGTAAAAGAAACATCTTTAATTCTTTCATCTATAGAAAATCTATGAAAGCTTCAGTTACCGTATAATTCTTAACCAAGCTTCAAAAAATAGCATAAAAAAAAAGAGATTACTCAATGTAATCTCTTTTTTTTATGCCCAATTGCTTTGGCGTTGCTACTCTAAAGCTCCTAAATAACGTTCTGCATCTAGTGCTGCCATACAACCTGTACCCGCAGCAGTTACGGCTTGTCTATATTCTTTATCTTGAATATCTCCAGAAGCAAAAACACCCGGTAAATTTGTCTTGGTTGTTTTACCTTTTGTAATTAAATACCCTGTTTCATCCATATCTAAAACTCCTTTAAATAAATCTGAATTTGGCGTATGCCCAATCGCTATAAAAACACCGGTTACAGCGATGTCTATCGTTTCTTTGGTCTGATTATTAATCGCTCTAACACCTTCCACAACAGTAGCTCCTAAAACCTCATCAATCTCTGTATTGTATAAAACTTCAATATTTTCAGTTTTGTTAACTCTGTGTTGCATTGCTTTTGAAGCTCTCATAAAGTCTTTACGCACTAAAATAGTTACTTTACTACAAATATTCGCGAGATAAGTTGCTTCTTCTGCAGCAGTATCTCCTGCTCCTACAACCACAACATCTTGACCTTTATAGAAAAATCCATCACAAGTTGCACATGCTGAAACGCCACCTCCAATTAAACGTTGCTCACTTTCGATTCCTAAATATTTTGCAGTGGCTCCCGTCGAAATAATTATCGTCTCCGCTTCGATATGTTTCGCTTCATCTACAATGACTTTATGAATTCCACCAACCTGGTTACTTAAATCAACACTGGTTACCAAACCAAAACGAACTTCTGTACCAAAACGTTCTGCCTGTTTCTTTAAATCTTCCATCATTGCAGTTCCATCTGTACCTTCAGCATAACCTGGAAAATTATCAACCTCAGTAGTCGTTGTTAATTGCCCACCCATTTGCATTCCTGTATACATAATAGGTTTCATATCTGCTCTTGCTGCATAAATTGCTGCAGTATATCCTGCAGGACCAGAACCTATAATTAAACATTTAATTTTTTCTGTTGTATCTGATGTCATATTATCTAATATTTGAAGACGTAAAAATATAGTTTTTTGTCACTTATAATCGCAAATGTTTATAAGTTTTAATAATGAAAATATAATGCTATTTGATGAATGATTGATATCAAATAATAAACACCAATTTAATTGCATTTTTACAAAAAGGATGTATCTTTGCAGTCCTTAAATGAGCAATCATTTTCGGGGTGTAGCGTAGCCCGGTCATCGCGCCTCGTTTGGGACGAGGAGGTCGCAGGTTCGAATCCTGCCACCCCGACCACTTTAAGTATTAAATTAGTTCAAAACCTTGGTAATCTTACGATTATCAAGGTTTTGTAATTTAAATTCAATCATAAAAATTGATTGAATTTAAACAAATAAGTGCCCTATTCGGTTACCTAAACATCAAAAGCAAAAAAAGGTAACCGAATTTTATTGATTTGACTTTCGTATTAAATAATTGTTTAACAAATTTAATGACGAAAAATTATGAAAACTTCCACCACTTTCAGTATCCTGTTTTGGCTAAAACAATCTAAAGCTAAAAATGGCGAAGCTCCTTTGTATGCTAGAATTACAGTAAATGGACAAAGAGCTGAAATCAGTTTAAAAAGAAAAATTAAAATTGCAAATTGGAATGCTACAAAAAACCGTGCAAAGGGCACAAATCAAGAAGCAAGAACAATCAACGAATATTTAAACCAGGTTCAAAAAGGGATTATTCAATCTAAAAATGAATTAACACTTGAAAATAAATTCATCACCTCCCAAGCGATTAAGTCAAGGTATTTAAAAGAAGATGAACAAAACCATACTTTAAATGATATTATCAAATATCATAATGAAGATATGGTAAATAAATTAAGATGGGGTACACAAAAGAATTACTATACTACTCAAAAATACATATCAAAATTTATTAAGAAATGTTTCAATACGACAGATATCTACTTAAAGCAACTGGATTATAATTTTATTTTAAAATTTGAGAAATTCTTGAGAGAATACCAACCACTAGACCATCAAAAGAAAATGGGTAATAATTCAGTAATGAAACACATTGAAAGGTTTCGAAAAATGATAACTCTTTCTTTTAAATTAGAATGGATTGAAAGAGATCCTTTTATTAATTTTAAATCAAAATTCGAAAAAGTAGAACGAGGTTATTTAACTGAAATAGAGTTAGAAACTATTGAAGAAAAGCAATTTTCAATTCCTCGACTTTAATTGGTGAAAGATTTATTCATTTTCTCTTGCTACACAGGTTTAAGTTATATTGATGTTATAAATTTAACAGAAGATAATATCAATATCGGTATCGATGGAGAATTATGGATAATCAAGAGAAGGGAAAAAACGAATAAACTTTTAAGAATCCCAATACTTCCAAAGGCAAAAAAGTTAATTGATAAATATAAAACAAATCTGAAATCTGTAGTAAACGGAACTATTTTTCCTAAAATTTCTAATCAAAAATTGAATTCTTATTTAAAAGAGGTTGCTGATGTCTGTTCAATAAAAAAGAATCTTATACCAATTAAGCATTGAAATCACCGTAATAAAATACCCTTTTCTCTTTTCTACTTCAACATAAAAAGAAACAGTAACTAAGGCTATTCTTTATTTTTCTGGTATTGTATAAAAGAAAAAATCATCATTTTCTTTTACAGTAATTTCAATGCTTAATTGGTATTACTTTTCATTTAGCTCGTCACACATTTGCAACTACTGTTACATTAACTAATGGAGTACCTATTGAAACCGTATCTCACTTTTAGGACATTCTCGTATTTTTACAACCCAAATCTATGCTAAAGTGATTGAAAGAAAAGTAAGTGAAGATATGAAGGAATTAAAAAGACAAAACTTAAATGACAATAGTTCAGGTAATTTAAACTTTAACGCATTATCCTAAAAAATATGCAAGTTTAAATTCAGGATTATACTAATTATAAGACACTGTTACAAAATCTGTGTAAGTTTAAAAATTCGGGATTGAGTTATTTATAACTTAATCCTGTTTTCAAATATAGTTAAAAATTGATTAAGTATAATTCCCCAATTTCTAATAGGCATCGTCCATTTTCTAGTACTTTCTCTTAAAGCTAAAAACACAGACTTCATAACAGCGTCATCAGTAGGAAAAGAGAGTTTATTTTTAGTGTATTTTCTTATCTTTCCATTTAGATTTTCAATGAGATTTGTGGTGTATATTATCTTTCTAATTTCGGCAGGAAAATCGAAAAACACAGTCAATTCATCCCAGTTGTTTTCCCAACTTTTAATAGCATACGAATACTTGGAGTTCCACTTCTTTTTAAAGTCCTCTAAAGATGCCTTTGCAGCTTCTTTTGTTGGAGCTGTGTAGATTTGTTTCATATCATAGGCAAGTTCTTTTTTATCTTTCCAAACTACATATCTCATTGTGTTTCTTATTTGATGTATCACACATATTTGAGTCACTGAATTAGGAAACATGGTCCTTATAGTATCTGTAAAACCGTTTAAATTATCGGTTGCAGTAATTAATATATCTTGTGTCCCGCGCGCTTTAATATCGCTTAAAACAGACATCCAGAAGGCAGAAGATTCGTTTTTACCTAGCCATAAACCTAACACCTCTTTTTTACCGTCAGTCCTTAACCCTACCGCGATGTCAATGTCATTAAGTTAAGAGGTTAATTCATTGTTTATTAGTTATTTATGTTTGTGTATATTGCTATTATTTCGTATATTTATTAGGTAATCAATTAATTAGAACCATGAAAAAAAACTGCTAT
>Ga0115569_10000361_pt1 | contig 37439 bp, 40 predicted proteins | sample COGITO_mtgs_1205_2_FD_87295 | JGI IMG/M metagenome (GOLD analysis project Ga0115569, IMG submission 87295) | Pelagic marine microbial communities from North Sea - COGITO_mtgs_120503 | ecosystem: Environmental > Aquatic > Marine > Epipelagic | place: Germany:Helgoland, sampling site Kabeltonne... | reverse complement strand
TTCTTCTTCTTCTTCTTCTTGTTCTAAAATTTGAAAACAAGTATTTTTTTTGTCCATATTAAATATAAATTCTCCATATTCGTTTGATGTTTTTTCAGAAAAAGGAACCAAATTAATACCTTCTTTTAAATTATTTACTTCTATTGATGGATACCATATTTTAGATGTTTCATTTATTGTAATCTCTTGGAAATTTGACATGTTAATGTTATACTTTATCTTATATTTTTAAAAAACAATTCAATTTTAATTCTAAAAATAATAATTACGTTAAAATTATAATATTTAAATATAATAATATTATATACGGCTTTGTGGTCTAGAGGTATGATTCCTGCTTTGGGTGCAGGAGGTCCAGGGTTCGATTCCCTGCAGAGCCCAATTATGTATTTTATATTCTTATAGTATATAAAATGCCAAACAATAAAACAGTAAAAAAAAGAAGCGGAAAAATATATTTTGATGATTATCCAGATTTTAGACCAAATTTATCACCAAGACAAATGTTTAAATTAGGATCATTTGGTGGTACATATTGGAGACCCATTAAATCTAAGTTTTCTAATAATACATTAAAAAATAAACATAAAAAATATCCATCATCTTGGTGGTCTGGTATACCAGAAGATGATTTGTCATCACCGGATTATGATATAAAAAAAAATAAATACAAAGTGAAAGTAGGAACAACATTAGAATTTTGGGAAAGTAAAAACTGGATTAAATCCAGCCATCCATATGGATGGGTACATTGGTATTGTGATTTTTATAATGGTAAAAGAGGAAGCGATGATATAAGACAAATAAATCGATGGAAAAGTTTAGCAGGAACAAACGGAAGGTTTTTTAAGTTTTTAATAACACAAATACAAAAAAAAAACGGGTCATATAATGATGAAAATATTAGTCCAAAAATACGTCAGGTTCTCCAACATTGGGGATACAAACTAACAAAGAAAGATTTCGACAATGAAATGAAAAAACGTTAATCATTAAATATATATAGTTCTTCATACAAAATATGACTAACTACAATTCCTTTCAATACATCATTCATTAACATATTCTCTTCACTATAGAATTGCTGTCCCAAAGCCATGATTAAAAACGTCGAAACAGATAATAATCCAATACTTTGTAATGGTAATTTTTTCATTAAATCCCAGTTTATTCTATAATGATTTGGTACATGCACAACACTCATATAATAAAGCAAAAATTCATTATTAACTAAAAAACAAAAAAGAAAAAACATTGTTATAATAAAACATCGTTGGGGTTTTTTTTCTAAAGGAACGTCCCTCTGAAAATGAAAAATGGATGAAAAAATAAATATGATATTTATTAATGCAGATTGATCTATTTGATCCAATAATACAAAAGATCCGGTTGTTAATGCATATAGACCATTTAATTCTAATAATGTATTATTTTTAAATGCATGAATATAGTCAGTCATACCATGAGGAGCAATTAAACCAGTGATTGTATATTTCATTAATAATGATTTTATTGGTAATATCATAATTATATTAAATTATAATATTATTTTTATATCTAAATATCCATACTAACTACTTTTTTATCAGATCGATTTCTACGTTTTGTTTTCTTTGGTGCTGTATTTCCTTCCAAATTTGTTAAACTTGTTACACTAATCATGGAATCTTCATCTCTTTTATCATGAATATCAACAACAATATTGTTTATTTGTGGTTCTTGTTTTGTTTTCAATCCTGACAAAATATTGTCAATATCGGTATTATTAGGTCCCAACATTTCTGGTCTTGCTGATCTCACTGGTTGTTCATTTACTTTACTTTGTGAACTCAATTCTACTCCTGTATCTTTAAACATTCCTCTTCCTACTGCCAAATCTGGTCTTGAACCTGGATTTTCAGTAAATTTCATTTGACCGGGTCTTTGTGGAGGAGATTGGTTTCGCGTTTCAGCTGGCGCGGGCGGTGGACCAAAATTAGTACTTGGTTTTGTGTTCATTAATTCTTCTGCAAATGCCATTCCAGGTGATGCATTTTTCATTGAATCCACTGTTGCGTTTGTAAACATTCTCATCAATTCTGGCGATTGTTTAATTACATCATTAAATCCAGGAGCAGCACTTGATAAAGCCCTATTACTAAAATGTACAACACTTGCACTAAACCCAAGTCTTAATAATAAACTCAACTCTGGGCTCATTTTTCCTCCTTTGTATTTCTCGTGAAGTTCTCCAAATATCTCATCATAACTATCAATATCTTCTCCTACTTGTTCTCCCCAACCATCTAAACTAACATTAAATGGGTCAAACATTGCATTACCATATTCAATTGTATTAATAAATGTAATTAACCAATTCTGCTGTATTTTTATTGAATCTCTTTTACGCTTATCTTCTAATGCACTTTCATATTCATCTTCTATTTCTTCAAAAGTAGAATTATTATCTAAACGAATATCATTCTTTACATATCCTTTTTCTTGCCAATCACCAATTGATTTAAGCATTGATCTTTTTTTTCTTTTTTTATCACGTTCATTCATTGATGTGGTTGGTTTTGATACATTTTCAGGGACCTCATTTATTTTCATAAATCCATCCCAAGTTGTATTTTTACCTATACTTTCAACGGTTTCTTTACCAATTCTGGAAGTATTTTCGTCTAAATTTAATGAAACATCTTTGGAGTCTGTTTTTAATGTAATTGGCTTTTCTTGAAAATTACTACTATTCAATTTAATTGATGAAAGATCATTCAAATCATCCTCTAATTTATCCAATTCACTTACATCAATACTTGTTGCATGTTCACTACTTTTTTTTTTATCATTCATCAATAGTTCAATACCACTCCCAAAATTGGTTTTTGGTTCATCACCTAAATTAATATTTATTGGCTCTAGTTCACTAAAAGTTATTTCTTCCATGTCAGTTTTATTATAAAATAATAAAATTAATGTTTAAGTTCTACGCGTAATATATTATTTATTTTTTAAATACCACATTCCTTGTAAAAAACAATCCGCTAAATCATCTTTTTTATTATTATCTAAAACCCATTTCCATTCACAATATTCTGGTTTTTCTAAAAATTGTCTACAATAATAAATTGCGTCCTTTTTATGTTGCTTATAATCCGAATTTTCATTTATATTTTGTTTTTCAAATCCCTTAAGTTTTCCAGAAGACGATAAAAATTCTATTTTTATATTATCATGTTTCATAATAAAATATTGAGCGAGCATACCCTGTATCGTTTTCATACGTGTTGCAATTGGTGATATTTGGTTCTCTATTATAACTTTTTCTAAAGTATTCATATTTTTGATTTTATCAAATTTTGTTTTAATATTTTTTCCGATTGTTATTAAATCTATATTTGATGCCTTTGTTTTATCCTTTTTTATTACTTTTAATGAAATGTTCTCTAAAAATATATTTATTTTATTTAATATTATATCTTTATTCGTATCACTGTCTATAGGTATAAATTTAGAATTTGCAAAATTAATTAAATCATCCTTTTTTAGTTTTTTTAGTTGTGGTGGAGAACATGATTTATCTGGCAACATAAAACTGCTCATTTTTGCATGTTTTTCACAATAAAAATTATCTTTGAATTCATATTTTGCGTTTTTTCCACATATGTTGTTTTTTTTTGTACATTGATTACATACTTTTTTCTCTATTGTTTCACCACTCATTAAATTAACAACATCCCAATCTATAACAAGTGGTATGTTATTGCAAATATCAAATATGCAATATGCCATATTTTTTATACCAATATCAAAACTGGCAATCATATCAATATAAATATAATATAAGATTTATATTGATTTTAAGCATTTTCATATCTATTTTTATTAATTTCTTTAATTGATTGAGAACCTCTTATCATAAATTGTCTATATTTATGATTTGTTGAGATCATATTTTTTACAACTGTTTCTCTACTTTCTTTTTCATAGGGAGAAACATAACTAAATTCTTTTCTTTCTATAGTTTCCTGATAAGGTGCAAAACTTGTCTCCATTTTGAAATTCATTTATATATAGTAAATATATTATTCGTTTTCTAATAAACTAAGTAAATCACCTTTTTTCAGTTTTCCTGTATTTGTTGAAAGTCCCTTTTCAATTACTTTCTGTTTCAATTCATTTACGCTCATTTTTTTATAAATTTCCATTTTATCTTCTTCACCAATAGAATTTTCAATTTGTTCTAAAGAAACCTCATCGCCTTCTATTTTTGTTATTTTTAATTCTTCTACATCCTCTACACTTTCGTCATCGTCTTCACTTTCTACACTTTCTACACTTTCTACACTTTCTTCATCATCTGCATCATCGCCACTTTCAGTATCATCGTCTGTCTCTATATGTTCGTTTCCTACATGAGTTACATAATTTTCCATTTGAGTATTTTCATAAATTTTTTCTTCATTGAAATTAATAACATCCACCATATCATTTTCTACCGTATTATCTAATTTTACAAATTGAGGAGGACTTAAATGAAAATTACCCATAGGAGCATGTTGTCTATTTAATTCCTGTGACATGGTTTGAATAATATCAAACATTTTATCGCATCTTTCTTCCATTGTTGTAATTCTTTGTTTGAAATGATATACTAATAATAGTATTAATATAAATGTTATTACTAAAGTAATAAAGAAAAATGTTTCAAATAAACTAAAATTCGCCATTATTTTATATAAATAAATAAAAAAATGCTTTACAATAAACGAAAAAAGTATCTACCATAAATATATATTTATTATGGATAACAGTTCAACTATGTCTTCGACCCCACCGCCAAATTTTGATACATATAAAAACGTATTGATAGGAGTATTAGTAGTATTACTAATATTATCATTTTTAGGAATAAATTTATTGGATATGATTAGTGATATTATCAAATATATTGTAAATTTATTTGAACCCATTGTGTCTCAATTATTATCATTATTGGGATACACTGCTGGTAATGTTTTAAACAAAACCGCTGATATTGTATCTGATACAGGAAAAGTAACTTTAGATATTGCAGAAGGAACCGTACAAAATGTTGGAAATTTAATGATAAAAGCAAGTAAAAATAATTTAAATCCAAATACAAGAGCAAAGTTGGAACAAACTTTAGAAGATGATATTGATAATAATTATTTAAATACAAATTATTCTATGCCTGAAAATGATGTTACTGAAAATCCTATACAAAATCCAATTTCATCTAGCAAAAAAGGATGGTGTTTAGTAGGTGAATATAATAATAAACGTGGATGCGTTGAAGTAACTGAACAAGATAAGTGCATGTCTGGTCAGATTTTTCCAAGTCAGCAAATATGTTTGAATGCAAATATGCAAAATTAAAAAAGACTTTCAAGATAAAATTCTGATTCCATATTTTGAACAATATTTGAAGGAATAGTACTATTAATACTAATACCAGTAGTTGAGAGTGTTTTGTTTTCTAAATTCAAATAATTACCTATTAGTAAATTTTCATAAATACCGTTTAAACTAGAAAATACATTAAATTTTAGTTTAATATCATAAATAAAGCCAAATTGTGTGGATATTCTTAAATCATTTACACTTAGTTCTCCCAAATAATATACCATTTCAAACTCTTCCTTATTTGTTGCCGTTACATTAAAATCGATAGAACTAACTATATTGTCTGTTATTATTGTAGGCGTTAAATCACTAATAACAGTACTACCAAAACAAACGATTACATCAATACTGCTTATTGTAAATACTTCATTCAATTGTTGATCACTGCTTAGAGCATTACCTTTAATATAAAATCCAATTGGAGTTTTAAAACTAAATGTATCAAAATCATTGTCAGTTGGACCAATTGTTAATGAAAATAATGTTTGTTCAACATTAAATCCACTAATGGCAATATTATTTGAAGTGGAAAATGTCCATGGTTCATTAAGTTCCTCTTCTTCAGTAATTGCATTACTTTGACCTTGCGTATAGTTATATAATGGCACATTTGGATCAAATTTCAATTCAACAATTGGTCCAGGAACATCAGAAGAACTGGACAATGTAGGAATAAATAAGTCTGTTTTACAAGGACCCACATTAAAAATACTGCTGTTAAAAGTCAATCCTGCACTCATTGTGAAATGATAAGAAGTATTTACACCATAATATGCACCTGAATTTGTTTGAATTACATTATATACTTGTCCACTTACATCCGTAATAATTTGCTCTATTTCTTCTCTAGAAATAAAAGTAATCGTTTCAGTAATATTTACATTAATATTATTGTTAGTGATAGTGGAATTTAATGAAGTTAAAGGAATGGACAAAATACTTGAATATATATTATTAATACCATTTGTAATTAAAGCCAAACTATTATCATCTCTTGATGATAATATAAAATTAAAATAAGTATTGGTATTTTGATCATCAATAAATTCTTCAAATAAATTATTCAATGTATAAACAATATTAAATTTATATAATGTTTTTGTTTTTCGCTGAAACGGTCCACTTACTAATTTACTAAATCTCTGTTTTTTTGTTAAACCCGAAGATTGTGAAGAACTTTTTTTATATTGCAATATTTCAGCTTTTCTTCGCATATTTAATTGTTCTTCTGTAAATTGTGGAGGTGCATTATTTGCTTGCGATAAAGTTGTATTTGTATAAGGAGAAATTATCTCAAATCTTAATGGTAATCGTCGAGCTCTTTGATTTCTTAAAAACTGATTTCTCATATTAAATATTTCATTTGCACCACAGTTAGCGTCAGGTTGTAAATAACCGGGTAAAATTTCTTTACTCATATAATATAATATATATATTATATGATCTACATGTACCAGGAATTTGATAAATAATCATAATTTTTATTTGTATCACCATCCGCTGATCTTAAATCTGGCCCAGCATTAACAATATTTAATATTTGGAAAACATTCAATCCACTATCAAAATATCTTAAATCGGATAATCCACCGTCAAACCCACCATTATGATTTATATAAACACTTTCATAATTTTGTTTTGGTAATTTTGTAAAAACAACACGTTTTGTTACTACACCATTAATATAAATATCCATAATTTTATTTTCAATACGAATTGCTAAATGAAACCAACGTCGTAATGGAATATTATCTATTTCGATTTCTTCAAAATGATTGGTTAATGTATCATTTACAACTGTATCCATTCTTATTAATATTTTATTTACATTTGGATCATTTCCGTTAAAATAAACACCCGGTGCATTTCCTAATGTTGTAATTCCATTTGCTTCTGGTTGAAATTTACCCTTGCTAAAAATATGTTCATATTCTTTACTACCTCCTTCACTAGGTAAACTGTTTCTTTTTAACCAAACAGACCAAGTGAATTCTAAACCTTTATTTTCATTATTAGATCTGTATATTCTTACAGCAGTTCCTGTTTTAGGGTCTTGAGGAATAAATTTTCTAGAACTACCCGCGATTAAACCTTTTATTAAATAAGGTTGCTTGTCTGGTTTCGTAAAATACAAAATTAAATATATACCTAAATTTAACAACACCATGAAAAGAATTAAAATCATAATTAAAAAAACAAATTTTGCCACTAAACTATTTGAATTAATAAAATCTTTTCCAGCTTCTGTAATGTCTTGAGCCGAAACATCACTAATTGTTTTATTAAATGATTCACGTACATTATTCATTGATTGAGACATGCTATTTAAACTATTTTGAATATTCATATTTGGAGGTTGATAATTCATTACTATATAATTATAAAGGATAAATAATTATATATTTAAAATAAAACAAAATTACTTGTTACAGAATTATCTTTTAATACATTCAAAGACATTCCATAATTACCAAATGCATTTGCTAATGTGGAACCGCCATTTCCTTCCATGTATTTGTCCCAAGCCGCTTTTGGATCGGTTGATTTTGGTTTTCTTTCAAATTTTGCAAAATAGCCATCCCAACCCGCACCGAAAACAATAGGAGACGTTTCGTGACCCATTAAAAACCCACTTGTTTGTACAGATTTTACTAATTTTCCATCTAAATATATATCAGCAATGTTATTATCAACACTAATAAGAACACATACCCACTTTTGAACAGGGAAATTATTTGTTACAGTAATTTTATTCACGGGTGTTGTCTCTGTGGTAAAACTATTATAATCACCATCTTGCACAGACGATAAATTTTCACCTACAAAAGCAACTAATTTTGCTTCATTGCTATCTAAATATAGTGAAACATCATTATCCCTTTTAAATATTAGTTTTTCTCTTGTTGTATCCCATGAATTAACAAAAACCCAAATACTATATGTTACATAAGGCGAATTTGAATTTGATAATTGATCATGCGGAATGTTTGGTTGTTGATTTTTAAAACTAACCTGATTTTTTAAAGTAGTTTCACCTGAAAAATAACTACGAAATATCATAAAAACAATTACTAATATTAATAAAACTCCTAGAATAATAATTGAAGTATTCATATATATTTTATACTATATAATTTAATGGTGGATTTTTGTTAAATAAAATATTATAATATCTTGCAATTTCTTCCTTAGAATATACTTTTTTTGAATATGTTACATTACAAATTGAGCCGTCAATATAATCATTTGAACCAATTATAATTTTATCTTGATTGCTATAAGAAGGAATATTGTTTGAAAATGTTATACTTCTAACTAGTTCTCCATTAATTAACAAATCTGCCCCTAATTCTGTATAGTTAAATGCAAATAAATTCCATTTTTGATTAGTAACATCCACATATGTTTCGTATTTTTCTGTTTCGGATATTTTTGTAAATGTTATTTTTAATTTATCCTTTTGTTCAAAGTTCTCACCTGAATTATTTGTTCCAATATATTCTATTTTAGGTTTATAACATTCGATATTCCCATAACTAAATATATTTTTAGGTACATTTGAAGGCTCATGCGGATTTAAATAAATCCACATAAATAACGTATAATTTTTATTATGTTCATTTTTTATTTCACTGGTCGTGTCATCATTATCGGTTCGATGTTGAACAAACTCGGACTTGGGTAAATCATCTGAATTTGCTATTATTTTTTCTTTATCCAAAAATACTGGCGTATGTTGGAGAACTTTACCTTTTTCAATAATTTGTGTTTTCATTAATTTGGGTAAATATAAAAACAATAATATAAATACAATTTCAAATAAAAGTAAAATAAAAACAACAGAAGGTGTTAAACTCCATTCTTGTTTTATATATTCAAAAAAATCGTTAATCAAACAAGGAATGAATAAAATAAAATTTGTAATAAATCCGGATATACCGGTTAAACGTCTAATACGTTCACTAAATATATTATAAAAAATAGTAAATCCTAATAAAATAATAACTAATGTTGTAATTTGAAATAAAATATTAACATAATATTTACTATCAACACTAAATGTATTAATATAATTGTTTACCGAAACAGTTCCATAAATAATAAGTATTAGTAAAATCATAATACCAAATAACCTAAATTTTTCTTTTTCTTTTTTAATAAAAACAATCAAAGATATTATTAATAATAAAGGAAAAAAAATCAAATATAATGTATTAAACAAATTAGATGTCAAAAAATTTTTATCTACTGACAAAAAATGTAAAATAATTGCAAAAGTTATCATTAGTATAAAAAATATAATATATATTAATAGTTGTATTTGATTTTTTTGTAACATTTCTATATTTGTTATTTTTTTAAAATCATTACTTAAATAACTATTCGGTATCGAGCTATTTACATTAGAATTACTTGTTTTTAAATATTCTTTTGCATATGTAAAAATACTATTTACCTTTTCCATTATTTATTATATATATATATTAAATAATTTATAAGTTCTCGATAGCGGTTTTTTTACCATGACAATCTCTACAAAGCGCCACTAAATTATCAACATTATTACTACCGCCATGTTCTAATCGAACTGTATGATCTACTTCAAACCAAGCGGGTAATTGTACTTGACAATCACCACATCTCCATGATTGACTGGCTGCAACAAATTTCTTTTTTGTTTCACTGACTGAACGTTTTGAAACTCGTCCATTTGTTTTCATAACTCGATTTTGATAATTGTGCGAAGAAGGTGTATTTAACATAGATTGTGGATGAGTAATAAAATCTTGATGACTAGTCATATCTAAAATTGGATTTATAAAACTAGTAGTGTTTTTATCAACAGGTAAATGTTTTAAATATTCATTCGAACTATTAATAATCTCTCTTGCCCGTTCTGGGTTTTTTCTTAACATCCAAATAACCATATAACCTACAATGGCTACACCAATCATTTTATAATATTTTGTCCATGATAATGCTAATTTAATAATTTTTCCATCTGTGTATATATTACCAATAACCAAAGATGTAATTATTATAATGACTATTTCAAATCTCATATTTACTATTTATAAAATAGATATATTAAAAAAAAAGAAATTAATGTAAAAAATAAATAAATGTGATGTTTTTTTATACGAAATTTTTCACTTAATAATACTTTTTTTGGTAAATATGATTTTTTATAGAGGTGTTCTGCGTCTTCAAAAGACAATTCGTCTTTGTTCAACATTACATTTATTTTATTATGTATGAAATGCATCCATTTTTTAAACGAATCTCGATTGTCTAAATAAGGAGTAACTGGATGTTTATCTAATATGTTACTAAAATTATTCGCAATATTACTGTTAGGTATAAATAAAGGCATATTTATTATTAAATCGTAAAATTTTCTTTTAGTAACCGCATTAGGAAATTCAGGATAAGAATGTGCAATTGTATGTAAGAAAAACCAATAATGAGGTCCCCAAATTTCTGGATTATATGTCATGTATATTATAAAAGTATATAGAATTTGTTTATTATAATTATTTAATTGTATCGCAAAATGGATAATTTTTGTAATAATTGTGGAAAAATAGGACATTCATATTCTCAATGTAAAATGCCAATAACCAGTATTGGTGTTATTGCATTTAGATATTATAATAATAATTTAGAATATTTAATGATAAGACGTAAAGAAACATTAGGGTTCATAGATTTTATGAGGGGTAAATATTCAATTCATAATAAAGAATATATTATTAATATGTTGAACCAAATGACGAAAGAAGAAAAGGATTTTTTATTAATTAAAGAGTTTGATGAATTATGGAAAAATATATGGTGTGATATGAAAACAAATAATCAATATAAAACAGAAGAAAATATTTCAAGAGATAAATTTAATTCAATTATTAATGGTATTTTATATAATAATGAGTATTTTACGTTAAAAGATTTAATAGAAGAATCAAATGTAAATAAAATATGGAATGAACCTGAATGGGGATTTCCAAAAGGAAGAAGAAATACATTTGAAAAAGATTATGATTGTGCAATACGTGAATTTTGTGAAGAAACTGGATATGAAAAAAATAAAATATATAATATTCAAAATATAATGCCGGTATATGAGATATTTATGGGTTCAAATTATAAAAGTTATAAACATAAATATTTTATTATGTATATGAATAATGAAAATACATTAAATATTGACAATTTTCAAAAAACAGAAGTAAGTAAAATGGGTTGGTTTAATATTGACGAATGTGTTAATTTAATAAGGCCATATAATTTAGAAAAAATAAAAATAATTAAAAATATTAATGAATGTATTAATAATTCTACGATTTATAATTTATAGTTAATATATGATATTATAGTATATAATATGTTAAAAAAAGAACCATGTCCGCCATTTCATAGGCGTTATCCTACAACTGGTAAATGTGAATTATTAAAAATATATCAATTAAAAAGAAAAAGTAATGATGAAACTCATCCGGATTATTTTATTAGATTAATGCCAGAAGGATTGAGAAATTTATTATCAGACGAGAAATTTGAAAATGAATATGTAATTAATAAAGAAAACTGTAAAATAGAAATTTATCAAGATCGCACTATTAAAAATAGAACAATCAAAAATATAATGCAAAATATACCACAACAACAAAAGATTTTTATTCGAAAACCTAAAATTAAGATATTACCATCTGTTCCTGTTACTGAAAAAAAAACAGATATTATTAAAATAAAAAAGAAAAAAAACAATTTAACACATGAGGAATTTGATGAAAGTTATTTAGATCACTTATATCCTAGAATGAATGATACAGAATTTAGTATTAAAATTTCAAATCAAAAACAATTTAATGATACTCAATATGATGGCAATATTTATAATATAAAGGAACAATCTGATAAATTATGTAATACTGATTTTGAACTTATGCCTCATCAATTATTTGTAAAAAACTTTATGTCTTTTAATACTCCTTATAACAGTTTATTATTATATCATGGTTTAGGATCTGGTAAAACATGTAGTGCAATTGGTGTTTCTGAAGAAATGAGAAGTTATATGAAACAAGTGGGTATTAATAGAGAAATTATGGTTATAGCATCACCAAATGTACAAGACAATTTCAGATTACAATTATTTGATGAACGTAAATTAAAATATGAAAATGGAATATGGAATTTGAACTCATGTGTTGGTACTGAGTTATTAAAAGAAATTAATCCTACAATAATGAAAGATATACCAAAAGCAAAAATTATTAGCCAAATAAAAAATCTAATAAACAAGAATTATGTTTTTATGGGCTATACGCAATTGGCGAATTTTATTAGTTCTAAAATTGAAAGCATCGGTTTATCAAAAATAAACAAAAAATCTAATAAAATAAAGAAAATACAATCTATATTTGATAATAGATTAATTATTATTGATGAAGTACATAATATAAGATTAACAAGTGACAATAAAAATGTTAATAAAAAATGCGCAGAGCTTTTGATGGAAGTTGTAAAATATACAAACAATTTACGTTTATTATTATTGTCTGCAACTCCAATGTATAATTCACATGAAGAAATTATTTGGATAACAAATCTAATGAATTTGAATGATAAACGTTCTCAAATAAAAATAAATGATGTGTTTAATGAAAATGGAGATTTCAGAACAGATGAAAATAAAGGTTATGATTTATTAAAAAGAAAATTAACAGGATACGTTTCTTATGTTAGAGGGGAGAACCCATTCTTATTTCCTATTCGAATATATAACGAAAATAGTAAAAATAAACTGAAAAAATTACCGACTATTCAATTAAATAAAACGAAAATTAAAAATAAAATGGAGAACATACACAAATTACTTTTTGTAAATAAAATAACAGATTATCAAAGAACAGGTTATGAGTTTATTATAAAAACATTACGTAATAAATACAAAGATATTTTCAAAAAAGTTGGTGATAAATCAAGTGTAAATGTTTTTGATTCTATGGAATCGTTTGGATATTTACTTTTGCAAAAATTAATTGAAGCTTTAAATATTGTTTATCCAACGTTTAATTTTAATGATAAAAAAACTTCAGGAGATGAAGATATATTTGTTATGGAAACGATTATTGGAAAAAATGGATTGAATGATATTATGAAATATAAAGAACATTTATGGACAAAAGAACAACCTTATTATCTACATTATAATTTCGATTATAAATCAGAAAAACATGGTAAGATTTTTAGTCCAGGAGAAATACATAAATATAGTTCAAAAATATCAAATATATGTAAAAAAATTAAGGAATCAACAGGTATTATTTTAATTTATTCACAATATATTGATGGCGGTGCAGTTCCAACTGCTCTTGCATTAGAAGAAATGGGATTTACACGATTTGGTAGTGAAAGTTATACAAAACCATTATTAAAAGAAAGGTCTGAAGATCCAATTGAACCTATTGACTCTTTAACCATGGAAACACAATCTGATTATAAAGGTGATCAATTTAAACAAGCACAATATGTTATGATTACCGGTGATAAAATATATTCACCCAATAATATTAATGATATCAAATATTTGAATGATGAAAATAATAAGTATGGTAAAAACGTAAAAGTTGTAATTATTTCAAAAGCCGCAGCAGAAGGTATTGATTTTAAAAATATTCGTCAAGTTCATATATTAGAACCGTGGTTTAATATGAATAGAATAGAACAAATTATTGGAAGAGGTGTAAGAAATTTAAGTCATTGCAAATTACCATTTGAAGAACGTAATGTTGAAATATTTTTACACAGTTCAACTTTGGAAGATAATCAAGAAGCAACTGATTTATATATTTATAGGCTAGCGGAACAAAAAGCAAAAAAAATTGGTAGAATAACAAGATTATTGAAAGAAATATCGGTCGATTGTGTTTTGAATATTAAACAAAATAATTTTACTTATGATAATTTATCTCAAATCACCGAGAACCAAGATATAGAGGTTACCTTACCAAATGGCAAAAAAACAACAGTACAATATGGTGATAAACCATATACAGACATATGTGATTATATGGATAATTGTGAATATAGTTGCGGAAATAAAGGTAACTCTGACGTGTCAATGATGACATACAATAATTCTTTTATTATTGTAAATCATGAAAAAATAGTAAAACGAATAAAAGATTTATTTCGAGATATACCAGGTCAATACAATGGAAGATATTTTTTTAAACGAGATGAGTTAATTAATTCTATAAACATTTCAAATAAATATTCACATGAACAAATTTATTCCGCATTAAATTATTTAATTGAAAAGAACGACTATTTGATTGATAAATACGGAAGATATGGTTATTTAGAGAACAAAGGATTATATTATTTGTTTAAACCAATTGAAATTACAGAAAATAATGCTAGTATATTTGAAAGATCTATACCGATTGATATAAAAATACCAAATGTTGCTATTACATTAAAAGATATTAAATTTAAAACAGATGATATAAATGAATATAATGAAATTTATACATCCATGAAAGAAAATTTTGACAATGTATTTTTAGATAAAATAAGTGTTTCTATTGGAGAAAAGAATTGGTATAAAAATTATTCTGTAATTTTGGAACATTTAAAAGAACAATATGATTTTAATGATACAATGTTAAAAAAATATTGTGTATTTCATAATTTAGATACATTACCGTTCTCTGATAAAATTGTTTTATTAAATACAATTTATCACGAATGGGTACCATCTAATGAAATTGAAATTTATATTAAACAATATTTTGATGAATTAATGATAATAAGTGATATATCTAATGATAATTTCGGGTTTGTTCTCAGTGAAGATAATATAAACTATAAAATATATGTTAAATCAGATGGATTTAATAAGGCCACATTGACCCAATCTGAAGATTTAATAAAATCATCGGAATATATGAATAAATTTTTAATATTGAATAAGTCGATTATTAATAATACAATTGGATTTATGGCACCTTATAATGATGAATTTATATTTAAAACCAGAGATTTACAAAAAATAGTAAATAAAAAAGGTGCAATTATGTTACAAGCTCAAGCAAAAGAAATAATTAAACAATTAAATGATATTTTAGGAAATCAAGATTATATTTTGGATAACATAAAAGAAGATGAAGGTAAAAGTAAATCAAAAGTTTTATGTAAATTAGATAACATAAAATATGGAAAAAATAAAATTGTTGTTTTATTAGAAATTTTAATGAGATTTTTTCAAGATGAAAATAAACAAGGAAAAATCTGGTTTTTAAGTAACGAAAAAATGTTGATAAATAAAATATATGATTTTCAAAAAAAAAATTGATTTAAAAATAATAAAACAATATAATATAATATAAACATGAGTGAAATATTTGGTATTTATATAAAATCTTTATTGGAAAAGAAGATTACTTTATCTATTACTGAAATTGGATCAAATATTAATGACATACTAGAACAAAAAGTCAAGGATCTAATAGAAGGTAAATGCATCAATGAAGGGTTTGTTCGACCAGACAGTGTTAGAATTATTAGTAATTCTGCTGGATTAATACAATCCGATAATATAGATTTTATTGTAATATTTGAATGTATGGTAACCTATCCAGTGGAAGGACAAAAAATAGATTGTAAAAGTAAAACGATCACAAAAGCAGGTATTCATGCAGAAGTAATCGATAAAGATATTGTTCCACTTCATATATTTATTGCAAAAGAACATCATAATGATTTTTATTTTAATTCTATAAAAGAAGATGCTAATATAAGAGTAAGAGTAATTGGAGTTAGATTTGAATTGAATGATCCATATATTTGTATAATTGGTAAAATAATTAATCCTTCAAAAGAAAAGCCAGTAGAAAATATTATTAAGATAAAGAAAAAAAAATAATATAAAATTTAAACTTTACATTAAACTATATTATGGAGAACTATAATTTAGAAGAAATTAAAAATACAATCGAAGGTTTAAATAAAATAAATCAATTAGAGTTTTTGAAGATATTTAATGATGAGAATGTAAAATTAAATGAAAATAAAAGTGGCACTTTTATAAATTTATCTTTTTTAGACGAGACCATTTTAAATAAAATTACGTCTCATATTAGTCATATAAAAAAACAACAAAATGAGTTACAATTATTAGAGAGCCAAAAAAAAGAATTTCAAGATACATTTTTTGAATAAAAAATATATTTTTTAATAATATGAGAAAGTTTCATATTATTGCGGGAGTTTCAAAAAACAACGGTATTGGATTTGAAAATAGAATACCATGGAATGTGTCAGAAGATATGAAATTTTTTAAAGATGTTACCACCTCAGTTGATAATCCAAACCAAATAAATGCTGTAATTATGGGTAGAAAAACTTTTGAAAGTTTAAAAGAAAAACAATTAAAAAATAGATTAAATATTGTTATTTCTTCAAAAATATACAAAAATGTGCTTTGTTTTAATAATTTACAAGATGCTTTAAATAAATTAAATACTTTATGTGAAATTGAAACTATATTTGTAATTGGCGGTGAAACATTATATAAAGAAGCGATTTTGCATAATAAATGTGAATATATATATTTAAATGTATTAGATGTAGATGTTGAATGTGATACTTTTTTTCCACAAATAGATGAAACTAGTTTTGAAAATATTTGGACAACATCTGTTAGTGAAAAAGTAAAATGTCTAGTATACAAAAATAAAAAATTGATTTAATTTTTATAAAAAATACTCAACTATATAAATAGTAATTAATTATGTCTTTTTATAATAATATTTTTGTTGGCAATAATGATTTTGATATTGGTTCTTATAAAGAATTTATGTATGATAACATACTCAAAGATAAATATAAAAAGATAGAAAGAGAACCTGTAATAGAAATAGAAAAAGAAGTTATTGAGAGAAAAATAGAGAACGATGTTACTTTTCCTGAAATACAAGATCAATTGTTTTGGTGTATTTACATAGCACTTGAGAAATCGAGTAATTGTAATAAAAAATTTACTTATAATGATAATTATTATTTTCTTAAGAGTGATTTGAGAAAAGCTACCAATGTTATGATGGATATTAAAAAACAAATAGTTAATTATTTTTCAGAGAACATTAAAAAAATGAAAGAAATAAATGTAAAAATAACAAACGCAACAATACAAGAAATCAATTCGGATATAGCGACAAATTCGATCTCAACTATAAAAAGTTTATATGCATATGCAATTTATTATAAAGCTAGAATAATTATAGTTAAAAATGAATTTTATTTAGATATATACCCCAATAATTGCAGTAAATCTGATTTATTTAATATTGTAATAGTTAAAAAAAATAAAGAATATGGTGTACATGGTTCTCCAGAATTGTATATTGACGAAATTCAAAAAGAATATTTCAAGTTAGAAACTTTTGAAAATCCATTAAAATCCATATCAAAATATACGGTTACTGAATTACGTGATTTGGCTCATTACTTTGATTTAAAATATGAAAAAAAGATGGATAAACAAACATTATATAGAGATCTTTCTAGAATGTGCGAATGGTAATTATTTACATATTTAAAACCATTTTTATACCTTTGGACATTTCAAATGCCGATTTTTTTGACATTCTACGTTATAATATGGTATTGTATTGCAGCCGTCGTGGATACACATCTGTCTATAACTTATATAGTAATATATAATATACATTTATTTATAATATAAAAATTGATTTATAATTTCACAATTATATTATTACATAAATTAATAAAATCAATAATGTCTTCCCTTCAACAAAAACACTGGTTAATTCGAGTTCAGGATGGGGACAATTTCAGAAATAGTAATTACCCATTTTGGGGAGTAAAAAAAGGTAATCATGGTTGTATTAAGACGATCGTAAACAAATTTAACAATGGAGATATATTATGGTTTATGACATCTAAAACATATGGGGGGAAAATAATAGGAATGGCTGAATATACTTATTATTATGATAGGGATAATGAACCATTAATATCTATACATACTTATTCAAATAAAGAACAAAATTGGGAAGGTGAAGAAAATTGGAGCATACAAATACATTATAAAAATTTATATATTACAGAAAGGCAAAATATTGAAGCAATAGTTCAATGTGGTGGAATTATATTAGAATATGAAACATTTAAAGATAGAGGATTACCGGATTTATATAATCATTATAGTATGTTTAAGTATTATAGTGAACCAAAAATATTTATTTAACTCTTTAAAAAATAGAGCCTTCATATTCATCGTTATATATTTGAATTGTTCTATATATGTATATTATTTGTTATATTTTTTTTCATATAAATAAAATTGAATTAAAATAATATATTATTTAACTATATATATTATTATGGCGAATAAAGAAAACCAAAAGAATGCAAAAGAGCAATTGGAATTAATGTTAAATAATTATTTAGCAACTAATCCACTAATGCGAAGCGATGGAAAAATTAGTGAAATCGAATTGCGTTTTGGAAGTAATAGAAAATTTAATACAATTAGTAAAATAGATTATGATAATGTTGCTCAAACTTTGTATAATAATGGGTTCAAACCAGAAAATCCCAATGGATTTTATAGTTTACGTATTTCTCATGAATATTATAATGCAAAAGAAAAACGCGCAAAAATGTCAAATATTAGAACCGAAATTGTAGGTATTGATTTAATACAAGAATATTGCAAAACCAACAGTATTCAAAAAATACTGGATATGCCATCATCATCTTTTGAAAAAATCAAATTTACTCAAAAAACGCGAGCAAGAAATGATGATAAAGATATTGAAGCAGCAGATTTTAAAGAATTTAATATGCGTATTTCATATCAGTTAGAACAAACATATACCGCTCGTGCTCCCATTATTCGTAATTTTATTGATGATTGGGCAGATAAAAAGAAAACATTTCGTTTATTAAATAGAGTACGGTTCGTACATGAAACATTACCTATTTATGCAGACTTAAGTATTGTCAAATGGGGTAAAACTACAAATAATGTACAAATGAAGGTTTGGTCTATTCAAGATGCAGATGTATTTAATTCACCAGAAACATATGAAATTGAAATGGAATTAGATAATAGTCAAATGGGTGGTCCTGGTAGTAAATATAAAGATACTAAAAGTATTACGGATGTATTGCGTAAATCAATGCGAATTGTTTTTAGTGGATTACAACAAAGTAATTATCCTATTTCTTATACAGAACAGAATAATATAAAACAAGAATACATGGAATTATTATTTGGTAAACAAGATAATGTTGTTAAAATAAATTCTGGTCATTTTATTGGATATCAAACATTTGCATTGGAATTGAAGCATATTCTGGAGACCAGTGATAATATGAAACATCCAAATGTGCGTACAAATTACACGGTTACAGATAAAGCAGATGGTGACCGTAATTTATTGTTTATAAATAAAGAAGGCAAAATTTATTTAATTAGTTCTAATATGACGGTTGTTTTTACCGGATCTCAAACAAACAATAAAGGTGCGTTTGAAACACTAATTGATGGTGAATTGATTAAATATGATAAAAAAGGGAAATTCATTAATTTGTTTGCAGCATTTGATATTTATTTTATAAAAAATAAAAATATCCGTGATTTACCATTTTGTTTATATGATGGTGCTGAAAAAAGTGAAAAGAAAATAGAATATCGTCTTCAATTATTGCAAAGTGTAATTAAAGAATTAAAATTAGTAAATATATTGAATTCTGAAAGCCCATGTGAATTTAATGTTTCATGTAAAACATTTTATGAAACAAATGCAAACGTTAGTATTTTCGAAGGATGTTCTAATATTATGTCTAAAATTGATGATGATATTTATGAATATAATACTGATGGTTTGATTTTCACACCAAGTGATAAAGCGGTTTGTGGAGAAGGTAGTGTTGCGGGTCCTTTAAAGAAAACATCATGGATACATTCTTTTAAATGGAAACCATTAGAATTTTTGACTATTGACTTTTTGGTTTCTGTTAAAAAAGACAAAACTGGTAAAGATGAAATTCATAATATTTTTGAAGATGGAATTGATACCTCTAAAAATACAAATATTGTTCAATATAAAACACTTGTATTGAGATGCGGATTTGATGAAAAGAAACATGGTTTCTTAAATCCGTTTAATGATGTAATTGATGACAAAGATACTAAATTCAGTAATGATGAAAATGAAGAAACGTATAAACCAGTACCATTTCAACCCACTAATCCATATTGTCCAAATGCATGTTATGCAAAGATTTTATTAAGTCAAAATGGTGAACAAATGTGTATGTTTACAGAAGAAAATCAATATTTTGAAGAAAATATGATTGTTGAATTTAAATATGATATGACAAAACAAGAAGGTTGGAAATGGGTTCCATTGCGCGTACGTTATGACAAAACCGCTCAACTAAATAGAAATGAGAAACAATATGGTAATTCATATTTGGTTGCAAATAATAATTGGCAATGTATTCATAATCCAGTTACGAAAGAAATGATTACAACTGGAGTAAATATACCTCAATATATTGAAGAAAATGAAGAAGAAGAAAATGTAGATATGAATGAAGGTGTTTATTATAATAAAAATAATATTGACAATAAACGCTCTAAATCAATGAGAGATTTTCATAATCTATACATTAAAAGTAAAATTATTGGATCTATTGCAAATAAAGACGATACATTGATTGATTATGGTGTGGGAAAAGGAGGTGATTTACATAAATGGATAAAATCACAATTGAGTTTTGTATTAGGTATAGATAAATCAAAAGATTGTATTAATAACCGATTAAATGGTGCATGTGTGCGTTATTTAAAAGAAAAACGTAATAAAAAGAAGATATTTTCAGGATTGTTTTTGAATGGTAGTTCCGCAGAAAATATACGAAATGGCAGTGCATTTAAAGAACCACATGGTACTCAAAAAGAGCGTGAAATATCTAATGCAATTTTTGGAAATGGTCCAAAAGACGAAACTGTTCTTGGAAAAGCAGTATATAAAAATTATGGTGTAGGAGCGGATGGATTTAATATTAGTTCTTGTCAATTTACTTTGCATTATTTCTTCGAAAATGAAATAACATTGAATAATTTTATTAGAAATTTATCTGAATGTACTAGCTTGAATGGTTATTTTGTTGGATGTTGTTTTGATGGCGAAAAGGTGTTTAAATTATTGAGTAATAAAAACAAAGATGAATCTATTATTTTAAATGATGGAGAAAATAAGATGTTTGAAATAAAGAAGAAATATAATGAAACTGGATTTCCATATGACGAAAATTCATTGGGATATTGTATAAATGTTTTTCAAGATTCGATAGGAAACACCTTTTGTGAATATTTGGTAAACTTTGAATATTTCAAAAGAATAATGGAAAACTATGGATTTGTATTGATTGATAATGATGAAGCAAAGAATTTTGGATTACCAAATGGAAGTGGCTTATTCGAAGAAATGTATAATTTAATGCAAGACGATATTAAGAAAAATCCAAGAGTAAAAGCAACCTACAGAAGTGCACCATTAATGACGGCAAATGAGAAAACGGTTTCGTTTTTAAATAGATATTTTGTATTTAGAAAAGTGAGAAATATAGATGCCGAGAGTATGATGAAAAAGATATTATCCAAAGATTTGGATGATATTCCATTGGTTACAAAAAATAATCAAGAAGATGAAGAAGATGAAGTAGAAACAACAAAAACCAAAGCAAAAGTAACTATTCGTAAAAAAAAAGCAGTTCAAACAAACGAAAAAATTGTCATTAAGAAAAAGAAATAATCACTAATAAAATCATATAAACCGTAAATATCATATAATATAAGCTTATCATATGATATATTTTTTATTACCAAATGTTTATTATAAAATATACGAAAATATAGATTGTATTACCAATACTAATAAACCCGAACCAATTATATCTAATTCATTATCGCATTATTTATATTCAATGAAATTCAAAATAGATCATTATGAATATGAATGGAGTAATTTTAAAAAATATACAAATCCATATGAATATATAAATACGGTTCCGCCTGGAAAAACAAAGTGTATTTCAAAATATAAACCATTGTCACGTTCATATTACAAAATGATTGAAATAATATATAGTTTTGACTTAATAAAAAATGAAAATCCGATTGAAACGTTTCATCTTGCGGAAGGTCCAGGTGGTTTTATTGAGGCAGTTGTTAATATTCGTAACAATATTAATGATAAATATACAGGAATTTCATTATTAGATGACGTAAGTGATATAAATATTCCGGCTTGGAAGAAAAGTGTTGAATTTTTAAACAAACATCAAAATGTAATTATTGAAAACGGAGTAGACAAAACTGGTAATATTTTATCAATAGAAAATTTTGAATATTGTGTAAAAAAATATGGTTCAAAAATGAATTTATTAACAGCAGATGGTGGTTTTGATTTTTCAGTAGATTTTAATAAACAAGAAATCAGTATAGAAAAATTATTATTTGCACAAATTGCGTATGCAGTATGTTTACAAAAAAAACATGGTTGTTTTGTTCTGAAAATATTTGATTGTTTTATGCAACATACAATAGACATTTTATATATTTTATCTTCATTTTATAAAACAACATTTATATGTAAACCTCAAACGAGTAGATATGCAAATTCTGAAAAGTATATTGTTTGTAAAGATTTTTTATATTCATCGAACCATACTTTTTATAATACTTTTAAGGAAATACTTCAATTAGTAATAGAAGAAAAAGATTATATTTCCAGATTTTTAAATATCAGCGTATCTAATATTTTTATCAATAAAATTGAAGAATATAATGCAATTTTTGGTCAACAGCAAATAGAAACTATTTATAATACATTTATGTTTATAGATAATAAAAGTAAAAATGATAAATTAGATAATATAATAAAATATAATATCCAAAAAAGTATTTTGTGGTGTGAAAAACATGAGGTTCCTTATAATAAAAACATAAATACAAATATTTTTTTAAAAGAAGAGGATGATTAAATTATATGTGTAAATGTTCGCACATTACATTTAATCATTTTATCTGAATATTTTGGGAACCTTGGTGAACATTTTATTGGAAACCCGATTTTGTCTTTCACCGTATATCCGTAACTTGGTACTCCATAAGCCAAAGAGTTTGCGGTTTGAGCACCAAAAGCACTTCTATATGAGGATCCTACAGTAGTGATTGTATTGTATTTTTTTCTTGCAATTAAATCTCCAGAGCTAACTGCACCCTGAGTAGCAAATTGTGAATTATTTGGTTTATAAGTAATAGGTAAAAAGTTTTGAACAATTTTACTTGGTTTTGTTCCAGTAAATGACAAAGGACCACCAGTATTTGATTTTGGATTAGGATATAAGGTTGGTTCAAAACCAATTGCCTCCGCAAATACAGGTGAAGAACCCAAATCTAAACATACGTGTTTATTTGTTGTATCCAAATCACTTTCCCAAACAATCGGATCAGTAGAATAAGGAAGACTATATTCTGTGCTGCTGTTCACGGTTTCTAATTGAATAGTAACCTTACCATTATTTGAATTATATAAGAAATTTAATAAATATATACGTAAATTTTGGGGTTTTTTAATAAAATAATGAACATTGTTTACCATTGTTGTGTGTAAAATTTGGTTCAATTTTGCAATATCATAACTCCCGGCAGGAACAGTTACAGTATTTGCATTTGCACTTCCATCAATCCAAAAATAACTATATGTGATTTCTTCTGATATTAAGAATTTTGGACAAGTAGTAATTCCATTTGATGTATATACATTTTCTTGAGCTTGTAATGTTCCCGGTGTGGCAGTAGGATCACCTTTGCGAATGTTAAAATATTCATTACTTTTGAATGAAATATTACGATTATTTAAATATTGATTTGTAGAAGAAAAATAATTATCACGCGAATGGATTTTGTATTTACTTTGTGTCATACCACTGCTTCTTACACGACGCAAAGCATTCTGTTCAGCCGCAATATTTGCAATACAATGTTGATTTGTTTCATTTGGGTGTTGACAGTTATTATTTTCAGAATGAATATCTAATGTATTTGCTAAACCCATATTTGAAGATGTATTAGTAATAATACTACCAGGTGCATTAAAATCATCAATTTTTAAGGAAGTTCTCGAATTACAATTCGGTTCTTGTGAAGCAATTTCCTTTCTATAAATTTTCATGGGTCTTGCTCTAAATATTTGACTTATACCATTATTTGTATCATGATTAGATTTATTTAATTTAACACTACTGGCTAATTGTTGAAAAGTTTTTCCTTTCCATTTTATTTGAGTTGTACTTTTATCAAAAACTGTTGTCATTTTTATATATTATATATTATATATTATAGATATGAAATTTAATTTAAATATGAAAAATATTTTGTTTTTAGTATTAATACTATTCTTTAGCTACATTATTCTTTCTAATGTCATTGGATTTAAGGAAGGTATGAAAGAAGGTAAGGATCACGTTAGTACACCATCTGAAGATGAAATTCCAGAAGAAGATATGGTGAATGATACAGAAGAAGTCGATGCAGCACTAGAAACAGAAGAAGATGAAAAAAAGGAAAAAAAGGAAAAAAAGGAGAAAAAGGAGAAAAAGTCTACTAAAAAAGATTAATTAATAATAAAAAGTAAATAAACATTTGCATATATGATATTACAGATGAATATCACATATGATATAGAAAAATATAATAAAAGAAATATATTTTTTTTAGAAACAAAGCAAAATATGTTAATGGATGGTAAATTTACTAAACTATTATTTTCTGATAATATTTTTACCACAATTGGTATATTTTTAAATTTACAATTTAATAATTCAAGTATTTATCAAATAAATAAGAAATGTATTCTTAAGTTTGAAAGAAATGATATTAACAATAAAATAATCAACAATTTAGCAAATATAGAAAAAGGTATATTACAATATTATAAACATTTAAATAACTGCAATAAAGAAGAAAACTATTTATTATATAACACATTAATTAACGGTTCACTTAAATTATATGTAAAAGAATATAATAATTTTTCAAATATAAAATATATTATCAAAATATCTGGAGTTTGGGAAAATGAGAAAGAAATAGGGATTACTTATAAATTTCTTGAAATTAGCGATTTATAACAATAATTTCATATTTCCATTTCTTTTATTACGAAATGATATAAATGGTTTACTACCTGATCTTAAATCATATACCTTATTATGTTCTTTTTTTTCATTACGTCCAGTATTAAATGCAGTGACATCTACCATGGTATCATTAATATTATATTGTAATCCATTAATAGAATTTATACCTTCTTTTGTATCAGTTTTAAAAACATCATATTCATGTTTATTTACAAGTCTTTTAATAGTATGAGGAAATTGTAAAATATTTTCATCTAATATAGGAAAAAATCTACTTCTATCTATTTTCAACTTTTTTTTAGTTACTCTATTATTGAGTAAATTATCTTCATATCCCCATGCCCATAAATTAGGAAACCCATTTATATTCTCAAAATCACTTGCATTTATAGAAACAATTCCGCCTAAAGCGTAAGTAAATCCAAAGAAGTGTTTTACAATACCATGTGTAGTAGAATAATCAAAAAAGTTTTTTGTAAAAGGCATTGTGTCAATATCATTAAAAACAAGTGTTATATTTTTATAATCATCCGGATATAAATTCTTTATTATTAAAAAACCGATATTTTTCAATGCACCTCGATTGAAAGAGCGATTATCTTTTTGATGTATAAATAATATTTTATAATCTTTCACATCTTCTAATATATATTTCATATGTCTATTAAAAAAATTTAATTGTTGTTCTCTATCTCTATATGGTACAATAAAAGCCAATTTTGGTGCAACGTTTTCCATAATATATTTAATTAATATTTTTTTTTCATAGTTTTTCGGTTTTTCCCTCCTGAGGTTTGTGAGGTTCGTGTTTTTTTTTTCTTTTTGCAACATAATTTTCCTTGTGTTTTTTTTAACTTGCTTTCACAGAAAGTGTTTTTACAAACAAACATATATTCTTTTTCATTTTTTCCTTCTAAGAATTTTTCTGGATATTCTCCATTCATGTCAGCAAAATCTTGACATTTTCTTTCTAGTTTTCCATCATTTTCAGAATCATAACAAATATAAGTGGAAATTGATAAACTCTTCAAATATTTGTCTTTCTTTTTAATAAAGTCTAAATAATATGTTTCTTGATATTTGGAATATTTTTTGAAAATAGCATTTATTTTTTTAATATTCTTTGGTCCTTTTATTTTGGATTCTTTTTTAAATGTTTCTAATACAGACTTATAAATTTCATCGATCCTTTCTAATAATGACTTAACATCTAAAGAAGTTGTATTATAAGATCTTTTTTTTGGAACTAACCAATTAAATTCTTTTTCTGGATCATTTAAAAAATCTAAACCTTTTATGCTTTTTATACTAGGTACGATTTCATTTAAAAACATTGAACCTGTTATTGTATTTTTATCTTTTGCAAATATTTTATCATATTCTTTTGTCTGGTCTTCTACATGCAGATCCCATATTTCTTTTAATTTAGATCTCATTATATATAATTGTGTTATTTTTTATAAATAAATAATATAATTATAATATATAATGTCTAAAATAATCACCACCATACAAACATTTTTGCGACCATATTATATTCATATTATTACTATTGTATTATTAATAATTTTTAGTTATGTAGGATACTATTCATATAAAAAATATGTTAAACCGGCAATGAAAAACGATTTACATAAAGATGTAGCAAATGCAAATAAAAGAAAACGAACTGCAGATGTTCGCTTTTTCTTTACAGACTGGTGTCCTCATTGTCAAAAATCTAAACCTGAATGGGAGGAATTTAAACAGCAATTTTCAGATAAAAATAAATTGATTAACGGATATAGAGTAAATTGTATTGACATTGATTGTTCTGGGGACATTGATCAAGATTCAGAAATAATGAATTTAATGAACAAATTCAAAATAGAATCATATCCAACTATAAATTTAACATTAGATGGTGATGAAACTATTGAGTTTGATTCTAAAATATCGAAAGAAACTTTAGATACTTTTGTAAATACTATTTTGAATGAATAAAATCATATATATATATATATATATATATGAGTAAGGTGGTTGGTGAAGGTACATATGGATGTGTACATAATCCTAGTTTAAAATGTAAATATAAAAAAAATATAGATTATACTGATAAAATTTCAAAGGTGATGACAAAGTATCATGCAGACCAAGAATTAAAAGAATATAAGAAAATAGATAGTGTTGATATTCACAAAGACTTTTTTTTGGGAAAGCCCGAATATTGTTTACCTAAAAATACAAATTCTAATATGAAAGCCATTGATAAATGTAATAATTTTGAATCAACCGAAATTAATAATTACAAATTATTAATTTTAAAAGACGGTGGTATTAATTTAGATGAATTTGGAAAAAATATTGAAAAACTAAAAAAAACAACTGAAAATACAAAAAAAATGGAAAAATTCTGGATTGAAGCGCATCGTTTATTATACGGACTAAGAGAAATGTTAGAAAATGATATTATACATCATGATATTAAACCACATAATATTGTTTATAATCAAGAAAAAAATAGGATCAATTTAATTGATTTCGGATTAATGGATAAAATAAGCAATATTAAAGAAAACTGTCAAATTTCAAAACATAGTCTTGCCAATCCATGGTGGTATTTTCCTTTTGAAATTATATTTTTAAATAAATCGAATTTTATTCAAGTGGCTAATATGAGTGAAAGTAAAAAAATAAACTTTATTAAAAAAATATACAGAACAAATTGGAAGGATATTAATGTTCATCAAAAATGGTTTTATGAAAAAGTTGATATTGATACATTTAAATCAAAAAATCATGATAATTTTGGGAAAACTTTTAGTGAAGTAAATAATAATAATTATGAAAAACTTTTAAATAAATCATTAGAAACTTTTGATATATATGGATTAGGATTATCATATATTCATATTTTAAAAAAATCAAAACATCTAGTTAGTTTAGAATTATATAATAAACTTGAACATGTGTTTTTTCATATGATTACTGCGGATTTATTTAATAGATATAGTATTGAAGAATGTTTAAATAATTATGAAAGTGCGTTAGAAGATACCATATTAAAAAAAAATAATTTATATTTTAAAGACAATAAATTAAAAAAATATGATAATACGATACAAACCGTTTTCAAAAACATTAGTAACACTTTAACTTCATTCAAATTTGATAAAAATGATTTAGAATTATTAAAACAAAATCCAAAAAAAAAATGTAATGAAGGTAAAGAATTTAATCCTTATACAAAACGTTGTATTAAAAAGTGCAAAAAAACTTATAAACGAAATAATAAATTTAAATGTGTAAAAAATAAAACAATTAAAAGCCCTTATGACCAGAGCAGGAAACATTGAATTTATTAAACGCATCTCTTCCTTCATTCGCCATTTTATAACGTAACTCTTGAGAACATGTTACCTTTAAAATATCTTCAATTGTTACCGGAGTGCCTTCAATATTAATAATATATTTTATATTTGAATTATATTTAGGTATTGATTTATCTATACATTTTTTTAATAATGTATAAGTAAATGTCATAATATTTGAAGAACTATCTATAGTATCTAATAATTTAGATGTTTTTTTTTTAATTGCAAAAATCTCATTTTCATTATGCTTTTCCAAACAGTCACTTATTGCAAAATCCATTAATACTCCACCATCAATATAGCATTTATTTTCTTCAAAAATAGGAGAAAATATAAGCGGTAACGTTATTGATGCATAAACTGCATCTATTAATTTCCAATCTGGATGTGTTATATGTGATAAATTTATATATTCAAAACTATTTAGTTCAGTTGTATAAATATTCAAATGAATTTTATTTATTTCATAAAATTCTTTTAATGTAATGTCTCTAGAAAATTCTTTTACATCCAGCAAAGGTCCAAAAAAATCATATATTTTTTCTTTATTAAATAAACCAAAACTATTTACCATTGTTACAAATGAATCAACATTAATATTAAATACTTTATCCCAAGGGCGTTTCATTAAATAGTTATCTAATATATTATCATCAATATTTAAAGCAATTAAGATACATGTCATTGCACCTGCCGATGTTCCATATAAAGATTCAATGTTTTCATAATTCCAAAATCCTTTTTCTTTTGATTCTTTAATTACTCCATAAAATGTGATGAATGTATGACCGCCACCAGAAACAACAATACTTTTTATATTTTTATCTTCCATATGTATTTATTGTGTTTTTTTTTTATATTTTATTATATACAAAATGTCTTCTATTTTTCTATTAAATGATGAAGAAGAAAATTCTAAAAAAATCAATATTGATCAGTTATATGACAAAAGACAAAAAAGAGATATGAAACAAATATCTATTTTTAAAAAAATATTAAATCGAATACATAAACGTATAGAACATACAGCAAAAAATAAAAGAATAACTGATACTCATGTTTGGTATTTAGTTCCAGAATATTTAGTTGGAGAACCTATATATGATAAAGGTGAATGTTTAGGTTATATTATAACAGAATTAGAATCAAATGGATTTCATGTAAAATATATTCATCCGAATACAATTTTTATATCTTGGCATAATTGGGTGCCTTCGTATGTTCGAAATGAAGTAAAAAAGAAAATGGGAGTAATTATAGACGAACGTGGTAATTTTATAGATCGTGTTGAAGATAGAAATGACAATATTGATCCTACACATCCTATTGGAAAATTACCCGGCGTAAATCAACAAAAGAATGATAAAAAATACGTTTCGGTAAAAGAATACAAACCGACCGGTAACCTATTATACAATCAAGACTTACTAGAAAAAATAGGAAAGAAAATCGGTTAAAATTATAAATAACTCAATAAAAACAATATATGTATAATACAAATGAAATCTAAAAAAAATATTACGAAAAAAAATATTACGAAAAAAAATAAATCAAAACGTTTTACAAAAAAAGATTATAGTAGTAATGATGGTATGTTAACAACTATTTGGGGTCCAGGTCTTTGGCATGCATTACATACCATGAGCTTTAATTATCCAGTTAATCCAACAAAGGATGATAAAAATCATTATAGAAATTTTATATTACAATTACGCTGGGTTCTCCCGTGTGGTAAATGCAGGAAGAATTTTATAAACAATCTTAAAAAATTACCATTGAAGATGAATAATATGAAATCCCGTGATACATTTTCAAAATATGTTTATGAGCTTCATGAATTAATTAATAATATGTTGGATAAAAAATCTAATCTTTCGTATGATGATGTGCGAGAACGATATGAACATTTCAGAGCAAGATGTAAACCGGAAGCATTCAATAAATTATTAAAAAAGACTGTCAAAAAAATAAATGAGAAAGGGTGTGTAGAACCATTAAAAGGAAAAAAATCAAAATGTGTTTTAAAAATAGTACCACAAGAAGAAAAATGTGATACTTTTCAAGTTGATGTGGATAAATTATAATTAGAATTGTTATTTCATTTAATTCTAATTATAAAATATACTTGATAATTATATATAATGTCCGAATATGATAATTCCAATAATGAAATTATTTTAGATGAAAATAAAGAAACAGATATTAAATTTTGGGGTGAAAATCCAAATGTATTTCTTGTCGGTGCATATTTACATGAACTTTTCCCAACTGAAGAAATGTCTCATAATCAAAAATTAAATTCAATCACAAGATTAATTTTTATTATTAGTTTATTTATGTTGATTTTAACAAAAAGAACAACTATAATATTAGTTCTCTTAATAACACTTGGTTTTATTTATGCATATCATTATCATTATAATAAGGTAATACAAGAGAACTTCTCTGATCAAGCAAATGAGGTAATTGAAGAACATAATGTTAACACGGATAATGTTTTTGATGAACCTACTTCAAGTAACCCATTTAGTAATGTTTTAATTAGTGATATATCTTTAAATCCAGATAAAAAGGCTGCTCCACCAGCTTTTAGTGATATTACAAATGAAAAGATTATGGATAATTCCAAAAAGATGATACAAGAATTAAATCCTGATCATCCAAACATTAATGATAAATTATTTAAAGATTTAGGAGAACAATATACTTTTGAACAATCTTTACGTCAATTTAATTCAAATCCGAATACACAAATTGTAAATGATCAAACTGGATTTGCAGAGTTTTGTTATGGAAACATGGTGTCGTGTAAAGAAGGAAATTTATTTGCTTGTGCAAGAAATAAAACAAATTATAATTTATATTAATTTATATAATAAATATACTATATATTATATAAAAGGAATGACAAGTATTAGTGAATATACATTCAATAATATAGGGCGAATTGGAGCTGATAAAAATGATAATTCCCAGCGAAATCTTTCTAATACAAAACATTTAAATTACAGTTTAGCGAATCATTATAGTGCGAATTCATCGGATTCGCATGTAAAGTTTGCAACATCTAATTTGGGTATCAGCTACAAAAATTCTTTAGGTGGTTTACCTGGTAATATGGTTGACTTTGACTCATCATTGTCTATTAAAAAAGACAGTGACCGTCATTTTGAAAAATTACAATTACATCAAAGACCTTTTGCATCAGTTCCATATTTAGGAAGAGGTGGTCTTGATGCAGATATTGAATCAAAATTGATGCAAGGTGAAAGTATTAGTGAACGTAAAAGTGCTTCAACTGTTATGGAAAAACAATATATTGATTACAATGAATATCCTTTAATGCATGATGTTAAATCAAGAATTAATGACCCTACTAATTCAATTGAAGAATTGGCTTTAGAAGGATGGACTAGAGGAGGACTACCAACAAGAGATATGAATAATGATAAAAAAAAGTAATTTAGAAATTGTTTGATATTATAATACATGTATAATATCAATATTGATGTTTTATATAAAAATAATGAAATGTATCGCGAATGTTTAAGAAATGTTGTAAATATGGATATTGTTAAATTGCATATTCCTTGGGATCAAATGGATGATGATTTAGATGAAGAAACAAAAGATGAATTGTTATTTGATAATAATGCAATGTCTTTAACAATGGATTATATTTATGACAAAACAAAAGATAATGATTTTTTTAAAGAAATCTATTTATTAGGAGCAGGTAAAATGTTTTCTACTGATCCAAATATTGGTTTAGCTATATTATTTTCATATGATTTTTTTGATATGTTTCATTTATGTTTGCAAGATTTTTTTAATGATAAATTAGATACAATTAATTATAATAATTTGAAAAAAAAAATATCGTAATCTATTCTATATGGCATCAACTAGAAATAGAAACACACCCGGTGATTATAAAATGGAACAAGTTCAATATGACAAAAACGTTAAATATAATACTAATAAAGAATATGGACAAACTGCTGTTTCATATCACCCTGGTGATGGATTAATGGGCGCACGTACTTGCAGAAATGCATTAGCATATAATGCTTGTGATATTGAATCTACTTTATTTGGCATTGGATCAACAAATCTTGTAAATCATAAAGAACCTACTAATCCTCAATTGAAAAACTTAAAAACATTAGATTTTATGGAGCGACCCAAAGTGTTTGTCGTAGAACCAAGATCTTTGAATAGTGACCAACGTCCTATGATATTTAATTAAGTTAATAATTATTTTTTATAATTATTAAATTACACAAATTTTGAATAATGTAAATATATAAAGACATTTACTAGTTAAATTTCACTATTATTTTCACCGATTCCTTTTTTATACATTTACATGCAGAAACCGATAATTCTTCACGCTTTTTTCTTGTCTTTTTTGGATCTTGTGATAAATCATTTAATGAATGTTTTTTTTTTGACGTACTATTCCGCGCATTTTGATCGTCGTCAATATGTGGATAATTTTGCTCTATAAATTGTATTATATTGTTCTCCAATGACCATTTAAAAAAATTTAATTGACCAATAGTTGTTTCAACAAAATTATTTTCATCATACGGGAATTGTATTCGATCCCATCTACAAAATGGATCAAATCGTTTTTTACTATATGCTTTTAATTTCAATTTATAATCATTATACACCTTAAAACGCTCTGTTTCTCCATTTGAATTTTTAATATCATATACAGTAAAATATTTTTTTGCATAATTTGTTACAAACCAATCCACTATACGCAATGATATCTTTGATTCGCCATTCACTATACTTATCATCTTTTTTAAATAATCTTTATTTTTATAAAATTCTTTTAAGTTTTGTAATATTAATTCATCTTGCGTTGAACATCTATTATATACCGACATATAAGATTAATACATGTGATCTTTTATATTTATTTTTTATAAATATAAAATTAGTTTTTTTTATTTTAAATAACATAATACAAATAATATGTATCACGCTTAATTGGAGTAGGCAACACCCGCCATACCAGACATCACACGAAGGACGTTGTAGTTAACAGCGTACACTCTGACCTTGGCAGTGGCAGTACCAGAGACGGTACCAGAAGAAAGAACAAGCTGAAGAACAGCGTTATCAATTCTGGAGAAGTTGCATGTTCCAGATGGCTGGTGCTCTTCTGGGCGAAGGGCGAAGGAGTAGACGTTGATACCAGTAGATGGGTGTCTGGTGTGGTGTTGGAATGGCTGGACAACATCGAAGTATGATCCCTCACGCTCAGAAAATCTGTCTTGACCGTTAAGTTGAAGCTTAGCGGTAACAACAGGGTTCTCACCCCAACAGTGGAGGTCAAGAGCAGTCTCGGCAAGAACGAATGTTCCGGCATCAGAGACGGTGGATCCACCAGCAGTAGCGAAACCATCGAAAGCGGAAGCAGCACCAGCACCGGCATCAGCAGCACCGTCTTGGGCAAAAAGACCATCAGAACCAATGAAGGCAGCAGTTCCAGACACCTCATCAGGACCAGCGAAGGCATGAACAGCGTTAGGAAGGGCATCAATGGCATCAGTGTAGTTGAATGGCTGAGCACCAAGAGCCTTGTAGAGAGTAGTACCTCCCATCAAGGAAGCACAATAGTCAACGTTGGCATCAGGTTGGACAACCCAGACAAGCTCCTTACATGGGTGGTTGAAGTTAAGCTTGATCTTGTTGGAAGAAGATCCAACAGATTCATCACCAGTGAACTGAAGTTGCTCGAACAAGTACTCATGAGGGTTCTGGGCCATCTTTCTACGTTCATCAGTATCAAGGAAGATATAATCAACGTAAAGAGAGGCAGCAACAAGAGATTGTTGGTAAGCCTGGGAAACAGAAACAGTGGCGTTAGAGTTATCATCAAGCTTGTTGACAGCCCACAAACATTCACCAATTGGTCTCAAATCAATGTTGATCTTGACCTCGTGGTATTGAAGAGCAATCAATGGAAGAGCAAGTCCTGGGTTACAGCAAAACCAAAACTTAAGAGGAATGTAAAGTGTGGTCTCTGGAAGTGTCTTACGAGGAGCACAAACCTGGGCTGGTCCACCAGTGGCAGCACATGGTCCATTAACATCAGCGAAAGCATTGTCAGTGATGTAGGTAAGTTGGGTGGTGTTACCGATCATCTTGTGGTAACCCTTTTGTTGTTCAGAAGTAAGGGTTAGCTCGTTCCAGATGTGCATCCAGTCACCATATTGACGGTCAATTCTTTGACCACCAATCTCAACCTCCACTTGTGCAACAAGTTGCTCTCCAGGGAAATCCAACCATCTGGCATAAACAGTTCCGGTGGAACCCTTCATTTCTTGGTTAATTTCAGGAAGTGTAACTTGTAAATATGTTCTGTAAGCAAGATCACCATTTCTGGAGATAGTACATGAGACACGTTTACCAAAATCGGCTTGTCCATTGAATGTTTGTTCAATAGATTCCATGGCAAAATTTGTGTGTCTTCTGTAGGACACCTTCCAGAATGTGATTTCTGGAGTACCAGTAAGAAAAACGTCTTGGGCGCCGTAGGCCACTAATTGCATCAAAGCTCCTCCCATTTGAGTATAGTATTACTAAAGAAAAAAATTTCCAGAATAATTAATTAATTAATTAATTTTTTTCATATTATTTCTTACAAATTCTTCTAAATAATCTTCATTGTAAACTTCTCGCTGTCCATTATGCTTTTTTTCAAAAATATATAAAGATTTTTTCTTCTTTACGCGCCACCCATCTTCTATTGCATTCATTATAAATACCATTTTGTTTTGTTTCATATCGTTATTGTTTTCCATATATTTTTTATTCATAGATTTTTATAGATATTTTTACATATTATATTGGTAATTTAAATATATAAAAAAAATATATATATACTTCTATGTATGAAAAAGAAAAATATTATTCAAAATATTGATACGTGTCATAGTAATTTTATAAATGAATTTGAAATTGATTTTGAAAAAATTATACCTAAATTAATAGAGAAGAAGAATTATTTGAAAAATGAAATAAGTAAATTAAATGATACCCAAATTGATGAATATATGAGTTATAAAGACGAAATTAACAGCATAACCAATGAGATAAAAAAATTAAAATTTAAAAAAAAGAAATATTTCTTAGATAATTCTGAACATTTATTTAATTATTTTGAAGAAAAAAAAAATATTTCTAATGGAGAAGTGCAAAATGTCAATATATTGAATTCATTCTTTAATGTAAAGGAAAATACTAAAGAAGATAAGAAAGATGTTTCAAAAAAGTCTATTACAAATTATTGGAAAAATGTAAATAATGAAATCATTAATCCTAAAGATTTTAATATTTCAACAGAAGTTTGTGTTTTTTGTAATGAAGGTGAAATGATACCACAAGAAGAAGATGGTATTATTATTTGTAATAATAATAATTGTGGTAAATTTATTAAATATATTATTGATAGTTCAAAACCATTAAATAAAGAACCGCCGCATGAAGTATCATATACATCATATATCCGTCTTAATCATTTTAAAGAAATATTATCACAATTTCAAGCAAAGGAAACCACCCAAATACCCGAAAATGTTATTGAAGATATTCGTAATCGGATTAAAAAGGAACGTATTAAAAATATACCGCAAGAATTAAATTATGATAAAATGCGTGAAATTCTGCGCAAACTTGGATACAATAAATATTTCGAACATATTCAATATATTAATTCTATTTTTGGCATTCGTCCTCCTGTCATGAGCGAAGAATTGCATGAAACGTTATGTGTGTTATTTATTGAAATACAAAAACCATGGGCAATGCATTGTCCTGCAAACAGAACTAATTTTTTTAATTATACATACACTCTTTATCAATTATGTGTTTTATTAGATCAAACACAATATTTACCATATATTCCTTTAATGAAAGACCGTGAAAAACAATTAGAACAAGATCAAATTTGGAAAAAAGTGTGTGAACAATTAGATTGGCAATATTTCCCTACAATTTAGCGGTTATTTATATAATTATTTATATTTACATACTTTATATGAATTTTGACAATACGTCTGATATTAGTGAAATATACACACATTCGTTCATTCCATTTGCTATAAGAAAGCAATATAGTCTACAAGATAAATTAGATTCATTTAGAAAAGTATCTGAAGCTGAGGCTAAGAAGAAGGCTGAGGATGAGGCTAAGAAGAAGGCTGAAGATGAGGCTAAGAAGAAGGCTGAAGATGAGGCTAAGAAGAAGGCTGAAGCTGAGGCTAAGAAGAAGGCTGAAGCTGAGGCTAAGAAGAAGGCTGAAGATGAGGCTAAGAAGAAGGCTGAAGATGAGGCTAAGAAGAAGGCTGAAGATGAGGCTAAGAAGAAGGCTGAAGATGAGGCTAAGAAGAAGGCTGAAGA
>Ga0115569_10000355_pt1 | contig 37756 bp, 40 predicted proteins | sample COGITO_mtgs_1205_2_FD_87295 | JGI IMG/M metagenome (GOLD analysis project Ga0115569, IMG submission 87295) | Pelagic marine microbial communities from North Sea - COGITO_mtgs_120503 | ecosystem: Environmental > Aquatic > Marine > Epipelagic | place: Germany:Helgoland, sampling site Kabeltonne... | reverse complement strand
GTTTCGTCGACCACGACTCGAGCTGGATTCACGACCAACCGCGCACTAGTGCGGTCTCCATCGAGCAGAATCCTTTGCACGTCATCTACTTCTTCATAAAGCCGCTCGAAGGCGTCAAAGAACTCTTCGCGCGGAAGCAGACGCCCCGCGTCTAGTCCGCGAAGAAAGGGCCGCAGCAATCGCGCCCCCTTGCGTTCGAACTCGAAAAAATGCGTCATAAAAATGCGCAGCGCATCCGGGAAGCGCAGCATTCGCATGGTTGAACCCGTCGGCGCACAATCGACCACGCAGACATCAAAGTCTCCCGTCGCTGCTACTTCACGAACCGCACGCAGAGCCATCAACTCCTCGATTCCGGGGAAAGCGAGTAGCTCCTCCGTGAGCAGTTCATCCGCCTCTTCGCGCAAGAGCTCGCGCAACCAACTTTGAATACTCCCCCACGAACGGTCCAGATCCGTTTGAGCACGAATCTCGCGCGCCCAAACGTTTTCGGCGATTGCCCGCATACGGGTACCGACAGGCTCACCCAATGCATCCGCGAGACTATGGGCAGGATCTGTCGAGAGCACGCAGACCCTATGCCCATGACTCGCGGCGCCTAACGCGGTCGCGAGCGCGAGCGTCGTCTTCCCAACGCCACCCTTTCCAGTATGAAGCAAGACCCTCATGGATGTTCACCGGGCGTCGTTCCTAAGTCGGGATCGTTCGCGAATGTCACAACAAGTTCTCCGCTCTCGACTAAAACTCGCTCGACTTCAAGAGACGCAAAGCCTGCCGGCAGCGCAATTCGTCGCCTCCGACCTTCTACGCCGATCACAAGTTCGTCATCGACCCGCAGCACCTGGACGGCCTTCCCGCTCCGCCCGTTCATGGGCAGCCGCAGCGAAGCTTGTTGTTTATTCCGCTCGAAGCGGAGCCCCGGGCGCGTACCCAACACGGCCATCGGATCGAGCCCGGCGAAGAGCACCTCGCCATGAGCAGCCAGGGCCTCGAGGCCGCAAACCTCGTCAGCCTGCAGGGGGGCGACTAACATAGACATCGGTGAGAAATGCGTCTCGACATCGCGCAGCCGCTCTTGTTGGTTTCTCCCCCAATCTCTAAAAAACTCCTCGCGCAGAGCTTCGTCGGGCCAGACCCGGTTCATCACCACCGCGTCGCTGGCGAGTTCAAAAAGCGCCAAGTCCGTCAGCGAACGACGCGCTTCATCGATCACCATAGTCTCAGGTGTCACGACGAGTCGAATGCTCGTCTCTTTCGACAGCAATCGGGCGCGTAACTGCTCGAGGGTTTTGTATAACAAACGCTCGGCTTCGGCGAAGACTTCGGCCTTCGGAAGCGGCGTCCCCACGAGTTCCCTCGCGATCGGTTCCGCGATCTTCGCTGCGGCGCGCTGCAAACGCAGCAGCCACTTGAAGCCACCATGCGCGACTTCGGGCAGGGTGACGAGGCGAAGCGCGCTCCCGGTCGGGGCGCAGTCGACGACGATTAGGTCGTACTGGCCACTTGTTGCGTGATCTTCGACGCTCACGAGTGTCGCGAGTTCATCGGCGCCAGGAAGCAAGGCCAGCTCTTCTGCCACAACTTCGTCTATTCCCTGATGCCGAAGCAACTCGACAACGTACGCGCGAATCTGGCCCCAATGGCCTTCGATCACATCGCGCGCATCAATCTCGAGAGCATCCAAGCAGGGCGCAATCGAAACGGGCAACGGAGTCGCACTTAAGTGAAGATCGAAAACATCCCCGAGGCTATGCGCCGCGTCCGCAGAGAGAACGAGCGTCCGAACGCCTCGTCGGGCAGCAAGCGCGGCCGTCGCCGCCGCCGTGGTCGTCTTACCGACGCCCCCTTTGCCCGTGTATAGAAGCAAGCGCATAGGTGCACCCTATCACGTCACCCGGATGAGACACCAAAATCTCCAAAGCAGGGAGCATGCCAAAGCACAAAATCGCATGGCGCAGAGACGCTAGTTCGCGATCCGTGCGTCGATGGCCCCGCCTCTTTCTGCATACTTGGCAACGAACCGCGCCCCCCCTCGACTTGTCATTCTCTTACCCAACTCGCTCCATCGTGCACGAGGTCGAGCCGTCCATCTGTGTTCACAATTGAGACATTCCGATAGACGCAGGGTCGTGCCCGCTTCGAATACGTCGTCCCGCACAACCTTGCCGCTCTCGCAGACGGGACATCCGGCCGGGGTACTGGCCAGCGCTCGGACATGAAACGCACTGGAGGACGATCGAGACTGCTCCAAAGAAGAAGGTGCGGAAGGCGAAAAAGGCGGAGTAGGCATTCGCCGCTCCGCATCGATCAGTGCCGACCCGAGCATCTCTTCTACACGCGTACGCTCGGCCGCATTGCGCTCTCGCACTTTTTGGCGATCGCGCGCGCTCGAAAGGCGCCCCCCGAATCCGGCAGGACCGCCATCACGACGGGCTCGCCCCGAAGCGCGACGGGAGCGACTTGCCCGAGCACGCGCCGGTGCGCGAGGTTCACGTTCAGCAGTCCCTGCAGATTCCAGCTTGCTCATGCTCATATTCATGCCCGTGCCCATGACCTCTGTTTCCTCTCTTCTCTTCCATCTTCATTCATGCTGTTGCCGGTCCGCATGGCGGACGGCAGGACGCGACGGGTCCAAGACCAAAAGCCCGCAGACCCTACGTGCCGCCCTCCGCCACACGACCGACCCCGGGCACCTTTTTCCGCCGTTTGAGGGGGAGGGGGGTTGGGGAAGCAGTGCGCCCGACACCTCACAAGATGAGGGCCAGGCGTGACAGATTCGGTCACGATTTGGGAAAAAAAAGCGAAAACAGGAGCGAAATGGGGGCGAGTAAGCCGCCGAGCACAGGGCAAAACCGAGGACGCGCGCGCGGGGCGATGGCTCAGTCGCGCAGCTCGCGCTTCAGGATCTTGCCGGTCGGGCCCTTGGGCAGCTCCGCGACGATCTCGACGAACCGGGGATATTTGTAAGCAGCGAGGCGATCTTTGCAGAATGCCTGGATCTCTTCCTCGGTAGCCTTCGCGTCTGGGACGAGGGCGACAACAGCCTTCACCTCTTCTCCGTGACTCTCGTGCGGCACGCCGATCACCGCGGCCTCAACCACCTCTTCGTGCTGGTAGAGCACCTCTTCTACTTCACGCGGATAGACGTTGAAGCCGCCGCGCAAGATCATGTCCTTCATGCGGTCGACTATGAAATAGCATCCGTCTTCATCTCGATAGCCGACATCTCCGGAATGGAACCAGCCATTCTTCAACGTCTCTTCGTTCGCCTCGGGACGGTTCAGATAGCCCTTCATGATGTTATGTCCGCGAATGCAAATTTCTCCGCGCTCGCCGTCAGGGAGTCGATTATCTTCCTCATCAACGATGCGCATTTCAACGCCCCAGACCGGGTAGCCGATTGAACCGACCTTCCGAGGCTTATTCGGGACCGTAAAACTCGAGATCGGAGAAGTCTCGGAGAGACCAAAGCCTTCCTCAATTCGCACGTTGAATTTTTCTTCGAAGGCACTCATCACTTCGAGGGGCATAGGCGCTCCGCCCGTCATGCAGGCAGTGAGGCTCGACACGTCGTAGGCGCGATCGCCTCTATGATGAAGAAGTGCGAAATACATAGTCGGAACGCCCGCGAAGACCGTTAGGCGATTTTTCTCTATCAGCTCAAAAGCATCTTGTGGCGTAAACCGCGGCAGAAGCGTGAATGAACCCCCTGTCGCTATCATTCCGTTTTGGATGACGGTCTGACCGAAGGAGTGAAAGAGCGGCAGCGTCGCAATCGCGCGATGGCCCCCGGCAGGCGTAGGCGGCATCAGCCTAGGCACAACAACCGCGCAGTTCATCAGGAGATTCGAGTGCGTAAGCTCGGCGCCCTTCGGTTTACCCGTCGTACCCGACGTATAAAGGATGACCGCCGTGTCCTGGGGATTCGTCTTATGGGGCTCATCGCAAGGATTACCTAACGCCATCCCGCCAACCGTATTCGGCGAATCTCCGGGAACCGCTAAGATCACATCGACGTCGAGCGAAGCAGCTCCTGCGCGGCCCGGCTCTTCGAAGAGCGGGTGTACGAAAAGAACACGAGCGCCTGAGTCTTCGAGGAAGTACGCAACTTCCGGCGCAGCCGCGAGAACATTAATCGGGACGACGGCGGCCCCCGCATAAAGAATTCCAAAATACGCAATCGTGAATTCCGGAACGTTCGGAACCAGGAGAGCCACCTTGTCGCCGGGCGACACGCCTCGTGCTCGAAGACTCGTCGCCACGCCACGCGCCGCGCGGTCGAGCTCCTGATAGGTGATCTCACGGTCGCCAGCGCGAATAACGACGGAGTTTGCCTTTTCGTTCGCGTTCGCAAGCAGGATTGATCCGAGATTCAGATACATAGGTACTCCGTGGGCGTGAGCCATCCTTAGGTCGTAATCGCAGCTGCCGGCAGCCTGCCGAGCGTCCCTATTCAGAACATATTGAGGGCCGCGGCGAGGCAGGAATCTACTCGGATGCGGAAGTTCGCGCGACTCGCGGCGGCGCGGGCACTAGAACTCGCGGCCGATTTCACTGAGGTATGCTCGTCGCGCCTCGAGGGAGGACGCGCGACATCGCGCGCGCGCAGGGAGATTGATCGTGAGCGAAGCCACACCAGAAACCAGAACGCGCGGCGCCTGGCTCCTTTTAGCCGGAGCGGCCTTGGGCCTCGCGATGGCTAGTTTCGGTTTGCTCGAACCCAAGATTGATCCATCCTTACTGCCCGAGGACGCAGCAGCCGTTGTCGGCGAACGCAAGATTCGGCGTGTCGACTATGAGCGCGTTTTGAGCGGTGTCGCGGGGGATCTGAGGAGCCCCATCGATGACGCGATGCGCAGGCGAGTACTCGACCGAATGATCGACGAAGAACTTCTCGTCCAGCGCGCGCTCTCTCTCGGCCTCGCCGGAATCGATCGGCGAGTCCGCGGTGAACTGACCTCTAGCATGATCGATTCGATCGTCTCGGAGGTCGACAGCACCGAGCCAGACAGCGACCAAATAGCGGACCACTACGAAGAGAATGTCGACTTCTTTACCCGACCGGGCCGCTTGCAGGCGCAGCGCATCTACTTCTCGCCGCGTCGCGATGAAAGCGATCCCCGAGGTCCGGCAACCGAGCGCGCCGCAGCAGCACTCGTCCGGTTGCAGGCTGGCGATGCCCCTGACACCGTCGAAGACGATCTCGCGGATAGACAAGTGTCGCCGGTCCCTAATACGATGCTGCCGCCGGGCAAGGTCCGCGATTACGTTGGACCGAGTCTCCTGACCGCGCTCATGCAGCTCGAAACCGGTATCTGGAGCGAGCCGACCGAGTCCAACGGCAGCTACCACATCCTTCGTGTCCTCGACCGCGAGCCGTCTGTCGTGCCAACCCTCGAGGAAATCGAGTCTCTCGTCCGGCAAGACCTCAAACGCCGCCGCGGTGACGATGCGCTCCGCGCCTATCTCGAGAGTCTAAAAGCAGAAACGCCGATCGCGATCGATGAGCGCCTCTTCGAGACTACCGAGGCCCCTCGTGGCGAAGCGGCCATCAGTAGTTAACTCTACCTCCCTGCGCCTAACGCCTGATGGCGAGCATGTCTTGCAGGAATGCCGCCGTCGTCTCGACGAGTTGTTCGCGGCTGCTGCCCATATCCTCGATCCACCCGTGGTACATCGCGGTGCGCTCGAGGCACGAGGACAGTGCCGTCGCCCCTACCAACGGATCGACTGGGCCGCCTCGCCAAACACCGTCCTGCGGATCAACGGCTTTCGCCTGAGATCGCTCCAGCGAAGCCTTAAAGGCATCAACGAGGGGAATCATGGCGGCCATCCGTTCTTCGCGAAGGGCTGCATTGCCTTCGTCTGAAGCGTTGTTTCGGGCCCGCAGAACCGGCGCGTATTTTTCCCAGTGATCGATCACTAGGTTGGAAAGTTTCTTGCCGCGCTCGAAGCCGGCTTCGCCTTCCCAATCGCCGGCAATGAGTTCGACCATAAGCGGAGTGGATTCCTTCGCCTGACCAGCGAGATGCAGCACGACGTCTTCGACGTCTTTGAAATACTGGTAGAAGGTCGCGGGGGAGGAACCGATCTGACGCGCGATGTCGATCACTCGCATGTCGCGCATCGGCTTTTCAGCGAGCAAGGCAACCGCTGCCTCCAGAATATTCCGACGCGTCCGGAGCGCGCGCGGACCGAGCGGACGCCCTGCTTGATCGACGAGCACTTCGTCGCTGGGGTCCGGCTGATCGTCTCTGCTTGCTTCGAGCCCTACTTTGCGCATACCCGGATGATCGGCCGTGCTGGCGAAGACTGCACTGGATATTTGCGGTGAATTCTGTGTTGCCGCTCGCGCAGCATCCGAGTCGGAGGGCATTCGTATCATGTCTGCCACCCTACCCTAAATTCGCCATCCGTATGTAAAATATATCCCTGAGGGGGCGTCAGAAACGAATGTGAGTCGTATCACGTATTTTTTTAATTGATTGCACGATCATCTATGCAAATCCATCCAGTCCAAAAAGGTGTGATGTCGCCCGCGCACTGCATTGTGGAACGCTGCTTTTCCCGTAATTTGTTGGGGTGCGGTTGTTCCGCACCCAATTGCTGCTTCGACCCCGTCTCCGCCGAACGGGTCCGCGCAAAAGGACTCGAATACGGAGAACAAGCCCCCCTCCCAGGGCACACACCCAACTAGGAGGTCCGATGGCCAAGCTCACGATCGAGATCGACATGGACGATTCCCAAGAAACCTGGGAAGCCCTTTACCGTCGCATCGAAGCCCATGGCGAATCCGCCGAGGGCGAAGAGGAGCAACCTACTTCTGGCTCCGTCGATCCCCAAATGACGTACGATCTATTGCTCGATACTGAGACAGCATTCAGTGACGTCGGCGACTTCTTCGGTGCGATCGCCGGCAACAGAAGTGGCAACACTCGCGACTGATCTATCAGCGGTCAGAGCGCGCCCAGTCCCACATCTCGCTCTATCCGTCACTCGTTGCGCGAACCGCGGGGCAGCGGTCAGTCCTTCTTCGAAACGACGTTGACGCGGACCTTCGCCATGGGGTGTTGCTTCACGAAGAGTTCGAAGGCTCCCACTTCGTCGAAGGTGTAGTGCCAGCCTTCGTCAACCTTCTCAAGAGGCGGACTTTCGATCTTTCCGGTCGTGTCCACGACCGTGTGCCCACCGGGCATCCATTCTTGGTTATTGAAATGGACCGTCGTGCCCACGAAGAGATTCAGGAGCGCGGGCTTCATTTCGGCGTGCGTGATCTCGATCGTCGGGCCGTGAGCCTTCACGGCGGATGCAAAGAGAACCCCCGTCGCCACGGCGATGAGAGCGACCGCAATGACGCGATTGGAAGGGCGAGAGGCACGACAGATCGATAGAAAAGACATTGGCTGAAAATTCTCCGAGACGAGTTCGAGTGCAGGATCGCACGATCTAAGCAGGATGGGTAGGCTACCGCTGCGCGCTCGCCCAACGCCTTCCGGAATCTTCCGATCTTGCCGCGGAGATCCCGATGTCTGCCAACCCTCTCGACGAAGGTCGCACCCGCAAAGAATTTCGCACGCTCTTTGCGCTCTCCGCGCCGGTGGCCGCTACCCAGCTCGGCATGATGATGATGGGCGTGATCGACACCATGATGGTGGCACGGGTGGGACTCGCGGAATTAGCAGCCGTCGCAGTCGCCTCGACGTGGGCTTGGTCGTCCGGCTCGCTCGTCCAGGGAATGGTTCAAGGCATGGACCCTCTCGTTTCCCAGGCCCACGGCCGCGGCGATGGCGAAGCCGTGGGACTCGCATTGCAGCGCGGCATCGTGATCGCCATTGCGGCCTCGGTCCCTCTTGCCCTCCTTTGGACCGCCACGGAACCGCTTCTCTTGGCTTTCGGTCAAGGAGCCGAGGTCGCACGCCTAGCGCAGATCTACATGCTGACGCGTCTGCCGAGCGCCTTAGGCTTCAACCTCTTCATCGCGATGCGCCAATACCTAGCGGGACGCGGGCTGACGCGACCGGGCATGTGGGTGATGTTCATCTGCAACATCCTCAACGTATTCCTGAATTGGGTACTGATCTTCGGAAACCTTGGGGTGCCGCCGTTAGGCTTGCAGGGCGCCGGACTCGCGACGGGCATAACAAATATTATTCTACCGATCGTCCTCTGGGCATGGATCGTCCGATTCAAACTCCACGAAGGTGCCTGGCGACGATGGGATGCTCGGTCTTTTGCGTGGCCCGGATACGCGCGCTACCTGGCGCTCGGCTTACCCGTCGGCTTCCAACTCGCCCTTGAAGCGAACGCATTTACGGTCGCCATGCTAATGGTCGGATGGATGGGTGTCGCGGAATTAGGCGCCCATCAAATCGTGATGAACCTAGCCAGCCTGACCTTCATGGTGCCGCTTGGGATCGCGATCGGGGCCGGGGCGCGCGCAGGAAACTTGATCGGAGCCGCCGACCTACCGGGCCTGCACGTCGCATGTCGCGTCGCGTTCTTCATGGGCGGCGGCGTGATGGCCTTCGCAGCCGTCGTCTTCATCGTCTTCCGCAATGAGCTTCCAGCTCTCTACACGCCCGACGTGGCCGCCATCGCACTAGCCGCGACGCTCCTGCCAATCGCAGGTGCGTTCCAAATTGCAGACGGCGTCCAAGTCGTAGGCGCGGGGCTCTTGCGCGGCATGGGGCGGCCTATGGCAGGCGCGATCGTCAACTTAATCGGCTTCTACTTGATTGGCTTGCCCCTTGCCTATCTCCTCGCATTCCGTCTTGAGATGGGGCTCGCGGGAATTTGGTGGGGGCTCGCGGCAGGGCTCGGTGGCGTCGCAATCACCCTGGTCGGCTGGGTTACGCGCACGAGCCGTAGTCCTCTTAGCGAGTTAAGCGTAGCGAGCGAATAAGCTAAATTTGTGCGTGTCTGCCTAATGCACGCGAATCGAAGAAACCATGACTTCGAATTCGCCTAGCATTCTCGGGATGTTATTTTGGGTCGATGTTGCAGTCAGGATCAGCATCATCCCGTCGTCGCGCAAAATCTGATACTGAAACGTCTTGGTTCCGAGCAGAGCGCCATCGAAGGCGAGGTAGAGAGCGGCTCGGCCTGCGATGGCCCGCATTTCGCAATTCTCCATACCGATTGGGCGACCGAACAAACGTGAAAACTCTCAGGCGAGGAGCTGGCAGATATCCTGGAGCTGGCGCGCATTCGCCGGCAGTTCCGCCTTCTGCATCATCACATTGACATTGTCGACGAAGGCGCTGCCGACGCCTTCGGTTCGGTAGAAAATTTCGAGTTGCCCAGCCTGAACGCGATCGTAGACTCCGCGGCGCAAAGTGCTCGAAACGGCTCGCATGCGACCGTCGCCGGCGTCCTCGAAAAAGACCTCGGCATTTTTCTGAACTTCATCCCGAGTGAGGACGAGGTATTCATCCGGCACCGAAATCCCGAAGCCGCTCAGATCGTCTCCGGCGCGAGCCGGACTGGCGGCGAGCACGAGCACAGCGAGGCCTGCCGCGACTGCGTGCTTTGCGACCATTCGCATCGGCTTAAACTCTCCGCTGGCCCTGAAATTCCCGCGGGCCCCCCGTTCGTCGGCGCTCCGACGGCAGGCCTTGAGCAACTCCAGCCAGTCGATTGGCCGGGCGCAGCAATCGTGGGCATCGACCCTCGCAGAGACCCTTCCCAGGGCTGCTATTTTTATCCATGGAAGCCAAATGCTCGAAACCTTTCGATCCTTCTTCGACCCACCGATCACCGCCGACCCCGAGCAGAGCACAGCGAAGCTCGCGTGGGTCGTTCGCTTGCGTTGGGTCGCAATTGCCGCGCAGGTGCTCACGATCGCGCCGGCCCTCGAGTTCCAGGTCTTGGAACCATCGATGCTCCCGCTCTTCGCCGCCGTTGTCGCCACCCTCGCGGCGCTCAACACCGGTACGTGGATCGGGCTCCGCCGAGGGACCCGGGGCAGCCCCGGACATCTCATGATTCAACTCGGCGCCGATATTCTCGGCTTGTCGGCGCTGCTCATTTTGACCGGCGGCGCATGGAATCCGATGGTGCCTATTTTGCTTGTGCATTCCGTCTTAGGCGCGCTCTTGCTAGAAGGGCGCCTCGGCCTCACCTTCTTCGGCCTGCTCCTCGCCAGCCTCGTGATCATCCAGTTCAACAGCCATATCCCCCCTGCGCTTGCCGGGGCGCTTGTCCCCGCCAATATCCTTTTCCCGGCGCAGATCGTCGTCGTCCTCGTTTTCTGGATTCTGACAGCTTGGCTTTCCAGCACCCTCGACCAGCTGAAAGTGTGGTTCGCGGAAGCCCAGGAACGAAAGACGCGTATCGATCGGCTCCGCGCAGTCGGCGCCCTCGCCGCCGGCCTCTCCCACGAATTCGCGACTCCTCTTAACACCGCGCAGCTCCGGCTCGCCCGCGTCGCTCGCGCACACAAACTTGAAGCAGATCCGGACCTACTGACCGCGATCGAAGAACTCGACCGATGCGGCGACATCCTGCGCCACATGGCGGGCAGCCAACTTCAGCCGGACCGGCTCTCCCTAGAAGTCGTCGACCTCGAGCCCCTCGTGCGCCAAGTGAGCGAGAGCATCGCCGGCGTACACGAAGATGCGACCATCCGCGTACTAGGCGATGGCCGAGGCGTGAAGCGTGTTCTGATACCGCCGGTCGCGTTTTCTCAAGCCCTCATCAATTTGGTCGACAACTCAATCGAGTCTGGTGGACGCGAGAGCGAGGTCGAGATCGTGGTCCAGCGCAACGGATCCCGAGTCGAACTAAGGGTCCAAGATCGCGGCTCCGGCTGGCCCGAAGTAGTTAGACGTCATCTCGGTGAACCCTTCGTCACAACGAAACAAGAAGGGGTCGGGCTCGGCCTCTACTATGTTCACTCACTAGCCGAGGCGATCGGAGCGGAGCTCACCCTCGATGATCGCGACTTCGGCGGTGCTGTCGCCAAGATCTCAATACCGATCGTGCCAAGTACTTCTTCCAGCGAAACACCCAAGTCCGCAACGATTCCAGCGCCCGATTGGAGACCTAAGGATGGCCGACTCCACGATGTCTAATGCTGTGGATGCGCAAAACGAGGGACGATCGCTCTTGATCGTCGAAGATAATGATCGCTTTGCCGAGACCCTCGGCTCGGAGCTGACGGACCGCGGCTATACAGTCCAAAGAGCGCGCAACCTCGCAGAGGTCGATGCGATCCGAAGCCTCGACGTGGACTTCGCGGTTGTGGATTTGCGACTCGGGGCCGATTCGGGACTCGATGCGATCCAAAAAATTCTGTCTCGATCGCCACGAGCTCGAATCGTCGTACTCACGGGCTACGGCAGTATCGCTACGGCCGTCAAAGCAACGAAGCTCGGCGCCGTCGGCTACCTCATGAAGCCGACCGACGTCGATCAAGTCGAGCGCGCGCTTCACGAAGAGGAGGACGAAGAAGGCGAAGTTCCGATCCCCGACGAATTCCAGAGCCTCTATCGACATGAACGCGAATACATCGAGTTCGTACTCGCCGAATGCGAAGGCAACATCTCCCAGGCAGCGCGTCGCCTCGGCCTGCATCGGCAGAGCCTTCAGCGCAAGCTCCGCAAATACACACCGCACTAGGACTCCAGCATATGACCTCAGCCTCGTCTTCGAATCGCCCGGTCCTGATCGGTGCCTCTCAACTCTCCCACCGCAATGTCAATCTAGAGACCTCCCAAAGTCCTCTCGCTATGTCGCTCCGTATCGCTCAGGAATCCGCGACAGCGTCTGGCGCGAGCGATCCATTAGCCCTGCTCCGTTCGATCGACACCATCGCACTCACCGCCATCGCCGGCTGGAGCGCCCAAAATGCGCCACGCCTAATCGGCGATGCACTCGGCGCAAAACCCCAAACCGAATGGGTGAGCCATCACGGCGGCGAATCCGCGCTCGCTCTCGTGAACGGCGTCGCTAACCGAATCGTGCGCGGCGAAAGCGAACTCGGTTTTGTTTTTGGTGCGAATAACATTAAGAGCCTCAATCTCGCGCGCACAGCTGAGAGCCGACTCGATTGGCCCATGGGCGGCGACGGCACGCCTGAGACTGTCGGCAAAGAAGGTTGGGGGCATAACGACTTCGAAGCCGACGCGGGCTTCGATATGCCGATCAACATCTATCCACTCTTTGAAAACGCGTTGCGCGTCGCGCGCGGCCAATCCCTCGAAGAACACGCCCAGTCCATGGGTAACTTGATGCATCCTCTCACGCAGCTTGCTGCCGCTAACCCCCATGCATGGTTCCCGACCGAGCGCAGCGCGCAAGAACTCGTAACGACTTCCCCGCTCAACCGGATGATCTTCTTCCCCTACGCCAAATACCTGAACGCGGTCATGGCCACGGAGCAGGCGGCAGGCACCTTGATTGCTTCGGAAGCCTTCGCGGATCGAATCGGCATTCCGCAGGACAAGCGCGTCTATTGGCGCGGCGGCGCCTTCGCTGTCGAAGATCCGTGGAATTTCAGCGAGCGCCCGTCATTCGATCGCGCGCCCGCCATGAAGACCTGCCATACGACCGCACTCTCAAACGCCGGCCTCGACCTCGAAGAGATCGACCTCTTCGACTTTTACTCCTGCTTCCCGATCGCAATCTCCATGGCGTGCGAATCTCTCGGCCTCGACCAAACAGACTCGCGCGGTCTCTCGATCACAGGCGGCCTGCCCTACGCCGGTGGCCCCGGAAGTAGCTACAGCTTTCATTCTCTCGCGACCGCGGTCGAGCGATTACAAGCGGGCGCCGCGAAGAACGCCATGGTGACGGGGAACGGTTGGTATCTCACGAAGCACTCCGCCTCTGTCTTGTCTCTCGAACCTAATTCCGAGACCCCGACTGCAGCCGCAAACGACGACTTCCGCGCGCCTTCGTCCGGCGAGCCAGTCATGCTCGACAAGGCACCCGAAGGAAATGCAACGGTCGAGACCTATACGATCGGACATGGCCGCGACGGATCGCCCGAGAAGGGCCTCATTGTCGGCCGATTGGACTCGACTAACGCGCGTTTCCTCGCGACCGCGCCCTCGGACGCGAGCCTACTTGCCGATCTAGAAACCCGTGAGTTGATCGGCACCAAAGGAAACGTCGCCATGCGTGACGGCAAAGCAATATTCGAACCGGCCTAGGTAGACGAGACTAAACGCACATTCCCGGTCGCCGGATCCACTTCAACCCTCGGCGCACGCCGCAAGCGGAGCCTGCGCTCGTCCGTGCTCCCGCCCGTCGCCACGTCAAAGCGGTAACCGTGCCAGGGACAGATAATTTCGCCGCGCTTGACCTCACACGACTCAAGCGGCCCAAGCCAGTGGGGACATTCGGTGGCATGGGCAAGCAGCTCACCCTCGATGTCGACAAGCCTAAATGGATGCCCCGCGAAATCCACAACGAGGGGAAGTTTCTCACGTAGGGCCTCAACCGCCCCTAGCGAAACGATCTCTCCGGAATCCGCAGCGCCCGTCTCCACGCGCCGATCCGAGGCGACGATACGCTGCTGCATCATCTCTTCATCTTGATCCCAAAGGCCTGCATAGAGTTTCAAATAGGCCTCTCCAATTTTTCCGAGAACCTCGTCAGCCGTCCCTTCGGGTAGAGGCGGCACCCAAAATTCGACTCGAATCGAGGTCGTGTCTTCCGAGCGGGACTTGAGATACGTCCAGATTTCTCCCGGCGCACCTAAGCCAGATCGCGTGCGAGCCACATAACAACTGGCTTCGTGGTCAACCGAGAGTTCAATCTCGGAAGAAGCGCCTCCAGGGAATCCCACATCCCCGTGCCAGCCCCATTCGCCAGCCTCAAGAAGCTCGATCGATTCAAAAGCCTGGTCATGGAGCCAAGGTAGATGCTCCCAGTCGAACACGTTCTCCCACACCCTCGCGATCGGGGCACCGATCTCGCGCTCGTATACCGCCGCCTCCAACAACTCCGGGTGACGCGTTAGAGATCTCGGCGGCTGGGGCGTAAGCGCATCTTTAGGCATGGGCGACTGCGCCCTTCGCGCCGATAGCCTCTTCGCCGGGGGCCTCATCAAGCGGTGCAGTAACCCAGCCTTGCGTGGCTAGTTCCCGAAAAGCGTCTTCGCGCTCAGGAAGATGAATTGCCGCAGCGACTCGATCCCCATCTAGGAACGACCAAGCGGAGTCCACAGCAAATATGCGCCCCTCGCGTTCAACCGCGAGCAACACACTTCGCTCTGAATTCCCCGTGGACTCGACAGAACTCGTCGTCTCGGGGTCTTCTTCTTCTCGCTCCGGAGTCTCGTACACGAAATGAAAGACTTCGACATCCCCGCGCCGCCCCCGCACATCCCATCGCTCGACATCATGGGGCGCATCAAACGCGATCTTCGCCTGGCCACTGCCCAGCTGTTCCAAAACGAGACCACCACCCGCATCCGAAGTCGCCACGAGCCCATTCGGTACCCCGAAGCGATCCTTTGCGCGTCCCACGAAAACGCTGTTGAGCGTTCGGTTCGTTGTTAAGGCAATCACAGTGCGCGCAAAACCGAAGCGCGCCCTCTGCATAATATTTTCTTGAAGCGCATCGCCGTACACGACAGAGAATCCTGCCTCTTCCGCACGACGAATACCCGCAGGATTGGAGTCGAGGAAGACCACAGGAACGTCTCCGCGCCGAAGCTCCTCAGCAAGGGCGAGCCCTAGCGTCTGAGCGGTCAAGATCGCAACGGTATCTCTTTGTCGCAGCCGAACGCCTAAGAAGTTGCCAACCGGGCCCGCCGAGAATCCCGCGAGGGTCACGGTCACAGCGATCGTCAGAAACACGAGAGCACGGAGTTCCGCGCCGCCTTCAAGGCCGGCGCGTTCGAGATCGGCAGCAACAAGGGAAGCAATCGCCGCGGCAACAATGCCCCGAGGTGCCACCCATGCCAGAAAGAAGCGCTCGCCGCGGTCGAGATCCGAACCGAGCGTGCAGAGCCAAACGCCAAGCGGGCGCACCACAAAGATCAGCGCCATCACGACCGCGAGACCTGCCCAACCAAGCGCGCGCACTTCTGCGAATCGAACATCCGCTGCCAATAAAATGAAAAGCAGTCCGATCAGCATCACCGTCAGCTGGTCTTTAAATTCCCGCAAATCGCGCTCGACCGGCGAATGAGTATTCCCCACGACCACGCCAGCGACGGTCACGGCGAGCACACCACTATGAGAAAGCAGTGCTTCCGATCCCGCGTAGAGCAGAAGAACCGACGAAAGCACGAAGACGTTCTCGAGGCCGTCCGGCAACAATCGAGAGATCCGCAGCGATCGCGCAATCATGAAACCCGCCACTACGCCTAACATAGAGCCGGCCGCCATACGCGCAAGCCCTGCACCACTCTGTGCGAGCAGAAGCGAACCCGGATCCCCCGAGAGCGCCAACTTCAAAATCACAACGGAAAGAATCGCGCCGATCGGATCGATTAAGACGCCTTCCGCTTCAAGCACCGTCGCGACTTTTGGCTTGAGTCGCAATTCCGAAACAAGCGGCCCAACCACCGTCGGTCCCGTCACCACGACGAGGCCGCCAAAGAGCAGCGACTCCATCAGGCCCCAGCCCAATAAAATATGGACGGCGACCGCACCGCCCGCGAGCGTCACGAGTGCACCCCAGGTGATCAGCCTACGAATGGCCGTGCCTGATCGCCTAAGTCTCGATATTTCGAGGTTAAGTCCGCCCTCGAATAGAATGATCGCTACAGCAAAGTCGACTATGGCGAAGAGGCCGTCTCCGAGTTGGCGGGGCTGGACCCAACCTAAGCCATCGGGTCCAAGCGAGACGCCCGTGACCAAAAGCAAAACGATTCCCGGCAAACGGAGATGACGCGCGATGGCCTGCGCAAACATCCCCGCGAGCAGAGCCAGCGCAAAAGAAAGTCTCGGATCCGTTCCGGGAACACTCATCTCATCTCACTCGGATGCGACGCGGTTTCTGCCAAGGCGTGTCGGTCATTTCGAAAGCCTAGCGGGTCGCTCACCATGAGGGAGTACAGCGGCCGATCGGTGACGCGAAGTGAGCGAGCTCATCTGCTTTCTACTCACATAGCCGCCCACTCAGAAGGTCACGTCAGCGAGCTCGACTCAGCGTATTCAAGTTGAGGCGTCACGAGCGAGGCGAATTCCACTGAATTGCCAGCGCGCATCCGGTGGAAAGAAATTTCGGTAACTCGCACGGAGATGGGATCGCGGCGACACGCAGGAGCCGCCCTTTAAAACGACCTGACTGGACATAAACTTGCCGTTGTATTCCCCAAGCGCGCCAGCTTCGGGGCGATACCCGGGATAGGCGGAGTAAGCGCTGGCAGTCCATTCCCAAACATCTCCGAAGAGCTGGAGGGGACCTGCTTCCAGAGACCTAACTGGGGCGATCCCAGGATGGAATCTCCCACCCTCCAGGAAATTCCCCTCGACCGAAACTCGACGCGCCGCGTGTTCCCACTCGGGCTCCGTCGGCAGCCGACATCCGGCCCACCGTGCGAAGGCGTCCGCTTCAAAAAGACTCACATGGGCCACAGGCTCTTCGCTTCGAACAGGCCGAAGGCCTGAGAGCGTGAAATGCCACCAGCTCTCGTCATGATACTGCCAATAAAGTGGAGCCTTCCAGCCTGCCTTCTGGACTTGCGCCCAGCCTTCAGAAAGCCAGAACTCGGGACGCGCATAACCTCCGTCTTCCATGAAGGCGATAAATTCTCCGTTCCGAATCGGTCGAGAGGCCAACTCAAAGGGCTCGAGATGAACGCGATGCCGCGGAAATTCGTTGTCAAAGCCAAAGCTCGAGCCGGCATGTCCGACCTCAACCACGCCGCCGCGCTCCGCATGCCATGCAAGCGATTGAATCGCGAGATTCGGGGATTCCTTAGTGGGTCGGTAAACGGGGGCCAGCGGGTTCTGGGAAAGCAGATGCTTCACGTCCGTCAGTAAAAGTTCTTGATGCTGCTGCTCGTGATGAAGACCTAACTCAACGACATCCATCTGCTCTTCGCTGAGCCTGCCAGGGTCGTTGAGCAATTCGCTTACGAGGGTTTCGATTACCGCTCGGTACTCAAGGATTTCTTCGAACGACGGGCGGGTGAGCAGGCCTCGGTCCGGCCGCGAATATTGTTCGCCTACGGCGTTGTAGTAGGAATTGAACAGGACTTCGAAGCGCGGATGGTGAGGCTTATAGTTTGGCAGAGAGGGCTTAATAACGAAGGTTTCGAGGAACCAGGTTGTATGCGCAAGATGCCACTTCGCAGGGCTCGCATCGGCCATCGACTGTGCCGCGCAATCCTCCGCCGACAGCGGATCACAAAGCCGCGCCGTGATATTTCGAACCGCTCGAAATCGCCGTGCGAGAAGCTCATTACGCGCGGCCGCGTTCGCGTTCGCGTTCATAGGGGAAGGACTCCAACATCCTCACGACCATCAGGATAACAGCGTGCGCCTAGGCCGAGGAGATCGTGTCGTAGAATAGACAAATCTCGCGTCTTAGGCCGCGAATAGGCCGAAACGTGTCGCTATTGCACGTCGTCTCCGGGGTGCATCGAACGTGCACCCGGTTCACTCACATGCCTAAGATAGAAGAGCAAATCCGCTCGCGCAGAAGCATTCGGCACCCCAGGCGAAACCATCCGATTGCCCGGTATGAAGCCCGCGGGACTCGCAAGAAACGCGGAGAGCGTACGGTCGTCCCACACGATCGAAGCAGAGAGTATCGCCGGCGATCCCACATACTCAGGCGCTCGTCCCGACTTACGACCGTAAACCCCAAGCAGAGACGGGCCAACTTTCTTGACCGTTCCAGCGAGGTCATGACAAGTCCAACAGGGCACGGCCACCTGTCTCCCGGTCCTGAAGCGCGCTTGATCGGCTTCGCTCAGTCGACCCAAAATTGCCGCATCTGGGTCAGAGCAACCTCCGACTAACAAGACCAACAACACCAAAACAGACGCTGCGAGCATCCACGCACTGCTCGCATTTTGACGGTAAGGGAAGTTCAAGCTCGTCTCCTCCAGCTCGGGCCACCGCCGTGGCCCCAAAAATCTGCAATTAGCACCGAACGGCTACTGAAGACGCTCGACTGACGGCACTCGCTTTCGAGCATGCGATAAACCTCGACTTCCGAATCTAAATCGGTCGAATCCGAAATTCCGAATTCGCGGGGCAAAGCATCGATCTCCGAAAATTCAGCCAGCCATTGCGTTGCGGCTTCTTTGCGACCAAGCGCATGACCAGCGGCGCCGACGAGATCAGACCTGCGTCCCGTCGCCGTGAGTTCTTCGCGCAAAGCGTGGACCCAAAAATGGATTGCCGTCGCATAACGTGAATGTGACGGCGCATGATAGATTCGCAGCCATCGGTCGCCTCCTGCAGCCGAGTAGACCAGAGACTCCAGCCGTGGCCAATCACTCTGATCCACCTGCTGAACGATCCTGTTCACGATGCGATTCGGCTGAATACTCATCCCGAATCGCTTTCGTCTCGGCGTTCGGCTGGATGTCCGGCCGGGTGTCTCGTCTGACGTTCGGATAAATGTTCGGCTTCGCGTGTCGACGGGCGGGGGAGCGTACGCATGATGTCCAATATTTAGCGCCGGCCATACAGAAGATCCAAACGAACCTCCTGTTCGCTTGGCCGCCCCTTTGACCAAGCGATCCGCCCCTGACGATGGCAGGCGCAACATCGCGTGACGATCTCAAAATCGACCCGTGCAGGTGAGGCCGAATCCCGCGCCTCACCGATCACGAGCTCAAACTGACTCTGTCGGCAGACTCGGCAGCGAAGTGACTCACGTGGCTCGTCGCGATGCCCCTCGTTCATTCGCAACGGAACTTCCTCAGCATCAAGCAAAGCGACTTCGCGACCACATCTCGTACAAGCCGCGAAAACTGGCAGCCAGAACGGGGATTCGACCGGTTCACCCTCGTGCATGGGCTGTTGCGCCTCACGCCAAACACGTGTCACCGTGCGCCAGAAAAACCCGCCGGGGGCGAGGGCGATTCGTGGCCAACCCGACACCCGAAACGATGTGCCTCCGCAATCGCAAGCCGCCGCTCCATAGAGCATGTCGCTCGCGGGCATCTCCGGCGAAAAGGCGGGGAGCGCGGGGTCGATCTCGAGTGTGCCTACGAGCCTAGGGTCCACGTGCGGAATCTAACGCGTCTGCGAGGTCAACGTAGACCGAGCTTCGACTTCGTTCTGCGAGGTCAACGTAGACCGAGCTTCGACTTCGTTCTGCGAGGTCAACGTAGACCGAGCTTCGACTTCGTTCGGTTTAGGATACTTCCGATTCGGCGAGATCAGTCGAGGCCTATTCGGGCACGGCTTTCTCTGACCTCGATTTCTCTGACATGATCTTGCGGATCGCTCGGCGGTAGTGCTCGGCTTCGGTCAGATCCGGCAGGCGCTCGCGTTCAAGTTCGATACGTCGATCGACTTCCTTGCGATCCCCATCGCATGCGGAGAGCAGATAGGCAATATCTTCGCTCGGGGCGGCATCCGGAACTCGGTTGCGTAGCCCAATTCGTTTCAGGACTTCGCGCCCCGCACGTGTCGTCGCAAAGATCGCGAGGGTCCCGACGACCGCGAAGATCAGCATGAAAATTTCCATGATTCGATTCTCTTCTAAGGATCTGGGTCAGTCGTCCCAGCCGTCAGACCGGGGCAATACTTCACACTCAATGGTGAACCGGAAGCGAAGCTCCTTGCGCATGTAGAGGCAGGAACCCCAGAAGAGCCCGATCATCCAACCTTCTACAAGCAGCATGGGCTCCCATCTCCAATCGAACGCATAACAACCTAAGCTCGGATACGCGATCAGAAAAAAGAGGCCCTTCGTCACCACATAAAAGAGTGCGCCCCGCGCACGGACGCGTTCCCACCAAAGGCGTTCGCTCTCGTCCATCTTCAATTCGTCCGGGTTGGCCATCGACCGGTTCCGTTCCAGCGCTTCGCAAGTTCGCACGCTCTTTTCGATTTCGGGTCGGAGTGCGGTCCAGTTAATGCCCAGCATGCAAAGTCTTCTTTTAATGGCGTTACCGCAACGACGAGCACTGATTTCGCGAACTCCCACGATCGAAAGGATGGCGACTAACTAAATCCGAAACCTGTCCGCGGCGCATCGCTACCAATTCTCTGTTAGTCGAGCGAGGACCAGCGACGGTCCGGGTAGAGCCCAACGGCGGGGGCAAAGAGCCACTCGTCGCGGTAGCTCTTACGCGTGAGATACCGGATGAGGCCGGGATCTTCGAGTCGCCGTTCGCGAATCGCTTCGTCGAGGGACGCAAAGCCTTCTGCCGCCGTCGCGGGCCTCGCCCCGAGCAGCACACCCATCTCTTCGCATTCAATGGCGTCAAGCGCCGCCCCGTATCGCCGCTTACGGTCCATGCATTCGATGAGAATAGAAACGTCCTTCGCACGCTGGGACGCGAAGCGGTCTTCGATTCCCTTCGAGACATCGTGCGACTGGGCATAGAGCGCCGCTTCGGCCAGAACATCCTTGGCGCCTACCCCCGGGCTTTCATCCGAAGGCATCTCCGGCCGCTCGACTTCAACTTCCATGGCGAGCGCCAACATTTCGCAGGTCGTCCGGTCCCCGACGTAGCGATAACAGAGATACCAGGCGAGAGATTCCCGCGGATGGGCGTTCGCGCACACGGCGTGGATAGGAATCATGCCGCGCACGTTTTGATGTACGGAGTAGTACTGCGCCCCAAAACGTGAGTACGGAATTCCGGATTCCGCCTCATAGAGCCTAAAGAGGCCGTCAAGCCCGCCACTGGGATTCCACATTTCGCGAACGACTATGTTCCCGAGGTCTTCCATGGGGTCGCCCCAATGGCCGATCTCCCAGTCGATGATCGAACTCACCTGGTTCCCCTGGAACATGAAGTTGACGGGGCCGGTATCGCCTTGGACGAGGGATACGCGCGCAACGTCCTTCGGCGCATAACGTCGCAACCAATCGAGACCGTAGGTCGTGAGCGGGTCGACATAGCCGTCCAGAAAGTGCTGCCACTGCTCGACGATTACATCGACTTCGCCGAGCGCCGCCTCTTCGGCATTCTTCGGCCGAGGCGTCATCACGTCGTCGATCTCAAGCGCATCGAGATCTAGCTTATGCATCCGCGCCACAATGCGAATGAAATCTTCCATGATGGCGCGCTGCTGCGAGACGTCCGCGAGCTTGTCGATATCAGCGCGACCCGGGTCCCGCGAGAAGAGCGTCGCTCGCAGATCCGGATTCCAACCGTAAACCTTTGTGACGGGGATATCTGTTTCCGCGAGAGCCTGCGTAATGCGGGTTTCTCGTTCGAGGCGGCGCGGATCAACGCCGCCGTCATCTCTTTGTAGGCGGAGAAAACCTTCGAGGACCGAACCGTCCGGTCGCGTCACGTCCACAATCCATGCTTCGCGTCTCGCGACGTGGCGATGAATATGGGTGACTTCGCCGCCTCCAATTTCCGCAACCCATTCCAGCATGCCCTCAGGCAAGTCATGGTTCAGCTCAGCCATTTCTCGTCTCCTCATTGGCCGCGTCACTCTGCGCGGGCATTCGGGAAACGGTATCGCGCTCATGCCCCCTATGGGACTGTAGTTTTGCGCGGCTATGATTCAGGGGGCCGCCACGCAGGCGGACCAGCGTTCCCGAGACAGGAGATTCAACCGAGATGGAATTTCAAATCGCCGAATCGATGTGCGATATCAGTCACTACCTGCCCATCGCCCAAGCCGCTGACGAAGCCGGTTTCGGCGTTTTCGGATTAGGCGACAGCATCTTCTATCCGGAAGTCGCAGAAGGCACCTACCCCTATACGGCAGACGGCGATCGCTCTTTCCTTGAGGGCGCACCTTTCCTCGACCCCTTCCAGCTCTTTGCCGCAATGTCCGTCGTGACGACGAACATCAAATTCTCCTTCGGTGTCCTGAAGCTCCCGATTCGCGACCCGGTCCTCACGGCGAAGCAGGTGAGCTCCCTCTCAGTATTGTCGAATGAGCGACTCATTCTGGGCGTTGGGCTCAGCCCCTGGATCGAAGACTTCCAGGCCTGTAGCCAGGATTGGAAATCCCGCGGCAAGCGGATGGATGAAATGATCCAAATCATCCAGGGCCTGATGACTGGCGAATATTTCGACTGGAAGAGTGAGTACTACGACATTCCCAAGATCAAGATGTGTCCAGTCCCGGCGGCATGTCCGCCTGTCGTTGTCGGCGGACATAGCAAGCCTGCCTATCGACGTGCCGCCCGCTACGGAAATGGCGTCAACTTCGTCAGTCTGACCGAGGACGAACTCGTGGATCGCCTCACGATCGTGAACAGTTTCCGAAAGGAATACGGCCGCGAGAACGAAAACTTCATCGTCCAAGCCGGTATGCCTGCATTTACCGTCGACGCCATGAAACGCCTTGAGGAACGCGGCGTTACCTGTCTAACGGTCGGCTATCGCAACCCCTACCAGCCCGACACCATGCAGCTGCAGGAAAAGGTCGACTGGGTGAAGCGCTTCGGCGACGAAGTCATCGCCAAGTGGTGAGCGCCGTGCGTTCTTCAACTTTTGCGCGGTCCCCAGTCGATCCAGCAACCCGGAGAGTCGGACCGCGCAATCATTTGCGAGAATAGAGCGATTCATAAGCATCCAATAGACGGAAAGCGGCAGCCAAACGACCGGAGACCAGATCGCAAAGAGTTCCCAACGGTGCAGACCTTCGAGTTCTCTAAGCGAATTTGGCATCGACTAACACGGATCTTCGACATCGCGCAGTGCCGCGAGATACTCACCGCCTTCGACGCGCCCAAGGATCTCCATCTCGAAGCCGGCTCGATCTGCGATCCATCCTAGACTGTCTTCATCTAGGTAGATCCAGGGGAAGCTTTCACCCCGCCACCCTCGGTACCGCGTCGACAAAACAATCTCTCCCCGAGAAGGTGAGTCGTCTGCATCTTCGCCATCCCAGGAATCCCGCAATCCGCTCGAGTCCACGATCAACTCTGCGTCAGGGTTCAAGCAGCCTCGCAATCGGCCGAGCAGAATTTCTAGTGCAGCAGAACCACCCGCAACCCCGATTGTCTGCATCCCAAAGAGCAACGAATCAAAGCGCCCGAAAGGCTCCTCCGAATCGAGCTTCATCACATCGAATTGATGCGCTTCGCGAACCCCGCGAGCCCGACATAGCGTCTCGCAAATCGGACTCACATCGATCGCAACGACGTCGAGACCGCGCGCCTGCAGTGCCAAAGCATGCCGCCCGCTCCCCGCGCCAACGTCGAGCACCCGACCTTTGCACCGCTCGATCGCCAACGCATCCAACTCCGCCAGCTCCCCCCCGAGTGTGAAATATTCTTCCGTCTCGATCTCGAATTCGACCCCGTCCGCACGCAAAGCCCGCACACGACGCGGCTTCCCAGTTTGGTAGTGATCCATCAATGCCGCGGCCAAAGGCTCAGCTGGCCCAACACGCTTTGGCCAAAACCGGGACCAACGCCCGAACGCCGATTCTTGCGTAGGAACCTTAGGCATGAAATCCGACAAATTAATTCAGGGCGCCGTGTAGACGTACTTGAGATGCTTAGACAGGTCACCTAACAACTTGGGCTTCATCTGCCTCTGCGTGAAGTGCCAACCGGTTTCTTCGTCCCACCCGAATTGATCTTCGTAGTAGCCCGTGATGATGCACTGAAGCGGAAAGTCGGGAAGCTGTTGCATGACCGTGAAACGCGATCGCACCCTCGCCGTCCGTCCATCCTCGCCAAATTCGAACATGAGATTCGTCGTGACATGCTGGGTCATCGGCGTGCCGTCTTCGTAGAGCTGCGTCGAGCGGTCGTAGATCGCCTTCACGCCTTCACGTCCGCCGCCCTGCTCTTGACCATCCGCCGCCAGAATTTTCGCGCGGCTGAAGAGTTCGCCGATCCCATCAAAGTCCCCGCCGTCGATCGCTTCGGCGTAGCTGAACATCAGGTTTTCGATCGCGATTCGAGCATTAGCCGGCTCGAGCTGTGCCTTGGGGTCCATCATCTCACTCCTCAGAAATTTCGCGCAACCATGAATTACGGTGCGCCAGAGGAACGGTGACCAATCCGACGAGCGCCGTCAAAGTGCATGGCACGGCCTACGACTCGCCGACGCGACTCAATTCGGCAAAACGACCGTCGAGACAAAAACCGAGCCCCTAGACGGATTCTGGCTAGATCGATGAATGCCTAGCGTGCGGATGGAAGGGAAGGTGGCGATTCGTTGACGAAGCGCTGCCATTCTTCGTCATCGACGGCTTCCATATGATCTTCCATGCAGCTCTTGAAGCGGAAGCCGCAATTCATGCATTCGAGGTAATGCTGCGTTTCAGGACCGCGCGACGTCGCGAGATCAATCTCGGCGCGCACCCAGAGGCGGCTCGGCCGCCCCTCGACTTCACAGTCTTCGCAATACAATGTAAACAACGAATCGATCATCTATTTCTCCGGCGCCCACCATAACCCATTCAAGCGGCGAGGGACCGGGAAAATGCCCCGCTCCGCAAATCTGAGGCCGTCAGTCACTCATAGCAACCAGGACGGTTAAAGCGGTTTAGGGCTCTCTCAGCATGGAGAGGCCTCAGGACGGACCGAAGTCGGACCAGGAGAAGTCGACTTTTCCGTTCCGATCTCGCGTGATGCGCAGGCCCTCGTCTCGCAATGCATCGAGCCAGCTGCGCCCCTGCCCTAAAGCGCCCGCGAGCGCGCTCAAGCTATCGGCGGCTTTCACTGATTCGGGTGGATGCAGATCGGCGAGCACAATTCGACACACCCAATCGGGAGTTGCTTCGCCTTTGTCGCGGACGCGTTCCGGCGCGGACAGAGTGAGCGTCAGTCTGCGCGGATCCGTGTGCTCACCCTCGCGATGGACGAAGAGTTCGACGCTCGCAATCGCGCCTTTCATGATTCGCCCTCTTTGTCTTGATCTGCCGGGAGGTCGGAATGGCCTAGATCACGCGCGGGCGCGATTCGGTCCCGAATAATCTGCTTGAGCGCACGCAGTTCAGGAAAGCCCCCGGCGGCCATTCGATCAAAAATCATCTCGCCATCGAGACGCACCTGAAAGATCCCAGCAGCCCTGCCCGGTACGAGCGCCACCTCGGCGAGTTCCGACTCGAAGGTCGTCAGCAATTCCTGCGCCGTCCAGGCCGCGCGCATCATCCAGCGACAGCCGACGCAATATTCGATTTCGACCCGAGGCATGCGCTGGGCTGCTGGAAGGAAAGGAACGGCGATCGGATCGGGTGCTGCCTTGGATACGGGCTCTGCCATCACCCCATCATACCTGCTTCCGGGATTCCAGATCGGCCTCGTTAAATTTGATCCTTCCGCCGTCGGAGCGCGCTGGATGCCAGTACGAAGAAACGCGCCTCGCTCCATACCGTCGAAGGGGTTCGCGCCTTGTCGGAGCTCGATCCTGGCGAGCTCGCAATATTCTCCGCGACGAAGGCTTTTTATCGCGAAATCCTCGGCAAGAATTGGCCGCCCACGATCCTAGAGCTCAATAAACGGTGTTCCGGGCTGACATAACACGAGTCGAATCAGGATTTTTCGTCCGACGAGAAAAACTCGACTATTCCGGCCCTGCAATCATGATTTGTGCGAAGCGGCGAAGAAACTTTTTTTGACGCTCGATCTGTTCTGGCGCAAGCGGGTCTGTGTTGAAGAGTTCACGTAACAGTGGCGCCATGGCGAAATGCCCGAGAATCACGTGAATCCAGGCCGCTACGGCCATCGGCTGTTCGTCTTCGTTCCAAACAGTTTGACCGTTATTCTTCATCGACGAGACGCCTGTCGAGACAATGGGCCCGAGCCAGCCATGCACGATATGCGAAAGGTTCTCTCCCCCGGTCAACGATTCGTGCTGAATTAGCTTCGCGATATTTGGATGACCGGAGAAGTGATCCATGATCGAATCAAGGATGCGCTCAGTTTGCTGCACCCGATTCGCCGGCGTTGCGGCTACGGCTTCTTCGGCCGAGCCTCCAGGACCGATGATCTTAAAAAGAGGTTCGACACCGCGAACAAGGACGGCTTCATAGAGCGCGTGCTTGCCATCGAAATGGTTGTAGAGGCTCGGAGCAGTCAGCCCGGCTTCGCGCGCAATATCGCGAACGGCGGTTCCGGCGAGGCCACGCTCTGCAAAGAGCGCCTCCGCGACATCGAGGATCCTCTCGCGGGTCGATTCGGATTCGATTCCACTCGGTTCCACTGCTGATGCTTCGATGCCGTTGGCCATATCGTGCCGCTTCCTCCTGACTCGACCCGTTCCAGGCCGCCCGAGCGAACCTTGTCGCGGTTAGAAAGTGTACGACATAATCACTCGCCCGTAGCACCAGAATTCGGAGGGCGATCTGCCGTCGTAGGAATCGGCGCACAGGGCGTAGAAGCTATTCGATCGTGGTCTCCGCCCAGAGGGCCCGGTAGAGACCGACGGCGAGTAGTGCGCCTGTGATCGGGGCCGCCCAATACAGCCAGAGCGTACTCAGATCGCCGGAAACGAGGGCTGGCCCAAGCGAGCGGGCGGGGTTCATCGATGCGCCAGTGAGCGGCCCGCCGAAGAGCGCGCACAACATGACGGCTCCGCCGATCGTGAGGCCAGAGAAGAACGCGGTGAGGCGATGACCGACTGCGCAGGCCAGAATGACGAGCATCAAGAGCGTCGTCAGGAACACTTCCATCACGAAGGCTGGAGCCGCCGCACCGATCGGAAGTGTTTGTCCGAGCGTAGGCGTCGTGGGGTACATCCATAGGAGAAGTCCACTCGCGGCAATCGCGCCGACACACTGGCTTAGAATATACGGTACGACCTCTCGCCCTTCGAACTCACGTGCGACCCAGAATGCAACCGTGACCGCCGGGTTGATATGCGCGCCCGAAATGGGCCCGAAAGCCACAACCATCATCATGACGATCGCGCCGAACACGATCGAAATCCCAACTTGGGTTACGGCTCCGCCACTCAGCGCGTCGGCAACCACGGCCCCGGTTCCAGCGAAGACCAAGGCAAAGGTGCCGAGGCTCTCCGCTACATAACACCGTACGCGCTCGTTCATTCGCCACCCCCTCGCTCATTGGGTGGCACGACAGGCCCCCCGACCGGAGAGAAATAGATCTCCGTCGTGCCGTTGTAGACCGATCCGAAATCCTCGTTATCGATCCACGAATTCTTAAAATCCAAAACGTCGCGGCAGTAGGCCAGCGCCTCACACACATTGTGCACGAAAAGCTGCGACATCAGGAATTGCCAAACATCGGCCGTTCCATCTGGCGCTCTCGTATCACTCATACCGCACCTCCTCCACGCCAGGCGTCGAAGTATTCGGCGGCAAGGCGCTCTGCATCCAGCCAAAAGATTTCTCAAAGCACGCTCGCCGCACCGACCGAATCGTTTCCGGCGTGCGACGAATATATTCTTCCGCGCGCAATCGCGCTTCCCCGGTAAGCCCTTTCAAATGCTCAACAAGTTCTTCCGTCGTGGGCCAGCCGAAATCGCCATTAGGCCGCCGTGCCGGCAGCGCTGTCCAGACTACGGCATCAATAGACTGCTCCTCTAGCCATCTCTGGATCTCTCGACGGGTCTCGGGAACGGCGAAGCCTCCACTCTCTGTTTTACCTTGAAGAAAGAGGCTTCTTCGTGCAAACGCCACCCATTCTGACCATCGCGCGGGCGCAATTCGTTCACGCTGTCCTAAGCCGGAGACAGCTTCGTCGATCGTCTTCGACGTGAGCTCGCACCAATACGTTTGCATCGGCGCCGCTTCGGGATCGATCACTAACGTGACCCGGCCATCCTTTGCGACCCGAGAGAATTCAATCGGCAACATTGGCCCGTCGTCGCGAAAGGGCGCCGCCATGGGAAGCGAGCGCGGGTCCCACAGCAGGGAGCCCCAGCCTATACACGCGATCCGCGGCGCATTCGCAGGCCTTTGCAATGGCGTCTCGCCAGACGCTTCGCTGGAAGTCGCCTGGAACTCTCCATCGGAAATCGCTCGAGATTCTCCCTCAGAGACCGTCACTCGCCTGTCGCGGCGGGTCCCAGCGCAGGCGGCGCGTCGTAGCCGAAGGCCGCCGAGAGCTCCTTCGCCACATACTCGTCGATCTGCGCCGTTTCCTTCTCATCGAAGTAGTCCTTGTACCCGCCGACTTTTGCACGTCGCACCTTGTAGGTATTCGGATCTCCCTTTTTGCCAGGCTTCATGCGATTGCCCGCGAGCCAGAACACGCTCTTCTCTTCGAGCTTCCGCATATTCTCGACACTTGAGTACTCAACGGCGCCAGCGACGGCCTCGCCTTTCGCCGGCGTGTCATTGATGAATTCCATCACCTGCGTCAGAACGGCACCCGGATCTTTACGCATGTCTTCGTAGCGAATAATCAACAGATTTTGGACGCGCTCGGATTCGCGATCCCACAGGTTTAAGTAGTCGATGATCCCGGGTAGACCGACGTTCTCGTCCATCACAAAATCGTATGCCGGCACGTCGGCACCATGCGGCGGGTAATTGTTAAGCTTCTTTTTTGCGGGTCGCATCCTGTGTTGCCACTGGAAATACTGAGACACTGCTATGTCCTTGGGATTGCGGACGAGCAGCACGACCTTTTTGCCATAGAACGACGCTTTCGAATCAAACTCGTCGGTGTAGTCCTTGATGTAGTTGTCATGAGTAAAGAAGATCTTCGGGATTTCGGGGTTTCGACGATGATAGTTTTCGAAACCGAGGAGCACGCCTTCAGGAATCGAGTACATGAGCTGGTAGTAGCGAGAGATCATCACGCGCAGCCACGTCCGCCCACTCTTGCCGAACGACACCACTGCGACGTCTGCACGCGAGAGACGACGCGCCTCTTCACGACCGCGAAGCCAGCGCTCGACCCGCACGCGACGGGCGTCGGGCAGCCAAAAGAGCAGTGCCATGACGACCTCGCGGGTCGCCTTCTTAAAAATCGAATCCATGCTTGAATCACCCTTCGGGCCGGGCGGCGACCGGAGAGGCCGCAATTTATCACAGCTCCCGGCGGAGACCTGTTTGTAAACGATGCGTTTTTACCCCAACTCTTGTGATTCCTTCGCAGGGTCTGGCCTCCCGGGCCTACGAGGGCGAAACTCGCGGCCGGAGAGGACCCCCACTTGAACCCGCCCGTCGCAGCCCAGCCCCGTCGCCCGCGTTCGAGTCGCAGACTCTCGCGCTATCTCATCTCGGAGATGGTGTTGCCGGCAATCTTTGCCATCGGCGCCTTTGGCATAGTCGTCTTGCTGACGGACCTCCTCGGCTACGCCGACCTGATCGTGAACCGCGGCCTCGGCCCGGCAGAAGTCGCCGAGATCGCCGGCCTCCAACTCATCCCGACCCTCGCTCGCACGCTGCCCTTCGCCATCCTGGTCGGCTCACTCGTCGGCCTCGGACGTCTCTCCAGCGACCGCGAACTCCTGGCCCTGGAGACCAGCGGCTTCTCCGCACGCCAACTTGCACGACCTGGACTTTTCTTTGCGCTTGTAGCAACCGCCGCCTCAGTCCTCCTCACCGTCGTCATCTCCCCCGCCGCTCAGTTAGGTGTGCGCGACAAGATGATCAAACTCTCCGAAGAGAAACCGGGCTTGGCTCTTCGCGAAGGACTCGCCACGAGTCTCGGCGGCTGGCGGATCGAAGCCCGCGAAGTCGCCGATGAGGGCGCGCGCCTAGCAGGCGTATTGCTCTACATGCCGAATCTCGGAGAAACACTCTTCGCCCAGCGCGGCGCCGTACAAACCGACGACTACGGTACCAAGCGGCTCGTTCTCGAAGACGGTCTCGTTCTGTCGAACGGAGTCGATCGCGCTTCGCTCCTGCGTTTTGATCGAATGGAGACACTGCTTCCCGCGATCGAAGACGATTCGGATGTCCCGGTCGACCCGATCGCAACGCTACCGATCGACGAACTCTTCCTTGCTGCGCAAGACACCCAAAACCCCGCCGCGGCACGATGGGCGTTGATCGAAGCCCATCGTCGCATAGCCCTAGGGGCCGCGACGTTCCCCTTCGGCCTTTTGGCTATGGGGCTCGCGCTGGGGCGTCGCAATCTCTCTCGCTCTGGCGGCACCGTGATGGGGCTGGTTGGTGCAATCGTGTACTACGCCCTCTTCCAATTTGCAGAAGGCCTGTTGCGCAGCGAGAACGCGCCCGTAGGCCCTGTTGTCTGGATCCCAAACCTCGTCCTCATCTTCGTCTCGACCGTGCTGATCTTTCGTGCGGGGCGACAAGCCTCCGAATCCGATCGCAGCGCCGGCATCGACTTCAGTGCACTTCTTTCACGAGCGGGCATCACGCGACCGGCTCTGCGCATGAAACGTTATGCGCTCCCGCGATATGTGAGCGCGCAATTCGTGCGTATGGTCATCCTATGCATAGTCGGCCTCGTCTTCGCGTATCTCGTGATTGATATCTTCGACAATCTAAAATGGTTCAATCAATACGGTTCAACGGCGGACGAAATCCTCCGCTACTACGGTGCCCGCCTGCCCGTTTTGATCGGCCGTGTCATTCCAATGGCGCTCTTGATCGCGGTCGCCTTGACTATCAGTCTCATCGGCGCAAACGGAGAGCTCCTCGGGATGCGCGCCTGCGGCATTCCGGTCTTCCGCGTGCTCGCACCGGTTTGGTTGCTATGTGGCCTCGCCGTGCCCGCCTACCACCTCCTCGCCAATGAGATCGTGCCCCAAGCGACCGAGCGCGCCAAAATCATCAAGACCGTCGACATTAAGAATCAGAACCTAGGCCCGGCACTCCAGAGAGAGCGCGTCTGGTACCGGGTCGGCCCACGCATTTTCGAAATAGAGCGCCTTGATCTTTTCACGGGCCAAGCCACGAACGTCACTCTCTACGACCTCGACAGCGAAGGCCTTCCGCGGAGACGCACTGATGCCCATGAGGCGCGTAGCATTAGCAGCCGAGGCCTTTGGCTACTCGACGAATCTCGCTCGATCGAGCTGACCGATACCGGCCGGCTATATCGCCCAACCGATGTCCCCCGTTTGGCTGAATTCGGCGAAGAGACGCCCTCGGAGATCGAGACGGCGCATATGACGCCTGGCGACTTGCGGCGGGCGCTCCAGGATCCCGACCTTGAGCCACCCGTGGTGGCTGCCTATCGAACGGATCTACAGATGAAAATCGCAGCGCCCCTCGCGTGCCTGCTGCTTCCGTTGATCGCACTCTTCTTCGCCGCGACCGGTCCACCTTTCCCACGGCCGGTTCATACGCTGATTGCCTGCGCGATCATCGCGGTCAGCCATGCCCTCGCGACGAGTTTTTCCGGTTCGATGGGATACGGCGGCAACCTAGATCCCGTCCTTGCGGGCTGGGGGCCCTCCGTTTTCTTTGGCGCCGTCGCCCTGGGCATGGGCCTCAGATTACGACGAAAGCTCAGCCGATCCGGATGAGTGTGCTCGACATGCCACGTCTGCGTTAGATTCAAGCTCCCTGGTATTTGCCCGGGCGCTGGGGGCTTTTTGCCGAATCGCATCAATCATGACGAGAACGAGGCTTCGCAAGAAGCGGCGACGACGACATCCGCCGTCACGCCCCCTAGCGTCTGGCTTTTGATGGGTAATCGCGCAGGAGACAACTCCCAAGTCAAAGGACTCGGCGAAGCCTTAGGCTGGCCCTTCGAAGAAAAGCACTTCGAGTTTCAGTCCTATGAAAAGTTCGTGAACTTGCCCTGGGGCGCCCACCTCATGGGCATCGTAAAGAAACGGTCGACCCCTCTTTGTGCCCCGTGGCCCGACCTCGTGATCTCCGCCGGGCGCAAAAACGAACCGATCGCGCGATATATCCAAGCTCGCGCGATGGCTGAAGAAGGCAATCGGACGCGACTCATTCACGTCGGTCGCCCCTGGGCCGCGCCGCCCAACTGGGATCTCATCATCACGACCCCGCAGTACCGTCTCCCGCAAGACCCCAACATCCTGCATAACGATACCCCGCTTCATCGTGTAACCCGGGAGCGCCTCGACGAGGACGCAAAGCTTTGGGCGGATCGCGTCGCCGACTTGCCTCGCCCCTTGATCGCTGTGTTATGCGGTGGAAATTCCGGGCCCTACCCTTTCGACCGCGCCTCGGGCGAACGACTCGCAGCCTCTGCGGACGCACTCGCAAAAGAGTTAGGCGGATCACTGCTGGTCACGACGAGCAAGCGGACACTCGATGAAACAACGGAAGCCCTCTTCCGCGGCATCGAGTCACCCTCGATTCTCTACCGATGGAAGCCGGACGATCCGGACAATCCGTTCTTCGCGTTTTTGGGACTCGCCGACCGCGTGATCGTTACTGCGGACAGCGTCTCTATGATGGCGGAGTCCTGCGTACCGGAGCGACCCGTCTATCTCTATGATACGGGGGAGGGGATGACCTCCATGAAGGACAACCCCTGGCTCGACGGACAAAGGGGCGCGAGGGCCAAGGCCAGTGACCCCAAGGTCGGCTTCAGCCGATCGCACCTCAAAGCTCATATCTATCGGTTCGCTATGCGCGTTGGACCGCAGCGCATTACGCGCGACATCCGCATTGTGCAACAGCTGCTCATCGACACTAAGCGCGCGGTCTGGCTCGGCGACGGACATCCGGAATCGTCGCCCCCACCCCTTCAAGACATGGGGCGCGCAGTCGCGCGCGTGAAAGAGCTCTTCGAGGCCTAGACGACTCTTGACTCAGGCCCAGCTTCTGGTGCGTCTTCTACAAGTGCTCTCTGTGCTGCCCCTTAGCCGACCATTCCCTCGCCGGTCCCACGTAAGCCTGCGCTATGCCGCGAGCGGATCCACCCGGTCGAGTACTTCGAACGCATCGTGACGCACGTGGTTCTTGCTCATCTCATCACGGATAAAATCTTCCGAGACGAGACCCTTCTCAACACATTCCCGAAGCAGACCAAAAAACAAAGCCTCCTGTTTCCGGTCGGGATGCGGCTGATAGTCGGGGACGAACGCATAGTCGCCAAACACCTTCCGTCGCGCGCGCAGAAACCATCTAAGCGGCGGGAAGAATTTGAACTTCTCCGCGGGGATATAGTCCGCGGGGAGGCCAGTCTTCCAAGGCTGCGTCTTGCGCTTAGTGTTATGGATCAGCTTCGTCTTCTCGGTGAGCTTGTCGAAGTCATTCCACTCGTATTCAAAGAGGCCAATCTTGGAACGGTCTTCCTTCTTGAGCCCGATCCAATCGGAGTAGTCCAGAGTTCGCTCGAAGAGCTGATCGAATTGTTCGCGCACTTTCCAGTGCGTTAGCTGCGCGCAGTCGAGCAACATGACGCTGGTCGCGAGAATACCTTCGAAAGCCTTGGCCCCCGAACGCGGACGACACACGATCGCGTTGCCCTGCATGTCGCGGGTCAAAAGTTCCATGACATCACCTACCGCAAAGACATCGGGGTCGGTAATCACGGCGCGCCCCTGGTAGCCCATCAGCTCAGGCGGCATGAAGCGTAGCGGCGTGAATGACTGGAGATCTTCGTTGCGCCAGACGCGACTCGCGCCGTCGCGAAGATATTCCCGCCCTTCGTATTCCTCGAAGAAGGAATAGTCGGCGTGATCGATCAATCGAACATCGAACTCATCCGGATTCGCCGCGTTTCGTTTCATCGAATACTGCGAAACCAAAGCGCCAATTTTCTGGCGATGATTCGTGTGGATGAAAACCGTCGGGCGTTCGCTCGTGATCGGTCCCGAATTCGTTTCGACGCCATTCGTCGCGGTCATCGTCTGCACTCCTCTCGTTCTCGGGTACCCGGGGTCTGCGGCATATCGGTGGCAAGAAAGCTCCCGCCGCCCGGGTCGGAATCGGGCCAAAACCTATCACAAGGTCCGGTCGGACCGACCGTCCGAGTGTGATCCCAGCCCAGGTCGCGTCATTCTCGAAAATGGGCGCCGCAAGCAGCCACTTGGTCCCCCAGTGAACCAGCCTCAGGGTGAGACAAGCCCCCGAATGCGCTGCGCCACCTGAGGCAAAGCGTCGTCCTCGTAGGGCTCTGGCTGGATAAGGGGCTCTCCCAGCCAATTCGCGAGCTGCTTCTCGACCAACAATCTCGAAATCGCCGTGAGATCTCGCGAATGCATCGGCCAGCCAAGCGCCGCCACCGTACGTGCAGCCAACCCCCCCGCCGGAATTTCATCCGCTCTTGGCGACAGTGTCTTCATCACGTCGAGGCGCGTGAGCACTCCCTCAAGCCCCGGAGTCGCCCGGGCCACGGGATAGAGCGAGAGCAGACGACCTAGCTTCGCCACTTCCACCATCATCGAGAGACTGTCCGTCGTCACTATGAAGTGCTCCGCCAGAGCGAGAAGCCCCTGGTAGGGATTCTCGTCATACCCCAGGCCGCCCTCCCCCGGACGGCCGTAGAGAAAGATCTGCTCGTTCGGCGTTCGCTCCGCCGCGAGATAGTCCGCAACGGCGGCGGGCGTACGACGACTGGTGACGATGTACAGCGATCCGCGCCGCTTCAGGACCGCTGCCCGGGCACCGGCCAAAAGATCTTTTGCCGTCTCGACGTCGAACCTAAGGCCCCCGGTCGGACCGCCAACAAAAAGAGCAGATAATGGTCGAGGCAATAGCAGTAAACGGCCAACCCACGCTTTCTTCGTCTCTGCTAGCGCATCCCGGTCGACGTTCATTAGAGGTAGTGCATGCCTCACCACATTAGGCGCATCGGGCATAACATAGTGCGCCGCGATCACGATGAGATCGAAGGCACTTGCTTTGCCACGCGGCTTGCCTACCACGACGAGGCGCGTCTGACCCTTCGAGGCCGCTTTGATCCAGAGGCCCACGCTCGCGAGTCTACGGCCGGCCAGCAAAACAAGGTCCGGCCACGGCCCTTCGAGGGAATCGCTCTCTACGAGATCGACGTGACCGAGAGAAGCCTCAACGGGTGGCTTTCCCTCGCGCCATTCCGTCTTCACCTGAACGTGCTTCTCTTCGAAGTCCCAGCCGACGGCCTTCGCGAGGTTTCGCACCTGCGCGTTGTCGCCGCGCTTTTCGCCTACGAGTACCCAGACCCGCGGCTGCGCGGACGCTTGCGTCTGCTCCACTCGGGGTGTGCTCGCTTCCGGATTCGTTGCATCGTCGACCGCGCTCATCTGATGCGAACGTACCGGATCCTGCGAAGCGCGGCGCGGTGCGGCGCGACTGCCTACTCTCGACAGGTCGATTCAAAGCCGACACCCCCGCCACTCCGGCCGCACCCAATTCGCGCGAGACCCTCCCGTGAATCGCTAAAAAGGAAGACCCCTGATGAACGAAGCCCTCCCGGAAGTTCGATTCGAAGAAGGCGCCGTTCTCGACGAGGCACGGCAGCGGGCAGGCCTCGAGGATTTCGGCGATGGCCATTTTCTCGACCCGATGCGACGGCTGCTCTCGAGTCTTGAGGAGGAGGCACAGCTTCACGCCATGGGTCGGCTCACGATGTTCGAGCGGATCGTCGGCAGCCTCGTCGGACGGCTATCAGCGCAGGATTTTTTCGTGCGCCATCCGGAAATTCTCGAGGAAGAGATCGTGGCGCCAACAGTGATCGTGGGCTTGGCGAGAACCGGGAGCACGATGATGCATCGCTTGCTCGCAGCGGACCCTTCGGTCTACGCCGTTCGCTGGTGGGAATGCCGCGCGCCTTCGCCGTATCCGGGATCGGATTGGCGGCGCGAAGATCCTCGGATTCCCGATGCCTATACCGAGATCGACGCGATTCTTGAGGCGGCGCCTGGGCTTGCAAGCATTCATCCCTGGGACGCCGAGGGCCCGGACGAAGAGATCATGCTGCTTGAGCACGCATTTCTGTCAGGCGTCCCCGACGCCTTCTGCAATGTGCCTAGCTATCGCCGCTTTGTGATCGAGAGTGATATGCGGGATGGTTATGCGTATATGAAGCGGATGATTAAGTTCTTGCAGTGGCAGAAGAAGGAGGCAGGATATCCGGCGGAGCGATGGATTTTAAAAGCGCCCTTTCACGTCGGCCGTATTCCACAGCTGATCGAAGCCTTCCCCGATGCCATGATCGTTCAAACTCATCGTGACCCGATCGAAACCACCCCCTCGATCGCAAGCCTTTACACCTCGACCTGGCGATCCACAAGCGACCCCGTCGACCCCTTATTAGTCGGGGAGCAATGCCTCGACCTCTGGTCTTGGGGAATCAACAAATGCCTCAAAGACCGAGATTCCGGCTTCGAGGACAAATTTATAGACGTGCTCTACGAAGACACCCGAAAAGATGCGATGGCTTCGATCGAATTCATCTACGACCGACTTGAACGACCACTGACGGACGCCGCACGCGAGGCGATGGCACGATGGGGGGACGACAACCGACGCGATAAGCGTGCCGTACATAGCTACACCCTTGAAGAGTTCGGCTACGACCGCGAAATGATCGCCGAAGCCTTCTCGGACTACCGCGAGCGATTTATCATTGGACGCGCCGAATCTCGCTAGACATCTAAATCCCTAGGCCAGCAAGTCGCTAGGCCGATGAGGTGACGTCCTAGGCCGCTGACAAGGCCACTAATTCGGGTTGCAACAAGACGAAACGCGCTTCCGCGAAGGCCCCATGCTTTTTTTGTCCTTTGCGTTCCACTTCATTACATCGTGAAACGAAGCAACACTCCGCTATCGTCCCGCCCTCCTATCCCTTCTCTGCGGCCAAAGCCGCCCCGAGGACACCGTGCCCAGCATCGACCTTAAAGCCGAACTCGAAGCCGCCATAGTCGCCGTTCGCGACGCAGCTACCGTCTGTCAGAGCGTCCAAAAAAACCTCGTGACCGCCGCGACCCTCGAAAAGAAAGATCGCAGCCCCGTCACCGTCGCCGACTTCGCCTCTCAAGCGCTTGTTTGTGCCTCGCTCGCCGCAAACTCCAAGGTCTCTGAGGTCGTCGGCGAAGAAGATGCGGCAGAACTGCGCGAGTCCGGCGCCGAAGAAACCCGCGACAAGGTCATCGAACATGTTCGCGGCGTGCGCGGGGCCGACGTTAGTCCCGATCAGGCACTCGACTGGATCGACCTCGGTGGCGTAACGCCGAGCGACAAGACGCCCCAGTACTGGACCCTCGACCCGATCGATGGCACCAAGGGCTTCTTGCGCGGTCAGCAATACGCGATTGCCCTCGGCCTCCTCGAGCACGGTCGCATTCAGGTCGGCGTCCTCGGTTGCCCGAACCTCCCGGGACCGGACGGCCAGCTCGGCTGCCTACTCACAGCAACCCGCGGCGGCGGCGCACAAATTCTTCCGCTTACCGGCAAGGGTTTCGAAGGCGCAAAAGATATTCGCGTCAGCGACATAACCGACGCTGCAGCGGCCCGCTTCTGCGAGTCCGTCGAGTCCGGACATAGCGATCAGGACCAGAGCGCACAGATCGCAAACGCCCTTGGGATCACCGAAGAGCCCGTCCGCGTCGATAGCCAATGCAAATACGCGATCGTCGGCCAGGGCCTGGCACAGATCTATCTGCGTCTGCCCACGCGCGCGGACTACCGCGAAAAGATCTGGGATCACGCCGCAGGGTTGATTGTCGTCGAGGAAGCAGGCGGCCGAGTCACCGACGTCCGCGGCCACGATCTCGACTTCGGCCACGGCCGGCAGCTTGAGAACAACTCTGGCGTGATCGCCACGAACGGCCCGATCCACGACAAGGTGCTCGAAGCCGTCGCACGTTTCATCGACGTCTCCTAGCAGGGTCCAGCGTGCGAGTGCTTGCGCGGGGGAATCGCTTGCGGCGCCTTTTCCTCGC
>Ga0115569_10000337_pt1 | contig 38859 bp, 35 predicted proteins | sample COGITO_mtgs_1205_2_FD_87295 | JGI IMG/M metagenome (GOLD analysis project Ga0115569, IMG submission 87295) | Pelagic marine microbial communities from North Sea - COGITO_mtgs_120503 | ecosystem: Environmental > Aquatic > Marine > Epipelagic | place: Germany:Helgoland, sampling site Kabeltonne... | reverse complement strand
GGCTTGGGGAGAGTTCTTAAGCGACCGCGTCCCGAAGCCCAAGCAGCAGGCGTTCGGCAACCATCTGCGGGTTGGCATTTCGCTGAACGAGGTCGCGGCGAAGTTGTTGCAGGCTTCTGTGCGCATCGAGGCTACGTGTGGGCGGGGCTTCGCCCCGACCGACGTGGTCTTTCACTTCCATGCGGAGCCATTCCGCGGAAACGTCGATCAATTCCGTTACACCTTCCGCGGCGGGCGCTCTTGCTCCGCGATACTGCTCCGCGAAGTCTAGAAGCTGGCCGACAGATTGTCCGCGCAGGTCATCGAGCATCTGTACGATCTCGGCGACTTCGGCCGGCGTTTCAGAATCACGCAAACCAACTGTGCTCTCGTCCTCGAAGCGGATGCGGACGCTTCTAGATCGAATTGTGGCGATGATCGCCGACGCGCGATTAGCAACCAGAATGAGGCTCGTGGCCGAAGGTGGTTCTTCAAGGAGGCGTAGGAGCGCGTTTTGCGCCTGAGGATTCATCCACTCCGCGCCAGAAATCACGGCTACGCGCCGGCCGCCTTCATTGGCGCCGAGGCGGAGCGCGATCTGAATGTCTCGGATCTGACCGATCGTTATGCGGGTATCGTCGTGGCCGCGTTCGACCCAAAGCAGATCGGGGTGGTCCCCTATATGCCGATGGGTGGGCCCGTGCTTGCCCTTGCCGTCGAGAACAATGGGCGTGCCTTCTGCATCTTCATAGGACCGATGGCAGGCGTCGCAGGACTCACAGACCTCTCCGCGATCGGCATTCCGGCACACGAGTGCTCGGGCAAATGTCTGAGCGGTCGTCGCGGGAAGCTGCCCCGTTCCCGTGAAGAGATAGGAGGAGTGCACTCGGTCGTTTCCGATCGCGCGCCGGAGGATTTCTGCCGGGTCATTCTCTGTGTGGGCTTCGCTTTGCATTTTGGCTCAGTCTAGCGAGCCCGCTGCCCTCGTGTCAGGAGCGCGCAGACGGCATCGAAAACCAAAGAGCTGAAGGCCTATTTGAGGTCGAATGATCTCAAGCTGCCGGTTGGTTGCGTCGATATGCGACGAGTCAGGCAATTAATGGAGGCACGAACCAGCAATGGCGATGAGCGGATTTGGTAGAAAAGGCGAGGGAGCATCTTCTGCACCGGCGGCGCGCGCGAGCTCCTCGGGAGGCGCATCAGGAGGCTTCGGGAATCTCACAGCATTCATCGATCAGGGTTCTGAGTTCGAGGGCAAGCTCTCGTTTAAAGACACTGTGCGGATCGATGGCACCTTCAGCGGTGAGATCTCAAGTGATAATACTTTGATTGTCGGCGAGTCCGGACAGATCATGGCAACCATCAATTCGGTCTGCGTGGTCATCAGCGGTCTCGTCGAGGGAAATATCCATGCGTCTGAGCAGATTGTTTTGCACAAGACGGCTCGCGTGAGAGGCGACCTAGAAGCCCCGAGCGTGATTATGGAAGAGGGCGCGCAGCTCAACGGTGGCCTCAAGATGGGTAAGATCAGTGGATCCGAGAAGGCGCAGAACGCTTCGAAGGGATCGTCCGACGTTGTCGCCTCGAACGGCGGTGGTTCGTCGAACTAACGAATTAAGTCGCGTCCTTAGAGACGCGCGTATTGAGTATGGGGGGCGGCCCTGTCTTTCGCGTACAGCACGCGGTGGGCGGGGCACTCTCGTTTCTGGTCTCGGAAACTCGGTCAACGGAGAGCAGTTCGACATTGCCGCCAGCGGCGATGATGGCCGGGCACATACGATCGATCCATGACTCGGCTCAGGGTTAATGCGGAACTCGCTTAAGCTCATGGGGAGGGCTCTCGGTTCTAGAGTTCGATCCGGCTTTCGAAGCCGCTCTCCGCATTCCAGATTTCGACCGTGTCGCCGTTGAGCCACGCGATCTCCGCTGCGCCGTCTTCGTCGACGTCGACTGTGGCTACGAGATCAAGCGCATCGCTTAGGTCCTGGGGGCCCAATTGCCATTTGAGGACGACCGAGTTGGTGTCGAACTCAGATGCAGGCGTCATGGCCAGGGTAAGACCGCCGTTCGCACCGCGCCCGAGGAGGTCGTCGCGTCCGTCGCCGTCGAAGTCCGCGACCGCGAGAAGCGCGAAGCCTTCGGGTGCTACGTCGAGCGGCGTGAAGCTAGGAGAGAGGTCGCCGGGGTGCGTCAGTGAAAGAAAGCCGTCCTCGGTCTGCCAGAGAAGTTCAGCACGTCCGTCGCCGTCGAAATCGCCGTAACCAGCGAGAGCGGTGTCGAGGCTACCGGTCGCCGGATTGATGGTGGCGTTCTCGCCATTCACGATCCAGTTTTCTCCAGTCGCAGTGTCTTCGATCAACCAATCGCCACGTCCGTCACCGTCGAAGTCAGCGAGGCCGACGAAGCGCTCGGTGGCTCGCAAGCGAAGCGCCTCTTCAAAGGTTGCCGGCAGGTCTTCGCTTTCGAGGGCTGCAGCGCCGTCCGAAAGGAAGAGCTGCCCCGATTGATCCTGCCAGACAATTTCACGCAGGTCATCGGCATTTGAGCGGCCGGTGCCAGCAAGCGATACGCCCGCGACCATTTCGGCGTCAACGCGAGCCTGAAGCCAGCTCTGTGCAGGCGTGGTGAGCCCCGACTGGGGGAGGCGTGTGTCACCACCTAGCAAGAGGGCGCGGACGGATTGAGCGAGACCTGCCAGCGTTTCCGTTGCGTCGTTTTCTTGGGTGTTGTCTTCGATGGTGTCGGCGGCATCGGTCTTGCGGGTGTCGCCGTTAGGATCGTTATCCGCGAGAGTTTGTTCTGAGGGATCAAGCGCCGGTCCGGGCGCACTCAGAGCACCGCCGGGTGAGACGGCGCGCGCGGCCGTTGCCTGCATCGGTTCCTGGAAAATTATCGGAGGCGAGGGCGGTGAGGATTCGCTCATATCGCCGCTGCCATTGACTGCGATGACGGTGATTTGAACGCTGTCACCCGCTTCCCCCGAGATCTTAATCGCCGACTGATCGGTGATCGTGCTGAACTGGAACATCGAGCCGTTGCGAGCTTCGAAGACCATATAGTTATCGACGCCGCCTTCAGAGGGGGGCCATCCGAGTGTAGCGAATGTTAGGCCGGGCTCGAGGTAGACAGGATCCATGGAGATGGCCGCGTCGACCGCAGGACCAGAAGGGCCACCGCCACCGCCGGTTGAGCCGCAACCCAGCAAAGTCGAGAGTACGAAAAATACGCACGCGAATATGAACTGTCCGGGGGCTGCGGTGAGGGGAAGCCGTCGGCCTGTCGCGCTTCGGCGCGAGCCGTTCGGTGTGATTGCAGCTTGGTCATTTTGAAAAGAGATTGGCTTAATCATGGGCCCCCCACTTGGCCCACATTCTCGGCGTTTCGTCTCCCACGCATCTCATCCATCTCATGATCGAGATGCTTCGACGTAGCAGGAGGATGTCCGAGAGAGGCGAAGCGATTTAACCGGTGAAATCCCTGTATTCACTAGCTTTGATCGGATGTTTTCAAGAACCTTCGGAAAGGATCCTTCTACCGGATGTGATCGGAATCACACCGGCCTTGGGATGAGTCGTTTTTTCGAGATAGGGGGGTAAAAAACTCGATTTGAGACAATGTACCGAGGGAGGTAGGCTTCGCACCCCATGAAAATCAATCTTCTTCTATTTGGTTCTGTGCGCGAAGCCGCCGGGACTTCAAAGCTCAAAGTGGAGCTGGCCGACGGTGCCCGCGTAGCGGATCTCCGGATCTGGCTCGCCGAGCGGAATCCCGTCGTTGAGAAGCTCGGCGATCGCTTGGCCGCCTCCATCAATACGGAAATGGCGCAGGCCGACGACGTGCTCGAGGACGGTGACGAGGTCGCGTTCCTGCCCCCGGTCGCCGGCGGCGATGGCGCCGTGAAGCGCTGCACGATCTCCGAACTGCCCTTGGATGAAGCGGAAGTTGCCGCGCGAGTCGAGGGCCCGGACGCTGGAGGCGTTGTCTCGTTTGTCGGCCGGGTTCGCAATCACGCCCGAGGCCACACGATCGAACATCTCGAATACGAGGCCTATCCCGCGATGGCTGAGAAAGAGATGGAGAAGATCGTCGACGAAGCGGCTGAGAAGTGGCCTGGAACGCGCGTCGCGATTGCACATCGTATCGGGCGACTCGAGATCGGAGACGCGGCAGTGATCGTGATCGCGGCTTCAGCCCATCGCGGGGAAGCTTTCGACGCCTGCGAATTCGCGATCGACACGCTTAAGGTGACAGTACCGATCTGGAAGAGGGAAGTCGCGACCGATGGCGCCTACTGGGTCGATGATCATGCCTAGCATTCGGTGTGGCGCGGCGAGGAATGTGAACCCGGGCGGCAAAGCATGAGCGAAGAGAGCGGGCATAAGCCCTCCCACCACAAACATCATCATAGAACAGTCGCGCCTGCGTCCGTGCCGACGCTCATCGTCACAGTCAGCGACACGCGAACCGTAGAGACCGATACCGGCGGCGCACTTGTAGAAGAGATGCTCGTGGCAGCGAATCAGCAGGTGTTAGGGCGTCGTATCGTGCCGGACGAGCCGGAGGCGATTCGAAACGCGCTCGCGGAAGGGCTCTGTACCGAAGGCGCTCGGGCGATCATCTTTACGGGGGGAACAGGCGTTGCTCCCCGCGACATCACCCCCGACACGATCGAACCAGAACTTGAAAGGGTGATTCCGGGCTTCGGGGAACTCTTTCGAATGCTCTCCTACGAGGATATAGGCTCGGCTGCGCTGCTTTCTCGTGCCGTTGCAGGTCTGCGAGAGGGCAAGGTCGTCTTTGCGATTCCCGGCTCGCGCGGTGCCGTGAAGCTGGCGCTGGATAAGCTGATCGTGCCGGAGCTCGGACATCTGGCTGGTGAAGCGATCAAGGCGCGCTGAGCTAGGTCGCAGCTGTGAGTGGCGTTTGGCTCTCGATTATACGCAGCCACGCGCAGCGCCCCGGCAATCTCCCGGCGCCTCCCGTCGGCTTGCAATCTCCGCAGTGTCTCGGTGCGTCGGCTTCAAGCGGGAATCTTGGCGAGCCGATGAGCGCTCCATGACTTCTCTTCGCCGGTTTCGACAGGCTCGCTCCTGCGGACGCTATTCGCGCGATTCATTGCTCTCCCAACGTGCATTATCGTCGCGGATTCTATTCGTCGCCGTCTTGGCTTCGTCTTTATTGCTAGGCATCCACGCGAGTGCTGAGATTCGAGTCTGGGTTGACGACCGTGGCGTCACGCATTTCAGCGATGACCCCGAAGCGGGGCCTCCTCAGACTCAAGCGGTTGATGAGAATGAAGTGGAGACGCTTCGCACGGTATGGGATGATGGACTCGTCGGGCCAACCGTTTCACCAGGTGAGGCGAGCTTCGGCAAGGATCGCGTGAATCGGTTACTACGCGGAGCGCTCGCAGATTTGAAACGTGGGGAAGTTGCGCGCGCGGACTCAACGCTCAGGGGCGTACTTCGTCTAGATGCGCGCCGGGCGGAGGCTCATTGGTATCTAGCGGTGCTCGCGCGGGCACGTGGCCGATTTACGACGGCTGAACATCATCTGCGCCGCTTCCTCGATTCGGCAGGGCCGAACTTGGAGGCATGGCGTGCGAAGGCCGTTGAGCGACTTGCGGCCATTGAAGACGAACGACGGCTTGCAGATCCTGAGCATCTCGAGGGACCGCTCGAACTCGAGTCTATTCGCGACGAGCATTTCCGTGTGCAGGTCGACGCACGTCTTGGCGAAGTCGCGAACGATTACGCGAGCCGCGTACTCGACTATTTACGCGACGCACGGACGGACGTGTCGAGTTCACTGGGGGTGGCCCCGCTCGAGCCTCTCGGCGTCGTACTTTACGGTCGTGCTGCATACGTACGAGCCCATGCTCACCGTTTCTCGTTTCAGACGATTGGCTTTTTCGATGGGCGAATCCATGTCGCGTCGCCGGCGCATCCAACGGAGTCGCTGCGCGGCGTGCTATTTCACGAATACACGCATGCCGTCTTTCGCGAAGTCACTGGAGGCGATCGTCCCTATTGGCTGAACGAAGGTCTTGCCGAACAGATCGAACGCCGATCTCGGAATCTTGCCGTTTCCACGAGGAGCGAGCGAGCAGCACTCCGCGCCAATATCGAAATGGATGCGTGGATTCCGCTCTCCTCGATCGCGGAGAGTTTTTCGGGGCTCGAAGATGATGAGGCGCGCAACGCCTACCTGCAATCAGTGGCCACCGTTGGCTTTATCCATACGAAGACCGATGTCTCAGGACGTCGTCGCCTCCTCGAGTTGATCGGAGAAGGCTTCTCCGTCGATCAGGCACTGCATCAAGTGATGGGGCTGGATACCGAGGGTGTCGATGCCGCGATTCGAGCGGAGATCCGCCGAGAGTTTCCGGTCTGGACTTTGCCCGCGGCGAAGGGGGATGCACCCGAGCCTTCTTAAAGGATCTGTTAGGGCGCGACTAAGCGACTAAGGGCTAGGAGATGGGCCTATCGTCCAATGCGGTATGAGCTTCAGTTCGAGTTGCGTTCGAGGACAACGCGCTCGCCAATTCGCCAGCCCTGTGTTCGAACGTATCCTGCAGGGACCTCGAGAACGGCATCGACGGCTTCCTTTGGCCTTAAGGTGGGGCCGTTCTCGCCCTCGACGAAAGGCACTTCGGTGTGAACGTCGATGATCCGTCCGTTTCTGATCCAGACGATGTCGATCGAGAAGCGCATGCCTTTCATCCAAAATGTATAGATGGCAGGGTGTTCGTAGGGGAAGTACATGCCTGTGTTCCAGGGTAGGGCGTCTCGATGGCCGAGGCCGAGCTGTTGCTTTTGAGGCGTATCGGCGAGCTCCACTGCTAGTCGCTGGCCCGCAACTTCAACCCAAGCTTCTGGCGGTTCCGTCGAGAGGGATGCTGGGCAGCCGATGACGGAGAGAACGAGCGACACGGCGAGTAGGGAGGTGAAGAAGGGGAGGGCCGCGCGCGCGAAAATGCCACGGATTGAGCGTTTCATGATTCCGGCGTCTCCGAAGCGTAGTATTCGAAATCGACGAGGTTTTCTTCCATGTAGACGCGTAAGCGTTTCACGAGTTTGGCCTCGAGCTGGCGCACACGTTCACGCGAGACGTCGAATTCCGTACCGAGATCAGCGAGGGTTCGTGGTTCGTCGGCCAGGATGCGTTCGTTGAGGATTTGCAAATCGCGTTCGCTCAGGCTCTCTGTGAATTCCTCGACCTTGCTCAAGAAGACCTCGCGCAATTCTTGTCCGCCTACGACGGCTTCGCTGCTGATACCCGGGGCGGCCATGCGATCACCGAAGGTCATTCCGTCGCCTTCGTCGCTGCGCAGCGGCGCATCGAAAGAAACGTCCGGCTGAGATAGCCGCGCTTCCATGTCGATGACGTCGTCTTCTGTGACCTCGAGCCGCTCGGCCAAGAGCTTCGGTTCGAGCTCGTACCCGAGCCGTTCGAGTTCGCGCTTCTCTTTGTTCAAGCGGAAGAAGAGTTTGCGGGAAGCGCGCGTCGTGCCGAGCCTAACGCTGCGCATGTTGTCGAGGATATATTTCAGGATGTACGCGCGAATCCAGTAGACGCCGTAGGACGAGAGCTTCACGCCTTGATAAGGATCGAAGCGCTGAACGGCTTCGGCAAGGCCTACATTGCCCTCCTGGATCAGGTCCAAGGTATTCGTCCAAGCTCGCCTATATTCCATCGCGATTTTTACGACGAGCCGCAGGTTTGAGAGGACGAGCTGCTTCGCAGCATCGACGTCCCCATCTTCGACCCATCGAACTGCTAGTTCGTGCTCTTCCTCGCGCGTGATCGGCGCGTGGTGGCGGAGCTGGGACATGTAGGCGGTGAGTGCGCTGGCCTGAGCGACGCCGGGCGCCTTCGGACCGGATGGGATCGGGAGCGAAGCGTCGCGCGTTCGATCTACGGGGAGGTCTTCTCCAGGCGGAGCATCGTCTGAATCCAAATCCGTGTGATCGTCCGCGCCCGATCGCATCGCATCGACGTCGATTATCTCGCCGGCGCCATTTGACGCCCCGATCGGATTCACGTCAGAACGGGAATCGTCTTCCTCTTGCTCGGCGGCGAGCGCCTCGATCTCGATCGCTTCGGCTTCGATGACCGCGTCCGGCGCGATCTCGTCTTCGCCCGATTTGGCGAGTTCCACTGAAGACGGCCCGACAACCACAGCTTCTGTGGTTTCGGCTTCACCGGCTCGCGCGGTCTTCTTAGTGGATGAATCGGGATGGATGCTCATGATTTTGTTGCACATCAGGATAGCAAAACGCGCAGCCCGACCTCGCCCCAATGGGCGAGCGGAACCGCGCGCTTAGTTTTGTCTCTTTTGATCCGCCCGAGGGCGGATCATGAGACGTCGTGGGCCCCTGATGACCTGCAAAGGCAAGCCAGGAGGGGGTTGCACGCTTTTCGTTGGGTCTTCCTACGAAGCGCCGGTGCCGCAGCTACTGCTTGAGCGAGCGGATGAACGCCACCAAGTTGTCCTGGTCCGCGTCGCTTAGGCCCTGGACCGGCGCCATCATGGCCGAGCCGCCGTAAACGAGCGCACCCTTGGTGATGACGTTCTTGATGTCGGCGTCGGTGCCGGGCGTGCCATCCTTGTCCGTGTCGAGTTTGAAGTCGCCGACCGTGAAGTCGCGCGGGGCCGGCTGGCCGGCAGCGGCGAGTGCGAGACCCGTCGGGCCGTCACCCTTTCCGCCCGGACCGTGGCATGAAACGCAGAGCGCCTGGAATCTTTCATTGCCTGCCGCGACGTCACCAGCAAAGGAGACGCTCGGAAGAGCAAAAGCAGCGAGGAAAATCGCGGTGGTGAACAAACGGGTCATTGGTCTCTCCTGTCGTTCTTGATCTCGGTCCGACCTTTTGTCTGGATTCGAGTCGAAGATCGTGAATGCGTTAAGTCGATCGGTCACGCGAAGCGAGGTCGATCCGTTGAAATGTGATTGCCTTGCTATTTGACTGTAGCCCCACCAGATTGGGCTCAGTCGTTCGAGCAGAACGCGGAATTCGTTTAATCCGCTCGGGCCTTGGCTCAGCCTGTAGGTGGTTGCGGCGCAGAGAATGGTTCCGGAATCGCGAGTCGTCTAGGGGTGCAACGAAGAGCTGCGTTTCTGGCGACTGTGCACGGCTTTTGGGGGTTCCTCTCTCGTAAATTTAAGGCCCCTCCATATCGACACATTTGGATCGGTTGTCCGGCTCGCTCGAATAATTTGGGGGGCAATCGAGAAGGCGCTCCGAAGAATCCCCGAAGCGCCTTGGTTTGATACCGACTCTCCTAAAACGCCGTGACCAGATTTACTCGCTGCGGCCCCGCACCCACTCGGTCAGCATGCGCACGCCGACACCTGTGCCGCCGCCAATATGCAGGGGTGTTTGGTTTCCTGTCATGCCCGAGCCGGCGATATCGAGATGGACCCAAGGCGTATCGCCAACGAAGCCCTGCAGGAATGCGCCCGCGGTCGAGACGCCGGCGTCGCGTCCGCCAGAGTTCTTCCAGTCCGCCACCTTGCTCCTCATGGACTTCGTATGCACATCGAGCAGCGGCATCGGCCAAACCGTTTCACCGGTGACGTCGCCTGCAACACGGAGCTCATCGATCAGCTCGTCGTTGTTGCCCAAAGCGGCGGTGGCCCAAGGGCCGAACGCGACCATGGCCGCACCGGTCAGCGTCGCGATATCGATCATTGCATCGGGCTTATAACTCTTGAGCGCGAGGTCGAGCGCATCCGCCATGACGAGCCGACCTTCAGCATCCGTATTGACGATCTCGATCGTTTGGCCCGAGCCCGACGTGATGATATCACTCGGTCGATAGGCCATATGGCTCGGCATATTCTCTGCCGCTGCGAGAATGCCAACGACATGAATCGGGAGGTCGAGCAGAGCGATCGCGCGCATCGCGCCAAACACCGTGGCCGCCCCGGACATGTCATGCTTCATCTCGAGCATGCCGCCCGCCGTTTTTAGTGACAGGCCGCCGGAATCGAAGGTAACGCCCTTGCCTATCATGGCGAGCGTGCCCGCTTTCTTGCGCTTCGGCGTCGCGCCATGCTCAAGCACGATCATACGCGGCGGACGGATGCTGCCCTGTCCGACGGCGAGAATCGCGCCCATGCCGCGCTTTTCCATCTCGGCGACATTCATCACGGAGCATTTCAGTCCGACCGACCGCGCCATCTTTCGTGCTTCGCGCGCGAGGGATTCCGGATAGATCACGTTCGGCGGATCATTGGAAAGATCTCGCGCGATGAGCTGGCACTCCGCGATTGCGGCGGCGCGTTTGGCGCTCGATCGAAGCGCAGAAAGGCCCTTCACTTTGCGAGCAAACAGGATGCGGAGGCGGGGATTCCCGCGTCCCTTCGAGCCACCGGTCTTGTATTGATCGAAGGCGTAGCTGCCGAGCAGGGCGCCTTCGGTGAGGAGCGCTGTGGCGCTTTCCGGCGTGAGCCCCGGTCCACCTGGAACGATGAGTGCCACTTGTCCACGACCCTCACGACTGGCGTCCCGGCCGACTCGCCCACCGAGTTCTCGGATGCGTTCGTCGTCAAGTTTGTCGACTTCGCCGGCGCCCAAAAATATGACGCGAGTGAGATCGCCGCCTCGCGGACCGTAAATCGCCAAGCGGTCCCCGACGCCCGCCTTGAAATCCCCCGACGCAAGGGCGTCAGACAATCGGCCACCCATGCGGCGGTCGAGTCCGGATAATCCTTGTGGGAGGGAGGAGGGGGACTCGCCCCGCCTAGTGATCGGGATCACCACCGTATCGGCTTTCACGTCCGAGGCCCCGCCGGCGTCGATTTGGATTCGCATGGTCATAGATTCGCTTCTCCCCTAATTTCGCAGCACCGCGAAAGCGGTGCCGGTGTCTCGCTTGTTTCTCGGCACTCTGCTCAAATAGATCGAGTGTCGTTTTATCTGTCTGGACCCTTGGCTGCAAGCGCTGCCGATGGGTTGTCGGTATTCAATGGAATTCGGCAGAAGCCTAAAGCGATTTTGGCGATAGCCTTAATAGGATTCACAAATAAGGGGGAAACGCCGTGAGCTTTGACTTGATCAGCCTGATTCTTCAGGCAGGTCTCATCGTCAAGCTCGTCCTTTTGCTGTTGCTCGGCTTTTCACTGAGCTCACTGACGATCATAGTCGTGAAATGGTGGGAGCTTCGAGCCGCGGATCAGGATAGCGAGGCCTTTCTTGAGGTCTATCGACGAGAGGGATTCAGCGGGGCATTTGATGCCGCGCGACATCTCGACCGCAGTCCGCTGGCCGTCGTCTTTTTGACAACCGGGGCAGAGCTGCAAAAGGCACGAGGACGAGATGGCGGCGATCGCTCACGAGATCGGCTGGTGACTCAACTGGAGCGAACGATCGCCTGGAGTGCGACCGCTCAGGTGCGCCGGCTCGAACGCGGCATGCCCTTTCTGGCGACGACCGGTAGCGCGACGCCCTTTATCGGTCTCTTCGGAACCGTTGTTGGCATCATCGCCGCCTTCCAAAGCATCGGCGAAGCTGGGCAGGCATCTCTTGCGGTGGTCGGCCCGGGTATCGCCGAGGCGCTCGTCGCGACCGCTGTCGGGCTGCTCGCCGCGATTCCCGCGACCATCGCCTACAACGCCTTCGGCGGCCGCATCGATGCGGTGCTCGCCATGCTCGAACGCTTCTCGTCGCAATTCGAAGAGGATGTCTCGCGCGTCGTCCTGTCTCCTTCTGGCGGAGCTTCCGTTGCGCCGGCGCAGACCGTCAGCACGACCGATATTCCGGCCGGGCGGGGTTAGGCGGATATGGGCGTTCAGCTCTCTAGAGGTCGCGGCCGTCGTGGCAATGCTGAGATCAATGTTACGCCCTTCGTGGACGTGGTGCTGGTGCTCTTGATCATCTTCATGGTGACGGCGCCGCTCATGCTTCAAGGCATGGACGTCAATCTTCCGGAGACGACGACTCAACCGATTCGGATGCCTAACGCGCCGCTGGTTTTGACCATCTCGAAGAAGGGCGAATATTCGCTGGCGCGAAAGATCGTTCCGTTAGCTGAATTGCAGGCGAAGCTCGAAGCCGTCTTCGAGTCGCGTGGGTCGAAAGAAGTCTTTCTTCGGGCCGACGAGGACGCGGCTTATGGTGTCGTGGTGCAGGGCATGGCCGCCGCACGGCGGGCCGGAGCCACTCGACTCGGCATTGTGACCGAGGAGGAGCGGTGAATTCCTCTCGACCGCACCGGCGTTTGCCGCGCTGCGGAGCAGCCGGGCGTCGACGCCCCAGCTTGTTCTTAGGCGGAGGCTCGGGATGACTGCGGACTTCGCTGATTGGGTTGACGAGCACTCGCAGGATCATAAGCGTCGGCTGCGGACGGCAATGTTCGTGTCGCTCGCGATGCACGCGGTCCTGCTAGGGATTTTCGCGGTGTCGCCTCCGGCGCTGATCGCGCCCACCCCCGAATACCTTTCGGTGGACTTGGTGGCGGCGGCCCCGCCCGTGCAGCGGGTCACGCGGAGTCCTTCGGCACCCCCGGCGACTCCCCCGGCAACTCCGCCGGCTGCGGAGCCCGCTCCGGCTCCGCCCGCACCCTCCGCTCCGGCTCCGCCGATCGCGGAAGCGCCCGTCCAAGTGCTTCCAGAAGAAACTCCGGGCCGAATTCGCGAAGCAAAGCCAGAGCCGCCGAAGGTCGTCGCAGAAGCGAAGGTTGAACCGACGCCCAAGCCCAAGCCCAAGCCAAAGGCCCCCGCACCTCCGCCGCGTCCGAAGAAGGAAGAGGCCTTCGCGGACGGCGATGCGGCGATGGCGGCGCTGATGGCGGAGCTTGGCGGAGACGAAGTCTCGGAACTATTGGAGTCTTCGGCGGCGCAGCGTGCCGAGGATGCTGCGAACGAGGCCGAATCGGCGGGTGCGCCCCAAAAGGGCATCAAAGTTTCGCCCGAGCAGCTCGCTTGGGACCGAGGCGCACAGCAACAGATTTCGCGCCGGTTCCCCGACCTTGCGCGGTATCGAGGGCGGCGACTGGTCGCGCAAGTAGAGATCAACGTCACATTATCAGGCGATATTTTAGGCAATCCTAAGTTGATTCGAACATCGGGGGATCTCGATTTCGATCGTCGCGCTGTCTCGGCCATTCTGCTGGCGGCGCCATTTGGCGCGCCGCCTGAAGCGGGGCCACGCAGGCTTAATCTGAATTCGGAAGATCGTTAGTCGGCCCGACAGTTAGGCAATTTTCTTACAAGATATTCATTCGACTCTGGGGGGACGATGATCAGCCATTTTTTGAGTGGAACGAGATCCGCGAGATGGTGCGCCGTAGCGCTTGCCAGTGTATTAGGTCTGAGTGCGAATTCAGCGGTCGCTAAGGATATCGACGCAGAGCGCGCACCCCTGCCGACCCTCGAGGTTGCTCCGGGCGGCGGGAGTTCTTTTCGCGCGGCGGTCCTGCGATTTCGGACGGTCGGGGAGTCCGTAGGTGACCAGCGGGTCGAAGATCTGCGCGACGAAATTGAGCGCGGCCTCACGTTCTCCAGTGAAGTACTGCCCTTGGACCACGCTGCTTATCTTGCACCAGAAGAGAGCCCAGCGGTCGATTCTGAGCAGGCCGGTGCGATCGATTGTGATTCGTGGAAGCAGAGTGGCGCGGATGCTGTGGTGTTAGGCGAAGTGCGACGAGAAGGCTCGCTGCTTCGCGCCGATCTCCGAATTGTTGATGTGGCGCGCTGCGCGGATCTCAAGACGGGGAAAGTGACGGGCGATCGGGATAAGCTCTCGACGCTTGGACGAACGATCGCGGATGAAACGGTCGAGGCCCTCACCGGCCTTCGAGGGGTGGCCTCTACAGAGATCGCCTTTATCTCGGATCGCACGGGACATCGCGAGCTCTACGTGATGAGCGCCGATGGCCGAGACCAGCGCCCCGCGACCGGAAGCCGAACGCTCAAGATGTTTCCCGAATGGACTCCCGATGGAAAAGCCGTCTTGTATACGAATTACGACGGTGGTCAGCCTGCCTTCTCGATCACTTCACGTGATCCGGAAATTACGCCGGGGCCGATTCTTCGGTCGCTGATGCCGGGGTTACCGAAATACCGCGGCCGCTTCGATCCGTCCGGGAAAGAACTCGCGATGGTGTCGAGCGTCGAGGGTGCCGCGGAGATCTTTCGAGTGAAGCGGAAGGGCTCTGAACCTCGCCGACTCACGAACCATCCGGCCATCGATATTTCACCCTCGTGGTCTCCTGACGGCCGGCAGATCGTTTTTTGCTCAGACCGCTCCGGAGCGCCGCAGCTCTACATCATGGACCGCGACGGCGGGAATATTCGACGGCTCACGTATACGGGCTCGTACAACTCGGCCCCAGTTTGGTCGCCGGATGGGCGCTGGATCGCGTACGAGACCCGAGTCCGCGGGCAATTCGATCTTTGGCTGATCGATCCCTCGGGTCAGATTAATTTTCCGATCGTCCAACATGCCCGTTCCGATGAGGCGCCTAGCTGGTCTCCTGACGGCCGAAAGATCGCCTTCAGCTCCTCGCGTCGAGGGCGCTACGACATCTACGTGATGGACTGGAATGGCGAGAACCTCCAGCGGCTGACGGCACGCTCCGGAAAGAATATTCAGCCCGATTGGGGGCCTCAGCCCCGCTGACAGGGGTCTCAGCCGGAGAATGAGGATGCGCTTTTAGGGTTTGTGCGAAGGGGGCGATTCCCCGGACTTGCTTTCCGATTTGCCTGCTAGAATTCGCGCCCTCCAAAACGGGTGCGCCTCTCTTCCGGGGACACGTAGCGGAGATCAAGAGATGGAACCGATGTCGATGCTGTTCAAGAGCGATGGACCGAGTTTGGGTCTCAGTCAAAATGAAGCGAACGCCCTGGGTGCTGCGCGCGCCCGGCGTACTAGCGGCACGCTCCGACTAGTGATGAGCCTGAGAGGTGCGAAAAGCGCTTTCGGATTCGTGGCGATTCTTGGCCTGCTGGCGAGCACGGGCTGCGTGACGCAGGGTGATTTTCTCCGCTTACAGGAACGCGTCGCCGAGAGCCATGAACGCGACGGCAGCGAACCGGATCCCTTTGCTCGAATTGCTCAGCTGTCGGCGGATGTTGATTCGCTGCGCCAAGAAGTACGCGACCTGAAGGGCGAACTTGAGCTGGCTCGCAAGGAAGCTGCGGATGCGCTCGTCGCGGTTCGCCAAACGCGAAACGCGATTGCCGAAGGGGAGGCCGCGGCATCTTCTGCGATGGCGGCGGCGGCGAGTGAGGGCGGCGGCGAATCGGAGTCCGAAGCCTTTTCGCCGGACCAGGAATTATCGGGCTATCAGGATGCGCTCGGCGCATGGCGCGCTGACGATTATACGGCCTGCATGAAACGCTTCACGAGCTTCCTGCAGAGCTGGCCGAACTCGGGCTACGCGGATGACGCGGCCTATTGGCTTGCGGACTGCACGTATAAGAATGACGAGTTCAAGCGAGCCGTCGTACGGTTCAATGCGGTGGTCACGGTCTATCCCGATAGCCCGAAAGCACCTGACGCCTTGTACAGGCAGGGCGAATCGCTGCTAAAGCTGGGCCCAAAGTTTCACGAAGCAGCACGGACCGTCTTCAAGAAGGTCCGAAAGGACTATCCCGCGTCCGAGCGTGCGGCTGAGGCTGCACGACAGCTCGAACGGCTCGGGGCCGGTTGAGAATCAATCGTCGCTTGAAATTTCGAGCGACGTGTTACGACACTTTAAGAGGGGCTCGTCCCAGAATTTTCTAGACAAGAGATGGAGCAAGGCGTTGAAGAAGCGTGATATGGCGAAGTTCAAGAAGCTGCTGGAGTCTCAGCGAGACGAGCTGGTGGGAAACGCACAGAAGACACTATCGGGCGACATTCACCTGGACCCCGTCGATTTTCCGGACGAGATCGACGCGGCCTCTTCGGAGATGAACCTGGCCTTCCAGGGACGTCTTCGCGAGCGCGAGCGTGGTTTGATTGGAAAGATCGAGCAGGCACTGAAGAAGATCGAAGATGGTGTCTACGGCGAATGTGAGAGCTGTGGCGAACAGATCACGCTCAAGCGTATCGAAGCGCGACCCGTCGCAAAGCTCTGTATCGACTGCAAAGCCGAACAGGAAGCAATCGAACGCCGCAACGCGTGATCGATTGGCGATCCCGCTGATTCGCACGGATTTCGGCCGATCGTGTTTTGCTCTCTGTTTCTCTGTTTGTGGAGGGTAAGGGCCGAATGGATCGACCAGGCGGGACTGCAGCCCGATGAAATATTTACATTCGCAGGGAGACACGTTTCCCGAAGACGGGCTTGTTCTCGGGATCGAGAGTTCCTGTGATGAGATGGCCGCAGCGGTTCTTCGCGGCGGTCGCGAGATCGTGTCTAGCTCCGTGCATGGGCAAGAGAGCGTGCATTCGCCCTACGGTGGCGTTGTGCCGGAGCTTGCGAGTCGGGATCATGTCCGCGTCGTTTCGAACGTCGTTTCCGCGGCACTGTCGGAAGCGGGCCTTGAGCTCTCCGATTTGGATGGGCTCGCCGTCACTGCGGGGCCGGGCCTCGTAGGATCTTTGCTCGTGGGGCTCTCCTTCGCGAAGGCTCTCGCCTACGCAAATGATCTTCCCTTCGTAGGCGTCCATCATCTGGTTGGGCACCTGGTCGCTGCGGAAGTGGCAGGGAAGGGCGATGGGGACGTCCGGGGCGATGATCTAGCGCCTCCCTATGTCGGACTTGTCGTGTCTGGTGGCCATACGGCTCTTTACCGCGTCGGCGTCGAGGGTTTACCTACTTTGCTAGGCGAGACTCGAGACGATGCTGCGGGGGAGGCCTTCGACAAGGTCGCCAAGTTGCTCGGGCTCCCTTATCCGGGTGGGCCGGCGATTTCGAAGCTGGCGGAGAAGGGCGACCCGACGGCAGTGAATTTTCCTCGCCCTATGTCGAAGCGTCCAGGTTTCGATTTCTCGTACAGCGGACTGAAGACAGCCGTTTCTGTTGAGCTGGCGAAACGGGGCGGGCTTGCGGCGCTTTCTGAGTCGCAGCGCGCGGACATGGCAGCGTCCTTTGAGGCGGCAGTTGCAGAGAGCCTTGTGGGCCGAGCGAGTCGGGCGATGCGCTCCGAAGGAGCCGCGCGAATCGCGGTGGTTGGTGGCGTTGCCGCCAACGCTCGGCTGCGGAAGGAAATGCATGCAGCCGGCGCGCAATATGGCTTCGAGGCGATTTTTCCGCCGATGAACCTCTGCACCGACAATGCCGTAATGATTGCGGCGGCGGGAACGCGATTGCTTTCGCGAGGCGTTCGAGACGGTCTCGACCTTGAAGCCTTCTCTCGGGTGCCGATCGGCGAATCGCCCTGGCGGGAGCGGGACGAGGGGCTTCAACAAGATGAGCAGCAGGAGTCCGGCCCGGGAAAAGGACCGGTCGGGGCCACTTCGTGAGCGAGCCTTCTGGCCGCGAGCTGATGTCATGAAGACGCCAGAGCTACGCGAACTGCTGAGTCGCCATGGTCTCCATCTCTCTCGAGAGCTGGGCCAAAACTTTCTGACCGACGAGGATCTCGCTGCGGATCTGGCACGCCGCGCCGGGGCGAGCGCGGGCGACCTCGTCATCGAAGTCGGCACCGGGCTCGGCGTGCTCACCCGCGCGCTTGCAGCTAGGGCGGATCGTGTCCGAAGCGTCGAGATCGATTCCGGGCTCGTGCGTGCGCTCGAGGCAGAAGAGCTTCTGCCCAAGAACGTCGAACTGGTGCACGCGGATGCGCGCGAGATCGACTGGAAAGCCTGGACCGAGGGGGCAGGACAGCCGGTACGCGTGATCGCGAATCTTCCCTATTCGGTCGCGACCCCGCTTTTGCGCACGCTACTAAACTATCGCCATGTTCTGGAGGACTGGAGCGTGATGATTCAAACCGAGGTCGCAGACCGGCTCGTCGCTAAGCCTGGAGAGAAGGCGTACGCGTCTCTGACGGTTCTGCATAGCCTATGTGCGGAGGTCGACACCATTTCAAGGGTGTCACCACACCGGTTCTTCCCGCAGCCGAAGGTCGATTCGAGCTTCATCCGAGTCTGGCCGCGCGCGAACAGTCCGCTCGTTGGGGGCGAACTCGAGTCAGTGGAGCGACTGACTCGTGCGGCCTTCACCCAACGTCGCAAGCGAATCACGAATGGGCTAGGCCGGATCGCTGAGCGAACTTGGGCCGATCTTGAGAAAGCCGACCAGAAGGCGGCTCTTGTCGAACGCCTTCAAAAGGTCGGTATCGATCCCGGCCTCCGCCCTGAGAGAGTGGAGCCGGAAGCCTGGTTGGCGCTGGCCCGGGCTTTCGCCGAGGGCGATGCCGGTTCTGGTCCCGAGGGGGATGCTACGACCGATGTCTGATCGGGGAATGAATTACAGAGATCTGCTCGAGGGCTTGCTCGAGCTGGCATCGGCGGCGGAACTCGAGGTGCGCGTGCAAAGTCAGGCCGCTGCAGCTCAAGAAAACGCGTTGATACAAAGTGCAGCTTGCCGTGTAGGTAGCCGGATTTGGGTGGTTTTATCTCCATCCGATCCGCCAGATCATCAGGCTGACGTGCTCGGGGAAGCGCTCGTCCGATTCCGCTCAGAATTTTTGGAAGACCATTTCATGGCGCCGGTCCTGCGCGAATTTTTGGAGCGCGTTGACCCTCTCAGACGTTGAATGTAAAATCAAGACTTCGAGGGGTACCGCAAGTTGCGGGCTCTATCGTTCAAACCGCCCGGTTCCTTCTTCACGCGACGCGATGACGAAGGCCCGAATAGACAGAAAGCGTTCCTCTGATCACCCGAAAATCGCTTAGATCCCGCAAGTTGGGACTGAGACGGGGGTGGCAAATGGGAAGGCCAGCACAGTCACTCCGCGAATAGCGACTTCCCTTCCAGCAGTCCTCGGCTTCGCTCTAAGAAGAAGAAACCAAGGACCTAAGAAGCGGACTCTTTTCGAGACGACTGTGGGTTACGGACAAGCGGAGGTCGTCAGGAAACTGATAGACCGAAGTCTCCGAAGCCATGCCGCCCCGACCGCCTCCGGATGATTCCGAGAGGCGTTTGTTGTTTTTGGACCTGAATCAAATTGTTCGACCTGAAACATTACTGGGTCGTACCGTCCGTGGCGGAATCCGGGAGAGCTGACAGACACGAAATCGCAGACTGACAGCTCGAGACAGGAGACATACCCCCATGTCCACCGTCACAACAGCATCGGCCACACGAGAACACCGAGTCACTGTTCGTTCCCTAACCGCGCGCAAGCGCAAGGCCGAGCCCTTCACCATGCTCACGGCCTACGACTTCACCTTCGCTCGCATCTTTGATGAGGCTGGCGTCGACGTGTTGCTCGTTGGCGATTCCATGGGCAATGTAGTCCAAGGCCATGACACTACTCTTCCCGTGACCCTTGAAGAGGTGACCTACCACACCCGCATGGTCATGAGAGGGGTGCGCCGCGCGATGGTCGTTGCGGATATGCCTTTCGGCTCCTTTCAGGTCTCGCCTGAAGACGCGGTGCGTTCAGCGGTCCAGCTCGTCAAGGATGGCGGCGCTCACGCTGTGAAGCTTGAAGGTGGCGTCGCTATTGCGGACACGATTCAGCGAATCGTGACTGCGCAGATCCCCGTGATGGCGCATGTCGGTCTCACGCCGCAGTCGGTCAACCAGATGGGTGGCTACCGAGTGCAGGGACGTGGTGACGACGGTCGTCATCAGGTGATCGAAGATGCGCTGGCGGTGGAAGCCGCGGGTGCCTTCTCGGTTGTGCTTGAAGGCATTCCGGAAGACCTCGGCCGCGAAGTGACGGAGCGGCTTTCGATTCCGACGATCGGTATCGGTGCAGGTGTTCATTGTGATGCCCAGGTCCTGGTGATGCACGACCTGCTTGGGCTTAACGATTGGACGCCTTCCTTCGTGAAGCAGTACGGCAACCTCGGCGCTCAGGCGTCCAAGGCGGCACGTACGTACATCGACGAAGTCGTGAATCGAAAGTTCCCCGATGAGGATCATTCGTATAGCTAGGTTGTCGCTTTTCACCTAGCTGTTGTGGCGGGGTGGAGGACGCGTTCCTTTCGAACGAAAAAATCGAGGAGAACCGATGATGCGAGTCATCGAAACGAGGGCAGCGCTACAGACGTGGTCCGATGCGGAGCGCGCGGGCGGCCGTCGCATCGGATTGGTTCCGACCATGGGCGCACTTCATGCCGGGCATCTCTCGCTAGTCGAGGAAGCGCGGTTAAGTGCGGATCTGGTAGTCGTATCGATCTTCGTGAATCCGACGCAGTTTAATGATGCGAAGGATTTCGAGGGTTATCCGCGCGTTATGGAAGACGACTTAGCCGCTTGCCGGAATGCGGGTGTGGATGTCGTCTGGACGCCCCAAGTCGAAGAACTCTATCCAGAGGGTGCATCGACCTGGGTCGACGTGGCCGGTCTCTCCGAGCCGCTTTGCGGTGGCAATCGTCCGGGGCATTTTCGCGGCGTAACGACCATTGTGTCCAAGCTATTTCTGGCTGCGAAGCCGCACGTCGCGGTCTTTGGGCAGAAAGATTTCCAGCAGCTCGCTGTGATTCGCCGAATGACTCGAGATCTAGGCTTCGACGTCGAAGTTGTGGGCGGTGCCACTGTTCGCGAATCCGATGGCCTAGCACTCTCTAGTCGGAACGTGCATCTGGGGCCGGTGGCTCGGGAACAAGCGCTGCGAATTTCCGAAAGTCTGGCGATCGCAGAACGGATGTTTGCTTCTGGCGAACGATCCACGGCGTCGATTTTGGAAGCCGTTCGCAAGAAGCTCAGCGAAGCGACTCAGGCGACCATCGACTATGCGGAACTGCGTGATCCATCAGAGCTCGAACTCGTCGGGGACGAAGTCGAGGGGCCGACGCTCCTCGCGATAGCTCTTCAATTTACGGCGGACGCAGATGGCCTTGGGGCCGACGTTCGATTGATCGACAACCGCGTGCTGGGATCAGCCGCTACCTAATTACTTTTCATCCGGGACGGGTCCTTTTGTCGTGGCCTGGCCTCGGGGCCGCTTGCCCCTGATAGATTTCTAGAGGAGAACCTCATCATGATGCGTCACATGCTCAAGTCCAAGATTCATCGCGCGACCGTCACAGAAGCCAATATCGAATACGAAGGCTCGGTCACGATCGATCGCGATCTACTCGAGGCTTCCGATATGGTGGCTTACGAGCGCGTCGATCTCTGGAACTGCACGAATGGCAACCGGCTCTCCACCTACATCATTGAAGGCGAACGTGGGGCAGGCCAGATCTGCGTCAATGGCGCCGCTGCGCATCTGATGAAGCCCGGAGATCTCGTCATTATCGCGAGCTGGGCTGATGTTCCGGATGCTGAGGTCCCGGACTATGCCGCCAAGCGGGTATTTGTTGACCATGAGAACCGCATACGTGAAGTGGAAACGCACTGAATCGTTCCGTCGGCTAAGCTGCGCGCAGCATGGCTCCCGCAAAGAAGAAAAAGAAGAGCGTCGATAAGCTCGATGCCGAAGGCCGACTCGTCGTCGCGACGAATCGTCGTGCGCGCTTTGACTATGAAATCGTCGATACCTGGGAAGCCGGCATCCAGTTGATGGGGCCGGAAGTGAAGAGCCTGCGTGAAGGCCGCGTGAATATGGGTGATAGCTTTGCCTCTGTTCATCTCGGCGAGGCTTACCTGGAAAAGCTTCATATTTCGCCTTACGAGCCGGCAACTCGTGCGAATCCCTCAGATCCACAGCGGCGGCGAAAGCTGCTTCTGAATCGGCAGGAGATCGAGCGGATGGATCATCGCATCCGCGAGAAGGGCTTCACCCTCGTGCCGCTGACCGTTTATTTCCGGCGAGGGCGCGCCAAGGTCGAGCTGGCGCTCGCACGCGGTAAACAACGCCACGATAAGCGGGCAACAATCAAAGAACGTGACGGGGATCGCGAGACCCGTCGCGCGATGCGCCGACACACACGCTGACCGACCCCCTTCTGGGTGACGAGGTCGTAGATTTCGATGCTGAGACCATGCTCGGGGTTAAGCCGGAGCGGATTCCGCTCTGTTTGCATCTTTCCCGCCTCCATTTTGCGCCGGATATGCCGATAACGATTTCGAACCGGTATGTCCGGGACGGGATTTCCCGCCCGTGGCAGTTCGTGGCGGGGATGTATGAGTCGAGGCCAGAGCAAAGAAACGGGCGCGAATTCGGGTCCTGGTAATAGAACGATTGCGACGACACTTCTGACGTGGCTTGCGGTCGAGGGACGTGTCGCGGCTCACGATCGCGCCGTATGTGCCTTGGGGACAATAGGTGAGAGCCTCGCCGCAGCTCCGGACTGGCTCGCGAGCGGCTCGATCGGAGCGCTCTTCTCCGCTGGTGAAGTGAATCCTGGGATGGCCCGTGCACTTGGACATCGACTCGTCTCCCCCGAATCAACTGGCCTCGCATTCTATTCGCTTGGCCTAGCAACGCCCGAGAAAGCCTACCGTCGGTTGCAATCGCTCCTGCCTCGCGACGAGTTGTCCGGATCTTGGGAAGTCGTCTCGATCGATGGGCAGGCTGCCGAAATTTGTTATGTACCCGCACACGGCGCCGAGGGAAAGACTTCGCAAAACAGGGCGTCGCTTTGCGCGCTTCGCCGTGGAATGCTTGAATCGATTCCGGGGCTCTACGGTTTATTGCCAGCCCGAGTGGATGATGCAAGCTGTGTCGCTCACGGTGCCGAGACTTGCCTTTATCGCATCACGTGGCAGTCGACGTCGCGCGTGGGCTTGTTAACCGGCACGGCAATTGGTGCTGGTGTTGCGGCGGGGCTGGTTGCTGCCGTCGCCGTCTTCAGTGCGACCTCCTTTGGCATTGCGAGTCTTGTGTCAGCGGCAGGATTGGCTGCAGGCTTTGCGGTGCTTTCGGGGCCGCTTGTTGGCGCCGTAGTGGATTTGCGAGCGCAGCTCGAAGCCGTTGCGGGTGCACGACGCGGGCATCTCGCACTTTTCGATCAGGTCGATGATGCCCTGGCGGCGAAGCTCGATGCACTCGCCCGGGCGGACGCAAAGCTCGAAGCCGAACCCGTACTTAATCCCGTTCGCCTAGCGAGCGACGTCAGCTCCGAAGATGCCCGTCGTGCTCGGGAACAGGACCGCGAAGTACAAAAGGCGGCGCAGCAGATCCATTCCGCCTCGGGCGACCTAGAGTGCTGGTTCGACCGGCGTGCTGATGAGACCGGTGAGGCTGGGGGGAGCGATGAGCGCGGTCTCGTACGGGATATCCGCGAATGGGCAGCACGCATTGGCAAGTTTGGCGGGTCCTCCGGCGGTAGATTTCTCGGACGTGTCGATTTGGCGAAGTTAGTCGCGCGGGCCGTAGCGACAGCGCGACCGTCGCTGCCACCTACGTCGGTGATCAAAATCGATGCGCAGCCTGGACTGCCGCGAGTTGAATGTGAGCCCATGCAGATTGAGCATGTCGTTGTGCAGCTCGTGAAAAATGCCATCGAAGCCTCGGTTGAGCTGTCCAACGCGCCTGAAGTGGTGATCTCTCTTAAGGGAACCCCACGCGGGATTGAACTTGCGGTCACAGATCGCGGGGTTGGAATTGAATCAACGGCGATAGACGAGGTCTTCGATCCCTTTTTTGGGGACCAGCCCGCAGGTGCAGGAGAGGACCTCGGATTGACTGTTTGTTTACGCATTGTCGAAAGGCACGGTGGTGAATTGCGTATTGAGAACCAAGCGCGCGCGGGAGCACGCGTGAGCGTGATGTTGCCGACTGATGCGATCCGCAATCCAGAAGAGCGGATATAGGGCGCAATCGTTCCGGGCTTACTCTGAGTCGGAAAAGAAAAATGATAACTGCGATGACGAAAAGAATCGGACGGGAGATGAGACTCCTCACTTTTGTGTCAATTATGTTAGGCATCACGTGGCGCTACCTTAACTCGCGAAATGCATTGGACCGCGAATCAACTGATATCTCCGCCTGTGATAGATGGCCGCCGAGAGCGCCTACACTGTAAAAACAAGTTCGGGTCAGCTCACAGGCGACGACCGATTTCCCGGGAGGACTTCTACTCTGTACCTCACCCCATCCTCGCGGAGCCGAGCAGCATTTTCTGCCCGCCAAGCTTCACCAGCTAAAGCTTGTTTTTGGATCCGATGGGAAGCTTCGTGGCTGCCATTACGAGCCGCTGGCAGGCCTTGTTGAGTTTTCGGCGGGCGCCTGCCGTTTAGTGCTTCGGAAGGTTATGATTGTCCCTACGTTCGTGTCCCGATTCCCCGGGCGCGACCGCTTGCGCAGGCGAGCGAGGGAGACGGATCATGACGACGAAGATTGCGACGGCGTCCGGAGAAACTACGGCTGCAGAGCTAGGCAGAACCTTAATGCACGAGCATCTCGTGATCGCTTATCCCGCCTGGGAGAGCCATTCGAATGTTACCAAGGCGTCCCAGGCAGACGAGATCGCGATCTGCGTTGACCGTATTCAGGAACTACAAGAACTCGGTTATTCGACACTTCTCGATCCGTGCCCGAATGATCTTGGCCGCGACGCAGAGCTAGCGGCGAAGGTTGGGCAGCAGACCGGCTTCCAGATTATTCTTGCGACGGGTTTGTACAAACAATCCGAGGGAGCCTACGCCTACTGGCATTTTCGATCCAACTTCGGCGAGAGCATTGTCGATCTGATGGCGGATCTCTTCATCTCCGACCTAACTGAGGGGATTGGCGATACGGGAATTAAGGCCGGCATCATTAAGGTTGCGAGTGGTCCGAACGAAATCACTGAATACGAAAATAACATTCTGCTCGCCGCAGCAAAGGCTTCGGTTGCAACCGGCGCGCCGATTACGACCCATACGGATCAGGGCACCATGGGCGATGCGCAGCAGAAGATTCTGACCGACAATGGTGTCCCCGCACATCGCATCATCATTGGGCATTCCTGCGGCACCGATAATCACGAATACCACATGGGCCTAGCACGGAGTGGCTCGTATCTCGGATTCGATCGTTTCGGAATAGATATGGTTTTCCCCGACGAGAAGCGCATCTCTTCTTTGGTGAAGGTGCTGAAGGCTGGAGCTGGCGATCGCGTCGTGGTTTCCCATGACTCGGTCTGGTGCTGGAAGGGCCAACCCTTTCCGCCAGGGATGCTCGCCCAGGTCCCGGACGCCTTTGATCCGACGCATTTCGAACGGAAGATTATCCCGCGCTTGCGTGAAGAGGGAATTAGCGCCGAGCAGATCGAGGGGCTCCTCGTTGAAAATCCGCGCCGTTTCTTCTCCGGAGAGAAGCTTTCGGCCCTTGCATGACAGCGGCGGAGCTCTGCTTCGGATTCGGCCTATTTGAAGACTTGCGAGTCGGGCGAGCGGTCGTTCGGGCGCTATCGTTTGTGATCGCCGCCAAGGGTGGCGAGTACCTAGAACTCAATCACCCTAGGCGGCAGTCGTGCCGAGCCGGGACGGAGAAAACATATGAAGGCAGCGCTCTTTTTGGAACGCGATGCAGACCTCGTCATTCGAGACGACATCACGCTTGGTGACGTGGGGCCCAAGGACGTGCGCGTGAAGATCGGCTCGAGCGGCGTTTGCCACTCGGACCTCTCGGTAATGAACGGCACGATTCCCCAGCCGCCGCCAACCATCCTTGGTCATGAAGGTGCCGGCGTAGTTGAGGAGATCGGCGAAGCTGTCACGGGCGTCACAGTTGGCGATCACGTGATTCTCTCTTTTACGCCGGCATGCTCGGTTTGCAATCCGTGTTTGCGACAGCAGTCCTTTCTCTGCAAGCAGACCGGGCCCCAGGCGATGTCCACGAATTTCCGCATGGACGGCAACCCGGTTCCCGGCATGACAGGCCTCGGTACGTTCGCGGAAGAGCTGATCGTCGGCGAGGCCGGCGTGGTGAAGATTCCAAAGGACGTTCCGCTCGACATCGCATCGCTCATCGGCTGTGGCGTGACCACGGGCGTAGGCGCCTCGATTAACACGGCAGCGATCACCCCCGGCTCGTCGGTTGTAGTGTTCGGTTGCGGTGGCGTTGGCATCTCGGCAATTCAGGGCGCACGCATCGCGGGTGCCTCGGAGATCCTGGCCGTCGACATGGTGGAAGGCAAGCTCGAGCAGGCAAAGCATTTCGGCGCGACCTCGGTCTGCACGCCCGACGGCTTCGACGACGCGCGGATGAAGATCACGGGCGGCGAGGGCTTTGACTTCGCTCTCGAATGTATCGGTCACTCGAAGACGATTCGCGCAACCTACGACGCCGCTCGAACCGGCGGCACGGCGGTCATCGTCGGCGTCGGCCGGATGGAGGACATGGTTCAGTTCTCCGCTTTCGAGCTCTTCTTCGCAAATAAGACGCTCAAGGGCAGCATGTACGGATCAGCGAATGTCCGAACCTTCATGCCCGAGCTGCTCTCGCTCTGGAAGACCGGCAAGCTCGACCTTGAGAGCATGATCTCTCGCCGCATCAAGCTTGAGGAAGTGAACGACGCTTTCCGCGCCATGCAGGCGGGTGAAGTGATACGGTCGGTCATCGACTTCTAAGCGAGTTGTTGGATCTTAGTCGTGCCGTTCGGGATGCCGGTTAGTTGGCGGCCTGAAGGCGGCTGACGGCTTAGGCTCCTTTGATTGCTGTGCTGCTTTTGCGGCATTTGATTTCGTGGAAACGTCCGCGCTCCTTTTGGAGGGCGGGCGTTTTTGTTTTGGGACTCTCAGCTGTTTCTAGGGTCGATGTCTCGTCTACTAGAACTGGCTCTGTTGTCGGAGGCTGAGATGGACGGATGTCGGGTCGTCTTGCCAGGCCGACTGGTTGTGCGGAGACAAGTAGTCGACGAAGATCGGTGACGACCAGGCTCGAGGCTCATGAGGCGATGCACAAGCGTCTTCGGGGCCGCCGTTGCAGAGGTTGACTGCAGTGCAGTTGCCTTCGGTATCGCGGTCGCATCTTAGGTTCCCTGCATTAACCCCCGGCGCTTCGGCTTCATGCGCACGGACGTAGTAGGCGGTGTCACGCCCGAAGCGTGGGTAGTCCGGGTCGCTGAAAGTGAAACTGCACCCTGCGGGATCCCCGTCGCATTCAAAGCTCTTCCACGGATCTTCAATCAACGTGTCAATCGGCTCGTCGGGATGATTTTGCGGGCGAATGCGGATCACGTCGATCCGGGTAATGGGGCGCCGATCCGGACTCGGGTTGTAGCATTCGTTTTTGCAGAGATGCTCGAGACGGTCTGGACCGAGGGCTGTGGACGCATACTCCGGGCAACCGGGGTCCTGCTCGAAGGAGCCGACCGCGCGGGCTTGGAAGATGGGCGTGTCGCTCATCTCGGTTTCGCCACCCATGGGAACGGGGCGACCACGAGTATTAGGTGCGTTCAGAAGGTCGAACCAAAGTAGGATGCGTGGCCCGCTCGTGCCGTAGACTTCGCGGCGCTGGAGGGCATCCCAGATCGAGCCGCGGTCCCGCCCTTCTGAGTGCGAGGCGATCAGTCCGCCGGTCAGGAAGAAGGAGGCTTGCCGCTCCATTTCCATGAGCGCGAAGCCTTGGAGATCCGTGTTATTTGCGTCGAAGGCGCGGGAGTAGGGGATGGGCTCTTCAGCGGGCGGGATGAGTACGCTGCTCGCGAGCGCCGGTAGGTTGCCCGCGTTGCCAGGAGATTCGCTGAACCCCGGGCGGATCGTTTCTTTATACCCGGTTCCCGGCCGACCGAAATGATTGTCGCTCGAACCCATGAAGCCAAAGCGGAATCGGCGGGGTTCGCCGGTCTCGGCGTCAAAATTTCCCAGAGCCGTCACATACTGCGCAGAGCCACGCGGGCGATAGTTGAAAGCTGGTTCATCGCAGTCGGGGCATTGTCCAGCATCCAGCCAGTCTGTCGCCTCTGCGCCTTGCACGGCGAGATGTGCCTGCGCGCCGGCCGCGGCGGAATCCGCGCGTGTCACGACTGCGCGAGATTCGCATTCCTCTTCGGTTTCGCCTGTCGCGAGACAGCGCTCGCGAATGAGTTCGCCCGCGCGCCAGCAGGTCGGGGTGAATCCGTTTTCGCTCGGAGGGAGACAGGTCGCGGTTCCGTCGTCTTCGAAACGAACGCTCGCGTAGTTGCTCCACTCTTCAGAGTTACCGTGCCCCGAGTAGACCTCGAAGAGCGTCTGTCGGTCTTCGTCGTGCATGGGCCCTTCGAGTTGTTTTGCCCAATCAGAAGCAGGCGGCGTATACATGCCCCAACTCGTTCCGTGAGGAATCACGATCGACTCATGTCCCCAATCGTCGAGCTTCTGAAAAAGCAGGTCTGGAGTGTCGACGACTTCGACGCAGTCATCAGGAAGGTCGCGGACCGGTACGCCTAACGGGCATATGTCAAGAGCAGTTCTTTCGGCGAAGAACTTTGAAAGTGAGTGGAGCCGTTCGTCACCCACGACGTGAATCAAGGCGCCGGCTGCGAGACCACCAAACGGATTGGCTGTAATCATTTGATTCCGCGTCATCAATGAGCCAATGGGGCGTGTGGGGATGTTCTCATCCTCTAGGTCGCGGAGGACGATGTTTTTGTGCCCGTAATGGTTTTCGGGAGTGGTGCCGACTTGAGTCCATTCCCAGCCCAGGAACGCGACGGTATCCGGTTCGGTTGATTCGCCGGCGACTGCATTACAAGCGCGAACGGACTCGATTGTTTCATCCCAATGCTGCGGCGTGATGCTCTCGGCGTGGTCGTTAATCGACCAGAAGTCGAGGGCGGAGCAGAATCGCGCGAAGTCACAAGCATCGGCCGGGGGATGACTTCCTTCACCGCCTTGAAAGGGAAGCGAGAGCATGAAAGCGTCAAAGGAGAAGGTCGTATGGACGTGCAGGTCGCCAAAGAGGATCTGCTTGGGGCGCGAGACAAGCATCTCATCGGCGGCGTCTGCGACGGCCTGCTTGGTCTCCGCGACGGCGGTTGCCGGGCGCGCTTGCGTTGTCACTACTCCGGGCTGTTCGTGCTCGCCAAGACCGCCTTCGCTGACGTGTCGGAACCAGAAACCGAGAACGATGAAAAGTAAGATAATGGTGAGCAGGAGATAGCGAGCCACGCGGGCCTCCTAGTAGAACTTTTACGGCTTCTGCGCCTATGGATAGATGAGTCGACGGTATCACATAGGCACGTGTCTACTTGTTTGCGGTCGGCCCTCAGGCGCACCGAACACACCTCTCGCGTTTGCCTGGGCACCACGATCGGGATTTTGCACAGAGCTTTTCGGTGCTTGATCGTTTGTTCGCCGGCTATTATGCGCTCGGCTATGATGAGTTTCCCCGGCCGGTGTGGATGGGCTTGAGTCCGATACTTCTCTCTCGACCGTTATGCTACGGCCGTTTCGGACCTGGCCAGCAGCCGAGGCAAGGTTCTTTGGTAGGGCAGGGAGCCGGAACTAGCACGGGTGGTTTTGTGGCGTTCGATGTCGCTGGCTAATGAATGAAAACCCAGGCGGCTGAGGGGCGAACGAGAATACTACGCAGACATCGAAATAGGCGGCACCCGAAGCCATGGAGAGGGCCGGGTTGTGACCGCGGAGGAGATCAAACGCTTCGCGTTTGAGTTCGACACCACGCTTTTCCATACCGACGAGAAAGCGGCGGAAGCTTCGATCTCGGGGCGACTCTGCGCATCGAGCGTGCATGTGCTCGCGCTAGGGAGTCAGCTTGCTCACGAAGGCCAAGCGTATGCGGACGCATCATCTGCGCTCGGGGTGAGTTCTTCGATGGTCATGAGGGCGCCTTGAGTGGCGTTGGGGCGCGTCTGCAAGGACCCTAGGGACCAATCAACGTGATTCTGGAGAGTCCTGCTGGCGGGTGGCGGTCTCAATTTTGCTTGGGGCAGGGCGCCTCGCTTGGATCGCGAGCGGATCACCTGTATCCTCGTCAATCGAAATACCCCGGTGGGGGTGATCTGGCTTCGACGGGTTGTTGATGTCGGGCGTTGCGTGTCGAGGATGTAGTCACCTCGTTAATCACCTGCACATTATTGGTATTATATCTGCCGATGATAACTACGCTCTCGCTGCCTAACTAATCCTTAGGAACTAGCGACTACCGTCCATGACGTCCTCTAATGGGTCGCGGTAGCAATACGAGGACTGGCTCCCGAGCGCTGCTCGGCCGTATCCGGGAGCGAGATCATGTCGAGCTAGGAAACGCTTGGCTTGTCATCGCGCCTGGCATTTCCGAAATTAAGCGAAGACTACACACGTAGACGCGTCCGGAGGACGCAATTCGGACGTGGGTTCGATTCCCACCGCCTCCACCATTTTTTTGTGTTTTTGATCGTTCTGATGGACTCGTCGCGTTGAGGCTTTTCTTGACGGCGGTGAGTCTTGATGACCTTCTCGAGCGCGGCGCCGGGGTCGTTAGGCCGCCCGCTTCTCCGGTTCTTCGACCTGAATTGATCGAATTCGGTCCCGTCTCGACGGACGCATGAACTCGACGCCCGGTGTTCGTCATGCCGCCTACCCTCCGCCCCGCTCTGCCGCTCGGCAAACCGACAGGAGGGCCCGCGGAGTTGCTGCGCGAGAAGTCGGCACTCGATCTGCCCTCGGCCGTCGACCTCGGCCTTGTCTTAGACCCCTCACGCCCTCCGGGGCACCCGCCTCAAGTTTTCAGCTTGAGATCCCGAAATCTTACTCAATGTTTTGTGTCGATTGGCTGGGTAATTGCAGCTGGTCTTCCGCCTCTGCTCAGCTTCGGCTTCCCGGAGCGATAGATCCGACACCAAAAAAATGGGCGAGACGCAAAATGATGACGAGTCACAACCGTTCCACACAAAGCCAGGTCGATCCCGCTCTCGAATTTTCGAGATCTCTCGCCGCGAGCCTGGCACTCATGATCGTCTATACAGCAGGTCATGTATCGGCACAGTCTCTCGACGAGGACGTGTTCCAGACACAGACGCCGCCTAACGTCGTGCTCTTCGTGGACAACTCGAACTCGATGGACAATCCGATCTATCACACGGCCTACGACGAGGGCAACATCCCTGCTTCGTTCTACACGTGCGACCCCTTCGCGTTGCCCGGTCCGTCGGCAACAATTCTTTCCGGCGCCAATTCCAACGGGCGTTTTAGAGGCAACATTCAGGACGAGAACGGCGACGAGCTCTACGTCCAGTGCAATAATAATCGGGCTCGATACGGAAATTGTAAAGTCATCCCGACTTCGGCACGTGCTGCCCACGCAGATTTCGTTCTGAGCCCCAACCCTGACGACCACCCCTCGACTAACTACATCGAGCGAACATTTTGTGGCCGAACTCGAAAAATCTGGAACGACGGCGAGACTGAAGCGTTCGGTGATACCACACGGATTAACGGCAAATATTTTGCGTGGCTCTACAGCCTAGACACCGCGAGTACCACGTTAGTCGGCCCCGCTGGATTTCAACTGACTGGTGCGCAAATCCTTAACGAGATCGACAACAGCTACAATGATCGCGAATACATCAGTGGCGACACCTTCGGTACCTACCAGGTAACTCGCATGACCGCGGCCCGAAATATTATCGCGGACGTTGTGTACCGAACGAACACAGACTGCCCGGCCTACACACCCTCGTGCACCCTTGCCGAAGACCGGATCCGTTTCGGCCTCGGCATCTTCGACCCAGAAGACCACGGGGGCTTTATGAAGGTCCCGGTCGACGAGTACAGTAATAATCGCTCGGCACTCGAGAATTCGATTCGCTCGGTCCAGTCCGACACGCTCACGCCGCTGGCCGAGTCGATGTTCAAGATCTACACGTACTTCATGTCGCGCACGAACGCGGATATCCCCTTCGGAGCGGACGGCTCGACTAAGTTCCCGAAATACCGATACAACGAAACCGACGGCGGACTAGTCGCGGGCTCAGAGGCGCCGCCCTCACCCGTAATCGCCGAGTGTCAGAAGAACTTCGTCATCCTCGTGACGGATGGAGCGCCCTTCGACGATGATTTCGATGACGAGGGCTCAACTCGCGGTCGCGGATTCGATGAGTTCGAAGATCTGATCGGCGACTACTTCACGGACGCGCCCGGCGATGCCGACGCGCCTGATGAACCGGGTGGCGGCACCTGGGGCAATAACCAGTCCGGTTACCTCGACGACGTCGCGTACTTCATGCAGGAAAACGACTTTCGGCCGGACTATCCGGATACTCAAAATTTGATTGACGTCTATACGGTCGGATTTACGACTAAGGACAAAACGAACGACCTGCTCCGGAAGACCGCGGAAAACGGAAACGGCCTGTTCTTCACGGGCAATCAGGCGGACGTCTTGACAGAGGCACTCGTCGCATCAGTTCAGGACATCATCTCTAAGTCCCAGGGCTTCAGCGCGGCGACGGTTCCCGCCGCACGCACCTCCCAGGGTGGCTACATCTACACGTCCGCCTTCCAACCCAGTGCCGATCGATCCTTCTGGCCGGGCTATCTCCGTGCATACAAGATCACCGTCGACGGTGAGATCCAAGACGCCAATGGCGCCTGTGCTCTCGAGAACCTCGTCGACCCCTTGGTCTGTACAGGGGGCACGTTCAAGAGCGAAACTGCAGCACCGCCTTTCTGGAACGCGGCAACGGCGATGGTGAACCCGAATCAGAGGAAACTCCTGGTTTCCGTGGTGAACGGATCCGGCGACCAGGTGATGGAGGGCTGGGACCACACTCGGACTATGGCTGAGCTAGACCTAACAACTTCCTTCACGACCGAGTTCCCACTTTCCCCGAACGTGAGCCTGACAACAGATCTCGACGAAGCCCTCGTCGGTTACATAGCGGGCTGCGAATGGGGTACCGGCATGCTGCTCTCCGGAAGCGACGATTACGCGGGCTGCGTCCCGCGAACTGTCGTTTCTGGTGGCAATACTGTCAAAGACCAACTCGGCGACATTTTTCACTCCAATCCCGTGGTAGTCGGGCCCTCCTCGGCTTTCATTCCCGAGACATCCTACGCCGCATTCTCTGTACTGCCCGCCGTGATGCATCGAGAACGCGTGATCTTTGCCGGCGCTAACGACGGATTCCTCCACGGATTTAGTGCCGGTACCTGGAATGCCCTCACTTCCAGCTACACCGATGGCACGGGCATTGAGAAATTTGCATTTATGCCATGGAGTGCGCGAACTCGTGTAAAGGATCTTGCAAAAGAATCGTCGACACTTCATCCAATTACCGTCGACGGCGCTCCGTCTGCCTCTGACGTCTGGATCGATAGCGACAATGACGCCACCAACGACAAACTTGCGAGCGAATGGAAGACTGTGCTCATCGCGGGATTGCGCGAGGGCGGCCAGAACTACTATGCGCTCGACATCACTGATCCGTCTGATGCTAGCTATCCGAGCTATATGTGGGAATTCCCGATCGAGGGCGACTCGTTTTGGAGAACGCGAATCGCACAGACTTGGTCGGACCCAGTGATTACACGTATTCGCCTCGCCCGCAGCAATGGAGACATCGAGGAAAAATGGGTGGCGATCATGGGCTTTGGTTACGACCCCACGAGCGACCCGAATAACGTCGGCAACTACGACGTCACAAGCGTTAAGGGACGCGGCATCATGATTCTTGACGTCGAGACCGGTCGTCCGATCGCAGTTCGTCGCTACGGTTCTACGACGGGCGCTGTCAACGACATGCTCTACTCGATTGCGTCGCGGCCCGCCGTTCTCGACTACGACCAAGATGGTTTCGCGGATGTGATCTATGTGGGTGACTTGGGCGGAAATGTCTGGAAATGGGTGATTCGTGCCAGCGGCACAGCAGATCCGACGGATGCGCAGCTCCATCAGGATAACTGGCCCTTCCGGAAATTCTTCGACGCGGACCCGACCGCGGCCACCGCGGCAAGAGCACGAAGCTTCTTCTTTTCTCCTGCCGCGACGATCGTGAATGGCATCCTCTACATCGGGTTAGGCTCGGGCGAGCGAGCCAATATGAACTGCAGCACGACGAGGGATGGATGCGTGTTGGCCAACCGCTTCTACATCTTGAAGGATCGCGACATCTGGGACTCAGGATTGCCTTCCACGATTGATGGACAAGCGTACCCGACCGGCGACTTGACCGATGTCACCCTGCTTGAGGATGAGTGTCCCGGTGTTCAGCCGGAAGGTCTCTTCTTTTCTCTTGGGGGCGACGGGCAGAAATTCGTAACGAACACTGAGGTGTTCAACTCATTCTTCTTTTCCTCAACGTTTCAACCGGACATCTCCAACGTCTGCGACCCTTCGGGCGACTCACTCCTTTATGGGTTCCTCGCGAAGTGTGGCCAAGGCTTCTTTGGCCCGCCTAGCGGCTTGAGTCCGATCGCAGGGACCCAGCGGGCACTCGACATCGGTGAGGGAGTCCCCACCGATGCGCGTCTATCGATCGCTCCTGGCGATGGATCCAATCGTCTTATCATTAGTAAGCAGGATGGTGAGTTGATTAACATCGACAGCGGCACCTCAAAGTCCGAGCACGGTACGCTCTACTGGCGTGAGCTCAATTGATCCAGCCCCCACTACTCGACGAGAGAGACAAAGTGAATCGTTCAGAGCTCTTCCACGGACCGACCAGCAAAAACGAATTTCTTTCTAGGATCATTGGGTCAGCATTCCTGTTACTCGCGATCACGGCGAGTGTTGCGACCGCAAAAGACGTCAGCGGATACATTGATGACGTTGACGTCTCAGGCCGACTGATCATCGTCGACGGAGAGCCCTACGCCGCCCGCACAAGCGCGACCCTGCTTGGGGAGAACGGCCGACCGGTTACCTTGAGTGAGCTTCACTATCAGTTCAGGAGTACTGGAGCGAGCTCTGAGGTTTCGCTCGTTTGCGAGATGACGACGCGACGATCGCCTACGGGCGGCCCCGATGAAATTCTGCAGCTCAAGGTCGACTTCGAGGAGTTCTGAGACCTGTGGCCACGTGAGCAGCTAGTTGGCAAAATAGGTCCACCCGGCCGCACTTAGAACAAATGATCGCTCCTGTCCGGCTGGACAGAACCGGCGCTGGAAGGGGCCGAGTAGCCCCACCGGAGCCTATTTGTCAGAGCGCCTAATATCGGTGGTGCGAAAAAGCCCGCTTGTTTTTCCTATCCCCTGAAGTCGCTGATGGAGATGCCAGTCGCTGCCCATGCGGACGGGCAGACTCAGCGGTCAAAGACCTAGTCCGCCCGTCTTCGGGCTACGAATTGTCAGACGATTATCCTGGCCGAGGCTAGTTATAAGGCTCGACGACCGTCGGTATGAGTGGGCTCAACCCACTGCAAAAATCGCGCACTTCGCCAATCACCCAGCCCGGGAGATTGGTGTCACGCTCCGCCGGGTCCTTCACGCGGGTCATACCACCTCGGAGGGCGACCGGCGGCTGGTCTGAAAAGCCGGCACCGAGACATCGCGCACGGCGGCCCTTGCGGTGGGTGCAGGTGAACTCGAAGGTCGGGAGCAGGCGATCCTGGACTGACGACTCGGTGATCACCACACGCGAGCCGTCGCGAGCGCCGACCATGCACATAGCACCGCGGGTTCCAGGCCCCCCTGAGACGCTGGGCGAGTACCAGATGTTGAATCCGCTGATCATCCCGTTTGCATCTTCTTCAAGTTCCCAACGCATGCTGGTCGCCCCGGAATATGCGCCTAATTCGGTCTGAACGATCCAGCTCGCGGGGCTGGCGGTAAACCAGATCCCGGTCATCGACTTTTTCGAGTCGCCGTCGGCTTGTGCGGAGGCCGCAGTACAGAAGATGGCCGCAATCAGTGAGAGTGTGAGGAAAAGATTTGATTTTTTGTCTGCGAATAGCATCTACATTTCCTTTTGGGTGTGAGCGGCACGGGAGAGGTGCGCCTAGTCACTGGCACATAAAATATGTGCCGAAGGGGGAACTGAGAAATTTGATATTCCATATTTCGCAACAGTGGAGTTCTTGGATACTACACGGTCTGGGCGAGGCGGTTCGTCGAGAGCCGGACGTGATATTGTCTCGAGGGACTCACAATAAAGATCGGGTCAGGGGGCGAAGCCACAGACGCATAGGCCGACCCTTATCGGGTCGCGCGGGGCTCCACGCTCTGTTTCTAGCGAAAGGACGCTGACGATGGGATGTTGCGGATTTCTCCTCAGGATCATTCCCTTGCTGATGATGACCTTCGCGCTCTGTGGATGCGCTCGATCGAGCTCACAATTGGACATCGCGAAGACGGAAGAAGGTGTGTCTCAGGGCTCATTGATCGCAAGTGCGGGGGACGACATGATCACGGGTGGATTGGGAAACGACGTGCTCCGAGGCCGCTCGGGCAACGATCGGCTTGTGGGGAATGCTGGGGACGATCGCCTCGAGGGAGGAGAGGGCGATGATATCCTCGTGGGGGGCGCAGGGCGGGACACGCTGAGCGGCGGCCCCGGGGCTGATCAGTTCGTATTTACGCGGGATTCGGCGTTTGACGGCCTCGATCGGATCATCGATTTCCGTCCTGAGGAAGGAGATCAAATCGTATTGTCCGGATTCCAGGAAGATGAGACTCGGGCCCTTTCGAACCGGATCGGGCTTCGGGATGGGATCCTCACCGTTCGGCCCCAATCCCTCGAAGTCTGGTATCCCGTCGCGGATCTCGCGCGAAGCGATTTGTCAGTACGGGCGCTTGCGGGGACGGGTGCCGTCAAATTTGGGTTAGAGCTGCGCTTCTAGGGAGGCCAGTCAAATCGGTAAGAGCTCTCCGGGGCGACTCGACAGGCGTGCGCGGTGATGTTGCGGCGTTTTCAGTAAGTCCTCCGAGCACCTAAGTGAAGGAACGTTGGGCACCTGAGCCGCCCGGGCCTAGGCGTTTGTTTGGAGATCTTCGTTCACGGCTTGCGACAGGAGACTCGGGGTCAAAATTCGCCGATATTTTAGGGAACCGATGACGGGGTTTCGGTAACTGCCTGCTTAACAATGCGCACGATTCCCTAGTCCTCATCCGCTGCTATCCGCCCTCGTTCGGGGGCCTCTCAATCTAAATAACTCGCCCCGAGAGATCGGTGCGGGGTTAAAGAAGAGAGGTGTGTCCCGATGCGGAAAAATGGAATCTCCGAGGAGGAGAAGATCGCTGCAGAGCGGTGGAAGGTTTGCGGTAAAGCGACTGATGATCTGCCGCTAGAAGAGAACTGGGCACGAAGAGTTGAGGAGTGTCTGGCGGTCTCCCAGGTATTGGGAGGCGAGGGAAGGGCGCTCGAGGCGACGATGTTTCTTCGACCGGGCTCCTCTGACCGTGTCTGGCAGTCGAGGGTTCTGATGGATGGAGCAGTCGAGATCTCGTCCCGAAGGCTTGCACCCGGAGCGCGGTCGCGGGTCGAGTGGGTCTATCCGCCGGGTACGGGCCTCGCGGGTTCAGGCGAGGGTGAAGGGCGGATGTACTGCATGCTTTACGCGGAGGAACTGGATAGGGGACTGAGGGACTGGCTCGACGGCATCCTGAACGCTGAGGCGGAGTGGCCGACGGACGCATGAGGGGCGCAGGACGCCGTTTCAGCGGGGCCGGCGGTGGGAAGAAAGGAGTTAGTTTAGTGTTAGCCCGCCGGCTTCAGCGAGATTGGAAAGAGCGTTCGTCGAAAATCCTCGGTCGTGGAAGAAGATCACTCGCCCTTCTGCGTCGATCAAAAGAATACGGCCGGGCAGGGGGTTTGTATTTCCCGTGAACCGTGCGATCGCGTCGGCGTCGCGATAGACGGTGATGACTGAAGCCCAAGCCTCTTCCGGGATCCCTCGGCGCATACCCGCGTCGATTCGGTCCGAAATGAGACTGGGGACCAAGCCTCGTATGGTCGGGATTTCGACGGCGCGCACACGTAGGCCGCTCTGTATTAGGGCGAGCGCCCAGCGATCGAGATCAAATTGTGTGTTTTGTTCGAAGCCCACCAGAAGCAGGACCTGCTCGCCGGCCCATGCCGAGGGAATGGAAACGGTCTCACCTTCGAGCGAGGTCCCCTGTACGGCTGGGAAAAACTCACCGGTGGGGTCGTGACGCGCGTAAGGGGTCTGGCATCCTAAATTCCAAGTGAGCGTGATGAGGCATATGATGGCGGGGATCCGCCAGGTCCGAGAGTGCATGCTTGCTGTCCCTTTTCAGTTGGCCTTCGCCGGCCTCAGTCAGTTTAGATCTCGTTTAGGGGAGTGACTAGTCGCGTAGAACATGGATCCCTGGAAACGCAGAAACTACGCCCGCCTGAGGTCACTCATGGGGGAGGTGTGGACGCCCCGCTCGATCGATTTTGCTCACAGGCGGGAGGGACTCTTTCGGGGCGGGTGACTGAAATGGGTTCGGAATTGCCTAATACGACTACGACGGAGCTCTGATCGCCTTCGTCGACGGCCTCCGCAATTATTTAGGAAACGGAGCGAAGGGGATGAACGTTGAGCTCGCCGAAGGTTTCGTCGTTTCGGGCGGAGGTGCCTCGCGCGATTCGGCGGTCCTGATCGCGCCTAATACGCGGCCGTCTATCTTGGGCAGCCGTGTGACGCCTCCGTCCGTGATCCGCCCTATCACGCGGAATGCCGTGGGTCCATCCGGAAGAACCACATATCTCCAGGGGGGCAGCAGGCACAGGGCAAGGGGCTCACAAAAATATCGCCGGCGCTCGCGATCGAGGTGCCACTTTTTTACGAGATCGAGCGTTTTGAGCCTCCAGCTTCTGGAGGCCGAGCCCTTGGACTGTTGGTGTGCGCAGAGTCGAGGACTTCCCATAGACGATTGGGAGACAGCTAGGTGTTGGAGTTCCGGTCCAGAACTCCCTAGGCTGGTTCGAGCGGGCTGTTTCGCTTCTGCGCGGGCGCTCCGACAACCAACGTCAACTTACTTGCTGGAGCTCTCATGAACCGACTTGAAAATAAAGTGGCACTTGTGACCGGAGGCGCACGTGGCCTCGGAGCAGCTGCTGTCCGAATGATGGTTAAGGAAGGCGCGCG
>Ga0115569_10000289_pt1 | contig 41193 bp, 33 predicted proteins | sample COGITO_mtgs_1205_2_FD_87295 | JGI IMG/M metagenome (GOLD analysis project Ga0115569, IMG submission 87295) | Pelagic marine microbial communities from North Sea - COGITO_mtgs_120503 | ecosystem: Environmental > Aquatic > Marine > Epipelagic | place: Germany:Helgoland, sampling site Kabeltonne... | reverse complement strand
GCCCAACCTAGAGAATTAGCCGCTGGATCAGTAATTAAGCGAAACCTTATCACAATTGTTTGACCAATAGAAAAACCCTTTTCTACTAAGTTAATAGTTTGAGGTTTGAATAAGTTATCCGAAAATAAGGCATCTGTACCTTTATTATACTCCACTAACCATTCATCAAATCTTCTTGAATCGTATTTATCTAACAATGTCCAGTTTTGCATATCGGTAGATGCTTCTATCTGAACAAAATCATAAAAGCTATTTAAATCTGTTAAATTATCTGTGTAAGGTTCAACAATAGCTTGATCTTCATATGTGAAATTTTTATTAGACTCTGATATTATCAATGGTTTTTTTAGAACAGTTGTATAAGTAGTGTTATCCTGATAAGGGTGGTCTGAATTATTCAAAACCAAACTAGAAACAGTTCCGTTAATATTATCAATCTTAAAATCATTATTGTAAACATAAACATCTGAGGCTTTAAATTCATCGATACCAATATTCTGGGAGGCATTCTCAAAATCAATTACATCTATAAGATACTCTTGAATTGTAGTTTGATTCTCATTTGTATCATCGAATAATTGAACACCTACCTTATGCAGCCCTTCTTGTAAATTTACTGTTTCATATTGGTAAGTATTACCAGTATCAAAATTTTGTGTTATTTCTGTTTGTTCCACATCATCTATAAAAATTTTAACTCTGTTTACTGAATTTGATGTAACATTATAATTAACTATTGTTTTTAAACTTTCAATTTCTTTTTGGAATACAGAAACTATAGGTAACGTTAAAAATTCCGGAAGAGTATATGAATCTAATTCACTCAATGTTGCTGACCAAATACCTCTACCATAAGTAGCAATCACTATTTGATTATTTACAATTTTCATATCGTAAACGGCCACAGGAATAAAACCATTTAAAAGATTCCAACTAGAACCACCATCTAAAGTTTCGAAGATTCCTATGTCTGTACCTGCCCATAATATATTTTCATTAAATGGCATTTCAACAATAGAATGAACAGCAACATCTGGAAGAACCGAAACACCATTCCCAGAAATATTTGTCCAAGAATCACCTAAATCTTCCGTTTTTAATACTTTAGCAGCTCCTTGAGATGAGAAAAGTGCATAAGCTCTTTTTCTTTCTATTAATGAGGTTCCAATACCACTAATGTTATAACTATGATTTCCGGTAGAACTAATAAAAGGATTGGTTTCTACAAATGTCTGACCATTGTCTTGTGAAATCTGCAATAGATAAGATCTATTTTCTCTCATTGCACCACCCGCCCAAACAACATTTGGGTCTGCAGTAGAAACCTCTACATTTAGAGCACTATTATTACCTGAGCCAAAACTCGAAGGTAGTGTTATTAAGTTCCAGTTAACCCCAAAATCTGTAGACCTCCAAACCCCTCTACTTGTTATTGTAAAAACAGCGTCTGGATTATTATTTGCACTCGAAATTTTTGAATAAAAAGGCGCAATTGCATTATTTCCAGAATCTGCAATATCTGCAGTACCATCATATGAGTAATTCATATACCTTCCAATTGTACCATATTGAGAAGTTACCAAAAAATCTCCAGGTCTATTATAATGCCATAAAGCTTCATAACCGTCTCCACCAAAAACATAAGAGTAAGTTTTTGACTTCTCTGAATCATTACCTTGTGAAATCCAGGAACCGTTATCTTGGGCACCTGCTAAATAATTATCTTGACCATTTTGTTTTGTTGCACCATAAAATTGGGTGCTATTTTTACCTACAACATCACTAGACCAATCTCCTTGATTTGTACCGGGGTCTTGTGTGAAAGATGTACTATAAATACCACCATCATTTGCTAACAAAATTTTAAAATCTTGATTACTTCCCAAGACCACAAATAGACCGTGCTGATCTACATGTACTGATCTATTAATCTGACTATTATCATAACCCGAGGCAATAGAGGTAGAAGTAAAGTTTTCACCAGAAATAGTAACCTTAAAAACAGCCACACCACCTACATAAAAAACATTTGTATTGTATGGGTGTGCCATTATTACATTATCATACCATCCTTGACCCGTTAATAAATTAGCACTCTCTGCTGAACCTGAAGTTTTTAAATTTGTAAAAGTGGCACCCGCATTTCTTGAAACATAAAAATCTGTATTTATACCTGTAGTTGCGCCTGAGCCCGAATATACACTTACAAAAACTGTATTAGAATCTGCAGGAGAAACACTTGTTTCAAACCTAGAATGATTAGAATTATATGAATTTCTATTGAATATAACACTCCAGTTTTTTCCCCCGTCCAAACTTTTCACCAAGCCTAAATTACTAACTGAACCATATTGAATATTAAAATTTGATGGATCGGCATCTAAATCTTGAACTGTATTAGCTATGCTAGAAGCTGAATACGACTGTGACCAAGTAGTACCTCCATTTGTAGTTCTATAAATACCATTTTTTGCCGCTACAACAACATTTTTTTTATCATTAGGATTAATAATCATTCTACCAATATCCCCAAAATTAGAAGTACCTGCCAATGCAACCCAAGTAGCGCCACCATCAGTTGTTTTAAAAACACCAGACCCTCCAATAGCTCCAAGATTTCCAAAAGGCTCTCCTGTACCAGCATACAAAGTATTAGAATCTTGCGGACTTATAACAACCGTAGATGTTGCTAAATTTGGCAATTGATTGTCTGTTAAATTAACCCAATTTTGACCTTCGTCTTCTGTTTTCCAAACACCACCTCCAACTGTACCGGCAAACCATATTTTATTATCTGTGGGATCTACTGCAATACCTCTAGTTCTTCCAGGAACATTTACTGGACCTCTTTCTATAAAAGTAGGATTTAAAGCATTTGTACTTTTTTTAGAAATATCATTTTGTTTTGCTTTTTTGTATTCCTTTATAAGGTAACCGTCCTCATAAGATGTTTTAGACGAATCTATATGTTTTCTAATTGAAAGCTGATAATCAGCCATGTACTCAATACCTTTCTTATGTCTTAAATTTGTTTTCCGTACTTTTTTCTTTTCTTTAAACGTATCTATTTTTATTAGCCGTTTGTCTTTTTTACAAGAAGTAAAAAATAAACCGACAATCATAAATGCAAAAACTATTTGATTAAAAAAAAATTTCATAATATTTTGATTTTTTAAATAACTTTTTTCCAATTTTCTCGTAAAACGAATAAAAAAGAAGAAATATCTAGGGTTGTACAATATTAAACTAAGACATTTATATTTTGAGTAGTATATACTTAAAATTCTGATTTACTATAAACACCTCAATTATCAGTTACTTTACAAACAAAAAATATCTTAATTCCTATTAATAATTTTAAAAAACTAATATTGGAATTAAATCAAATTTCCTGTTAATTTTTTATGCATTCTAATGGCACAACTATCTGACATTCTTGAAACATAGCTGCAAATACTCATAATTCTAGTATACAAATCAATTCTTTTCTCATGGTATTCTTCTGGTAATAAATTCAAAACTAATTCATCGTAATTAGAAGAAATACCATCAAATTTATTATTGAATGCCGTAACAAAAACATCTAATAAGTCAGAAATAATTCTATAACCTGCCACTTCTTTCTCAACCACTTCTTTACTCTTGTATATTTTATCAACACTTATTTTAATAATGTCGTTAATTTGAGCTTCATACTTACATTTATCCAATAAAGATTTTTCAAAAACACCATTTAAAATAGCATCTTCATTTTCTAAAAAGATGGCTTCAGCCTCATTAATTAAAACACCAATTGCAAGTGCTCGTAAATAACTTACTCGATCTGTTTTGTGCTGAAGTGAGTGATATTTTTTACTATCGATAGTATCTTTTACCAACTTAATCATATATTCTAAGGCGAATTCTTCATCAATTAAACCTAAGTTAATTCCGTCTTCAAAATCAATAATTGTATAGCAAATATCGTCTGCCGCTTCCACTAAATAAGCTAATGGATGTCTGTAATATGAAGTACCTGAAGAAGGTTTTTGTTTCATTCCTAAATCATCAACTATATCTAGAAATTCTTTTTTTTCTGATTGAAAAAAGCCATACTTTTTATCTACAATATGATTGGTTGGCCTTTTAGGAAGACTCTCTTTCGGGTATTTTAAAAATGCGCCTAAAGTTGCGTAACTTAGACGTAAACCCCCAGAAACCCCTTTTCTTGTTTCTGTTAGAATCTTAAAACCATTTGCATTTCCTTCAAAATCTATTAAGTCTTGATATTCTTTGGCAGATAATTGTTCCTTATATTTAGAACCATTTCCTGACTTAAAATACTCACCAATCGCTTTTTCTCCTGAATGACCAAAAGGCGGATTTCCGATATCATGCATTAGTGAGGCAGCACCCACAATTGCACCAAAATCGTTAAAAGTGTACCCTAATTTTTGTAAATTTGGATGACGCTCTAAAAGCGCTTTACCAACTCTTCTCCCCAAAGTCCTACCTACTACAGACACTTCCAAACTATGCGTTAAACGTGTGTGTACAAAATCAGTTTCAGATAAAGGTATTACTTGTGTTTTATCCTGTAAACTTCTAAATGCTGATGAAAATATAATTCTATCATAATCTACATCAAAACCCAAACGAGTTTCATCTTGTGCTATTCTCTCGCGTTTTTGTGTATCGCCAAAGCGTTTTAAAGAAAGGAGTTGTTCCCAGTTCATTTTATGCTGAATTTAGTTCAGTATTTTTTATTATTAGATTCCGGCATACGCAGGAATTACAAGTTGCACGAAAATACAAAAAAGATTCTTCACTTTGTTTTGGTCATAAATTACATTCATTAGTGAGCAATATTAAATAACAAGCTGTATATTATTAAATAAGTTTAGCCCAGATTGAACGGCTTGTTTGAGCTCTTTTTTATTCTTTTTTATTGAATAAAAAAAGCGAGTAGTGAAAGCTGGAAATAGCTTCCAAAAAAAAAGAGAAGCCTTTCGACCTCTCTTTATCATTTATATTTTATTGACTATCCTTCGCAAGAAGCACACTCTTTCTTTTGTTTAAATTTCTGTGCAGCATTCATACTGTGTTGGTAATACATAGATTTTATACCTAATTTCCAAGCGTTGATATAAACTGAATTCACCTCTTTTATTGGCATATCTGGATGCACCATAATATTTATAGATTGTCCTTGATCGATATGATTTTGTCTATTTGCTGCTTGATAAACAATGACGTTTTGATCTATTTCTGAATAGGTTTTAAAAACCTCTTTCTCTTCTTCTGTTAAAATATTTAAATGCTGAACAGAACCATCATTGTCTCGAATACTTTTCCAAACATCAGATGTATTTTGCCCTTTACTTTCTAATAATTTTTCTAAAATTGGATTTTTAATTGTTGTTTTTATCTTTGCGATATCTTTGACATAAATATTAGACCAGATTGGCTCAATACCCTGAGACACTTGTCCTAATATAAAGGCAGAGGATGTAGTTGGTGCGACTGCATTTAGAGTTGCATTACGCCTTCCATATCCTTTTAAAACAGCCGGCTCCCCATACATTTTTGCCATCTCTTCTGATGCCTTATATGATTTTTCTTTAATTACTTTAAAGATCTCACTGTTTAAAGCGTATGCTTCTGTACTATCAAATCCTAGCATTTTAGATTGTAATAAAGAGTGCCATCCTAAAGCTCCTAACCCCAATGCTCTATTCTCTTTTGCAAATTTATAGGCTTTCTCCATAAAACGAAACGTAAACTGGTCGTCTCTATCTGATGAGTTTTTATATACTTCTAATTTGTTAATAAACTCTTGCATTACCGCATCCAAAAAGAAAGTCAATGTTTCTACTGCATCAGTATCTTTCCACTTGTCATAGTGTACTAAATTAATTGATGATAAACAACAAACAAAAGACCAATCTTCATTAGAAGGTAACATTATTTCTGTACATAAATTACTCGCGTAAATTTCATACTTGTTGTCTTTATAAACATCTACTGTTCCATTGTTTGCATTATCTCTAAAAAGAATATATGGATACCCGATTTCTCCTCTTCGTTGTAATACTTTTGCCCAAAGACTTCTTTTTTCTACATCACCATCTACCATTTCTTGCATCCACTGGTCACTTACAGTAACACCATGAGTTAATTCTTGTATAGGATTTCCTTCTGTACCTATCTCTAAAAATTCTTTAATATCTTGATGATCTATTGGTAAATAAGGCGAAAACCTTCCTCTTCTCACAGAACCCTGACTAACAACGTCAACCATTTTTTCAAACAACTGCATAATATGTACCGAACCAGATGAAGAACCATTATTTTTAACAGCAGCTCCTCTTTGACGTAATTTACCAAAGTAACCAGACGTTCCACCTCCTAATTTAGACATCATACCAACTTCTGACTGCGAGAATAAAATATCTCCCATATCATCTGCTACATGCGAACCAAAACAACTAATAGGTAAACCTCTTTTTTTTCCAAAATTAGACCAAACCGGCGATGCTAAAGAGTAATAACCAGCGGCCATGTATTTGTAAAACTTATCAGAAAAACCATCAATCTTTAAGATACGTTCAGCATTATCTGCAATTTCACGGATTCTTTCTTCTGGTGTTGTTTTTCCTGTTAAATACCCTGACTCTAAAAATTTACGACTATTCTCGGTAAGCCATTTTATTTCAGGTTCATTTGTATTTTTAAGCATTTCTTTTCGAGCAGCGCTTCTTGCTTGAATCATTTTTTCGTGCTCTGTAAGTTCGGTTGTCGTTGTTTTCTGGTCGTTTAAATTCATATATTAAAATAAGTCGTCACTGGTTATACTTTTCGTTCTTTTGCTGTAGTTTATAGATCTTTTTACAAAGAAATCACCATGTTTTGTTCCTATAATTTCATCATCAAACCAATCTGTATTCGATAATAATGTTTCGTTAATATCAAATACTTTTGATATTCCAATACTTTCTAAAGAGTTATTAAATCTATTCTTGATGAATTCTTTTATTACAACTTTAGGTAAGAAATCTAATTCTCCTTTTTCAAAAATCCAATCAATTATTTTACTTTCAGAAAGAAAAGCTTCTTTACATGTTTCTTGAACTAACGCTTTATGGCTTTCATCAAACCATTCTGGATTTTCTTCTTTAATTATTTTAATAAGGTCTATCCCAAAATCTCCATGGATTTGCTCTTCTTTTGAAGTAGCCTCAACAACATTAGAAATCCCTTTTAACACGTTTCTATGTTTATTAAATGCCATTATAATCAAAAACTGAGAAAATAAAGATACATGCTCTATAAACAAAGAAAATAAAATTATGGATTCTGAAAACTCCTGATTATCATCACTATTCACATTTTTTAATGCTGATTCCAAGTAACTAACACGTTTCATAATTACAGGATTCTTCTTTAGGTTTTTAAACTCATTGTTTAAACCTAAAATCTCTAATAAATGAGAATATGCGTCATGGTGACGAACCTCACTCTCTGCAAACGTTGCACCAACAGAACCAATTTCTGGTTTTGGCATCTTTTTATAAATGTCTCCCCAAAAAGTTTTAACAGCAACCTCAATTTGAGAAATTGCTAACATTGTATTTTTTATTGCATTTTTCTCCACTTCAGAAAGAGATGTTTTAAAGTCCTGAACATCACTGGTGTAATTAAATTCTGTGTGGATCCAATAAGAATGTCTTATAGCATTTACATATTCACCTAAAACAGGATAATCATATGGCTTTAAATTTATTCTCTTTTCAAAAATGTTGCTTTTTCTACTTCTTGTTTGTTCATCCCTGTATAATATGTAGGCCTTCGCAACATCATGGAAGGGACTATCCATTAATTTAAACTCTACAATATCTTGAACTTGTTCTACTGTAGGCGTATAATCTGGCTCATTTAACTTTCTTTCTAGTAAGGTACCATTTACAATATTAGAGATTGCGATAGCGTCATCTCTTGTACCATTATCAACGCTCAGCATCGCTTTTTCAATAGCATTTATAATTTTTTCTATCTCAAAAATGGTCGTTTCAGAGTCTCTCTTTATTATTTGAGTTATTTTCACGGTTAACAGGTGTTATTTAAAAGTTAGATTTTGACTTAAGGTGGGGTTCTACAAAGATTGCTTTTTTTGTTCCAAAATAAAAGCCATACTTATTCACAAAACCCTTGAAGTTTTTAACAAAATTATAATTATCGCAATTTTATTAGTAAAAAATAAATATTACAAAAATCTGAATATCAGTGTTTTAAGTTTTTAAAAAACGCTAGAAGTACTATGTTTACTAAGTTTTTTAAAAAATTCTTAAAATAAAAAAATATTTAAAAAATTCTTAAAGTTGTTTTAATTACCAAAACTAATTCCATTCAAAAAAAAAAATAAAAAAAATTATTTAAATCATTCTTTTTTTAAAAAAAATAAAAATTAAACATATATTTGTATTATTATTAACATTTTATTTTATATTATTTTGAAAAAAGGAACAATAAAATTCTTCAACGAGTCTAAAGGATTTGGATTCGTAACAGAAGATGATTCAAGCACAGAGTATTTTTTACACGTATCTGGTTTAATTGACGAAGTTAGAGAAGGTGACGCAGTAGAGTTTGACTTAAAAGAAGGTAGAAAAGGTTTAAATGCAGTAGACGTTAGAGTAATCTAATCCTATTTATTTAAATTCTTTTAAAAGAAACAAGTCGTTTAAAATATTTTAAACGACTTTTTTTTGTCTTATTTTTACAAAAACATTTCACTCAAATGAAAACTAAATTTCCACAAATTGTAAAAATCACAATTATATCTGTCTATTTAATTTTTTTAGCAGGTTCTATTGTTAGAATGACAGGTTCTGGAATGGGTTGTCCTGATTGGCCAAAATGCTTTGGATATTACATTCCGCCAACCTCAGAGGAACAAATAACTTGGAAACCAAATTCAGAATTTAAAAAAGGCCTAATAATCATTAAAGGTGAAACTTTATTTGTTGCAGAAAAAAATATAAAAACTTCTGATGAGTTCAATAAAAACAATTGGACAAACTACACGAAACATGATTACGCTAAATTTAACAAATACCACACTTGGACAGAATATATTAATAGGTTATGTTCCGTTTTAGCTGGCTTGATATTTTTATTTTTAATTTATGGAGCATCAAAATTTTGGAAAACAAACAAAACAATTCCTCTTTTAGCATTTGCCGCTTTTTTCTTAATGTTAGTGGAGGCATGGTTGGGTAAAACAGTTGTAGACACCAATTTAAAGCCCACAATTATCACCATACATATGATTCTTGGTTTAATTATAATTGCACTACTACTAAAACTAAAATTTAATATTTCTGAGAGAAAAAGAATATATAGATACAATGCTTTATTTAATAAACTGCTAATTGTTTCTGTTGTATTTTCTTTGATTCAAATTGCAATGGGAACCCAAGTAAGGCAATTTATAGATGAACAAGTAAAACAATTAGGGTTCGAAAACAAGAACTATAGTTTGATGAATCCGAGCTTTAAATTCTATTTTCACAGATCTTTTACAATTGCAATTGTATTGGTAAATCTAAGTTTATTCTACCTAAATCAAGTAAAAAACTTAGGCTACAAACTCGTAAACTGGGTTGTTCTGTTAATTTTTTTAGAGGCTATTACAGGAATTTTAATGTATTATGCAGAATTTCCTCTAGGAACGCAAGCTATACATTTGTTGTCAGGCGCTATTTTATTTGGACTACAATTTTATCTATGGATGCAAAGTAAAAAGACGGTTAGTAATTAGTAGTTGAGAAAACAAAAAAAGACAATTAATTTACGGATGTGCATTTACCCAAACTTCACCATCTGTAAAATATTCTTTTTTCCAAATAGGAACCTTTTCTTTTAAAGCATCAATTGCAAACTCACAAGCTTCAAAAGCAGCCTTTCTATGTTTAGAGGAAACTGCAATTATTACAGGAATTTCACGAATACGTAATACTCCTTCTGCATGATGAATTGCGATTTTTTTAATATCGAACTTTTCTAGAATCAAATCTGCAATCTTCTGCATTTCCTTAATTGCCATCGGTTTGTAAGTGGAAAAATCTAACTGGGTTACTTCTTTTCCTTGAGTATCATTTCTAACAGTGCCAACAAAAGCAGAAATACCACCACAAGAATCATCTTCTACAAAATTGTAGCATTCTTGTAAATCTAATTTTTCTGAAGTTATTTTTATTGAAGTTCTTATCATTTTATCAGACACTAAAACAAGTTGAAAGCTCATAGCAAAAATAGTAATTCAAAATGTATCTTTGTAATCTAATTTTCAACACTTCATAAAAATGAAAAGTATCTTTAGAGCTGTTAGCTTCCTAGAAGGGGTTTCTTACTTATTATTAATGAGCTTAGGCTTGTACTACAAATACGCCCTAAACGACCCTAGTTTTGTGAAAATGTTTGGAATGCCTCATGGCCTTTTATTTATGTTGTACATTATTTTAGCCGTTATGCTTAAAAAAGAAATGAATTGGAACAACAAAACACTAGTTATCGTTTTACTAGCTTCCATTTTACCTTTTGGTACTTTTTATATTGACAAAAAGTATTTGAGATAATTTTTAACCTCCACTTACAGGAGGAATAATAGCAACTACGTCATTTTCTTCTAAAACTAAATTTTCTACTGCATAACTTTCGTTCACAGCAATTGCATAAGAAGCGATGTTTTTTAACTGCGGATATTTTTCTTTCAACAAACTCTTAAGATTTGCAACAGTAGACGCTTCAACAACCTCTATTTCTAAATTTGAAGCGCCTAACAAATCTGATGTAATTCCGAAAAAAAGTATTTGGACTTTCATATCTCAAAAATAATTAAAACACCCTAAATCTAAACAACAAACCATCATTTTTAATTCCTCCTGAATTAGAACGAACATAGTCTACTCTTAAAAAACGCCATTTACCAAAACCTATATTATCTAGGCCTACAGAATACTCTGTATATGCATTTTTATCAGCCATAAGTAAAGTTTTTGCACCTCCAACTAAATGAAAATTTAATTTATTTATCAGAGGAATTTTACCTAAAACAGCTCCTTTAAAATTATGCTCAACGTGTGCTTCCGCGTATTTATCATTTGTATAAAACTGGTAATAATCTAACAAACCAAAACTATTCAACTCATTGTCCATAACAAAAGTCAATTGATTTCCATTTACTTGTAGTTTATCCATAAAAGCGATGTTTTTCTTTTTCAAAAACACACCTCCTTTAATATTATAAGAGAAATCTCCGTAATTACCTGCATTTACATCTTGTCTTAAATTTGCTGTAAATAGATTGGAATTTAACTCAGAATTTGATGCTCCAAAAGATTTTCTATAATTGACACTTAATGATGGATATTTATCATTTCCTATATTTTCTTTTATATTAGGATAAGACAGGTATTTTTGATTGAAGACAAAAGTTGCACCCACATTGAATATCGCTATATTATGTTTTGTAAAACTTGGATTTGTAAAATTTGTTGGATCTAAAGGATCATTAGAAGTGTAAGGATCATTTTTACTTTGACGAGCAAAAGAATAATTAGTCGTATTAAAAAGCGGTTTTCTATTCGCGTATTCTAGAGAAGAAGAAAAATAAACTCCATTTTTAATTTCTTCTGAATAACTCACTTTTGCAAATTCTTTTTCATAAATTTTCATATAATTATCCCTCATTAATAAAGAGCGAATCATATTATCCATTTTAGAAATTGGTTCATTTCCATTAAATTGTGCAGTTGTAACACCTCCAGATATTGCTATTTTTGGCCTAGAAATATTATTCCATTTTTTACTAAAAAACAAAGTTGGTCTTATCCGTTTATCTGAGAAACCATAATTAGCTTTCACTCCAGCGCTCCACCATTTTCCTTTTTTATTTTGTTGATTAAAATAACTAAAACCTAGAGATGTATTAAAACCTTGAACCGGATTAAAACCTAAATCATCTATTAAACCATTAAAAGATAAAGACCACTTTTCGTAAGAATTACGATATGTATATCCTGTTATTGGCGAAAGAAAATTAAACTGATTTTGCTTTTTATTTATAGAATCTAAATATTTTTTAGATTTACGCACAACCTTAATACTATCTTTAATTTGATAATCTTTAATTTCTTCAATTGTTAAAGGAACTGGTCTTAATTTATTCCAATAATGATTATCTTTTTTGGTAGCATCTTTTTGAAAAGTTAATATTTCATTTGTAAACGTTTTGTCTTTAGACGCGGGTTTAAAGTTATAATCTGAATATACATAAGAAAATTTTCCACTAGGCTTAAAACCTAAAACAGAAAAATCAAAATCTATAGTCTGACTAATTAAAACCCAAGCATCTATATTTTCAGAATAATTGAAGCCCTGTTTTAGTTTTAAGGAATTTACAACAGGAATATTCACTTGTGCTCCAGTAGCAATAACGTCTACCCCATATAAAGCCCAATCATCTTCTACAACATAAATAAAACCATTAAAAACTCGGTCATTTTTTCGCTTTGGAATCAATTTTATCTTATTGATAAGTTTTCCATTTTTATCATAAAAAACACCCTCTAAACTAAAGCGATAATAACTAAACGTATTTGTAGAAATTGGCGAAATTAAATCATTAAAAAGAGCAATACTATTATTATATAAATTAATATTAGACTCTTCTGCTCTATTAAAACTAACACCATTATCTTGCCCAGAAACTTTAGATGCAATAATTTTTTCTTTAAACTTGGCAGGTTTCTTTTGAAAACTAATATCGGATATCGTTTCTGACAAATAAATAATTCCTGTTCTTGTCGAATCTAATCCACCTCCAAAATCACCAGTATTTTGACCAAAGAATTTCTCTGGCGCATCTTTAATTTTCATTAATCCTCTAGAATAAAATTTAGCACTATAATTAGAATATTTATTTGTATTCTTCTCTTTATTTGCAATTACATTTCTAATAATAGTATTTGCTGGATTGTCTTTTGTAGAGATATAAATTTCATCTAACTCAATTTTTTCCTCTTCTAATTCTATATTTAACTCAAAAGGAAAAGAAGTAATATTTACTTCCTTTTTTAGTGTTTTATAACCTAATATTTGATAAACAATTGTGTTTTCACCTTTCTTAGTAAGGCTTAAAACATAATCTCCATTATCATTAGAAGTCGTTCCGGCAACTGTCTTATCTACATAAACGCTAACAAAAGATAAAGATGCCCCATTTTTATCTGTTATTTTACCCTTTACCTGTCCAATAATTATTGATGATATAAAAAGCAATAGTAGAAAAATATTTTTTTTCATTATTTCGTATTTATTCTTTAGACGCCAACCTTGAATTTATGTTACATAATATATTTAAAAGATATTAAACGTACAATAATGGTCTCTTGTTTTTTTGCATTAAACATTAAACTTATAGGTTTTTATGATTTTCTAAATCATGAGTATTTTAATTACCTTCTCATTGAAAAGCTTATATTTGTTGGTTAAACAAATATTTATGAGCGATTCTAGAAAAAGACACGAAGCTTTACTATATCACGCAAAACCCAAACCAGGTAAGATTGAAGTAATACCTACAAAAAAGTATGCAACCCAGCACGACTTAGCTTTAGCCTATTCCCCCGGAGTTGCTGAACCTTGTTTGGAAATTGCAAAAGATAAAAATAACGTTTATAAATATACGTCGAAAGGAAATTTAGTTGCGGTAATTTCTAATGGAACTGCAGTATTAGGGCTCGGTGATATTGGCCCTGAAGCATCAAAACCAGTAATGGAAGGAAAAGGTTTGTTGTTTAAAATATTTGCTGATATTGATGTTTTTGATATTGAAGTAGACGCAACTGATGTGGATGATTTTATACGAACAGTAAAAGCAATTGCTCCAACTTTTGGAGGAATTAATTTAGAAGACATAAAAGCACCTGAAGCATTTGAAATTGAAAGACGTCTAAAAGAAGAATTAGATATACCTGTAATGCATGATGATCAGCATGGAACAGCAATAATTTCTGCTGCTGCATTAAAAAACGCCATCGACATTACAGAAAAAGATATTAGCAAAGTAAATATTGTTATTAATGGTGCGGGAGCAGCTGCAATTTCTTGTACACGTTTATACTTAAAACTAGGGGTAAAGAGAGAAAATGTTGTTATGTGCGACAGCAAAGGAGTTATTAGAAAAGATAGAAAAAACCTTACCTCTCAAAAAGCAGAATTTGCAACTGATAAAGATTTAAATACTTTAAGCGAAGCAATGCATAACGCAGATGTTTTTATTGGTTTATCTATAGGAAACGTAGTCTCACCAGAGATGCTATTAACAATGAAAAAAGACCCAATTGTATTTGCAATGGCAAATCCTGTTGCAGAAATAGAATACGAGTTAGCGGTTGCTACAAGAAATGATATCATCATGGCTACTGGTAGGTCAGACAATCCTAACCAAGTAAATAATGTACTCGGATTTCCTTTTATTTTTAGAGGTGCTTTAGATGTTAGAGCAACTAAAATTAATGAAGAAATGAAAATGGCTGCTGTACACGCTTTAGCCAGTTTGGCAAAACAATCCGTGCCAGAGCAAGTAAATATTGTGTATGATGAAGTAAGTTTAGCTTACGGGAGAGAATATATTATTCCAAAACCATTTGACCCGAGATTAATTTATGAAATTCCACCAGCAATTGCAAAAGCTGCCATGGATTCTGGAGTTGCTTTAGAACCTATCCAAGATTGGAATAAATACCGTGAAGAATTAATGGAACGTTCTGGATCAGGAAGTAAAGAAATTAGACTTCTACACAACAGAGCAAAAAGCAATAAAAAGCGAATAGTTTTTGCTGAAGCTGATCATTTAGACGTTTTAAAAGCTGCACAAAGAGTGCATGAAGAAAAACTTGGAAAGGTGGTTTTACTTGGGCGTAAAGAAGTTATTTTAGAATTAATGGCAGAAATCGGCTTTATTGCAAATGTTCCTATTATAGATCCTAAAACTGACGAGGAAAAAGAGCGTAGAGGTCGTTTTGGAGAAATTTATTGGAACAATAGACGCCGTAAAGGACGCACATTATCTGAAGCACAAAAATTAATGCGCGAACGCAATTATTTTGCTGCGATGATGGTAAATGAAGGTGAAGCAGATGCATTAATAACTGGGTATTCCAGACCTTACCCAACAGTTCTAAAACCCATACTAGAACTTATTGAAAAAGATAAGGGAATTACAAAAATAGCAGCTAGTAATCTTATGCTAACCAAACAAGGACCTTTATTTTTATCAGACACAACGATTAACATTAACCCAACTGCGAAAGATTTAGTGAAGATTTCTCAAATGACAGAAAAATTTATTAAAATGTTTGGAATGAAAGCAAACATGGCAATGGTATCATTTTCTAACTTTGGATCGTCAAGCTCAGAAAGTTCTAAAAAAATAAGTGAAGCTGTTTCTTATTTGCATCGTAACTTTCCAAACACTGTTGTAGATGGAGAATTACAAGCAGATTTTGCATTAAACCCAGAAATGTTAGCAAAAGAGTTTCCATTTTCTAAACTAAATGGGAAAAAAGTAAATGCTTTAATTTTTCCAAATTTAGAATCTGCTAACATGACTTACAAGCTATTAAAACAAGTAAATAAAGCAGAATCTATTGGACCTATTATTTTAGGTCTAAGCAAACCTGTGCACATATTACAACTAGGAGCCAGTGTAGATGAAATGGTAAATATGGCCGCTTTAGCCGCTGTAGACGCACAAGAAAAAGAAAAGAGAAACAACAAATAAAAATTACTACATTAGAAGCCTGAAAAACAGTTCTATGATTACACAAATTAGAGGGAAACTAATAGAGAAAAATCCAACAGAGATTGTTGTAGATTGCAATGGTGTTGGCTATTTACTCCATATTTCACTAAATACTTTCTCTAGCTTACCAGATAATGAAGCTGTTATTTTATACACACATTTATCTATAAGAGAAGATGCACACACGCTTTTTGGCTTTTTCACCAAGACAGAAAGAGAAGTTTTTAAATTATTAATTTCAGTTTCTGGTGTAGGACCAAGTATTGCAAGAACTATGTTATCTTCTAAGACAGCTGAAGAAATACAACACGCAATTGCATCAGAAAACATTCCACTAATTCAATCTGTAAAAGGAATTGGCGCAAAAACAGCACAAAGAGTCATTGTTGATTTAAAAGATAAAATTCTAAAAACCTTTAATATTGATAAAGTTTCTACGTTTACAAACAATACCAATAAAGATGAAGCGTTATCTGCTTTAGAAGTATTAGGATTTAATAAAAAGCAATCTGACAAGGTTGTCTCTATGGTTTTAAAAAACAATCCAGATGCTTCCGTTGAAAATCTAATAAAACTATCCTTAAAGAACTTATAATAAATTGAGTAATTTTTTAAAAAAACCATTCTTGTTTCTTGCAATTGCCTTCATAGCAAACCTATCTATGCATGCGCAAAGAACTAAAAAGAATGATTCTTTATCCGTAAAAAAAGATAGTGTAGAGTTAAGGTATAACTTTAAAAAAGACCAAACAGGTGGGCTCTTTTTGGAGTATTTAGCAACTAAAGAAATCATCTTTGACAAAGATTTAAACAAATATGTAATTCTAGAAAAGATAGGAAATTACTATACAAGAACCCCCATATTTCTCACCCAAAAAGAGTATGCTAAATATCGTTTAAAGAGAGATATGACACAATACTTTAAAGACAAAGTAAGTGCGACAAACTCCAAGAAAAAAGGTTCTAAAGATGCTCAAAAAGACTTACTACCAACTTATTATGTGAATTCAGATTTTTTTGAAACTATTTTTGGAGGAAACACCGTAAAAGTAACTCCAACTGGAAGTCTAAACTTAAAATTGGGATTTATATATCAAAATACAGAGAACCCGCAATTATCAGAAGAAAATAGAAGTAGCTTTACCTTTGATTTTGATCAACAAATTAATGCAAGTATTCGTGCAGAAGTGGGTACTCGTTTAGATTTTACTGCAAACTACGACACACAATCTACTTTCGATTTTCAGAATTTGGTGAAAATTGGTTACGAACCTACTGAAGACGATATTTTACAAGGTATAGAAGCTGGTAATGTTTCTATGCCGATTAAAAACTCTTTAATTAATGGAGCTCAAAGTTTATTCGGTATTAAAACGCAATTAAAATTTGGTAATACAAATATAACCGCTGTTTTTTCTCAACAAAATTCAGAAAGTAAAACTGTTGTTGCGGAAGGTGGAGCATCGATTCAAGAGTTTGAATTACAAGCCACAGATTACGACAACGATCGACACTTTTTCTTAGGTCAATATTTTATTGATAATTATGCAAACTCTTTAAAGAACTACCCATTAATTAATAGTCAAGTTAATATTACAAGGTTAGAAGTTTGGGTAACCAACAGAAATGCGAGTACAGAAGATTTTAGAAGTATCGTTGCCTTTGCTGATATTGGTGAATCGGACACCAATGTTTTGGTAAATCAAACAGGTGATATACTACCAACAAACCCACCAACAACGACTGGTGGAAATATTCCAACCAACCAATCTAATAATTTATCTACTTTATTAACAGCCACTAGTGGTATTAGAAGTATTTCTTCTATTAATAGTACATTGAGCTCTTTTAGTAACAACAATATGAATGAAGGTACAGATTATTCTGTATTAGAAAATGCTCGGAAATTAGAACCAAATGAATACAATTTAAATGCTCAATTAGGTTTTATTTCTTTAAATAGAAGATTAAATGATGGGGAAGTTTTAGCAGTTGCCTATGAATATACGATTGCTGGCGGTGTAACCGGAAGCACAGATACTTCATTTAAAGTTGGGGAATTTTCAAATGATGGAATCTTAGCTCCTCAGACTTTAGCTTTAAAACTATTACGTAGCGAAATTTTAAAAACAAAAAGAGACAGAGTTGTAAACGGTATTACTATAGAAGAATCTTTTCCTACATGGCGTTTAATGATGAAAAACGTATACGCATTGGGTGCTTTTCCTTTATCACAAGATGGCTTTCTTTTTGAAATACAATATAGAGATGATCAAACAGGAATTCCTTCTAATGTATTGCAAAATGCAAAAACTATTGGAATTCCAAATACCCCATTAATTCAAGTTTTAAAATTAGATCAATTAGACCAAAGTCAGTTTAGATCTGCCGATGGCTTTTTTGATTATGTAGAGGGTGTTACTGTAAATTCTCAAAATGGTTATATCTTTTTTCCAGAACCAGAACCTTTTGGAAACGATTTAGTCCAACAAAATTCGAATGATATTGGTTTAGATGAAACTTTAGATGAAACTTATTTATTTAAAGAATTATACTTAAACACAAAAATTAATATCCAGAACAACTATCAAAATAAAGACAAGTATTACTTAAAAGGATATTTTAAATCAGAAAATTCTGGCGGAATTCCTATTGGCGCATTTAATGTTCCAAGAGGTTCTGTAAACGTTACTGCTGGGGGAAGACAACTAGTAGAAGGTGTAGATTACGTTGTGGATTATCAGCTCGGACGTGTACAAATTATAGATCCTGGTCTACAAGCGTCAGGAACACCAATTAGTGTCTCAACAGAGAACAATGCTGTTTTTAATCAACAAAGAAAAACCTTTATGGGAGTTGATGTTGAGCATAAATTCTCTGATAAATTAACAGTAGGTGCAACCATCTTAAATGTTAACGAAAGACCTATTACCGCAAAAGTTAATTTTGGTTCAGACCCAATAAACAATACCATGTTTGGGACGAATATAGATTACGCGACTGAAGTACCTTACTTTACAAAATTGGCAAATAAATTACCTTTTGTAGATACAGATGTACCCTCTAATTTATCAATTAGAGCTGACATGGCATATTTACTACCTGGAACGCCAAGTGGAATAGATGTAACCGGCGCTGCAACGACATATATCGATGATTTTGAGGCTTCACAAATTCCCATAAGTATATTATCTCCTTTGGATTGGTATGAAGCAAGTACGCCACAAAATAAAGCTAATGATATTTTTAATGGAACAAGTAGCGATTTAGATTACAATTACAAAAGAGCAAAATTAGCCTGGTACAATGTAGATCAAATTTTTTATGGTGTAGGGAACACCCCATCAAGCATCAATGCAGACGAACTTTCGAGAGCAGAGACGAGAAGAGTGAATTACAGAGAATTGTTTCCGAATGTGCAATTAGACATCACTCAAAACTCCTTAATTAGAACACTAGACTTAGCTTATTTCCCTGAAGAACGAGGGTCGTATAATTACAACCCCGACGCAACTTTTATTGACGGAAGCGTAACACTTCCGGATCCAGAATCAAACTGGGGTGGAATTATGCGTCCGCTAACCACAAACAATTTTGATCAAGCAAATATCGAGTACATTCAATTTTGGGTCATGGATCCTTACGAAAATTACTCAATGACTATTGAGGAAGGCTTGCCTTTAGGAATGAACCCTGAAGATCCTTCTAATCAGATTGGAGATTTATACATAAACCTAGGTAATGTATCTGAAGACATCTTAAAGGATAGTCGTAAAATGTATGAAAACGGAATGCCAGAAACTGGTGGGATTCTTAATACTATTGAATCACCTTTAGGTAATAGAATACCCCAAAACTCATCCATTATTTATGCTTTTAATGAAGAAGATGAAGCAAGAAAAAACCAAGATATTGGTTTTGACGGTTTGAATGATGAAGATGAAAAAAAATTAACAAACATAGGTAATTATACAAGTCTATCAGATCCAGGAGCTGATAACTTTCAATTTTTTAGAGGTAGTGCTTTAGATGCTATTGATGCTTCTATTATTACTAGATATAAAAACTACAACAATACAGAAGGGAACTCACCGACCTTAAACCAGTCTCCAGAATCTTATCCAATATCTTCATCAACGTATCCGGATGTAGAAGATATCAATAAAGATCAAACAATGAATACCGTAGAAAGCTACTACGAGTATAAAGTTTCTATGAATAGAAATGATTTGGTTGTTGGAAAGAATTTTATAGTTGATGAAAAAGTAACAGATATTACTTTAGAAAACGGAGGAACTCAAAAAACAACATGGTATCAATTTAGAGTTCCTATTAGAGGTGGAAAATCTGTAAATGAGATTTCTGACTTTAATAGTATTCGTTTTGTTAGAATGTTTTTAACCAATTTTAAAATGCCTGTAGTTCTTCGTTTCGGTGAATTAGATTTGGTAAGAGGAGATTGGAGACGTTACACAAAAACTTTAAACCAAAACATAACACCTCCAGTAGATTTAGACGAAAATGAATTAAAGGATTTCGAAGTTGGTGTTGTAAGTATAGAACAAAACGAAGGCAGCTACATTCAGCCTCCAGGAATAGTAAGAGAGCGTTTACAAGGAAGTACAACCGTGCAATTACAAAACGAACAATCTGTTACCTTAAAAGTAAATAACTTACCTGCAAAAGAAGCAAGAGCAATCTATAAAAACATTAGTATCGATTTAAGGCGATTTAAAAACTTAAAAATGTTTATGCATCTTCAAAAAAATGAAGGAGCACTTGCTATTAATGATGATGACTTTTCTGCAACTATAAGGTTAGGTACGGACTTAGACGACAACTACTACCAAATAGAAATGCCTTTAAAAGTTTCTACAAATGGAACATCTGCTTTAGATATTTGGCCAGAAGCAAATAACTTAGATGCTTTCTTAGAAACGTTTGGTAAAGTAAAATTAGAAAGAGATAAACTCGATTTTTCAATTATAGAATTATATACCTCAACAGAGCAAGATCCTGCAAGACCTTACACAATTTCTGTGAAAGGAAATCCAACTTTGGCGAAATTAAAAACAATTGTTTTAGGATTAAAAAACAATACAACTGCACCAATAAGTGGAGAAGTTTGGTTTAATGAATTACGTTCTGCAGGTTTTGATAATAAGGGCGGATGGGCGGCAGTTGTTAATGCAGATGCTAATTTTGCAGATGTTGCGAACGTGTCATTATCAGGGAGCATGTCTACCATCGGTTTTGGTAACGTAGAAGAAAGAGTAGGACAGCGTAGTTTGGATGAAAACAAACAATACGATTTTGCCACAACTATAAATCTAGGTAAGGTTTTTACACCCAAAAAATGGGGTATTCAATTACCCATGAGCTACAGTGTGGGAGAAAAATTTATTGATCCAAAATACGATCCTCAATATCAAGATGTTGAATTAGAAGATGCTTTAGAAGCAAACGATAACAGCAAATTCTCTAGGGATTATACAAAACGAACGAGTATTAGTTTTACCAATATCAAAAAGAACAGAAACCCTAATTCTACTAAAAAACCTAAATTTTATGATGTAGAAAACCTAGCTGTTTCTTACGCTCATAATAAAGAGTTTCAAAGAAACTATAATATTAAAAAACGAATTAATGAAAGTGTTAGAGCTTCTGCTAATTATAACTTTAGTTTTGATTCTAAACCAATAGAACCTTTTAAAAAAAATGATTCGATATTTAAAAGTAAATATTGGAGATTGCTAAAAGATATTAACTTTAATCCTGTTCCGAAGACGTTTGCTATAAACACGAACATCAACAGAAACTATAATGAACAACAATCTAGAAATTTAGTGGCTGGATTATCTGATCAACCAGAATTAAAGCAACGTAGGTTTTTATTTGATTGGGATTATACTATTGGTTTCGATTTAACAAAATCGTTACAAATAAACTTTAATGCAACAAATAGCTACATCTACGATACCTTTAATAACAATGATGAGATTCAAGTATTTGATGATTTCTTTAATACAGGAAGAGCTAACCATTATCACCAAAAATTAAACGGAAATTATAATTTACCTCTTGATAAAATTCCATTTTTAAAATTCATAAAGGCTGATTATGGTTATACCGCAGATTTTGACTGGCAAGCAGCACCCCAAAGCACAATAAACATAAATGGAGTTGATATTGCGTCAGTAGATTTAATAGGAAATGTTATACAGAATGCAAACACCCATAATTTAAATACAACATTTAGTTTTGATCGTTTATACAAAACTTTTGGTTTCGAAAAATTATTAATGAGCAAAACGCAACGTAAAAACTCAAAAGTTTCGAAAAATTCTGGTATCCCAAGAAGTCCTGGAAGAATTACAACGAATAAAAAGTTATCCTTAGGTAAAAAATTACTAAAAGGAACATATGATATTCTAACATCTGTAAAACAAGGAAAAATTAGTTATTCAGAAAACAATGGGCAATTATTGCCTGGTTATACTGAAAATATTGGCTTCTTAGGAGGAGCACCAACTTCCTTTGCTTTTGGTAGCCAGGTAGACATTAGAAATACAGCACTAGAAAATGGTTGGTTTGTTACAAGAAATGAAGGCGAAGAGTATTATAGTAAAACTTTTAGTAAAACGCATTATAACAAATTAGATTATTCCTTTACCTTAAAGCCAATAAAAGATTTAAATATAGATGTAAGAGGAAATAAAATTCAAACGAGAGCTCTCTCTCAGCAGTTAGATCTTTTAGATGGAAACAACCAATTTGAGGACACGCCTTTCTTTGAAACAGGAAACTTTAGTACCAGTTATTCTATGGCTTCAACTGCCTTTAAAAATGGTGATGATTTATTTCAAAAAATGAGAGATTACAGAAACATAATCTCCAACAGATTAGCTGAAGAAAATGGAGCTCCTGTAAGCGGATTTGGACCAAACAGTCAACAAGTTTTGTTACCAGCTTTTATGGCTGCTTACTCCGGAAAGAGCCCAGATAAGATAAATACAGGAATGTTCAGAGATATTCCAATACCTAATTGGACAATGCGTTATAAAGGATTAATGAAGTTAAAGTTTTTTAAGAAAAATTTTAGCAATTTTGTAATTTCACATGGTTATAGGTCTTCTTATACAGTGTCTAGTTTTACAAACAACTTACAATATGATGCTAGTAATCCTTTCGGAAATATAAATGTTGCAAATAATTATGAACCTGAATTATTAGTAGCTGCTGTTACTTTAGTTGATGAATTTTCTCCACTGATTAAATTAGATATGAAAATGAGAAATTCTTTTTCACTAAGAGGAGAAGTAAAAAGTGATAGAACACTTACCATGAATTTTAACAATAGTACGTTAACAGATATACAAGGCACTGAATTTATATTCGGAATGGGTTATGTGTTTAAAGATGTGAAACTTAACACCCGATTTACAGGCAAAAAACAGACATTAAAAGGAGATATAAACCTAAGAGCAGATGTTTCTTTAAGAGATAATTTAACACAAATTAGAGCTGTAGATGAAGATAACAACCAAATTAGTGGTGGTCAAAAATTATTTTCTATTAAATTTACAGCCGATTATAGATTAAGCAATAGTCTAACAGCATCGTTTTATTATAATCATCAAACATCTAAATATGCAATATCTACTACATTTCCTAGACAGGCCATAAATGGAGGGTTTAATATTATATACAACTTAGGAGGAAACTAAACATAAAACTAATAAAAAAATGAATATACCATCAGAATTAAAATACACTAAAGACCACGAGTGGATTAAAATTGAAGACAACATAGCAACAGTAGGTATTACAGAATTTGCTCAAGGGGAATTAGGAGACATCGTTTATGTAGATGTAGACACTTTGGATGATACTGTAGAAGAGGGTGAAATTTTTGGTTCTGTAGAAGCTGTTAAAACTGTTTCAGATTTATTTATGCCTTTAACTGGTGAAGTGTCAGAATTTAACGAAGAATTAGAAGACGAACCCGAACTGGTAAACTCTGACCCCTATGGTAAAGGTTGGATGATTAAAATAGAAATATCAGATAGTTCACAAATAGCAAACCTAATAGATGCCGAAACTTACAAAGAGCTTATTCAAGGATAATTTTTTCGTCATAGCCATAGGCATCACAATTAGTATTGCATACCTCAGCTTAATGAAAATGCCAAAAGTAGAGGTAAACATAAGTAATATTGATAAATTCTATCATTCATTTGCTTATTTTACCCTAAGTTTTTGCTGGTTATTCTCGTTTTATAAAAAACCGAACCTTAAAAAAATTATAGTAATTTCTTGTATAATTTACGGCATAATTATTGAGGTTATACAAGATACATTAACTCTGTATAGAACAGGAGATTTTAGAGATGTTCTTGCAAATACAGTAGGTATTGTATTAGGATTGTTTGTTTATAATCAAATTTTTAAAAAATTTTGATTATAATTTAGAGCAAGGCTTGTGTATAAACCAATAATTTAACTAAATTAGCGCACTTTAAAAAATCTTTACAATGGAAATTAAGAAAAACCCAAAGTCAAACTTAGAAAATTATAGCAAGATTTTTATGCAAATCGGCTTAGTTTTAGCCCTTTTTGTAACTTATGCTTGTATAGAAAACAAAACATACGATAGAAATATTGGAGACTTAGGTTCTGTGACAATGAATGCTGAAATGGAAGAGGAAACGGTAATTACCGAGGTAAAAGAGCCTGTAAAACCTAAAACTCCACCACCACCAGCTCCGGAAAAAATAGAAATTGTTGAAGATGAAAAGGAAATTGAAGAAACTGTTATTGAATCAACAGAAACAGATGAAACAGAAGCCGTAGAAGTTGAAGAGATTGTGGAGGTTGAAGAAGTTGAAGAAGTTATAGAAGATGTAAGTTTTATGATTATCGAGGATGTACCTGTATTTCCTGGATGTAAAGGATCTAAATCTGAATTAAAAGCGTGCTTTAGTAAAAAAGTTCAGAAACACTTCTCAAGAAAATTTAATACAGATTTACCAAATGAATTAGGTTTGTCTTCTGGTAGAAAGAGAGTCTTTATAGGTTTTAAAATAGATAAACAAGGTAATGTTGTTAATATAAACGCAAGAGCTCCACATCCAAAAATTAAAAGTGAAGTAATTAAGGTTATGAAACAATTACCAAAAATGAAACCAGGTAGACAAAGAGGTAAGCCAGTTGGTGTAAAATATAGTATTCCTTTTACTTTACTTGTAGAGTAATCATAACATTAAAATCTAGAAAACGCTTAAAAAACTATTTTAAGCGTTTTTTTTGTTTTTATACATTAGTTTGAACCAATTACAAGATTTCTCAAAATTAAAAAATCAATGATAATTTTGACAAGATTATCTATGACCAATTTTTATAATCGAAATGAAATTAGAAACTAAAAAGACAATATAAAACGGAATATTGTTTTTAAATTAAATCAAAATATTGTGTTTATTATTTCACAATAAAAATTATCTTTATGCCAAACTCAAAATATTAAAAATGGAAAAATATATTGACAAACTTAAACAATTAATGGTTGAATTTACACCAAAAATACTCGTAGCATTAGCTATTTTATTTATTGGTTTATTTGTTATTGGATTGGCTGTAAAAGCTTCAAAGAAATTAATGAAAGTTGGTGGACTTGATGAAACATTGCAAAAATTTTTAGGCAATTTAGTTAACTGGGCGCTAAAAATCCTTTTAATCATTACTATAATGTCAAAATTAGGAGTAGAAACAACTTCTTTTGCCGCTATTATAGCTTCAGCAGGTTTGGCTATTGGTTTAGCTCTACAAGGATCACTAGGAAATTTTGCTGGTGGTGTATTAATCATGATATTTAAGCCTTTTAAAAATGGAGATTTAATTGAAGCTCAAGGAGAAATTGGTGTCGTAAAAGAAATCGAAATATTTACAACGAAACTGATTGGTTTATCTAACAAGGTAATAATAATACCTAACGGAAGTTTGTCTAATGGTAACATTATTAATTATTCTCAACAAGGTACAAGACGCGTTGATTTAACTATTGGTGTATCTTATGAAGCAGATATTAAGCAAACAAAAGAAGTTTTGTTAAACATCTTAACTTCTCACCCAAAAGTTTTAAAAGATCCTGCGCCAAATGTTACTGTTTCTGAATTAGCAGATAGTTCTGTTAATTTTGCTGTAAGACCTTGGTCTAAAACAGAACATTACTGGGATGTATATTTTGAGGTTACAGAAGCCGTAAAATTAGAATTAGATAAGGCAGGAATAGACATTCCATATCCGCATCAAGTAATTATCAAAAAGTAGGTTTCTTTTTCTTCTCAGGAATTGCAACAAAGTCTTTTAAATAAAAAGGTTCAAAATAAGCGACATCTTCGATGTCGTTTTTTTTGAACTTATTATAAGACAAGACAGCCATTTCTCTTGATGAAGGAAATTTATCGTCTATAAATATAGCATTTTTATGTGTAATTATATCCTTGCATTTAGCCGCACCATCTCCTAAAAAATAAACCTTATTGATTTCTAAATAATCAGAAAAAGAATTTGAATCAATAATTTCTGCTTTAATTTCTCTTACTTCCTTGCAATTTTCATCAAAAACAGCAGCGTAAACTTCCATTCTTCTCGCATCAATCATTGGTACTACGAATCCTGTATCAATTGAAATAGCATTTGCTAAAGATGTCAGGGTTTTTAATGCTATTAAAGGCTTACCAAAAGCAAAACAAAGACCTTTTGCTGCAGAAACTCCAATTCTTAACCCAGTATATGAGCCTGGCCCTTTACTTACTGCTATGGCGTCAATTTCATTTGAATTAACCTGAGCTTCTTTTAAAATATCAGTAATAAAAGGATGTAAAACTTCTGCATGAGAATAATTACCATTATTCAATTCTCTTATTGCTATAATTTCTCCGTTTCTTGCAAGGCTTACGGAACAATTTTTTGTTGCAGTTTCTATGTTAAGAATTATTACCAACTCGTATATTTTTATGCAAATATAAGTTATAGAAAAAAGAAAACCTCGCAATTTTGCGAGGCATCATCAGTAATATTTGTTTTATCTATTCTAGAACTAATTCTCCCGAATAAAATTGTAAAACTTTAGTTTTAAAAACATAATCATATTTAGAACGAATAAGAGCACCTTGTGCATTTACCAAACGTGTTCTAACTTGATCGAAATCAAACAAAGTCATTGCACCATAGTTATATCTTTCTTGCGCATTTTTAAATGCTTCTTCTTGTGCAGCCTGCGATATTTTGGCCGCTTCATAAGACTTTAAAGCTGTTTTAACATCTAAGAAAGCTTGTTCTATAGTTTGCTTTAAAATTAATTTTTCACTTTCTAATCTTGTTTCTGAAATTTCTTTATTAATTTTAGATTGTGCTACTCTATTTTTAGTTTGAAAACGACTAAAAATTGGAATATTTAAAGAAACACCAGCCCCATATTGAAGACGATCATTCGCTTGATTGATAAAATTATCATTGACTCTGCCTGGTAAAAGGTTATTAAATTGATGATAATAAGATGTTCCAGCACTTAAATCATAACTTAATGTAGGTAGAAATGCCCCTTTAGAAATTTTAATATTTAAATCCGCATTTTTAATTGCTAATGTTGCTCTTTCTATTTCTGGCATTCTATCAAGAGATTTATTGTAGACAGTCGATGAGTTTTTATAGAATAAATTAGCAGATGGTGCACCAACATCAATAGAGGCAATATCAAAACCTTCTACAGGAACCTGCAATAACTGGGCTAAATTTAACAAAGATAAATCTAATGCATTTTCCTGTGATATAACAGCTTGTTGGTCTGTAGCTGCAGTAGATTGTGTATTTAATAAATCTCCCTTGGCAATAACCCCTGACTTCAATCTACTTTCAGCAGCTTCAATTTGTTTTTTACTAATTTCATACTGAAATCTTGCAGCATTTAGGTTTTCCTTCGCAAATAATATATTTAAATAACTATTTACAACATTTAAAGAAATATCGTTTTCAATTTTCTTTAAGTCTAAAAGACTAGATTTTACGCCTAATTGTGCCTGTTTATAAGTATTAGTATTTCTATAACCATTAAAAATATTACCAGAACTTCTTAAGCTAAAACGCCCGTTAAAATTATTTGTATTTGTTAAAACACCGGTTTTATCGGGAGATAAACCAGAATTAAAATTCCCACTAGAGGAACCAGTTAAGTTTGGTAAAAAATTACCTTTAGAAATATCAACATCCTTTTTAGCTAATTCTAAACTTAATTTATTCTGTTGAATAGAAATATTTCTCTCTAAAGCTTGATCTACACATTCTTTAAGAGTCCATTTTTTCTGTGAAAAAGTAACAACAGAAATTAATAATGATACAAATAGGATAAATTTGGTTTTCAAAACGTTTTTTATGTTTAATTTATAAAATAAATGATACACATCAAAGATATCTTTTGATGGTTTCAATAAGACGACTAAAAGTAAAATATGTTACAAGATATTACTCTTATATAATTGTTAAATTTTAGCCTTCTTGTTATATCTATAAATTACATAAAATAAAACACCAATTAAAAGATAAGGAAACACCATTAAGTAAGTGATTCCGCTATTCACTCCCTCCGCCATTGAAATATCTCCACTTTCTACAACAGCTTTACACATAGCACATTGAGCATTGGAAATAATGGAAGTAAAAACAAGTAAAAAAATTAATACTATTTTTTTATTGAGCATAATATGGGGATATCATTATATAAACGATTACGCCGGTTACGGCAACATACAACCAAAGTGGAAAGGTGATTTTTGCAATTTTTTTGTGTGCTGAAAAATCAGTTAATTTTGCGCGCATGAAAGTAGTTAACACAAAAGGGATAACTACGATTGATAGGGTAATATGTGTAATTAAAATAAAATAGTAGAATGGAAAGGTTCTCAGTTTTGTTAACAAATCATAATCTGCGGCAACTGCACCTCCATAACTAGTGGAATTTGAGGTCATGTGATAAGCTACGTACATTACTAAAAACAACAGTGAACAAAAAATTGCAAAGGTATTTAAACGTTCGTGCAATTTCCGGTTTCCTTTTTTGATAGCGATGACGGCAGCTACTAAAACAATAGCTGTTATTGCGTTTACAAATGCATAAATCGGAGGCAAAAAAGTAAGTGGTTCAACATCAAAACCTAATTTTTGTAAATTAATACCGAATAACGCGGCAACGGCCAGAGGAATGACAATAGAAAGTGCCATAATTATTCTCTTGTACTTTTTTTCTTGTGCTAAATTCTTATTCATTTAATAAAATTTTAATGTCTTCTTTTAACTCTTTGATCTGATCAGGAAAAGTTTGCTCTTTTAATGCTCTATAATACATAATTGGATTTCCAAACTGATCCTTTCTAGATCTTATATAACCCTTTCCGTCCACCAAAGCAAAAAGCCCGGAATGTTCAAAACCACCATGAATTTCATCGCCTTTTCCTGCATATAGTTTAAACCCTTTGTTTGATAAAGCGTAAACTAATTCTTGAGATTTACCTGTTAAGAGGTGCCAATTCTTGTGTGTTATTTTATGATTTTCAGCATATGATTTCATTACCTCTTGTGTATCAATATCTGGAGTTATTGAAATAGATGCAATTCCGAAATCATGATTTCCTTTAAACTCTTGTTGAATCGCTAACATCTGTTCATTCATCAATGGACAGATCGTAGGGCATGATGTAAAAAAGAACTCAACAACATATACTTTTCCTCTATAATCATTATTAGTGATTGTAAATCCGTTTTGATTTATAAATTCAAAGTCAGGTACCTTATTGAATTTATACAAATTATTTGCTTTACTAGATTTTTTATCTACTTTATTAAGTCTATCATCTTGAATGAGATCATCTTCATTTACTCTTCGATCTAAGTTTCGCACCACATAAATTCCAAATAAAAGTATAATAAAAGAAATACCTATGTAAGAATACTTTTTTTTCATAATCCCATTTCCTTTCTTTCTGCTTTATTCTCGTTTTTATCCTTAAATGAAGCATAATATTCATAATAGAGTACTAAGATATCATCTTTCATTATCTTATTTAGATCTGCAACAGAATTCATATTATAACCTGCTGTTTCTCTATGTTTATTTTCTTTATCATCTGCGCGAGCTCTTAAATCTCCATTTTTATCAACCAAAAATGCTTTAAAAGTATACAAATTAATAAGTTTGTCATTAGAATTAAAACTGTTGTGTAAAGCAATAATATCTTCTTTAGAACCAGGAATAAAATTCCATTTCACCATATCTGTAAATGCACTAATTTTCTGTTCAATTTGTTTTGCTTCCTGCTCTTTTCCTTCTGGGTAAATAGCAATTATTTGAAAATTATTATATTCAATAAATTTCTTGTAGATTTTCTCGTTTAAATTAAAGAAACCTCCCTGATTAGCTTCCATATCTTCACCTAAAAAACAAACTACAGAAATATTTCCCTTAAATGTTTTTGCAACGTCTATTGTAGAAACATCTATAACATTTGCAGTGGCAACAGGTAATTTAGTGAAGTTATTTTTCCCTGTAGACAATATTAGAAAACAGATTAAAGGAAAAATAAATAGTAAAAATAATACAACTCGTTTTTTAGTAAGTTTCATCCCTTAAATTTTATCGAAACACTGAATATCGTTTATTAAAAAAAATAGGTGGTTAAAACCACCTTATTTTTTTATAATTACTTTACCATTTTACCAATGGTGATAATGTGCTATATAAATAACTACCTTCTATTAACATCAGAGTCATTAAATAGCAAATCAAAAAAATGGATGTCCAAACAATTGAACGTCTAAACCATTTTTTCTCACCCTCTAGATGCATAAATGCCCAAGCTATATAATATGCTTTCACCAAGGTTAAAATAATAAACAACCAATTTAAAGGACTTATCCCGAAAAAACTAGTTAGATGTAGAGATGCTGGTTTTATAATACCAAACACAACCTCTACTGTTGTTATTACTGTTAAAAGTATTAATACTACCCAAATTCTTTTTGTATTTGATTCGTGCGCGTGTGCCATTTTAATTTCTTTTGTAAATTAAACTAAATAGAAGAATGTGAATACGAATACCCAAACTAAATCTACAAAGTGCCAATATAATCCTACTTTCTCTACCATTTCATAATGCCCTCTGCGCTCGTAAGTGCCTAGAATCACATTAAAGAAAATAATGATATTAATAATAATCCCTGATAAAACGTGAAACCCATGAAATCCTGTTATGAAGAAAAAGAAATCTGCAAAAATGGTATTCCCGTATTCATTTACTTTCAAATTTGCTCCTTCAATCACTAATTTAGTTTTAGCTAACTGAGCCATACCCTCTTCTCTAGAAAGAATTATTTTTTGTTTGGTTACAGGATCTATCAATTCTGATCGAATTTGTATATCCGAATTCGATTTGTAAGAGTTTTGAATTTGAGCTATAGAATAATTAGCTATTGTTTCTTCTTCTTCAAACCATAATCCGTTATGTCTTTCATGCTGAACCCTTCCATCAGTTCTTTCGCCTACAACAAAATCTGATAAAGCAATTTGATGACCATCTTTTACAAATTGTAAAACTTTACCATCTGTTGTTTTTACTGCTCCATACGAACCATTAATAAAATTTTTCCATTCCCAAGCTTGAGAACCAACAAAAATTATTCCAAAAATAATGGTAGCAAACATATACCAAGCCACCTTTTTTTGTTTCATTTGATGACCTGCATCAACGGCTAAAACCATTGTTACAGAAGAAATAATTAGAATAAATGTCATTAAAGCAACGTAATACATTGGCGCGTGTACACCATGCAATCCAGGAAAGTGAGTAAACACTTCGTCGGCAATTGGCCAAGAATCAATAAATTTAAATCGTGTTAAACCGTACGCTGCTAAAAAACCTGTAAAGGTTAAAGCATCAGAAACGATAAAAAACCACATCATCATTTTACCATATCTTGCCCCAAATGGCTTTTGTCCACCACCGTTCCAAGTTTTTTTACCGTCTAAAGGTATAGCAATATTTGCTTCCATATAATAATCTCTGTTATGTAATACTTTCTGTTAATTTATAGCTAATTCGCCCGACAAAAATAACTATTTTTCATCACCTAATAAAATAGAAAAAGAAAAATAGGTAAATCCATAGTAGGTCTACAAAATGCCAAAAGATTGCACCAAGTTCAAACCCAAGCATGTTATCTGATTTATACTTGTATTTAAAATGGTTATAAATAACAACTAAAAGCACTAAAAGACCTGCTAAAATGTGTAAAACATGCATAAAAGTAATTCCTATTATAAAAGATGTCGACACAGTACTTTCTGGTCCCGTAAAAAATAGACCTGAACTTTTTAATTGATTAAAGCCAACATATTGTTGCCAGACAAACCCTACTCCTAAAATCAATGTTACAATAACAAATATTAAAGAAAGCTGTCTTTTATCATTTTTTAGAAATTTTTGAGAAAAAAACAGCGTGAAACTACTTGCAATAATAAGAATTGTACTAATATAAAATGCTTGCGGCAAATCAAAAGAAACCCAATCATCTCTTTTCATACTTATTACATATGCGCTGGTTAATCCTGCAAAAAACATTACCATACTAATCATGGAAACCCATAACATCGGTTTTGCTGACTTTTTCTTAGCAACCGCTAATTCTTCTTTTAAATCTTGTTCTAATATCATACCTAATGTAAAAATTTATCTAATACGTATATAATTTGTATTACAGTAATATACAAAACACTTGAAAGCATTAATTTTCTTGCATCAATGTTTTTTTCGCTTTTATGAAGTTTAACCCCAAAATAGAGCATATACAATCCCAATAAAGTAATAATTCCGGCTGTTATAGGATGAATATAAAATGAACCTGATAATTTTAAAACTGGTGCAATTGATACAAGTATCATAATTACAGTGTAAAAAATAATCTGTTTTACTGCTCCTTTATCTTTTTGCCCCATGGGGAGCATATTAAAACCTGCTTTTTTATATTCTTCATCTTGTAGCCAACCAATAGCCCAAAAATGAGGAAACTGCCAAAAAAACTGAATCATAAATAAAAGACCCGCTTCTATACCAAAATTATCAGTAGCCGCCACCCATCCTAGCATAAAAGGAATTGCTCCTGGAATTGCGCCTACAAAAACAGCTAATGGCGTAACTGCCTTTAAAGGAGTATAAACACTCGTATATAAAAATATAGAAATAGCACCAAACAAAGCTGTTTTAGGATTTATACTATATAAAATTGTAAGGCCAAAAATTGTAAATAGAATCGCTATAGTAAGTGCAATATTTACTGGCATTCTTCCTGTTGGCAAAGGTCTATTTTGGGTACGCTTCATTATAATATCTGTATCTTTTTCTATAATTTGATTGAATGCGTTTGAAGCACCAACCATAAAAAAGCCTCCAGTAGCCAAAAGAAAAAGTATAAAATAGTTAACAACATCTATGGCTAATAAATACCCTGCTACAGAAGAAAACACGACACTTAAAGACAATCCAACTTTTGTGAGTTGTTTAAAGTCAGAAATAATAGCTTGCATAGAAATTTTATTGTTTGTAATTACTGTTGTCTTCATTCTACGAAATAGATAGCAAAGATATTTGATAATTATGACTTTACAATGTTTTTAGCCAGCTTTTACGCCTAATATAAAAAAACCCACTCAATGAATTGAGTGGGAAAATTGCTATGAAAAAGAAAAAGTGTGATTTACTAAAAAATCACGCTGCGAATATATATAATATTATTTGTTATTAGATAAAAAAAATGTGTTATTTAAAAATCGAAATACCAATTAAATAAATCTGCTTTTATCCCCAAACTAAACCAAACATTTCTGCCAGAGGGAGAAGCAGATATAGTTGTATTTGGTGAAAATTTTCTAAGAGACAAACTTGCAAAGAAATTTGTATTATTCGACGGGTTTATTAAATAGTTAGCTTGCACGTCAGCAATAAATATGTTGGCAGTATTGCCTTGAGCAACCTCAATACCAGCATCACCAGACCGATTTTCATAAGATTGATAAATATCACCTCCATAACTTATGATTTGCCCATCTAAATCAAAACCCTTTTTACCTAAAATAACTTTTGCGCTACCACTCCATCTGTCTTTTTTATATCTCGCAATTGCTATTGCTTCCCAAAAATTAGCTCCCCATAAATGCCCAAGTGGTTGGCTATAGTTACCATAATTCAAAATTGGCGATTTATGTGCAAAAGTATAAGGTCGAGCTCGATTATATTCTAACTGAACAAATAAGTTTTTCACTTTAAAAGCATCAAAATATTTTGCACCCATTTGGTAAGCAAACTTATGTTTCCAATCACTCATATCCGCAAAGTTTCCGAAAGAGAACTCATCAATAATTAATTGAGAATACAGATAGATATTATTAGTCAGTTTATATTTTCCTGTTAAACCGATTATTGCATTACCAGCATCTTCGCCTCTATTAAACTCTAAAGATCTATAAAATATTATAGGATTTAAAAAACCTGCATCTATACCATTTTCTCCTGCAGAAATTGCTGTTTCAAAAAAGCCTAAATTTAATTTATCTGTAATATTAACACTAAGATAATGGGCTGCTACATATTTTCTTGCATGCTCGTTTGAATCAGAAATAGAACTAATAGACGGCTCTGTATTCCACATCCAAATATTAGTGTATTGAAATTTCCATAAATCAACCTTCATTTTTAAATAAGTAGATGGAGAAGAAACATCTGATAAGATAAAAGATCTATATCCGTCCCCAATAAAATTTTTACCATTCCCAAATTGAAACTGCATGTGTTTATTTGGTGTGAATGCTAAATAAGCTTCTGCAACAGGGTAATCATGAGAATCTGTTTTAAATCCTTTCGTTTTTCCTCTTCCAGGAACTAAACCTTCAGAGTTTTTAGGTTTAAAACTTAACGCTGGGTTTGTAATGTAGCTATTTATATACTCTGAAAACCTTCCTTGACTCTCGAAATAAGTTGTGGAAAATGAAAAATTATTCCCAATTTCTCCATTTACATTTAAAATTCTAGAATTATTATATGTATATGCTAAATCTGAATTATCTTTACCTATCTGAACATCAAACAAAAAGTCTACAATAAACCAATAATCTTCCTTTTTAACTTGCAATAAGTGTTCATTCCAAACTTTATTCCCTAACCAAGTTTTTTTATTAGGTTTTAAAAACTTTTTTTTCTCTTCTGTTAAGTTATAATAATTATTTACTTCATTATAAGTGTATGGTTTTGATGCTGTGTGTGTCCCTTTTGCTTTGTGTAAAGCAAATTCATAATCTACATAATTTCTATGAGTAAATGGAACATTTAATTTACTGCTGTGTTCTAGAAAAGTAGAATCTGCAATTCTAGTTTTTGCTACAACATCTAATAAACTTTCTTTTTTAATTTCTATTGAAGGTTTTACTTTATAACTGCTAGAATTTTGTTTTACAGGAAAATTAATAGGAAGCTCAAACTTCATTTCTATCGAGTGATTATTATAAAAAGCAGGAGTAATTTTCGGAAAAACTTTAAAAACTCGTTTTACTTCTTCTCTAATTTCTTCATAAGGAGTATTGACGTAAATCAATTTAAAGTTACCTTCTATTGAAACAGAAAAAATAGCATTAACTATTCCATTAAATTTTTCGTTTTCTACAACTGTGGGAGTTTTAAATTCTGCAAAAAAATATTTTCTGGCCGTAGTGTAAAAACACTCTTTTAAAGCTTCAATATCAGCCCCTTTGCAAACATCGAAAACTGGATACCTCTCCTCTTGAGCAAGAAAAATAGAAGGAAGCAGTAAAACTAGAAATACGTATTTTTTTATCATTTTATAACTTTACAACAGTGTTGCCTTTTAATTGATATTCTTGATTGCTCTCCTTACAAACTGCAATTCCCTTTTCATTGAACTCTAAAGTATGACCATATTCACTTACCCAACCAATTTGTTTTGATGGATTACCAACTACAAGTGCAAAAGGTAAAACTTCTTTAGTGACAACAGCACCTGCTCCAATAAAAGCAAATTCTCCAATAGTATTTCCACAAACAATAGTTGCATTTGCGCCTATGCTTGCGCCTTTTTTAACGATTGTTTTTAAGTACTCATTTTTTCTTTTGATAGCACTTCTTGGATTTATAACATTTGTAAAAACCATAGAAGGCCCCAAAAAGACATCATCTTCACAGATAACGCCTGTATAAATAGAAACATTATTTTGTACTTTAACGTTCTTACCTAATATTACTTCTGGAGACACAACAACATTCTGACCAATATTGCATTGTTCGCCAATAATGCAATTAGGCATAATATGGCTAAAATGCCAAATTTTGGTATCTTTCCCAATACTGCAATCAGTATCTATTACAGCTGTTTTATGTGCAAAATAATGTGCCAAAATTAGTAATCTGTATTTAAATTTATTCCTTTTTTAACAATCTCTTTGGAAGATGATGTACCAATTCTATCCACTCCTAATTCAACCATTTTTATAGCTGTTTGATAATCTCGTACACCTCCTGCTGCTTTTATTTTTAACGGTTTTGCATTTTCCAAAATTAACTTCATCGCTTCAAATGTTGCTCCATTTGGCAAATTGTTTTCTGTTTTATAAAAACCGGTTGATGATTTTACAAAAACTTTATCTGAATTCTCCTCACCAAAGTCATTGAAAACAATGTCTTTAATTAACTGCGAAATTACAATTATTTCTTTGCTTGTTAGGGCAGCAACTTCAATTATCCATTTTACTACCTTGTTATTAGCTAAAGCAAGTTCTATTCCTTTTGTAATTTCTTTTTTAACTAAATCTATTTCTCCTTTTTTAAACGCTTCGTAATTTACCACAAAATCTAACTCATCTGCACCCAAACTAATGGCTTTTTGAGCTTCTTCTAGTTTTTCTTTAATAGTATAAGTTCCTTCATGAAAACCAATAACTGTGCCTATAAGATTTTCTTTCCCAGCTTCTTGAAACATTTTCTTTGCCAAAGGAATGTAATTAGCCCTAATCATTATTAACTTATAATCATACAAAATGGCTTCTCTAATTAAAGCAATAACCTTTTGTTGATTTTCTTCTTCTGAAAAATTTGCTTGACTTGCTGTTTTTAAGTAAGTAGCATCTAAATATTGATTAATTTTCACAAAACAAAAATAATAAATAACACATCGTTATTAATAAAAAAACTTACCAAATGATTGAGTTCTAAGTTAATCTATTTTAACAGCAATTGGGAGTAAATAATGAATTATGTAGTAGAATTATCTTCTTTATATTTATCCTAAACGAGAAATTAGTTTAGCCAAGGAGATAGAAACAGTAAAAACTAAAACTATATTAATTGAAGGGACTAAAAGAGTGAAAAAAATAATGCTTTAAATACAATAGTCATTATTAAAACTCCTCTATTTTTTATGCTTTTTAGCTACTTCTTCTAACTCGTCATACCAGTCTTGACCAAACTTTCTTACTAAAGCTTGTTTCACGAACTTATATACTGGTACTTGCAATTCTTTTCCAAAAGAACAAGCATCATTACAAATTTCCCACTTGTGGTAATTTACGGCAGCAAACTCGCTATATTCTTTAACTCTGATAGGATATAAATGACAAGAAACAGGTTTTTTCCAATCGATTTCACCTGAATTATACGCTTCTTCTATACCACAAAGCGCTGTGTTTTTTTTATCAAAAATTACATAAGCACAGTCAGATCCATTAATTAAAGGAGTTTCTAACTCACCCCATTCACTTTTTACCCAAGTTCCTTCTTTTTCAATAACATCTATACCTTCTTTTCTTAAAAAAGGCTTTACTTTTGGGTAAATTTTTTCTAAAATTTTAGTTTCCTCCTCATCTAACGGAGCACCAGCCTCGCCATCTACACAACAAGCACCACCGCAAGCAGAAAGATTACACACAAAATCTTTCTCTATAATATCTTCTGAAACTATTGTTTTTCCTAATTGAAACATGATGCAAAAATAGTATTATTTTTTTCTATACATTTACGATTATCTAAACTAAGTTTTTTAATTTTATAAAAACCTCAATTCATTTATTATGAACTTTAATTTTAAAGAAATTATTACTGCCTTTATGGTTCTTTTTGCAGTAATAGATATTATCGGAAATATTCCAATAATTATAGATTTGCGCAGAAAATCTGGACATATTCAATCTGAAAAAGCATCAGTTATTGCATGTTTTATCATGATTCTTTTTCTTTTTGTAGGACAAAGTTTACTCCAATTTATTGGTATCGATGTACATTCTTTTGCTGTTGCTGGAGCATTAATTTTATTTTTTATTGCTCTAGAAATGATTTTGGGCATTACCTTATATAAAGATGACGAAAGTTCGTCTACTGTTACTGCGACTGTTTTTCCTCTGGCGTTTCCGCTAATTGCTGGCCCAGGAAGTTTAACAACATTACTCTCCTTGAGAGCAGAATTTGAGATACAAAATATTATTGTTGCTGTTATTTTAAATATGATTGTTTTGTATATCGTTTTAAAAACATCTTCAAAAATCGAAAAATTAATTGGACCAACCGGAATTCAAATAATACGTAAAGTATTTGGTGTAATATTATTAGCAATTTCTGTGAAGTTATTTGCAGCAAACATTAAAATGCTTTTTATTTAAAATGAATTTTGACGCTCTAATTATTGGTGGCGGTGTATCTGGGATGCAATGCGCTTTAGTTTTAGGTTCTGCAAAAAACAAACCTTTTGCTGAAAACAAAAATATAGGAATTATCACTCATCAAAGAGCTTCTCATTTAAAAGACGCTTTATTTAATAATGTATTAGGTTTATCTCCTAAAACTTTAGGGAAAGATATTTTAATAGAAGGCAAAAAACAACTCTCTTTTTTATATCCTCATGTTCAACAAATAAACAATGAAAAAGTTTTATCTATATTAAAGAGTGAAAATGAATATCAAATAATAACCAACAATACAACTTACACAAGTAAGGTGGTAATCATTGCTTTAAACTACTCTAAACCTTTTACAATTGAAGGTTTAAATGATTTCATAGAACCTCATCAAAGAGCCAACCCTGCAAAAAATAGAATTCAACTTAAAAACGATAATCACCTTATAAAAGAAGGTTTATATTGTTGCGGCACAATTGCTGGTTGGAGAAGCCAATTTGCTATTGCAGCAGGAAGTGGTGCAAGTGTAGCTACAGACATACTTACGCTGTGGAATAATAAAAACCACACAAAAGTGCATGATAAAATATGATAGAAATTATGTTTTAAAATAAAAAGCCAGCTTTAAAAGCTGGCTTTTTATTTTAAAAACAATATGAGCTACTCAACAGTAACTGATTTTGCTAAATTTCTTGGTTGATCTACATTTTTATCTAACATTACGGCTATATAATATGACAATAACTGTAATGGAATTGTAGTTAATAATGGTGTTAACGCCTCCTCAGTTTCCGGTATTTCAATAACATGATCTGCAATTTCTTTAACCTGAACATCTCCTTCAGTAACAATAGCAATTATTTTACCAGATCTTGATTTTATCTCTTGAATATTACTAACCACTTTTTCATAATGACCTTTGTTCGTAGCAATTACAAAAAGGGGCATGTTTTCATCAATTAAAGCAATTGGACCATGTTTCATTTCTGCAGCAGGATATCCTTCTGCATGAATGTAAGAGATTTCTTTTAATTTCAGGGCTCCTTCTAAAGCAACCGGAAAATTAAACCCTCTTCCTAAATACAAACAATTTTTAGCATCTTTATAAATAGATGCTATTTCTTTAACTTTTTCATCTATCTTTAAAAGTGCTTCTACTTTTGTAGGAATTAATTCCATTTTTTGCAGATACAGTCTAAATGCAGAATCTGAGAGAGTTCCTTTCGCTTGTGCTAGTTTTAAAGAAATTAATGTAAGAATAGTAATTTGAGTGGTAAATGCTTTTGTTGAAGCTACTCCTATTTCTGGTCCTGCATGCGTATAAGCTCCTGCATGAGTTTCTCTTGCAATAGAAGAACCTACAACATTACATATTCCGAAAACAAAAGCTCCTTTAGATTTTGCTAATTTAATCGCTGCTAAAGTATCAGCCGTTTCACCAGATTGCGATATTGCAATAACAACATCATTTGGCGTAATAATAGGGTTTCTATATCTAAATTCCGATGCATATTCAACTTCAACAGGAATACGCGTCATATCTTCTAATAAATACTCTCCTACCAAACCAGCGTGCCATGAAGTACCGCAAGCAATAATTATAATTCTATTGGCATTCAAAAACTTGTTAATATTGTCGTCTATACCAGACATTTTTATTAGACCTTCCTTAGGTAACATTCTACCTCTGTAAGTATCAATAATAGCTTTTGGTTGTTCATGAATCTCTTTTAACATAAAGTGATCATAACCGCCTTTCTCTATTTGATCTAAACTCAATTTAAGCTTTTGCACATTGGCATCAACCATAGAATCGTCATTAATCCTACGAATTTTTATAGTTTTACCAATCTTAATAATTGCCAACTCTTCATCCTCTAAATAAAGAGCGTCTTTAGTGTATTCTATAAAAGGAGAAGCGTCTGAAGCCACAAAAAATTCTTTACTATCTTCCCCAACTCCAATAGCAATAGGACTTCCTAAACGAGCTACGACTAATTCATCAGGTTTTGTTTTATCAAAAACTGCAATCGCATAAGCACCAATTACGTTGTTTAAAGCCAATTGCACAGCTTTTCCTAGCTTACATTTTTCTTGCTTCTTTACTTCTTCTATAAGATTAACAAGAACCTCTGTATCTGTATCACTTTTAAATGTATATCCTCGAGTAATTAATTCTTTTCTAATAGAATCATAGTTTTCAATAATTCCATTATGAACGATTACTAAATCTCCAGATTGTGAAAGGTGAGGGTGAGAATTAACATCATTTGGAACTCCATGAGTTGCCCAACGTGTATGCCCAATTCCTATACTTCCTTTTTTTCTACTTTCTTCATTATTGGTTATAACTTCTAGATCAGAAACTTTTCCTTTGGTTTTAGACAACTGAATATCTTGACCATCATACATCATTATCCCAGAGCTATCATACCCTCTATACTCTAGCCTTTTTAATCCATTAACTACTATTGGATAGGCATCTCTAAAACCGATGTAACCTGTTATTCCACACATAACACTTTTTTTTCTTTTTCTTAATTAATTTTCTTCTTCTGAATACGAAATC
>Ga0115569_10000279_pt1 | contig 41771 bp, 39 predicted proteins | sample COGITO_mtgs_1205_2_FD_87295 | JGI IMG/M metagenome (GOLD analysis project Ga0115569, IMG submission 87295) | Pelagic marine microbial communities from North Sea - COGITO_mtgs_120503 | ecosystem: Environmental > Aquatic > Marine > Epipelagic | place: Germany:Helgoland, sampling site Kabeltonne... | reverse complement strand
TAATCGCAATCACATTTTTTACATCCTGTAAAGAAAAATTGCCCCAACAAACAGAAATAGCACTTACACAAATAAGCGCTCAATCCCCACCAGAAAAAAAGACAGCTTCACTGTATGTAACAGCAGCAAGCGGTCTTTCTTTAAGGCAGTACAACAACTTGAAGAGTCAAAAACTCGCCGTGATGCCCTACGGCACTAAAGTGGAAATTGTGTCTTTAGAGGCAAATAACACCATGAATATTAGGGGCATTAAGGGAGGGATGCATCAGGTGTTGTATAACAATAAAACAGGATTTGCATTTAGCGGGTATTTATCTGAACTCTTTCCGCCAGAGCCGGGTGCAAACCCAAAGATGTATATTGCTGATTTGCAAAACACGCATCCTGCCGCCAGTATAACTGAGCTTGTTGGCGGTACAGCTAGTGAGCCCAGCAGTACGGAAACACTTTTAATACCTACTACAAAATGGCATGAGGCCTACTTGATTGCGCAAAAACTATATGATATCCCAAGAGATTTTGCAATGCCAGACCCTAAAGGGAGAGACGCTCAAGTAATAAATAGCCCAAATACCCCATTAGAGGCTTTGGTACGTGAGCTTCAGGTAACGCGGTTGGATAATACCCTTGTTGAAATTGTATATAATTACACAACCAGTAACTTTAAACAGCACCTTACTATACAAAAACAAGATGGTATGATGAGAATAACACAGCACTATGTTGTTTTGTAAACACACCACAGCTTCAGTGTTAAAAAGCCCCTTAAAATAATTATTTAAGGGGCTTTTTTTGGAATACAATTGTGTCTTAGGAGCTTTTCATACTAAGGTGTTATACCTGAGAAACACGCAGTGTGTTTACCATGCCTTTATCTACAATTGGCATTGCCGCTAGGTTAATTAGGTAATCTCCCTTTGCCACAATACCTGCTTTGTATGCAATTTTATTAACGTCTTCTACGGTTTGATCCGTACTTTCATATTTGTCATAGTAAAAAGAGGCTACTCCCCATAACAAGTTTAATCTTGATAGTATTCTGCGGTTATTTGTAAACACCAAAATATGCGCATCTGGTCTCCATGCAGATATCTGAAATGCGGTATACCCACTATTGGTTAGGGTACAAATAGCTGTTGCATTAATTTCATTAGCCATGTTGGCTGCATGATAACATATTGATTTTGTTATGTAACGGTTGGTTCTAATGTGAGGAGGCTCATGTGGCACAGAGATTAGAGAAGAGTTTTCTACCTGGGTACAGATACTGGCCATTTTTTGAATTACCTCAACAGGATATTTACCTACCGAAGTTTCTCCACTTAGCATTACTGCATCTGCCCCATCCATAATAGAGTTTGCAACATCATTTACCTCTGCTCTTGTTGGCGTGAGAGATGAAATCATTGTTTCCATCATTTGGGTGGCAATAATAACTGGAATTCTTGCTCTTTTTGCTGTAAGAACTAGTTCTTTTTGAATCAGCGGCACCTCTTCTGCAGGAACCTCAACTCCTAGGTCACCCCGGGCAACCATAAGGCCATCACAATGGGAAACAATTTTATCAATATTAGCGACTGCTTCTGGTTTTTCTATCTTCGCTATGATTGGAATTTTATATTTACTGTTAGCCTTGATTAGGTCTTGTAGTTCTTTTAAATCTTCCGCATGGCGCACAAAAGAAAGTGCAATCCAATCAACTTCAAGAGAGATTGCAAAAACAGCATCTTCTTTGTCTTTTGTTGTTAGTGCAGGTAAAGAGATGTTTGTGTTTGGTAGATTGACACCTTTACGAGAGCGTAAAGGACCCCCTTGTATTACCTTAGTTTTTACCTCTGCTTTTCCATCTGTGGAGAGTACTTCAAACATTAATTTTCCGTCATCAAGAAGTACACGTTCACCCTTTTTAACATCTTTAGGGAAATTGTTGTAGTTCATGTACACTCTCTTGGAGTTTCCTTCAAATTCTTCTCCGGTGCAAAATGAAATTTCATCTCCTGGATGAACAATCACTTCCTCTTTCATCATTCCCACTCTTAATTTTGGGCCTTGTAGATCTGCAAGAATTGCAGTTGAGGTGTTGAGCTCTGTTGCTAGCTCTCTGATAAGGGCAACTACTTGTTTAACATTGTCATAATTTGCATGAGAGAAATTAATGCGAAACACATTAACTCCAGCTAGAATCATTTGTTTAAGAATCTTCTTGTCTGCAGTAGCAGGCCCTAGGGTAGCTACAATTTTAGTCTTTTTTTGATTTGGCATTTAGTCAAATATTAGGTTGTCCTTTGATTTAAGGGTTTCTGGCGCTACTTGGTAGGCAGAAATTATTTGTTTTATATCGTTGATCTCGTTGATCAACATTTTAGTTCCTAGGTTGTCAAAATCGCTCTGGATTTTTAAAAAATAGTCTACTTTCTTTAGTTCTGGAATAAGGTATGTAATTACTGTTTCTTTGTCTGTGGTGTTGCCAAAAAGCCCTCCACTGTTATTTGTTTTAGCAATTGCAGATTTACATTTGTTTGCCACTAAGCTATAGTCTGTATATTCTGTATGATCTTCAAACCCAAAAAGCGGTAATGTTATTTCCATGCCGTTAGAGGTAAATGCTAAATCTAATTTTTCACGGCGCAGTTTTAAACGAGCAAATTGATTTAGAATATAGGCAACTTTATAAGGCTCCTCACTACAATGAATAGCGATAAGGGAGAAGTCTTCTTCAAAATCATCATCCAAAACTAATTTATGAGTTCCCATAGCCTTATGGTATAATAGGTAAAAATATATATACTTTCAGTAGAAATATAAAAAGATGCTATAAATTCTAGGCTAAAGTACAATATGTTGTAGTAATGTAGCGGTAAATTGATGGCGCCGCCAGGGATATCTTAGCTTTTTTTGCTAAAACCGTCTATTGCCTCTTGTAATTTATAGTAGGCTCTTTTGGCTGCTTGCTCTTCCGCTTTCTTTTTTGAGGTTGCTCTTGCTTTGCCCACTAGTTTATTATCTAGGGTTAGTTTTACGCCAAAATGTTTAAGAGTATCGTTTCCTGTATCTTCATAAATCGAAAATTTAAACTGATGTTTATTTTTTTGACACCATTCAATAAAAAGGCTTTTGTAGCTAATTACCTTTCCTTCTAGTTTTTCAATATCAACGTAGGGCTCTATTACTCGTTTGTTGATAAATTTTTCACAGTATTTATACCCTCTGTCTAAGTATATGGCACCAACCAAGGCTTCAAACACATTGCCATGAATATTAACACCAAACTGGCCAATGGGCACCGTTGTTTTTACATGTTTTGTTAGTTCTAGATCTCTTCCTAATTCGTTAAGGTGTTCTCTGCTAACCACCTTGCTTCTCATTTTAGTTAGGTAGCCCTCATCTCCGCCAGGTACTTTATTGTAAAGGTGGGCTGCAATAATAGCGCTTAACATAGCGTCTCCAAGAAACTCCATACGTTCATAGTTTTGCGCATGCCCTTGTGTGGAGGTTGTGTTGGTGGAGCGGTGGGTAAAGGCTTCTTGGTAAATGCCAATGTCTTTAGGGTTGAAACCTAGAAGCTCTTTTATTGCTAAAAAAAAACCCCCGTCCTTAGTGGCACGGGGATTAAATATGTTTTTAAAAGTAGCCATTGTTTTACTCCTTTAGTTTTCTAAACAGCACACAAGCATTGTGGCCCCCAAATCCAAAGGTGTTGCTCATGGCAATGTTTACTTCTCTCTCTTGAGCTTTATTGAGTGTTAAATTTAAAGAGGGATCTATGTTTGGATCAACCTGGGTGTGGTTAATGGTAGGAGGCACTAGATTGTGCTGCATGGATAAAATAGAGGCAATTGCTTCTATTGCACCAGCGGCACCAAGTAGGTGTCCTGTCATAGATTTTGTAGAGTTGATGTTTATTTTATTGGCATGTGCACCAAATACTTTACTAATTGCTTTTAATTCCGCAACATCTCCAAGAGGTGTTGAGGTACCATGTGTATTTATTGCGTCAACCTCACCGGCCTGAATGCCTGCGTCATTTAAACAATTGTGCATTACACGTTCTACGCCAATACCTTCTGGATGCGGAGCGGTCATGTGATATGCATCACTAGACATACCACCACCAATTACCTCGGCGTATATTTTTGCGCCACGTGCTTTTGCGTGATCGTAGTCTTCTAATACCAAAGCTCCAGCACCTTCTCCTAATACAAATCCATCACGAGTAGCATCAAAAGGTCTTGATGCAGATTCTGCAGATTCGTTTCTTGTAGAAAGGGCATGCATGGCATTAAAGCCACCTAAACCAGCCATGGTTACAGCTGCTTCACTTCCTCCTGTTACAATAATATCACAATGGCCTAAACGAATGTAGTTTAATGCATCAATCATAGCATTGGCAGAAGAAGCACAGGCAGAAACCGTTGTATAGTTTGGTCCCATAAACCCATGTTTGATTGAAATATTACCAGGGGCAATATCTGCAATCATTTTTGGAATAAAAAAGGGGTTGAAACGTGGCGTTCCATCCCCTTGTGAAAAGTTTATTACTTCATTTTGAAATGTTTCAATACCTCCAATACCAGCTCCCCAAATAACACCAACTCGAAATTTATCGATGGCATCCATGTCTAGGGCGGCATCTTTTATGGCCTGATCACTAGAGACTAGTGCGTATTGAGCAAATCGGTCTAGTTTTCTAGCCTCTTTGCGGTCAAAATGTTGTAACGGATCATAATTCTTAATTTCACAAGCGAATTTAGTTTTGAACTTCTCAGTATCAAAATAGGTAATAGGTGCACAACCACTTTTACCACTTTTTAAAGCATCCCAATATTCTTGGATGTTATTTCCAATGGGGGTAAGTGCGCCAAGACCTGTTACTACAACTCGCTTTAATTCCATAAAGAATTTTTCTTATTTGTTCTCTTCAATATATGAAACTGCTTGACCAACTGTAGCAATGTTTTCAGCTTGATCATCTGGAATTTGGATATCAAATTCTTTCTCAAATTCCATAATAAGCTCAACCGTATCTAGTGAATCTGCTCCTAGGTCGTTAGTGAAGCTTGCTTGGTTTACAACCTCATTCTCGTCAACACCTAATTTGTCTACGATGATAGCTTTTACTCTTGATGCAATGTCTGACATAATCTTTGTTTTTAAATTTTAATTAAGCGGTAAAAATAAAATATTTTAACTTAAAACACCACTTTAAAAAAAAAATCTATAACCAAATTTAACATTTTTAATAGAAGTGTATCTCGATTGCCTTACTTTTGTGATATTTATTGATGATAACTTCTGTGAACACCCAACCAAAACCTATGAAGAAGCGTATCGTACTTTTTGCTTCAGGCAATGGCACAAATGCACAAAATATTATAAATTATTTTCAAAACTCAAACCAGGCTGAGGTTGTTTGTGTGTTATCAAACAATAAAAATGCCAAGGTATTGCAACGCTCTTTGGCTCTTAATGTAATGGCTTTTTCCTTTACTAAAACCGAAATGCTGTCTCCCCAAGGCTTACTTTCTGTGTTAAAACAACACAATCCAGATCTAATTGTATTGGCGGGGTTTTTACTTAAATTTCCTGAAATTATCATAGATGCCTACCCAAACAAGGTCATAAACATACATCCAGCCTTATTACCAAAATATGGCGGGAAAGGAATGTATGGCCAACATGTGCACAAAGCCGTTGTAGCCAATAAAGAAACCCAGAGCGGCATTACCATACATTATGTTAATAACCAGTATGACCAGGGCGGAGTTATATTTCAAAAAAAGACAAGGATACTACCACAAGATACTCCGCAAGATGTTGCCAACAAAGTGCAGCTTCTAGAACATCAGTGGTTACCAAAGGTAATTGAGGATATTTTAACTAAAGCCGCACTGCGGTAAGAGCCATGGCACAAAAAAAGCAAAAACATTATGTTGTTTGGTTTGGTAACCCCGCAGGTATATACCATAGCTGGAAGGAGTGTCAAGTGGCTATAAAAGGAATTTCTGGAGCTCAGTACATGAGTTTTGAATCTTTGCCAGCAGCAAAAATAGCCTACAATAAAAGCTACCAAGACTACAAAGGTAAAACACCTGGTAAAAACAAAACTCTTACCCTCTCCCAAAAAGCCGAATATGGCCAACCAAATTTATATTCTATAGCAGTAGATGCTGCATGTAGCGGAAATCCAGGGCTTATGGAATACCGGGGTGTAGACACCCAGACCCAACGGCAACTATTTCATCAAGGGCCATTTGATCAAGCAACCAATAATGTAGGAGAATTTTTAGCCCTAGTTCATGGCTTGGCATTTCTTAAAAAAGAGAAAAGCGATCGTATTATTTATTCTGACTCCAGAACTGCTATAGGCTGGGTAAAGAAGAAGAAGTGTAATACCAAATTAAAAAAAACAACAAAAAATGAGGTCATTTTTGAGCTTATATCTAGGGCAGAACTATGGCTGAAAAATAATTCTTACAGCAGTTTTATTGTTAAATGGGAGACCAAAGCCTGGGGAGAAATTCCTGCAGATTTTGGCAGAAAATAACAAAGGGAGATACATATTATAGGCCTTTTTTATTATCAAAATTTCAGGAATTAATTTATGTATTAGACTGTTTAATAAAACTTCTTTTTTCTCATTTAATTGATTAAATTTACACCTTAATTATTGGAAATAATTGTATGAGTAAACTAGTTATTGTAGGAACCGTGGCTTTTGATGCTATTGAAACTCCTTTTGGTAAAACCGATAAAATTTTAGGAGGTGCCGCAACCTATATTGGGTTGTCTAGCGCTCAGTTTGATATAGACCCAGCTATTGTGTCTGTGGTGGGGGGAGATTTCTTGCAATCAGATATCCAGATGCTGGAGAGCAAAGGCATCAACATCCAAGGGCTTGAAGTTGTAAAAGAGGGTAAAACATTTTTTTGGAGCGGGAAGTACCACAATGACATGAACTCCAGAGACACCCTAGCTACCGAGCTTAACGTTTTAGAGACATTTACTCCAGTGGTGCCAGATTCTTACAAAGATGCACAGGTGGTTATGTTAGGGAATTTACACCCAATGGTACAGATGAGCGTAATAGAGCAGATGCATGATCCAAAAATGGTTGTTTTGGACACCATGAATTTTTGGATGGATATAGCCCTAGATGATCTTAAAAAAGTAATTTCTAAGGTAGATGTCATTACCATTAATGATGAAGAGGCAAGACAATTATCTGGAGCGTACTCTTTGGTAAATGCTTCAAAAATAATCATGGAGATGGGGCCAAAATATGTAGTGATTAAAAAGGGAGAGCACGGCGCATTGATTTTTCACGAAGATGAGATGTTTTTTGCCCCGGCAATGCCTCTAGCTGAGGTGTTTGACCCCACTGGAGCAGGAGATACTTTTGCTGGTGGCTTTACAGGCTATCTAGCAAAAACAGGTGACTACAGCTTTGAGAGCATGAAAAGAGCCATTATTTATGGCTCTTGTATGGCTTCTTTTTGTGTAGAAAAATTTGGAACACAGCGCATGGAACATCTAACCAAAAAGGAGATAGACTCGCGCTTACAGAAGTTTAAGAGCTTGACACAATACGAAATAGAATTATCATAACAACGCGTCCCAACTTTTTGGGACGTTTTTTATATACATACAATTATTAATCATTAATACAATTCCCGACTGTCTGGGAAATCAATATGAGTGACGCTTTAAAACATGAATGCGGTATTGCCATGGTTAGACTTTTAAAACCTTTGGCATTTTATAAAAAGAAATACGGCACCGCTTTTTACGGAGTAAACAAAATGTATTTAATGATGGAAAAACAGCACAACCGTGGTCAAGACGGTGCTGGATTTGCAAGTATTAAATTAGACCCAACCGCAGGAGAGCGTTACATCAGTAGAGTTAGGTCTAACAAATCTCAACCCATACAGGATATTTTTGCCCAAATAAATAACCGTATTAATGCAGAGTTTGAAAAAAACCCAGGCATTAAAGACGATGTTGCTGCCCAGAAAAAAGAGATTCCTTACATAGGGGAGCTGATGTTAGGGCATGTACGTTATGGAACCTTTGGCGGAAATAGCGTAGAGACGGTACATCCTTTTCTAAGACAAAATAACTGGATGCATCGCAACCTTATTATTGCTGGAAACTTTAACATGACCAATACCACAGAGTTATTCCAGAACTTAATTGATCTGGGAATGCACCCAAAAGAAAAAGCTGATACCATTACCATTTTAGAAAACATTGGTCATTTCTTAGACCAAGGTGTTGCTAAGTTGTATAAAAAAGCAAAAAAGAAAGGACTCTCTAAGATGGAGGCTTCTGCCCATATTATTGAGAATCTTAATATAGAAAAGATACTAAAAAAGTCTGCAAAAAACTGGGATGGTGGTTATGCCATGGCAGGACTTTTGGGGCACGGAGATGCATTTGTGTTGCGTGATCCGGCAGGTATACGCCCAGCATATTATTATAAAGATGATGAGGTAGTGGTTGTGGCCAGTGAGCGTCCTGTGATACAAACTGTTTTTAATGTAGCCTTTGATGATGTAAAAGAAATTGATCCAGGAAATGCTCTTATTCTTAAAAAGGACGGTGGTATGAGTATCTCAGAAATACTAACTCCCCTAACGCGCAAGAGTTGTTCTTTTGAGCGTATTTATTTTTCTAGAGGGAGTGATGCCGAAATTTACCAAGAACGTAAAGAGCTGGGGAGATTGATTATGCCCAAAGTGTTGTCTGCCATTGATCATGACACAGAAAACAGTGTATTTTCTTTTATACCAAATACCGCGGAGACCTCTTTTTACGGAATGCTAGACGCTGCACAAAACGAGCTCAACAAACAAAAAAATGCTGCTATTTTAAAAGAGGCAAACAACCTTACCCCAGAGCGCCTAAGTGAAATACAAGCTCATAAAATACGCACCGAGAAAATTGCCATAAAAGATGTAAAGCTTCGAACCTTCATTACAGATGATAGCAGCAGAGATGATTTGGTAGCACACGTATATGATGTTACCTATGGTGTTGTTAAGGCCACTGATAATTTGGTAATTATAGATGATAGTATTGTAAGGGGTACTACTTTAAAGAAAAGTATTTTACGCATGTTAGACCGTCTTCAACCCAAACAAATAGTGGTTGTGTCTTCTGCTCCTCAAATACGGTATCCAGACTGTTATGGAATTGATATGGCCAGGTTGGAAAAACTTGTTGCTTTTAATGCAGCCATCGAGCTCCATAAAGACAACGGCACAGATGCAATTATAGAGGAGATTTACCATAAGTGTAAAAAACAACTTGAGCTTGCCGATGCAGCGGTAATTAACCATGTAAAAGATCTATATGCTCCTTTTACGGATGAGCAAATATCTGACAAGATTGCCCAGATTATCTCAGAAGAGGGTATAACCACCAAAGTGAAATTGATATTTCAGTCTGTAGATGATTTGCACAAAGCCTGTCCTAAAAATCTAGGAGATTGGTATTTCACAGGAGATTATCCAACTAGTGGCGGAAATAGAGTTGTCAATAGAGCGTACGTTAATTTCTTTGAAGGAAATCCAGAAAGAGCATATTAAACGTTAATTGCTTGCTAATACTGTAATTTTTAAGTCGTTTGTCGGTTTTTGTTTTCACTTTATCCAAAACCCATAAAAGTTGCTTTGTTAGTATGAAAATAATGATACATTTGAGCTATACCATAACATAAGTAGGTTAAGTTCATGGTAAAATTTGGGGCAAAAAAAGGTAAACATCTTGTTTGCCTTTTTTTATGCGCTTTACTTTTTTTTGAAGAAAAGGAAGGTTTATTTTAAATTATCAATCATGACCTTGGTCATCTTATCAAGGTCTATAGTGTGCTGCCATCCCCAATCTTTTCTTGCCACAGCGTCATCAATACTTGCTGGCCAAGAATCTGCAATTGCTTGTCTGAAATCTGGCTTGTAGTTAATTGTAAAATCTGGTATGTGTTTTTGTATGCTAGCGGCAAGTTCTTGAGGATTAAAGCTCAATGCTGCTAGATTGTATGCATTTCTAATTTTTATTTTCTGTGGCGGGGCTAGCATGATATTTACAGTGGCATTAATGGCATCATCCATAAACATCATAGGTAAGGCTGTTTGAGCCGTTAAAAAACAAGTGTATTTTTTGTCTTTTAAGGCTTTATGGAAGATATCAATGGCATAATCTGTGGTGCCTCCCCCTGGAGGAGTTTTGTAGCTAATTAGGCCAGGATAGCGTATACTGCGCACATCCACGCCATAGCGCTTATGGTAATACTCACACCAACGCTCTCCGGTTTGCTTGCTGATTCCGTAGACTGTTGCGGGTTCCATTATGGTGTGTTGGGGTGTATTGGTTTTGGGCGTAGTGGGGCCAAAAACAGCAATACTCGAGGGCCAAAAAACTTTTTCAATCTTCTTGTCTTTTGCTAGATTCAGGACATTAAACAAAGAGGTCATGTTTAAATCCCAGCCTTTGATTGGATATTTCTCTGCAGTAGCACTTAACATGGCTGCCATTAAATAGACATCTGTAATGTTATAGTTTGTTACTATTTTTTCTATGGCGGGATAATCCATGGCGTCAAGAATTTCAAAAGGCCCGCTTTCCATAACGACATTACTAGCCTCTCGAATATCACTAGCAATCACATTTTGATTTGAATACATATTCCTGAGATACATGGTAAGTTCGTTACCAATTTGTCCAGAGGCGCCAATGATTAATATTCTTTTTTCCATATTAAAGAGTCAATTTATCATGTAAATATAGCACTATTTACCACTATAAAACACACTCAAAAAGAGCCCTTTGTGAGAGAAACGGTATATTTGCCGTAATTACATTGTTTTATGAAACGGGAATTTCTTTTTTTTTCTAGCATCTGTCTGTTGTTTGTTGTGAGCTGTATTGATAGCCAACAGACAGCCACTCAAACCAAGATAGATCAAGTTACTGACTCTAAGTTATTTGGCCAAGCAGATGCTATGCTGCCAGATTTTTCTGAGAGCTCTGAAAATTATATTTCTCAATGGCCTGTTTTTGACGACCTCATAACAGAGGTTTTGGCTATTAATCAAGCAAGTTTAACAACAATTCAACAACGCAGCAACCTGCTTGTTTCTAGGATGGATTCTTTGACAAAAAATATTCCAGATACCTTAAACACCCAGCCCATTTATTCTAGGGTTATTATAACCAAGACAAGAGCAGCTATAATTAAACAAGTAGCTAATAAGGGTAGGTTAGACACGTTAGAAGTGCAGAAGGCTATAATGCAAATGAATTTGGCAACTGCAAATTTGATTATCCAAATCAACGAAAAATTTGAAAAAGACACCCAAGATAATAGCGTAAAAAATAACGAGCTTAAAGAAAAACAGGTGCTTAAAAAACGTTTAGATTCTGTTTACAAAACTTCTGCACAAAACAATAAAAAGTAGCATTATAACATCTCTTTAAAACGATACCCAATAATAGCCTCTAGATGTATAGAATCAACCTGTTTGCTTGGCATATCGTCTTTTGATTCTGAATACCTTGGAGCAATGAGATCCAATTCCTTTGCTTTTTGTGTGTAATACTCTTTTTTCTTTGGGTGATTTGGGTGCGCAGCATTAAAGACATGCCCGTATGCATCTTGCTTTATAATACTTGAAATAATACCAATACAATCTTTTTTGTGGATGAGGTTTACGGGCGCATTACCGCCGTCTAGATCTGTCCTGCCCGCAAGGTGCTTTACAGGTTGTCTAGCGCCCCCTATGAGCCCTCCAAAGCGCACAATAGTTGTTTTAATTCCAGGGGCGTTAAAAAACAACTGCTCTACTTGAAATAATTGCTTTGCCGCCTGGGTCTCGGGCAATGGAACTTGTTTTTCTGTGACTTTTCCTTGGGTGTCATTATACACAGAAGTACTGCTTATAAATACAATGTTGGCCACCTTAGATTTTAAAATTTCAGTCAATAAATGAGACATTTTTAAGACATAATCTGCGCCTGTATTTCTTCTAAGGCCTGGAGGTATCATTATAACTAAGGTGTCCACCTTTTTTAAAAACCCCTGAGCTGCGCCGTACAGGCCATCTTCTGTACTATTAATTACATAGGTGTCAATGCCACTTTGCTGTAAGGCAGTGGCTTTTCTTTGAGAGGTCACAGAGCCTTTTATAGTGTGCCCTAAAAATGATAGATGTTGGGCTAGTGGTTTTCCTAGCCAACCTAATCCCGCAATTGCAATTGTTTTTTTCAAGCTGAAATTTTAAAATTATTGTGAGAAGTCTTGTATGGCCCCCCCTTTTTGAATGCTAAATGATTTTTTATTGATCACAGCATCTGTATTTATAAAAGGTTTAGGCATCATGTTTTTTGCTCTTGGCTTTACACCAAGTAAAGGATTACTAACCAAATCAAAACCGTATTCAAGCACTTTAAATGTTGGTGAAGGCTCACCCTCCGGTAAGGTATATGACACCTGTAGGGAATCTGTATCTGCAATGTAGTATCTTAATAATTCATCGGTTGCTCTGTTTAACGTGCCTTGTTTTAAAGTGTCATTCATTGAAACGCTCACCCCATTAAATTGCAGGGATGAAAAAACAACTTCCTTGTCTGTGTATAGGCGTATTTGATGGGCATCTCTTTGGGGTGTTATGGTAAAACCAACCCCTCGCATGCCGTCATAGATACTATCGTGGTTAATGGTTAGTTTAAATTCTGGAATGGCCACTACCGGCGCCTTTGTAGCAAACCTATAGCTTGTGTTGTATTTACTTCCCGCTGCACTCTCAATATACGCTGATGCTGGTTTTGGATCTTCCCCTAAATAATGCTTTGTCCAAGAGTCTAACATCTTATCATAGCTAACCCAATAGGCCTCTTTAGTGTCAAGATTGTTATAATAAGATAAACTATTTGGCTTTTGGCGTATTTCAGAAAAAGAACTTTGAGTGTGGGCTACTATAAAAAATACCAAAGCCAAGGCTAAAAATAGGTAAGACAACACGTTTTTAAGCTTATAAAACCCAAAAACAGGGAGTAATAACCCAAACAATAAAACAGTAAACACACAACTAATCACAATATGGTCTGAGCCCAATCCAACAGGAAAAAACTGGATTAAAGGCGCAAATAAAAACACCCCAGGAGCGGCCAATAGCGCCATGCCAATTAAACTTGGGGCTTGGAATCTTAAAAGTAAAAACCAACTAAGGAGTCCAAAAAATACAGGAATTATAAAAAACGCCGCACCCTTTAAAAATACAAATACAAGCACATTAACAACTAGCCATAAAAAAAGTGGCGCCGCCAATAGATTTACAACACTGTTGCGTTTTGAAAAATAGCGGTACATCTTAAATAAAATAGCCAAACAAAGGGTTACAAAAAACCCGATATAGGCACGCCCATTATATTTAAACCCATGCTGCACTTCTTGGTATTGAGGGTATATGTTGGTTAGTAATTTCCAACCAAAAAACCCAAGGATTCCACAAATTATAAGAGACAGTAGTAGTGGAGAAAAACCCTTTACTACGCCGCCCAGATGTAACTTGTGTCTAGAGAATCCATACCCTAAGACCATAAAAAATAAAATAAAGGCAAGACAAAGCATTGGCAAGATCCAAGAAAAGGGATAGTACATAAATTTTACTAAGGGCATATTTACATATACCGAATCCTCCTCTGCCTTTAAGGTACTTAGGTCAGATACTGCAAAATAGTGTAGCAGCGGGAGCAGATAACTTCCTTGATGTTGCAGGGTTTCTATATCTAGATTTTCTACCGTATCATTGGCAGTGTGGTAGTCATAGTGGTCATCGATAAAGGCAAAAAACATACTCTCTATATCACCGTCTTCTCTAAAAATGGTGGAGTCTGTATCATTTGGAAGCATTTTATAAACGCTGTACATCAAAGATGATGCTACGGGATAGCAAACATTTGCCTCGGTAAAGGCTTTAATAAGGTTGGTGTTCCCGCCATTGGTTTCTACAATCATGTTGCTAGGGCCACCACTACCACGCGCTTCGAAGTTAAGTACAAGGCCAACGTTTTTTGCCCAAGGATGTTTTTCTACAAAGAGTGATGCCCCAACCAAACCAATCTCTTCTGCATCTGTAAAAACAACAATAATATCATTGAGCGGTTTTTTGCCACTGGCATTATAGGCGCGTAAACTCTCTAAAATAGTTGCCACACCGCTTCCTGCATCACTCGCGCCAAAAGAGGGCACCAGTGCGCTATCATAATGAGATAAAAGCACCAGAGATTTCCCTGACCCTGTACCCTTTAACCTGGCAATAATGTTTTTTGGCCTTACAAGCCTCTTGTTGTTATTACTTAAAACAAACGCCTGCTGTACCTGTGTTTGTAGCCCCAGTTTTTCAAGTTCAGAGATAATAAAACCCCGTACACGGGTATGCTCATCGGTGCCGTGGTAATGTGGCGCCTTTGCAATTTGTACAAGTGGCACTAGTGCGCGCTGTGCAGAAAACTCTGTATCTGGAGCAGTGGCTAGAGTTGCCTTAGAGGGTAACAAGCTATCAAAGCTTAACCAAACTAATAATACCACAACAACAAACGAAGTAAAGCCACTAATGTATTTCATGATGCAATTATGTTTAAAATTAAAGTAAAGGCCAACCAAGCACGCTCTTTACATTGCACTATCATCCTTGACAAGTAAAAACCAGTCATTTTCAAGCTCTAAATATCCTTGGTTATACACATAACGATACACAGAACCTGTTTTTGTTGTATACTCAGAGGTGAAGTACTTAAAGTTAAACTGATGTTTTACCAACGTTTCTCTCTTTACCTTGGTCTTGTCTTTGGTATTCAAGGTTTTTAAAGTGCGGTAATTTTTGCGCAACCGATTGTTTATGTTTCTAACCAAGTTACTACTGTCTTTGTTTAAGGTGTTGTTGTGAGAGTTACGGCAGCCATCACTACAGAATTTTTTGTCTGCGCGCCCCATAATTTTACCACCACACTCTGGACATGTTTTCTCCATAGGTTAAAGATAGTAATTATTAGCCGTTTGCAAACAGATGTTACCAGGTGTTTTAAAACAAAGCAGGGGTATGCAAAGTGAATTTAGTATGCCTTTTCTTCTCCTCTGACGGCGTTAAAAACAGTTTTAAAGACAATTTTAAGATCCAAAATAATAGACCAGTTTTCTAGATAAAAGATATCACACTTTACTCTGTTTATAATATCTGAGTCTGTCTCAACCTCTCCTCTATACCCGCTCACTTGTGCCAAACCAGTGATGCCAGGTTTTACAAAGTGACGTACCATAAATTTATCTATTTTTTCTGCGTACATATGGGTATGACTAACCATATGAGGTCTTGGCCCCACCACAGACATATCTCCCTTAAGCACATTAATGAATTGAGGTAATTCATCCATGCTTGTTTTACGAATAATACGGCCCACTTTTGTAACCCTAGTATCTCCCTTGGTTGCTTGATACAAATCTGCGGTTAAACTTGGCGTCATAGACCTAAATTTGTAACAGTAAAACTCTTTGTAGTCTAGACCGTTTCTTTTTTGCTTGAAAAAAACAGGCCCTTTAGACTCTAATTTAATGAAAATACCGAGAATAGGTGTTAACCACGAAACAATAAAAACAATAACAAACAAAGATAAAAAGATGTCAAAAGCTCGTTTTATGAATTTGTTAAAAGGCTCATCTGTTGGTATTTTTCTTAGCGACAATATGGGTAGGTATCCATAGTATGAGAAGTCAAGTTTCTTGCCAAAAATCTCTTTGTTGTCTGGCAGAAATTTTAAAACCTTTAAGTTATTGTCTGCAAAATCTATGACTTTTGCCATACACCCATCACTAAGGGCATTAACAGATGCGTAAATCTCATCTACATTGCTGTCAGATATTTCTTTGAAAATCCCTTCAAGGAGTTGCTCTTTGTCGTGCTGTACGTCATATCTTTTTACAAGAGCGTATCCGTATTCAGCATTTTGAGTAAAGAAGTTTTCTAGCTCTTTAGTTTTGTCATTAGCTCCAAGAATAACCACTCTTCTAAGATTTCCGCCAAGCAAACGCCTGTATTTTTTGAGCAAATAATAGATAGAGATCTTGATTAAAAACACCACTCCCATCACCATCACTACATATTTTAAAATAGCAATAGTAGGCTCTTGCAACTCTCCATAGAAACCAAAAAATGCAAAAACCAGCAGTAAAAAAACCAGTGCTTGTTTAATGGCCAAGGTTAAGATGTTGCTAAATTTGGTAAACCTGTAAATCTCGTAAAAGCGAAGAGAGATAGAGCTGCTTATCCAGGCAATAGACATGTAAAAGACATAGTTTGTAAATGCAGAACTTTCTTCAAATAACAAAAAGGCAAGGCCATGAATAACAAGTAAATCTATACCATAGGATATGGGCCTTAAAAACCCCGAATATCTACCTCTTTTAAAAATCATATACCTTAAGACCTTATGTGTTGTGAAAAATCTTTATGCTCACTTTTAAAGAGTTCTTCTTTTGTCAAGCCTTTAAAATAGTCAAAGGTGATTTTCATACCCTGCTCCCTAGACATTTTAGGCTCCCACCCCAAAAGTTCTTTGGCAAGTGTAATGTCTGGTTCGCGCTGCAGAGGATCATCTTTAGGTAATTCCTTGTATACTATTTTTTGCTGTGTACCGGTTAATTTAATAATCTCCTTTGCAAAATCTAGTATTGTAATTTCTTGAGGATTTCCGATGTTTACAGGATCACTGTAATCACTTAAAAGCAGCCTATATAGCCCTTCTACCTGATCATCTACATAACAAAAACTTCTGGTTTGCATACCATCTCCAAATACTGTTAAATCTTCTCCACGAAGTGCTTGGCCTATAAAAGCTGGAATAACACGCCCGTCATTAAGGCGCATTCTAGGGCCGTAGGTGTTAAATATTCTAGCAATACGAGTTTCCATACCATGAAAACGGTGGTAGGCCATCGTGATTGATTCTTGAAAACGTTTTGCCTCATCATACACCCCGCGCGGGCCAATGGTGTTTACATTTCCGTAGTAGGTTTCCTTTTGAGGGTGCACCAAAGGATCTCCATACACCTCAGAGGTGGATGCAATCATAAAGCGCGCATTTTTCTCTTTGGCTAGTCCTAGTAAATTATGGGTGCCTAGTGATCCCACTTTAAGGGTCTGTATCGGGATTTTTAAATAATCAATGGGGCTTGCAGGAGACGCAAAATGCAGAATATAATCTACCTCTCCAGCCACGTGTACAAATTTTGTAACATCATGGTGGTAGAAATCAAAATCTTCCAATTTAAACAGATGCTCTATATTACGTTTGTCTCCGGTAATAAGGTTGTCCATGGCAATAACCTTATACCCTTTTGCGATAAATTTATCACAAAGGTGGGACCCTAAAAAACCTGCTGCACCTGTAATTAAAACTGTTTTTTTCATATATATGTTATTCTACAACATGCAGAATGTACGGTTATTTTTTTTGAGATTTTGAACGTCTCTTAAGTATTGCAAAAATACACTTTACTAGGTTTTTAGACCTCTTTTGGAACATCGATTTGTTTGTAGGAGCTGTTTGACAATACAATGATAAGTATTAGCCCCACATAATAGGCTCCTATTTGGCGATGAAATATGTTTTCTACCAGACCATAGGCTATAAAGGTGCATAAAATAGCGGTTTGAAAAAAGTGCTCCCTGTTTTTCATAAAACTCCAGATTAAAAACAGACACAACAAAAACAGCCCTACAAAGCCAGTGCTGAGTAAAATATCCAAAAACTGATTATGACTGTTATAGCGCTGAGAGGTAAATACCTCCTTTTTTTCTGGGCTTTTTATTGCCGTTTGATAACACGCTACCAACTCATCTTTGGTGGCTTTAAAACCAATTCCGGTAAGCCCTATGGTGCTATTTTGTAACACTTCCATACTGCATCCCCAAGTTATGAGTCTAGTTTGAGAGGTGTTTGAGGCTCCAAAGTTTTTATTTAAAAATGTTGTAAAAGAAACAGGCCCCGCGCTTGTTTCTTGCTGAGACTTCATAAAAAACAAGCCCGCCACTAAAACAGCTACAAATGCTGTAGCAATTGCAATACGCATGCTTTTTTTACCTCCATATGCTTGACGAATTAAAAGCAAACAAAACAGTACAATACCTGCAATTTTTGACACCACCAATACAATAAACAACACATTTATAGCAATAGCCCCCAAATAATAGGCGTTATGAGGATGGTATGTTTTACGCATAGAGCGGTAGCAAAACAAAACACTAAGCACACTTATAAGCCCAAGGTATAATCTATCTACAAGTAAGGCCTCAATCATCATGCGGCTATCTCCAAACTCAAAATTTGCATTGGTGTTGGCGCTATATACAATACTAACAACAGAGAATACAATGGCTGCAATAGAAGAGAAAATAACAGCCTTTTGAACCTTTCTATCATACTGGATTGGGAGGTATAAAACAACAAGCCCAATGGCGATGGCAATTTTTTTAAGGATGCTAATATCTGTGTCAAACCTACCAGATAAAATGCTGTTTATTATAATATACCCAAAGAAAAGTAAGAGTAAAAACAAAGGCACCTTTTTGATTTTTTGAAAATGCTCTCTTTTAATGATTGCAGGAAAAGAAATGGTAAGGATAATTAGTAATATATTGGGCAAAGCGCGTATGTAATCATCAAAGGGGATGATGACAAATAATAGCATAAACACAAAAGGGTATATGGAAGCAAGTAAAATTCTCATAATATTTCTAAGGCCATTAAAGGTATCAAGGTACTCAACAAAAGGCAAATAGCCTTAGGCCTTTTTAAATTTTTCTTTAAGAACTAAATAAATAAAGGTGGTGTTGCCCACAAGGTATCTTTTCCACATTCTTTTTGGCTCTTGTGCAAATCTGTAAAACCATTCTAGCCCTGCATTTTGCATCCATAAAGGAGCTCGTTTTGTGAGGCCTGCGATAACATCAAAACTACCACCAACTCCCATAATAAAATGCACCCCTTGTAAAATATCTCTGTGTTTGTATAAAAAGTTTTCTTTCATGGGAGAGCTAATGGCAACAAATAATAATTGGGCACCGCTTTGGGCTATATCTGTTGCAATTTGAACCTCTTGTTGGGGAGAAAAATACCCATTCCTGTATCCTGCAACAAGCTCCTGGCTATATTGATTTGCATAGGTTTTTGCTACTTTTTCAACCACCTGTTGTTTTGCCCCTAATAGATATATTTTGTATCCTTTTTTATGTGCTAATGCAACGGTGTTATGCATTAAATCTATTCCAGACACACGTTCTTTAACGGGTTTTCCAAGATATTTTGAAGCCCAGACAACGGCTTGCCCATCTGCATTTACTAGGTCGCTATTATTGACACTTTCACGAAGTTGCGCGTCTTTTTGCATAGCTACAATTTTGCCTGCATTGACTACTACGTGATGGAGTTGTTTTTTTTGCTGAATAGATGCGTCTATAACCTCTAGTGTTTCTAACATAGAGAGGTTGTGGATTGTGGTATTTAGAAATGTAGTTTTTTCAGTTTTTGACACTCTTTTAGTATTTTTAAGCAAAGTTAGTTTTAAAAATAAAATTATTTTACACCTAAAAGTTTATTATTCGAAAAGAGCAAAGATATTAATAAGGAGAACATAATAATACCGCTATGTCTAACAAGTAATGATTCGGTTAGAAAATAAATAATAAAAATTAAGAGAAACTGAATTAACATGAAATCTTTATGAACTAAAGCTAAGCAAAACAGATAACCAATAAATCCTAAAAAAATAATCAACCCTATCACACCAAAATCTAAAGCAACTTCCAAAAACTGATTGTGAGCATTATAGTTTTCTTCATAAGCAGCGGTTAATTTTTTCTCTTTGTATTTAGAGAATAATGTCTCTCTATTTCCCTCTGTGCCGACACCAAATATAGGTTTTTCGCTAATTGTTTCAAGAACCGATTGCCAATGTAATTTTCTAAAATCTATATCTTCTATACTTCCAACCTCTGTTTGACTTGGCTCAAATCTTTTCTTAAAATTTGGAGAGTTAAATATAGCTAATAATACAAGAGGGATTAATAGTATTATAGCATATTTAAGAATACCTCTTAATGAGGAGAGTGAAGTTACAATTATCACCAACCCTATAGCTATGATACTTATCCTGACACTCAAAAAATAAAGAACTACAATAAAGAATACTAACATCATAATGGATGTTATGTGTTTTTTGTTTTTGAAAATATCATTTATTAAAACCACAATACTTAGTACAATAAACAAAGAGAAATAAGTAGTATGTTTATTTAAAAAAAGAGAAAATTGATTATAATAAAAATAGTTACCCAAGTTATTTAGATAAAAATAGCTAGCTTTTGAAACGGCAAACAGTGATGCTACAAAAACTGCTTTTGGGAAGAAGTTTAGAGTTTTTTTCCTTTGAATAAAACTAGAATCAATAGATGTGAATATTAGAGGTAAAATTAAAAAGGGTATTTGCTTTAAAATTTCTTTTAAGACCTCTTCACTAGTATCGCTATAAAGGGCGCCAATAAGGTGCAACCAAAAAGGGGTGCTTAAAAGTAATAAACCCCATTTATTTCTTAAGAGCCTTTTAATTTTTTTAGATAAAGGGTTTAATCCTAACCAGGCAAGTATTAATAAAATAATTGCTTGAGAATTTAAGCTGTATTTAGGTAGAGGTATTGTTACAAAAACTAAAACCAACGCAAATAAGAAATGAAATTCTTTATTTTCACTTTTCTTAAAGTACCTTAGAAACCTCTTTGGCAAGTTGTTCATAACCTTCTTTACTTAGTTCGTTAATATTTTTTCTGAAGTATATAGGTGTATTTTTGAAAATGGTTTGCAAATCAATAATAGTTACATTTTTATTTGTTTCAGAAAATTGCAGTAGCTTTTCATTATATTTTTTAATTGAAACTGATGTGTATTCATAGATCGGTTGTGTAATAATTATTATTTTAATCCCTTCTTCTTCTTGAACGATATTATTTGTATACTCTTTTAGGTCTTCAATCTCATTTTTTAAATCACCTTTGGGTTTTAAAAATAGAATTATCACATCATAATTAGTATGTGTTGCTGCATTCGTTTTCAGATAATTAAAACTTATTTCATTAAAGCCTTCAAAATTGAAACCATAGAGGTCTTTTTCTTTTCCAATAAAATTTACATTACTTCTTCTTTTTAAATCTTTTCTAAGATATTTTGCTTCGTTCTGAAATATTTGATCATCACCAATAGTTATAATTGAGGGTCCATTCACTTTTTCTATAGGTAAATTAGTTTCAATAAGATCGTAAAGTTTTTTTGTTATTTCAGGTTGTTTATTTAACCAAATAAGTCCTTTAAAAATCACCTCATCATTTGTGGGTATTGAATATGTATAACGGAAATAGCAACTTTCTTCTTTATTTTCTATTTTAAATGTGTTATGAGGAAGTACAATTATTTTTTCTTGTGTTTTTATTCTCAGATAGTCATCAGAAATAGAATCAATAATAATACTTGCATGATTTTTAATGACTTCTTCTTCAGACCAGCTATAGTTAAGGCTAGCAAAATTCCTACTTTCTTTTTGAATAAAATTCATTGACAAGTATGCTATCAATAAAAATAGAACACTGTACACCCATATGTTTAATTTTCTATGCATTAAGATAACAGTTAGTAAATTTTTTAAATACAAGTTCGCTATTAAAGTTACTAAAACTATGACTCGCTTGGAATGTAAATTCTGAATAATTTTCTTTGGTTATACTCAAAATAGCTTCCTTTAGCGCAAGAGGGTCTTTTATAGGAACTAGTAACCCGTTTTTTTGATGTTCGATAATTTCCGGTATTGCATTGAAGTTGGTACTTATTACTGGAATTCCTAAAGATAGAGATTCTATAATGGTTCCAGGGTATCCTTCTCCATAACAATAGGTTGGCAGGAGCATTACATTATACTTAGAAATTGTGCTTGCAACCTCTTCAGGTTTTAAAATACCACAGTACGTAACTTTTGTGTTTTCAAAATGATTGTCTTTGTAAAAATTGTTATTAATTGGACCATAGAAATCAATAGTATAATCATTTGGGAGTGATTCGCTTGCTTTTAGAATTTCTTCAACGCCTTTACAAGGTAAAACTCTAGAGATAAAGACAAATTTCTTTTCAAACGATTTTTCACCAACAATATTTTGTAATTTTCTAGAATTTGGTAACCAAACACAATTGCTTTCTGTTTTATTTGAGAAAAAAGAAACCATTTCTTTTGTTTCAAAAAACAAGGTATTTGCTTTTAGAACGGTATGGTCTATTATTTTTTGATGAAGCTTGTTTTTTGAGCTGTATTGTTTGTGAAAATTACCAGCAAAACAATGGTATACATATTTTTTTTTAAAGAGACGTAGCCATACAATTAGTAAGGGAGAAAAAAAGAAGTGCATGTCTTTTGTAGCATGAATACTTATAATTTGGTGTTTGACGATTACAAAAGGAAATCGAATAATCCAAGTCAAAAAGTCAAAAAATTGAAGTTTTGTCTTCCATAATGTTCTAATTTGAACATGCTTTATATGGAGTTTATTTTCCTTATTTAAAAATGCTAAAATTTCTTTGCTAAGAACCGTAGCGCCTCCTAGAGATCTTTTTTCCGCTTGAACAGGAATGTTCGTAAACATAAGTACGCTAGTTTTTTGAGTCATAATAGTGTAATATAGGATATGCAAATACTAGTGAAAACATTAAAAATTCTGGATTGTTTAGTGAGAAAGAAAATATAGCATCAAAGAAAATTGCAAAAAATATTAAAGTAGTAAATACCCAATTTTTAGTGATTTTTTTTCTCATTAATGGCACACATAAGACACTTAAATAAACAATAGCACCAATAATACCTAACTCAACAAAAGGATGTGGGTAAAAGGTGTCTGTAGTAACAAGATTTAACCATTCTGCATCATACCACTTAAAGCTTTTTTCAAAATAGTAGGGAGAGTTATATTTAATGGAAGCGGGACCTCCAAAAACACCAACTCCTTTTCCAAAAAGATTGAAATCAGTTATTTCTTCAATCATTACTCTATATGACTCACTTCTTGCTGTTTTTGATCCAGTGACATATAAACTTATTCTTAAGTAAAAACTTTCTAAGAATAAAATTCCTTTTTCTGCAAAAGAAAAGAAAACGACAGAAACTAAAACAGCTAAAGCGCTTATAACTTTAATAAAGTGTTTGTAATAATAGACAAACAAAACCAGCAAGAATGTACCAATAGTTTTATAAGACATACTTCCTAAAATTCCAAAGACAGCAATAGCTAAAAGTGTTTTTTTAAACCTACCATGATAATAATTAGTAATTAAAAAGAAAGATATTAAATTTAAGAAACCAAAAAAGCCAAAAAACACCACAACCCCTGTTCCTCTTATAATTCCAGCTACACGATTATAATATACTTTCCCATTAATTTCGTAATAAAACCATTGATCTATACCTCTTAGCCAATTCACATAATTAACTATCTGCACCAAAAAATTCAAAATAACAAATGCTACAACAAATTTTAATAAGATTGGAAACTGCTTTTTAATTGCATAACTATAAAAAAGTATAATTATTGGAAACAGGTAGCGAAGACCATCACTAATACCCGCTCTAATATCAAAAGAGTTTAAAACACCATAAATTAGAAAAGGAATAAATAAAGATGTTGCAATCACCAAATTTCTATTGAAGCGAAGCTGTAATAGAGAATAAAACACCATAAACCCAAAACCAGAAAATTTTATGAGAGTACCAAGTGTTTTATCTGTATTCATAAGTGCTCCACCAAAAAATATTAAGATGAAGGGGATTAATACAATTAGTTCAGATAGGGTTATATGTTTGTTAAGTGTTTTAATGGTATTTATTGTTGTATTTTTTTAAAATTATAAATCTAAGTGCCAAAGTTAATGCACTAGAAGCTGCAACACCTATTATATTAAAATAATAATACCCAACAAAGCACAATAAAATATTTAAAATTAGCATACTAATGTTTAAATATAAATTGAGTTTAAATTTTTTCAATATTAATAGGTTAGTCCCATATAGTGTCGATAAAGAATGAAATATTTTAGCAACAAGCAACACATAAAATAATGTAATAGTGCTTTCATAAAGCGGGAATAGTTTGTTTATAAGAAGCGGATATGCCAGTAATAATATAAGACTAGTAATGAGCACTAAGATTGTGATTCTTTTATTTAATATTTGTAAATGATCTTTTAGTTGCTTTAGTTTTTCAATATCCACTTGTACTAAGGTGATTGGTATCAATAACAGCATTGTTGCAATGTTGAGCGCAAAGCTAAAATCAGCAATTTTGGGATCTGGATTTTCAGCAATAAGTTTTATTATAAATATGTCAGTGTATAAAAACATCAAATTAGCGAAATTACTTATTACAAGCGTAAACGAACTAGCTAATAGTTTTTTAAATAGAGCCCAATATTTTTTTGCTTTACTAAATACTATTTTGTCATACCAAAAAACATAAAGCATATATATTACAAAAACTGGAAACAACCATGTTCCCCCATATGGGTATAAGTCACTTTTAATATCAAGATAATTAAGTCCAATAAATAGAATACTATAAAAGGCAAGAGAAACTATTATTTTATAATAAGCAGCTTTAGCCCCTCCCTTTTTAACTAATAAATAGGCAGGCGTAATACCACCATTAAAGAAAAGGGCATAAAAAAGTAATGCCGGAATTAAAAAACTTAAATCATAAAGGTCAAAAAACAACATTGATATACCCCCTATAATTAATGTAATTAAGCAGGCCAAAAAATAAAAATAAGTTTTACTAGAGCTGCTTTTTGTATAGCTAATAATTAATGCAGGAAAACCAAAAGCGAATATACTAGACACTACTTCAATAAGTTTTTTGAAGTATTCTAATTCTCCATAATCTTCTTTGTTTAGAAGACCAGCCGCTGTAAATAAAATGACATACTCGAATCCACGAGCGACAATAATAGAGCCTCCGTAAAGTAAATAATTTTTTTGTATGTATTTTTTTAACAAATAAGCAGTATTATTTAGAAAGTGCTAATTTTTTAATTCGTTGATATTTTTTTCGAAGCCATACCGGAATTAAAAACAACACAATAAATAAAACTGGATACACCACAAATTTCTTAGAGAATATAGGTGTTACCTCTTCAATAATATTAGCATTATTAATTTTTACAACGGCATTATTAGCATAGATTAGGTCTTGTTTTAAAAGTGTATTGTTTTCTAGTAATGCATTTTTCTCAAAAATAATTCTATCAAAACTGAAATTTTTGTCAACTACAAACAATTGATTATTTGAAGATGATATTGAATTGTTTTTATAATAATTAGCAAGCGTTGAATCAATGTGTCGGATAGTAAATGTGTTTTCTGATATAGTTTCTTCAAGAGATTTTAAACCATTTTTTGCAATATCTTTTATGTAATTGTTATTGTTTAAATAAGCTAATATATTATCAATTGTTTGCTCTGTAGCCTCCGAGGATAGTGAAAGAAATACCTCATGATATTTGTAGTCAGAAAAAAATGACTCTGAGACTGCCTTATCGTCTTTAAATTCAACATTTCTAAGTAAAGTTTCTAGCACTCTATCATTAGGTTCAAACTTTTTTGATATCTCCCTAAAATTAATCATTGGAGTGGGCTCAATATCTATAATTTCAATGACACCAGTCTTAAAACCATTTTGAGAAAGAAAGGCCGAATCTTTAGACTTTGATTTATCCAATAAAACTTGTAATGAGTTATAGGTGTATTCTGCAGTATTGAAATTTGTTCTTAAGATTAGCGTTGCTTTCTTTGCTGGTTTTGAGTCTATTTCAGAAAAATACCCTAAAACAATACCACCAATTAATAAACCAACAATAAAATACCAGTTTCTTAAGCAAAATTGTATGCTATTGTAAATGCTTACTGAAATGTTTTTAAATAGTTCACTAATCTTATTTATGAGATACCCTAAGTCTATCTCATCCTTGCTCGTTTGTGACATATAATTTTATTTACTGTTAATAATTTGTTTTAAACTGTCTTCCCAATTTCTATATGTGATGCCTAAAGTATCTTTTAACTTATTGCAATTTAGCACGCTATAGGCTGGTCTTTTAGCAAAAGTAGCGTAATGTTCGGTTTTTGCAAGATTTACGGTATCTATTTCTCCAGTTGCCTTAAATATAGCTTTAGCAAAATCATACCAAGTGGCTTCTCCCTGATTACTGAAATGGTATACACCATAACGGGCATTTCCAGTTTTTATGATAGTAACCAACACCTGTGCTAAATCATTTGCATTGGTGGGGGTTCCTTTTTGTTGTGTTGTAATGGTTAACGCTTTTTTTTGCTTAGCAAATTCAAGCATGGAATTTAAAAAATTATGTCCATACTGGCTATAAAGCCAAGAGGTGCGTATAATAAAGTGCTTGTTCCAAGTATCACCTATATGTTGTTCCCCTTTTAATTTAGAGGCTCCATATACATTTAAAGGATTTGTGCGATCCTGTTCTTGATACGGTGTTTTGGCCATGCCGTCAAACACATAATCTGTAGATATATGTAGTAAAACCACATTGTGCTTTTTACAGGCTTTTGCAAGGCTGTATGCTCCTTCTGCATTTATTAAAAAAGCCTCTTTTTGTTCACTCTCTGCTTTTTCTACATTGGTATATGCTGCGGTATTAATACAATAATCAAAGTTATGGTCACTAAAAAACCGTTGTAGCTCATCACTATTTGTAATGTCTAGGTCTTCTCTAGCTGCAAAATAGCATGAAATATCAGTGGCGCTGAGCAGCAGCTGCTTTAAACACTGTCCCAACTGTCCACTTGATCCTGTAACTAATAGGTTAATCATTATGCTATTTCAGAAATTATAAAAAGCCTCTTTTAAAATAGTACTACATCTCACTAAGTAACTGTTAATGAGGTTTATAGGCATGTTATTTTAATTAAGCACACCACAAAAATCTAATATAATTTTGTCCTCAGGGAGCTCTAAACTCTTAAACCCAGAGTGAGACACCAGAAATACAATAATATCTGCGCTCTTGATTGCATGGGCTGTATCTGTAATCTCTATGGCGTGACTCTCATGTAAATTTGGCTCTACATTTAAGGTTGTAAAAGATGCTTCTTTTAAGGATTGTGCCACCAAAAGCGCTGGAGATTCTCTCAAATCATCAATATCAGGTTTAAAAGCTAGGCCCATACACGCAATTACAGCGTCCCGACTATTTTCTACTTTAAACCCGAGGGCTTTATTTTTTATTTTCTCTAATACCCATTGTGTTTTATAGTTATTAGTTTCTCTTGATTTTTTAATCAAACCACTTTCTTCAGGAAATTCAGAGACAATAAACCATGGGTCTACAGCGATGCAATGTCCTCCAACACCTGTGCCAGGATTTAAGATGTTAACCCTTGGGTGCTTGTTTGCAAGGGCTATCATATCCCATACATTAATGCCTGCTTTATCACAAATAATGGATAATTCATTTGCAAAAGCAATTTGGTTATCTCTAGAGGCGTTTTCAACCAATTTTACCATCTCTGCAGTTTTAGCATTGGTTGGGTGCAGCGTCCCCACGACAAAATACTTGTAAAAATCGATGGCTTTTTGGGTAGATATTTTATTAATACCGCCAATGGCCCTATCATTATGCTTAAGTTCATACAAGATGTTACCAGGCAATACTCTCTCTGGACAATAAGCAATAAATATATGTCCTTCTAGCTCGGGTCTGTCTTTATAGATTTGTTTTTCAATTAATCGTGTTGTGCCAACTGGGCTTGTAGATTCTAGAATCACTAATGCACCTTTCTCTAGTGTGGGTGTTATTTTTGAAACCGCAGCCAAAACATAGGAAACATCTGGAACATAATTGTCTTTAAACGGAGTTGGAACCGCAATTAAATATACATCTGCTGTCTCTGGTGTAAGTGTTGCTTTTAAAAAAGATTTATGTACAACGTGGTGCACCAAACCATCCAAATCTGGCTCAACAATATGTATTTGACCTTTATTAATTGTATCAACAACATGCTGATGTACATCTACGCCTGTTACATGTAGTCCTCTACTTGCTATAAGCGCCGCTGTTGGCAAACCAATATAACCCAAACCAACCATTACGACACTTGGTTTCTTTTCCATCTATAATGCTTTAATATAATTTATAATTTTCTCTGATGCGGCACCATCACCATAGGGGTTATGCAAGGTGCTCATAGTATCATATAATGTGCTATCACCAAGCAACCTGTTTGCTTGTTCAACAATTTTAGAGGTGTTTGTTCCTACAAGTAGTACGGTACCTTCTGTAACTGCCTCGGGTCTTTCTGTTGTATCTCTTGTAACCAGCACAGGTTTTCCTAGACTTGGGGCTTCCTCTTGAATACCCCCACTGTCTGTGATAATTAAGTAACTCTTCTCCATGAGCCAAATAAAAGCAGCATATGCCAAGGGTTGCACCAAGAATATTGTATCAATACCTCCAAGTAATTCATGGACAGGTCCTTTTACGTTTGGATTTAAATGAACTGGATATACAATTTGTGTGTCAGGATGATTGCTTGCGATGGTTTTTAATGCACTACAAATATTATGTAATCCATCTCCGTGATTTTCTCTTCGGTGGCCAGTAACTAACACAATTTTTTTACTAAAATCTAGCAGCTTTTTTAGTTGTTCTATCTCTGGATCTATAAAATTTGGAGCATTCACCTTATCAACTCCATACAGCAGTGCATCTATTACCGTGTTTCCGGTCACAAGGATATTTTCTTGTGGGGTGTTTTCTTTTAAAAGGTTGTTTTTTGATCCTTGTGTGGGAGCAAAATGATAATCTGCAATCTTTCCAGTAAGTTGTCTGTTAAATTCTTCAGGGAAAGGATATTGCCTGTCATAGGTTCTTAATCCTGCTTCAACATGACACACCTTGGCGCCGCTATAAAAAGCAGCTATACCCGCTGCTGTTGAGGTAGTTGTATCACCATGTACATATACAAAGTCAGGTTGCACCTCATCCAATACCGGTTTCATGCCTTCAATAATGGAGGCGGTTAGCGTGAAAAGATTTTGATTAGGACGCATTAAATCAAGATCATAGTCTGGGGTGATTTCAAAAAATGCCAACACTTGGTCTAACATCTCTCTATGTTGAGCAGTAACACAAACTTTGGTTATGAAATCATCTCGTTCTAGAAACTTTTTAACCAATGGAGCCATTTTTATGGCCTCAGGGCGCGTACCAAATACGATTAAATTTGTTTTTTTCATCTAATTATTCATAGCACATAGCGCCATGTTTTTTTATTCTGGTTTTATGGCTGCAAATGTAGGTAATTCAAGATCTTTTTTTGAAATAATCATAGCATTACTACTTAGGTGCCAATCTATGGCTAAGGTTGCGTCATTGTAGACAATACCTCGTTCACTTTCTTTGTTATAGTAGGCGTCACATTTGTATGCAAATACGGTGTCGTCCTCTAGTACACTAAAACCGTGAGCAAATCCACGAGGAACAAACAATTGTTTTTTGTTTTCCCCAGAAAGCACAATACTAAAGCTTTTTCCAAAACTAGGACTTCCTTTTCTTAGATCTACAACAACATCCAAAGCGCTTCCTTTAACCACCCGCACTAATTTTGTCTGGCCATGAACTCCTGTCTGAAAATGTAAACCACGCACCACGCCATACTTTGAGGTAGACTGATTGTCTTGCACAAAAGTGACGGCAATACCTGTTTGATCTAAAAAGTTTTTGGCATTAAAGGTTTCGCTAAAAGTGCCACGCTCATCCTCAAACACCTTTGGCGAGAGAATAAAACAATCTTCTAAGTTGGTTTTTTCGAGTTTCAAATTAATCGAGTTGCATTAAATGTTTACCATAGCCACTTTTAAGTAAGGGCGCCGCTAGGGTATGAAGTTGTTTTTTTGTGATATAACCCATTTCATAGGCAGCTTCTTCTATGGCTCCAATTTTTAGTCCTTGGCGCTCTTCTATTACTTCAACAAATTGAGAAGCTTGCATTAAAGAGGCAAAGGTTCCTGTATCTAGCCAAGCAGTCCCTTTATCTAGGATGCTCACATTTAGTTTTCCTTGCTGTAAATACACATTATTTACATCTGTGATTTCTAATTCGCCACGGTGGCTTGGCGCTATATTAGCTGCAATATCAACTACCGTATTGTCATAAAAATAGATGCCAGGTACGGCATAATTTGATTTTGGTTGGGCTGGTTTTTCTTCAATAGACAAGGCTTTTCCCTGTTTGTCAAAGGCAACAACTCCATACCGCTCTGGATCTTGTACATGGTATGCATATACAATACCTCCCTTGGGGTTATTGTTTGCTTGCAACAAGGCTTTTAGTCCAGATCCATAAAAAATATTATCTCCCAAAATTAATGCTACTTTGTCTTTGCCAATAAACTCTTTACCAATAATAAAGGCCTCTGCAAGCCCGTTAGGCTGGGCTTGTTGTGCGTATTGAAAATCACAGCCTAATTTTTTTCCATCACCTAAGAGTTTTTTAAATAAAGGCAAGTCATCAGGGGTAGAGATAATTAAAATCTCTCTGATACCCGCAAGCATTAAAGTGGATAATGGGTAATAAATCATAGGCTTGTCATACACTGGCATTAACTGCTTGCTAACGGCAAGTGTTAACGGGTGTAATCTGGTGCCGCTTCCCCCGGCAAGTATGATTCCTTTCAAAAGATATTTGTTTTAATGTTTAAAATAATCTATCACTGTTCTCTAGATACCAGGCGATTGTTTTTTCAATACCGCTTTCAAAATTTTCGTTTGCGCTCCAGCCCAATTCTTTTTCTATCTTGCTTGCGTCAATAGCATACCTAAAATCATGCCCTGGTCTATCTCCTACAAAGGTGATTTGTTCTTTATAAGAAAACCCTTTGGGTTGTAGGGTATCTAGTATGTTGCAAATAGTATGTGCAATGTATAAATTTTCTCGCTCGTTACGTCCGCCAATATTATAGGTTTCTCCAAGGCGCCCTGTATCTATGGCCTTTTTTATCCCTACGCAATGATCTTTTACATAAAGCCAATCTCGCACATTTTTACCATCGCCATAAATAGGGATAGGTTCTCCAGCCACCGCTTTTCTTATTATGGTAGGGATTAATTTTTCTTTGTGTTGATTGGGCCCATAGTTGTTTGAGCAATTGGTTGTTACCACTGCCATACCATAGGTATGATAATAGCTACGCACAATAAAATCACTAGAGGCTTTAGAAGCGCTGTAAGGGCTATTTGGGGCATATGGGGTTTGTTCTGTAAACAAGCCTGCAGCGCCTAAAGAGCCATAGACTTCATCTGTAGAAACATGTAAAAAACGGTTGGTTTCACAGCCTTTTTTATAAAGGTTAGGCCCCTCCATCCAAGTTTTATATGCCGCTTGTAAAAGGTTAAAAGTTCCTGTAATATTTGTTGCAATAAAGGCACCCGGATTTGTGATAGAATTATCCACGTGAGATTCTGCCGCGAAATGAACAACCCTCTCAAAGCGGTGTTCTTCAAATAGTTTAAATACCAAGGCCATATCACAAATATCACCCTCTATAAAATGATAGTTTGTATGCCCTGTAGCAGGTTCCAGATTTTTTAAATCTCCTGCATAGGTGAGTTTGTCTAAGACGAAAATTTCATCTGTAGTATTCTCCAAGACATATGTTACGTAGTTGGACCCAATAAATCCTGCCCCACCGGTAATTAATACTTTGTTTGACATATACTCTTTAATGCTATTGTAAAATTAATCTCAACATTTTTTCTGTAATCAGGTAGGTTGGCTTTACGCCGGTTGTCCCAAGGCCTCCAGAGGCCAAAGTACTTCCAGTTTCTAAAGGGTTATCACTGGCGTAATATGCGTACATCACCTTTACATCACTACTAATACTCCCTCGTATGGTTGAGGCCGCCTGTATTGCTTTTTGGTAGTGGGCACCTTCCATCTCCAGTCCAACTACATTCCAAGTTGAGGTAAAGAAAAATTGCAACACATCTCTGTTTTGTAGCGATGTTCCTAGCACGCTTATCATAGAACCTTCACAAACTGCAATACCATCATTTTTAAAATGAGATACTTTGAGTTTGTTTTCAAAAGGGTAATTATCTGCCGTACCCTCAAACACATGTGCCGATGGAATCATGATATCACCTTTTCCTCCCTCCAAAATCCCTGCCTTACCCATAATCCCGATAGACACAACGTTTAAAAACTGTGTTTTGGTATCTGTAGTATAGGGTTTTAATAACTCGTCCATGGTTTCATAGGCCTGTTCACCAAAGGCATAATCCATAACAATAATTACGGGCTTGTCTTTTGTTTGTTGCCCAGAGGCTTGCAAACCATAGGGCAATGATGTTAGTTTTGCGGTATCAAAAATTTGCACATTGATGTTTGTGCCACTACTGTCTTTAAGAAAAGTCATCCCTTGTTTGTTGGCCAATTGTGTTGTTTTCTCACGCTGGGTATCACTACCAGAATCACTTAGCAGCTCATAGAGGTGCATGGCTCCTTTTTTTGCTTCAACAGGCAATGCTTTTTCTGCATACAGGCTATTCATTACACTGTGCATATTTGCACTAATGATATGAATAGGGCGCTCCAGTAATCCTTTTTGATCAAGGGTTTGTTTGATATTAAAGGCCCAGCGCTCTCCATGTATATGGTGGCCTATACGCTCTCTTAATACAGGGCTGAAGGTGATAATTCTTTTTTCGGATTTTATAATTTCATCAATTGCGCCTTTCCCTAAATGATAGATGATACTTAAAAAGCGATGCTCGTTTTGCTCACAAGAAAAAGCTGTATACACATCATTTACCTCAGCAAAGGTTCTTCCTAGAAAGTTTGCGGTATGTGTAAGTGCAATTTCTTTCTCTTTTTGACTTAGCTTTCCTTTTTTAAGAACTGCTTGTTCTAGTTTTTTCCAGTCTCTGTTTACATCCTGGCCATCGTTGATAACTACTTGACGCATTATTTTGTGAGACTCTATATATAAAAATGTAAGGTGGGTAAGAATGTCATATATCTCTGAGCGCCCTCTAGTGACCTCAATATTCATTTGCTCTTGGTCAATACGGTAGCAATTTCTTCTTCTTTTGGCCGGGATAATTGGCGAAAAATGAGAGTTTTTATACCCCTCATCACTAGTTAGGTTTATATATCTGCACTCTTCTATGCCGTAGGGCAGTCTGTCAATTACGTACAAAAGGCCTTGCAGCTCAGATTTCTCTTCAGCAATGGCTCCATAAATTTCTGGACGTAGTGTGAGTAGCGCCTCACGAAGAGATTCTCCAGAGACGCCCATAGGCTTGTAGAACCCTCTGTTAAAGAGGTGTCTCATGGTAATGTATAACCGCTCAATGGCTCCTGTACTTTCTTGAGCTCTAGATCTTGTATGTGATTTTAGCTTTGTCATACCCGCAAAGATAACATATTCTTTTTGGCAGGTAGTAACCCATGGGCGCAAACCTACTATTTGTAGGCATTTAATCTAAAAAAGTACCCTGCACCTTAGAAGGCATAATTTTTAAACTCAGGGGTTTTTTAATTTAAAGATTGCTAAACTGTCAGCAATTTTTCTATCATTAGATAGTCTAGGCACTTTGTTCTGACCCCCTAACTTCCCTTGAGATTTCATAAACCCTTGGAAAGCACCTTTTTCAAGCGGGCTAATTTTGAGTTGTTGCAACATATTTCCGTCCAAAAGATCTTTGTAATAGCTGTTTTGGCTTTGTAATATGGCATCTAATTTTTGAGCTATTTCTGGCAAATTGTCTATGGGGTTTTCAAACTCTATAAACCACTCATGGTAGGCAAGTTCTCCATTTGTAGGATTTGTTTGTGGTGCAACGGTAAATTCTGAAATTGAAAAACCAAAGCTGTCCATTGCTTGTTTCATGGCCGTTTCCACTTCTTTTGCAATCACGTGTTCTCCAAAGGCAGAAATATAATGCTTGATACGTCCTGTAACAATTACACGATAGGGTGTAAGTGATGTGAACTCAACGGTGTCTCCAATATTATAACCCCATAATCCTGCGCTAGTGGAGATTAACAAAACATAGTTAACCCCAAGTTGCACCTGAGTTATTGTATGTCTTTTTGGATTTTCTGTAAAAAAATCATCTGCCGCTACAAACTCATAAAATATACCACTATCCAGTTGTAAAAGCATTCCTTTTTCGTGCTGGCTATCCTGGAATGCAAAAAACCCTTCACTAGCAGGGAATAATTCTATACTAGGTACTTTTCTGCCAATAAGTGCTTCAAATTTTGCGCGATACGGTTCAAAGTTTACACCGCCATAAATAAAGAGTTCAAAGTTTTTAAAGAGATCTCCTGTTTTTTCTCCTGTGGCCTGGGTTAATTTTTCGAAATACATTTGCACCCATGGTGGTATGCCGCTTATCACGGTCATGTTCTCTGCTTTTGTTTCCTGGACAATGGCATCTACTTTTGTTTCCCAGTCTTCTATGCAGTTGGTTTTCCAGGAAGGAAGTCTATTTTTTAAAAGATACTTAGGTACATAATGGGCTACAATTCCGGAGAGTCTTCCTAGACCAATCCCATTTTGTGTAGTCATCTCTGGGCTGCCTTGTAAAAAGATCATTTTACCATCTACAAATGCCGCCTTTTTTGTTTGATTGATATAGCATAAAATAGCATTTCGAGCCGCCTTAATGTGCGTTGGCATCGATTCTTTGGTTAAAGGGATGTATTTGGCCCCAGAGGTTGTTCCAGAAGTTTTGGCAAAATACAATGGCTTGCCTGGCCATAATATATCTTCTTCTCCAGCTACAACACGGTCTACATAAGTGCGTAATGCCTCGTAGTCTCTTATGGGTACCTGAGCCACAAAATCTTGGTGTGATGTTATTTTGTCAAAACCATGGTCTTTCCCAAATGCGGTATTTTTTGCGGTACTAATTAATTGCTTAAAGACCTTCTCTTGAGTTTGTAAAGGTTTAGAAGCCCAGTTGTTGATTTGCCTTGTTGCATGTTTTGCAAATAGTAATGCTGCTATAGATTTTAGTGACACGGGGTAGTGGTTTTTAGTTTAATCAAAATCAATAAAGTCTTGCGGGTTTACAGGGTAACCTTCTCGCCAAAGTTCAAAATGAAGATGAGGTCCTGTGGTTAATTCTCCGGTATTGCCCACCGTAGCAATAACTTCTCCACCCTTAACAATGTCTCCCTGGTTTTTGCTTAAAGAGGCATTATGTTTGTAGGCAGTGATGGTGTTATTGATGTGTTTTAAAATAATGACATTGCCTGTGTTTGGTGTCCAACCTGCAAAAATAACAGTACCATCTGCAGCGGCTTTTACAGGAGCGTTTTTAACCGTAACAACATCAATTGCAAAGTGTTTGGTTTGTGGGTTGTATCCCTCAGAAATAGCCCCTTTCACTGGTGCAAAAAACACCACTCCAATCTCTGTGGCGTTTAATAAAGGGTTGTACTTGTCTTCCCGGGCTACTCTTTCTCTCAACAAAGAATCTTGCTTAGAGGGCGTAAAATCAATCAGAGCAACATCATTTTTTGCCAGTTCAAGGATAGAATCTTTGTTGAAATTTACCGTTTCAACATCTCCAGAGAGTACCTTGCGTATAGAAGTGAGGTACCGCTCATTAACGCTAATAATATTTTGAAGTGAGTCTGTCTTGTATGATAACTCTGTTGCTTTTTTCTTTAAAGAAGTAGAGGAATACCCGGGGATGTATTCTCGCAAGGGGGTAAATGCAATAAAAAGAGCTGTTATTGCAATGAGCAACATGGCAAACAGGGTGCTAAACACGAAAACATTAAGCCTATTTAATTTAAAAGAAAAACGCTCCTCAAAGGTTTCTTCATTAAGCACCACAAAGCGATACTTATGTAAGAGTTTCTTTTTAATTTTATTAGATCTGTTTTCTTTGGTCACCATTTAAGTTGTATTGAATGTCACAAATATAAAATAAACCACGCAGCCTTCAGGGGTATTCTTTAATACAAAACACATAATCTAGAGTTTTCTTATTACCTTTGTTGGATAAAACAACGTATTATGGAAGCATTATCATTTTTCTTAGTCATTGGATGGCCTCAAATTGTATTAATTGCAGTAGTTATTTTACTATTATTTGGTGGTAGGAAAATACCAGAATTAATGCGTGGCCTTGGTAGCGGAATTAAAGAATTTAAAGACGCATCTAAGGAGCCATCTGAAGAAGAAGACACAAAAATAGAGCCTTAATTTATCAAGGTTACACCCATAGACCCCTTGCTTTTTGTGAGGGGTTTTTTTATGCCAAAGATTGTTCTAACTCCTGTAAAATAGCAGCTCTTGTAAGCTGGTTTAATTCTCTTTTATTGTCTAGAGTTTTTCCTTTTGTTGCAATAAGGGCAAGTGTTTTTACCCTTAATTTTCCAGGGCTTCCGCTAAAAAAGCTAAAAGAAAAACGTTTTTTGTTATCAAAAAACACCATGGGCGCTATGTCTATTTGGTGCTCTATAGCAAGTCTAAAGGCTCCGTCTTTAAAGTGGTCTAAAACGATACTTTCCTGATCTGGGACACCGCCCTCTGGGAAAATACAGATACTCAATCCTTGATCGAGTCTTTTTTGAGCACTTTCAAAAACTTCTTTGCGGCTTCTGGGATTTTTTCTATCCACCAAAATACAAGTGCGTTTGTAAAAAAAACCAAAAAGAGGAATTTTGCTCAGTTCTTTCTTGCCTACAAACACAAAAGGATTTTTTGTGACATACAACATCAGCATGATATCTGTCATGGAGGTATGATTTGAAACAAACATATAACTCTTGTTTTTTTGGTAGGTGGCTTCTCTTTTTATACTAGGAATAAGCCCCATGCCATATAAAATAAAACCAGCCCATATTCTGGCTAATTTAAAAAAAGTTGGATACCAACTTTGCTTTAGAGTACTTAGAAGTAGAAAGGGGAATAGTATCAGAATTGGAACAGCTATAAGGATATAAAACCAAACCCTGTACACAAGAAAAAGAGGATATGTTACTATTTTCATAAGTCTCAAAAATACCAATTTGAATTACCTAATAACACTAAAAGGGTTAACTTTGTGTAATATTAAAGAAATAACCTCTTTACAGAGCATCATTATGGCAAGAATACTTACAGGAATACAAAGTACCGGCACACCGCATTTAGGTAACATACTGGGTGCTATTGTACCTGCTATTGAAATGGCAAATGATTTAAATAATGACAGTTTTTTGTTTATCGCCAACATGCATACCCTTACTCAAATTAAGGATGCTGCAATGCTGCGTGAAAATACAAACAGTACCGCAGCCACATGGTTGGCCTTTGGGTTGGATGTAGAGAAAACCGTTTTTTATCGCCAAAGCGATATACCGCAAGTAACAGAGTTGTCTTGGTATTTAAGTTGTTTTTTTCCATACCAGCGCCTTACTCTTGCCCATTCTTTTAAAGATAAATCTGGAAGGCTAGAGGATGTAAACGCAGGCTTGTTTACCTACCCAATGCTCATGGCTGCAGATATACTTTTGTATGACGCGCAGTATATACCCGTAGGAAAAGATCAATTACAGCACATAGAAATGACGCGTGATGTAGCCTCAAGATTTCATGCCCAGGTTGGAGATACATTTGTTTTGCCAGAGGCTAAGATTCAGCAAGACACCAAATTAATTCCAGGAATTGATGGGCAAAAAATGAGTAAATCTAGAGATAACACCCTCAATATATTTTTGCCCGAAAAGCAACTACGCAAGCAGGTGATGAAAATACAAACAGATAGCACCCCTTTAGAAGCCCCTAAAGATTGGAGTACCTGTAATTGTTTTGCTATTTACGCTTTGTTGGCCTCTGAGGCTGAAACCCAGACAATGAAAGCCAATTATCAAGGTGGAAATTATGGCTATGGTCATGCAAAACAAGCTCTTTTTGAGCTTATTCTCACAAAGTTTGAAGGCCCAAGAGAGCGGTATAACCACTTTATGGCAAACCCTCAACTTATTGACGATGCCCTAAAAGTTGGCGCCCTAAAGGCCAAAAAAGTAGCTGATGGAGTTCTGCAAAGAGTACGAGAAAAGTTAGGATACTAACTTTATATTCCACAAAAATTATAACTATATACCAGGTCTATGTCAAAAAGAACATTAGTTATTGGAGATATCCATGGGGGTTTAAAAGCCTTGCAGCAGGTGTGGAGTCGTGCTCATATTTCTAAAGAAGATACTTTAGTCTTTTTGGGAGATTATGTGGATGGATGGAGTGATGCTGTTGAAGTGATTTCCTTTTTAATTTCTATCAGTAAAACCCATCAGTGTATATTTTTGAGAGGAAATCACGATTATCTAGTTCATCGGTATTTGACCAAAAATGACACGAATCCTTTGTGGGTAGCTCATGGAGGAGCTGCTACTATTGCAGGATACAAGCATGTTTCTCCAGCTGAAAAAAATGAGCATATTTCATTTCTAGAATCGCTACACAACTACTATATAGATCCGCAAAACAGGTTGTTTGTTCATGCAGGATTTACCAACCAAGCAGGGCCAAAACAAGAGTTTTACCCTGATTTTGTATATTGGGATAGGTCTCTTTGGGAAATGGCTTGTAGCCTAGATCCTTTACTCTCCAAAAAAAGCAATAGATACCCAAAACGACTCTTGTTGTTTAAAGAAATATACATAGGCCATACCCCTACCACAAAAATAGGCAAGACAATCCCAACAAGTTTTGCAAACCTCTGGAATATAGACACAGGGGCAGCCTTTAAAGGGAGCCTATCTGTGTTGGATGTCTCAACAAAAGAATTTTGGCAAAGTGATCCAGTGTATAGGTTGTACTCACAAGAAAAAGGCCGTAATTGAAAAAGCTCCAGAAGAATAATTTAGATCCTCTAGAGCTTTATATTGTAGGTGTAAAAATAAGGAAGCCTTAGCCCTTACAAGTCAAACTTAATTCCTTGTGCCAGGGGAAGCTCGTCAGAATAGTTTACCGTATTGGTTTGTCTTCTCATGTATACTTTCCAGGCATCCGAACCACTTTCGCGGCCGCCACCAGTTTCTTTCTCTCCACCAAAGGCACCTCCAATTTCGGCACCACTAGTTCCAATATTTACGTTGGCAATTCCACAATCTGACCCTGCAAAAGACAAGAATTTTTCTGCCTCTTTCATTTCGTTTGTCATTATTGCAGAAGAAAGCCCTTGCGCAACACCGTTTTGGATTTCAATAGCCTCTTCTACCTCACCTGTATACTTCATTAAGTATAAAATAGGAGCAAATGTTTCGTGTTGTACAATTTCAAAACTGTTTTTAGCTTCAATAATTGCTGGTTTTACATAACATCCACTCTCAAAACCTGGACCTTGAACAACGCCACCTTCTACAAGTACGGTTCCTCCTTCAGCTTTTGCTTTTTCGATGGCAGCTAGGTAGGTGTTTACAGCATCTACATCAATTAATGGTCCTACATGGTTGTTTTCATCAAGTGGGTTACCAATAGTGATTTGTTTGTAAGCGCCAACAATAGCATCTCTAACTTTATTATACACACTCTGGTGAATAATTAATCTTCTTGTTGAGGTACAACGTTGTCCTGCAGTACCAACGGCGCCAAATACAGCTCCTGGAACTACTACTTTAAGATCTGCAGTTGGTGTAATAATAATGGCGTTGTTACCTCCTAATTCTAGTAATGATTTACCAAAACGCTGGGCAACAGTTGCGCCAACAATTCTTCCCATACGAGTAGATCCTGTTGCAGATATTAGCGGTATTCTGGTATCTGTAGTCATCATTTCACCTACTGTGTAATCTCCATTAATAATACAGGAGATTCCTTCTGGAAGGTTGTTGTCTTTCAATACACCTGCAATAATGTTTTGACATGCCACTGAGCATAGTGGTGCTTTTTCACTTCCTTTCCACACGCACACATCACCACAAACCCATGCAAGGGCTGTGTTCCATGCCCAAACAGCAACTGGAAAATTAAATGCAGATATGATACCAACAATACCTAATGAGTGCCACTGTTCTCTCATAACGTGACCTGGACGCTCAGAGGGTATTGTTTGTCCGTTTAATTGTCTTGACAACCCTACGGCAAAATCACAGATGTCTATCATTTCTTGTACCTCACCATATCCTTCTTGAAGTGACTTTCCCATTTCATAAGAAACAAGTTTTCCAAGAGGTTTTTTCAGTTCACGTAATTTGTTACCAAATTGACGAACAATCTCACCTCTTAGTGGAGCTGGCATTGTTCTGAAAGATAAAAACGCTTTTTCAGCTGTTTTGATTACCGTCTGGTATTCTTCTTTTGTAGTTGTTGTAACCTTACCAATTAAAGCCCCATCTACCGGAGAATATGAAGCGATTTGCGCTCCACCAGGATACCACGTGTTTCCTGTTGAGGTTCCTTGATTTACGGCTTTAAGCCCTAGTTGTTTTAACGCCTGGTCCATACCGAAGTCTTTTGCTACTGTTGACATAAAATTTATTTTTTATCCCTTTTATAAAGGGTTGTTTTTCCGAAATTGGAATTTATTAGGTACTGTAGTTTTTGTTTTTTAGCACTCTCAAGGGTTTAATCTGTTGAGCCTGTGGCGCGAAGATACGATTTTGCCCACGTTCACAAAAAGATTCATGGCCGTAGTGTTTAAAGATTTAAAGTACAACAAATTATAGGACTAAAAATCACTTAAAATCTTGAACAGTGTAGTGTTTGAATATTCTGATTTATAGCTGTAATACGCCCCACTAGGCTTTATAATTACAAAACTACCACAGTTGAAATGTAACGAGAAAAATAAATTTTCTATTGTTTGATTGTGGTCCAAATACCAATCCACACCCTTTTTGGATTGGTGGAGTCCAGTAGTGTTTTTGTAAACAAAATAAGCCGCATACTGTCCTGTTTTTTCTATTTGTTTTTTACTTGATCTATGTTTTTTTTCAACAAAAGAGCTGTTGCCACTGCTGTTGCATGGGTCCTCGCCTGGGTAATACTGGATCACAATACCTTGTTGGGGGTTTAATTTTTTTGAACTAGAAATTTCATAGCCAAGGCGCAGATTTTTAAGCTCTTTTTTAGAGAGTACGCCAGTGATTTCTCGTTTCATTTTCACAAAAACCTCTAGAGAATCACTTTGGTAAGAAAGCAAAAGGTGGCTTTCCTTTTCTATTTTATTGTACTGAGTTTCAGATATTTTTTGCAACTCTGTTCCTAAATATAATTTGGGCTTTTGAGCATTGCAAAGCGAGAACATAATAAGGCAAAACCCTAAAAAAACTTTTTTCTATAATCCATTTCTAGTTAGTAAACCTCTTGTCTACCTCCATTACAGTTTTACAACTGTTGCAGGTTCTTAAATCTTCACTGCCATAAAAGTCTTTAAAATGTTTAAAAAAGTCTGTCTCTACATCGTTTAAAGGGAAGTACACTTCGTGTAATTTTTCATTGCAAGTGTCGCAAAACCAAAGTAAGCCGTCATTGACGTTTAATTTTTTTCTGTTGCGCTCTATTACAAGTCCTATAGAGTTCTCGCCACGCACAGGAGAGTGGGGCACTTTGGCCGGATGCAGATACATATCTCCAGGACCAAGTTCCATCGTTTTTTTT
>Ga0115569_10000278_pt1 | contig 41911 bp, 37 predicted proteins | sample COGITO_mtgs_1205_2_FD_87295 | JGI IMG/M metagenome (GOLD analysis project Ga0115569, IMG submission 87295) | Pelagic marine microbial communities from North Sea - COGITO_mtgs_120503 | ecosystem: Environmental > Aquatic > Marine > Epipelagic | place: Germany:Helgoland, sampling site Kabeltonne... | reverse complement strand
GGGGGGGGGGGGGGGGGGGGGGGGGGGGGGGGGGGGGGGGGGGGGGGGGGGGGGGGGGGGGGGGTGGGGGGGGGGGGGGGGGGGGGTGGGGGTGGGGTGGTTGGGGGGGGGTGGGGGTGGTGGTTGTGCGTACTCGCCCGCAAGCCAGCCATACGTGAACCACAACTCCCATCCGAGAGCGCAAGCGAGAAAGGCAGCACCGTAGACCTTCGGGACCCAAGTCGGAAAGACTCCCCGACGGGTAAGCAGAGGAATGAAAAGCAGAGGGAGCAAGGCGCTTGTATAGACGATCGCTATGACGCGAAGATGTTCAGCGGACATGGGCTAGTCGCTTCGTCGTGGCGGGAGTCGTCTCGTGAAGGTGCTTATTAGGCATTCCGATGCAAGTCATACTTCCTTGAGTTCGCCGTAGAAGCCGTCGACCCGTTCGATAAGGTCTTGGCCATCGAGCGACGCCTCGAGTCAGCGGTTCACCAGCTACCTGAATAATCCGGTCGCACCGGTAGCGTCTGCAATGCCCTTCGATGTTGCTTGTGTTTCGCTCGTTCCATATATGCAGGTAGTGCTGTATGGATTCGGGAATTCCGGCCGAGGGCTCGTACATGACTCTCCTCAACACGGCTAAGCCGTGTGGGTATCGGTCAGGCTACTGGACGCGGATTATTCCGCGACATATTGGTCGTCCTCTTCGTCCTCGTCGTACTCCGCATTGGATTCGTAGACTTCGAGCAGAGTAGAGACGGCGATTCCCTCGATCGTCATGCCCTCGAGGTTGCAGTCGAGGATTTTGACCTCTTCTAGACTGGCGTCGGTGAACGTGGCGCCGCGAAGATCGACGTCGCGAAACGTTGCCCCCTCAAGCGTCGAGTCGTGAAATTGGACTCGCGAGAGATCGGCGTCTTCAAAGCTCGAATCCGAGAGGTTGACATCCTTTGCCGTGATTTTTTCGGCAGTGTCATTCAGCTCCATCTGAGGCTCCTGTAAATAGTGGTGTGCCAGTTCCAATTCAGCCTAGCAGCGATCCACGTTCGGCTCCGCACCCCGTGATGATCTGTATGCGTGCCCCTGCTGGCCGAGGCGTGTGCCTACGGAGTCGCCTTTCCAAATCGCTTCGTCGTGCGCTCGCGCGACTTGGCCGCTTCGATTTCCCGCTTCCGGGGGAGTCGTCAGACTGGCGACAGAAGATCGCGAAGAACTCACAGATCTACGCGCCCTCCGTGTCTTCGACTCGGATACGCGAGCCCGCCGTGACAGTCAGGTCTAGTCCGCTGCATCTGGGGATAACATTCTCTTGAGCAGGGCAATATTTCCCCACGTCGAGGCCGAGCACATTCAATAGTCATGACGAGTCGGATCAACCTACTGGAGCGTCCCATCCGCGGTTGAGGCCTACTCTCTGCTGTGCCGGGAGCCGGGAGCGTACGTTCGCGTCCTTGCACCCTCAGCCGGTCGCGATTAGCCTGTGCCCATCCTGACCCCGCCGCCGCGGAAACCTGCGAGAATCCAAACGATTTGGTGCTCTCGGGACCCGCTGGCCGGTCCATTTTTCCTCTCCGTCGTCGGTTTCGACCGCTTCGTCACGCACCCACGCCGAGCATTTCTGTGGCCGACTTTCTTGAACGTATCGCCGAAGCCGAGGCTCGCTCCCGCGATCTCGAAATGCAGCTCTCCGATCCCGCTGTGGGGAAGGAGCAAGGTGCGATCGAGAAGCTAGGGAAGCGCTTGGGATCGCTGCGTCCACTGATCGAGGTTGGCGCGCGATACAAGGCCGCGATGGGGGAGCTCGACGACGCGAAGGTCATGCTCGAGGATGATGATCCCGACATGCAGGAGCTTGCCCGCGACGATCTGGCTCGGCTCGAAGTCTTGGTTCCGGAGCTCGAGACGGAGCTTCGCGTGTTGTTGACGCCGAAGGATCCGAACGACGAGAAAAACGCGATCTTTGAGATCCGAGCTGGGACCGGTGGCGATGAAGCGGCGCTCTTCGCGGCGGTTCTGTTCCGGATGTATACGCGTTATGCAGAGGATCTCGGCTGGCGAATCGATGTGCTGTCCTCTTCAGAAACGGACGGTGGCGGCTTTAAAGAAGTGATCGCCTCGATTACGGGAACTGACGTATTCAGCCGTTTTAAGTACGAAAAGGGCGTACATCGCGTTCAGCGTGTTCCCTCGACGGAAAGCCAAGGCCGCATTCACACGTCGACGGTTACGGTTGCTGTGATGCCGGAGGCCGAGGACGTCGACATCGACATCAAGAACGAAGAGCTTCGAATCGATGTGATGCGCGCGGGTGGACCCGGGGGCCAGAGCGTCAACACGACGGATTCGGCGGTGCGCATAACGCATCTTCCGAGCGGCCTCGTGGTGCAGTGCCAGGATGAGAAATCGCAGCACAAGAACAAGGCCAAGGCGATGACAGTTTTGCGCTCGCGGCTGTATGAACAGGAACAGGATCGCTTGAATGCCGCGCGCTCAAGCGAGCGCCGCGCGCAGGTCGGGACCGGCGAACGAAGCGAAAAGATTCGTACCTACAATTTCCCGCAGACCCGCGTTACGGATCATCGTGCCGGCGTCACGCTCCATAAACTCGACCAGGTTTTGGCGGGTGAAATGGGCGAATTGCTGGATGCCGTTCATGCGCAGATCGCGGCGGCGAAGGAAGGCGAACTCGAGGCCGGGGCCGGGCTGGGCGCTTCGTCGTGAGTTCGGGGGATTCAACTTCGCCCGCCTCCTCTCCCCCCGCCGCCCCCCCCGCCTCGCAATCAGGCGCGGGTGGCGCCGCCGTGGCTGCCCCCTCGATTCCGCGAGCACAGCCCGCCACGTCTCTATCGAACCCGCCAGTTTCAAAGGGTGCGGAGAAGGACGAAGAATCTGCTCCGGGCCAGGATGATCCGTGGACCGTGCTTCGTTTGCTGACCTGGACGACCGACTACTTCAAGCGCGCTGGGATCGACTCGGCCCGGCTTGATGCGGAAGTGCTGCTGGCCCATTCGCTCGATGTGGATCGCCTGCGCCTCTATATCGACCATGAGAAACCGGTTGAGGCTAAGGAGCGCGATAGCTACCGAGCCCTGGTACAGCGCCGGGCGAGGGATCGTGTTCCGGTCTCGCAGCTTCTTGGGGAGCGGGAATTCTGGTCGCTGTCGTTCAAAGTGACCTCGGACGTGCTCACACCTCGCCCCGAGACCGAGACATTAGTGGAATGGGCGCTTTCCAAGGCGAAGGCTGCGACGCGCAACGGGGAGGCACAAGTTGCCGATTCTGAAGCGACCCTCCGGATTGTGGATATTGGGACGGGGTCGGGGGCAATAGCCATCGCTTTGGCGTCCGAGCTTTCCCGCGCCGAGGTGATAGCAACGGATCTTTCAAATGCAGCACTTCAGATTGCGACGGAAAATGCCGATGTTTTGCGTATGGGAGAGAGGGTCCGTTTCGTTGAAGGCGACCTTTTCGAACCGCTGGCAAACGAGGTTTTTGATCTGATCGTTTCGAACCCGCCCTACGTGGCGCGCCGGGACGAGGAGTCTTTGCCTCCAGAGTTGTCGCATGAACCTGAGATGGCCCTGTTTTCAGGGACGGACGGGCTTGACGTGATTCGGCGGTTGGTATCGAAAGCGAGCGATCATCTTTCCCCCGGCGGCTGGCTCGGAATCGAGTTATCGCCGGAACAAGCAGATGAAGTTGAGCAGGCACTTTCGGGTGCAGGATTTGTTGAAGTCGAGCGGAGATTCGATCTGGCGAGTCGGCCGAGGGTGGTCGCCGCCCGAAAGCCGATGGACGAAACGAGCTAAAACGGGCCAGGATCTGGTTCGAACAGGAATATTCAAGACGGCACTGTTAGGTCAGGCCGTCGCCGCGAGCGGGAACCGCGCCTCGGCGCAACTCGACGCGATAGGAAGTGGGTAAGAGTATGGCGGCCAAAACGACCAAGAAATTGATGCGCGTCTTCAAGAGCGATGACGCAAAATTTGCCGAAGACTGGTACGGCGTTTGTAATCGTCGTGTCGACTCGGTGCTCGATGTCGAAGAAGACGTCGCCAAGATCATTGCCGCTATTCGAAAGAACGGAGACGAGGCGGTCCTCGGTTTTGTCAAGAAATTCGACGGTGCGACCCTGAGCAAGCTCGAAGTCACGCCCGAAGAGTGGGACGAAGGCTGTGAACAGGTTGATAGCGCGGATCGCGCTGCGATCGGCAAAGCTGCTATGCGCGTCCGCGAATTTCACCGTAAGCGAATTCCCTCGAGCTGGGAAATGCGTGAAGAAGGCGGCGGCTATATGGGCCAGCGCGTTCGTGCTCTTTCCCGCGTCGGCCTTTACGTTCCTGGCGGCACAGCCGTTTACCCCTCTTCGGTGATCATGAATGCGATTCCGGCCTCCGTTGTGGAAGTGCCCGAAATCCTGATGGCGACGCCGCCGGAGGACGATGGAACGATTCGTCCCGAAGTCCTGATGGCCGCACGGGTCGCTGGCGTACACCGCGTATTCAAAATGGGAGGCGCCCATGCCATTGGCGCTCTCGCCTATGGCACCGAAACCGTGCCGCGAGTCGACAAGATTACGGGTCCAGGTTCCGTCTGGGTTGCGACTGCCAAGAAGCAAGTCTTCGGCCAGGTCGGAATCGACAGCGAAGCCGGCCCGACCGAGGTCTGCATCGTTGCTGACCGAAGCGCCACGCCCGCATGGCTCGCTGCCGACCTTATTAGTCAGGCCGAGCACGACGAACTCGCGCAATCCGTCTTGATCACTCACGTCAAGGGTCTCGTGCCCCGCGTGCAAGAACAGATCGCCCGCCAGCTGAAGGATCTCGATCGCGAGAAGATTGCCACGAAGTCGATTAAGAATCGCGGCGCGATCATCGTGACGAAGAGTCTTGAGGAGTCCATCAAGCTTTCCGAGGAATACGCTTCCGAACATCTCGTATTGGCGGTCGAAGACCCGGAGAAGGTCTCGAAGGAGATCGGAAATGCCGGCGCCATCTTCATGGGCCACTACACGCCCGTTGCCGTCGGCGATTACATGGCTGGCCCGAACCACGTGCTCCCCACAGGGGGAACTTCTCGGTTCTTCTCGCCGCTCGGCGTCGATGACTTCCTCAAGCGAACCAGCTTCATGAAATTCGAGCCGCCGAAGCTTCGAGAACTCGGCGCGGACATCGTTCGCCTCGCCAATGTGGAAGGCCTCACCGGTCACGGGACCTCGGTCGAATTGCGGCTCGCCAAAATTCGCCGTGCGCGACGAGAGCGAGAAGCCGCACGGGATCTCGAGATCTAAGCTCTTGCATCCGAGTGGTTGGAAGCTTTTACGAGTCGAGAGTCCCTAGGCGAGTTACGTCTCGGGGTTGGATTCTGCCGACGCCGCGCGAAAGCGAGGAAAAGTCGGTAAGATCACGGCGTTCCGGACCCGTCTCCCCCACGTCGACCGCTTTACGGGCGCGTCGAGCGCGGGCCGGGAACAACTCGCCCCCGTGACCTCCCATGCACGAATGGCTGAATGAATGTACGGACGAGTCGCCGTTTGATCGGCGTATATTCCGGCACGTGTGTATGGATGGAGAGCCACCTATGTCCCCGAGTGCGTCTTCGAAATCGAATGCGAACGAAAATAATGGTTCGGCCCCGAGCCGTGTCGCCACCATTGCGCGCAAGACCAAAGAGACCGAGATCCGAATCCGACTCGACCTCGATGGCTCAGGCCAATACAGCGTGTCGACGGGCATTCCCTTCTTCGACCACATGCTTGAATCCTTTGGGCGCCATGGCCTATTCGACCTCGAAGTCGAAGCCAAGGGCGACATCGAAGTTGACCTCCACCACACCGTCGAGGACGTGGGGATTTCGTTAGGCCAAGCCTTCCGTGAAGCGCTGGGGAATGCGACGGGCATCACTCGCTTTGGTGCCTGTGTGCTTCCTATGGCGGAATCCAAGGTCGAGGTTGCAGTCGATGTCTCCAATCGTCCTTACCTCGTTTACATGATCGAACTCGACAACATGCGCATCGGATCCTTCGATGCGACGTTGACTGAAGATTTTATGTACGCGTTCTCGCAGAGTGCCGGTCTCGATCTGCATATAGAGAAGCGATACGGGAAGAGCCCCCATCACATCGTCGAGGCGGTCTTCAAGGGCGTCGCGCGTGCGCTACGCCAGGCAGTCGCGATCGATCCTCGGGAGACGGGTTTGCCGACGGTCAAGGGGGCGCTCTAGCTTTCGATGGCCCGAGAAAAGTCCCCGAAGATCGCCCTCGTCGACTACGGCGCGGGCAACTTGCGCAGCGTAGCCAAGGCCCTTGAGCGATCAAACCTAACGCCTGTTGTGACGAGCGATCCGAGCGTGGTGCATTCCGCCGATGGGGTATTGCTCCCAGGCGTTGGTGCGTTCCGTGATGCGGCACAAGCTCTCGAAGCCGCGGGTTTGTCGAATGCAATTCGTGACGTCACGACGAATGGGCGTCCCTATCTCGGAATCTGCTTCGGTCTGCAATTGTTATTCGACGAAGGAACCGAGCACGGCATCACGCCGGGCCTCGGCCAGCTTGCGGGACGAGTGACGCGCTTCCCCGATAAAGACGAGAACGGCGATCCTTTGCTGGTCCCTCATATTGGTTGGAACGAGGTCGTCTACGAAGGCGACCACCCTATGATTCAGGCGCTTCCCGAGCGCGATATCTACTACTTCGTGCACTCGTATCGCCCGGAGCCTACGGATGAGTCAATCATCGCGGGCTGCGCGAACTACGGAGGTTCTTTTGCCGCCGCGGTGGCAAAAGATAATGTGTTCGCGATCCAGTTCCATCCCGAAAAGAGCCAAGCTGCCGGAAAGCGCCTCCTTGACGCGTATCGCGTCTGGTTGCAGGAAAGCTAATCGCATATGTCTAGCCCGTCGACCCAATCGAAACCCTTTGAGCTGATCCCCGCAATCGATTTGTTAGGCGGCCAGGCCGTGCGCCTTTCCCAGGGCGACTACGATCAAGCGACGGTTTATGACTCCGACCCTGCGAATGTGGCCAAGGGATTCTTTGCCAAGGGGATTAAGCGTTTGCACGTCGTCGATCTAGACGGCGCGAAAGCTGGTCGGCCGATGGCCGGGGAAGCGGTTAAGCGCATCCTTTCCGAAGTCGGAGGCACGCCGGTTCAGTTAGGCGGCGGACTTCGCGATATGGCGGGCGTCGAAGAGGCTCTTTCCTGGGGGCTCGACCGCGTCATTCTGGGAACGATCGCTCTGCGTGACCCGGAGCTCGTCAAGAAGGCGGCTGCGGAATACCCCGGTCGAATCGTTGTTGGAATTGATGCACGAGACGGACGCGTCGCGGTCGAAGGATGGCTTGAAGCGAGCGAAACGACGGCGGTCGATCTCGGTCGGAAATTTGAAGACGCGGGCGTCGCTGCGATTGTCTACACGGATATCGCCCGCGACGGCATGCTGACCGGACCGAATATCCCGCAGACCGTTGCTCTAGCCTCCGCGCTCGACATCCCGGTGATCGTATCCGGTGGTGTCGCGACCGTGCAGGATATTCTCGACTCGGCGGCCGAACGCGCCAAAGGAATTTGCGGGGTCATAGCCGGACGCGCGATCTACACCGGCGCGGTCGATCTCGAGGAGGCCCTTCGCGCTGTTGATGTGTTAGGCGATGGCGAGGGATCGGCATGACCCTGCTCAAGCGAATCATTCCTTGCCTTGATGTGAATAAGGGTCGCGTCGTTAAGGGAGTAAAATACGTCGATCATGTCGACGCTGGAGATCCTGTCGAAGTCGCTAAGCGATACGATGCGCAGGAAGCGGATGAAATTACCTTTCTCGACATCACGGCGAGTCATGAGGGCCGGGGCATCCTGCTCGACATTGTGGGACGAACGGCAGAGAGCGTGTTCATGCCGCTCTGTGTGGGCGGTGGCGTAAGCTCGCTGCAAGATATTCGCGACCTGCTGAACGCGGGTGCAGACAAAGTCTCGATCATGACGGCGGCGATCAAGAATCCCGATCTCATTGATGAGGCGGCAGCGAAAATCGGAAGTGCGAACCTCGTGGTAGCGATCGATGCCAAACAAGTTTCGGAGCCGGGCGAGTCACCCAGGTGGAATGTCTTCACCCACGGCGGGCGTAACGAGACCGGTATTGATGCTGTGGACTGGGCGGCACAGGTAGCCGAACGCGGCGCCGGAGAGATTTTGCTCACCAGCATGGACCGGGACGGGACGAAGAGCGGGTACGACCTTTCGATGCTTCGAGCGGTGGCCGATCGGATTTCGATTCCGGTGATTGCTTCAGGCGGCGGCGGCAGCGCGGCAGATTTGGCGACTGCCTTGGAAGATGGCCCCGAGGGGGGGCATTGCCAGGCAGCATTGGCGGCTTCGATTTTCCATTTCAAGGAAACGACGGTCGGTGACGTGAAGCTGGAGCTCTTGGCGGCGGGGATTCCAGTACGCCCTCCGACAAACGAGACGTAAAGATAGAAAGAGTACGGCAATCCCGAGGGGATTGATTGAGAGCGCAAAATCGCTCTGCTAGGTTCTGCGCCCCTCGCGTCGAAGCTCATTAGATCAGGGCGGGAGCTGGGGGAGAATCTCCCGCAGACCCATCACGCCATCTCAGCGAGAAACTAAGAACACGAACACGACCGAAACGAAATTCCCGGGGATCCGAAGGGCTCTCCGGAGCAGGGTTTTATAAACAGAAAGAGCAGCCGTGCTGCGATTAAGGAGCAATCGATCAGCGAGCGTGTGGCGAGACGGGAAATCGTCTGCCACGAAGAGGACCTCCGGGTTACTTACTGAAGTCTGGCCACGCTGCATTCGTGCGGCGGGTTCGAGTTCAACCGCGAGCATGTCGAGTGTTCCCCGCAACGGCGAGGAGATAAGAGAACATGCCGGTCATCAAGATCAAAGAAAGTGAATCGTTTGAAGGCGCCATGAAGCGCTTTAAGAAGACCTGCGAAAAAGCAGGCATTCTGACTGAGCTGCGACGTCGCGAATATTACGACAAGCCCAGCATCAGCAAGAAGAAGAAGGAAGCGGCCGCAAAGAAGCGAGCGCTCAAGAAGGCGCGACGATCGTCGAACTAACATCGACATACGCGTAGCGAGAGGGCGGATTTGAGCCGGATTCCTGAATCCACGATCCACGAAATCCGAAACCGAGGCGATATCATTGCCATGGTTTCTCGCCACGTCGAACTGAAGCAGGCCGGTCGAAACTGGAAAGGGCTTTGTCCCTTCCACAACGAGAAGACTCCCTCCTTCAACGTCAATTCGGAACGACAGATCTTTCATTGCTTCGGGTGTCAGGAGGGTGGCGACATAATCGCCTTCCTGATGAAGCACGATGGACTGACCTTTCCGGAAGCCGCTCGCAATCTCGCGGGCGAGCTCGGGATCGAAATCCCGGAAGAGCGCGACGGCCAGGATGCTGGCTTGACGACGCGCATCTACGAAGCGAATCAACTCACTCAAGATCTTTATCGCGAAGCGCTGCGCACGCCCGAGGGCAAGATTGCGCGCGCCTATCTAGTCTCGCGAGGTTTTGACGGCGCGATTGCCGACGAGTACGGAATCGGTTTCGCACCCGCGCGATGGGACGCCGTCGCGGTTCGCCTTCGCGAGAATCGGATCAAGGGTGACGTCGGTGTTCAAGCCGGGCTCACCTCGGAACGAAAATCCGGACAAGGGTATTACGATCGCCTGCGGGGACGACTCACGTTTCCGATCGAAGACGTTCGTGGACGTGTGATTGGGTTCGGTGGTCGTGCCCTCGAGGCCGACCAAGAGCCCAAATATATGAACACGCCCGAGAGCCCGGTCTTCCATAAGCGTCAGGCACTCTACGGCTACCCAGCGGCCCTCGAGCACATCCGTCGCGCCGGTCGCGTGATTCTCTGCGAGGGCTATTTCGATCGGATCGCTTTCGCCCGGGCGGGAATGGCTGAAGCACTCGCCACCTGCGGGACAGCACTAACACCGGATCACGGCGCGCAGCTACGCCGCCGTGCACGTGAAGTGGTCCTCATCTTTGATGGAGACAAGGCTGGGCAAGCTGCGACTGAGAAGGCTCTTGCCGTTCTGCTTCCCCACGGGTTGCGAATTAGAGCCGCCTTAATTCCCGGCGGTGCAGATCCCGACGATTACCTAAATAAAGAAGGCGCCGAGGCGCTCAAGCAACTTGTCGACAAAGCGCCCGATGCTTTGGAGCTCACAATTCGCAACGCGATGCGTCACGGAGTTGCGAGTCCAGATCAAAAGGCCGATGTGGTTGCCCACATAGCACCCCTTATTGCACGTGTATCTGACGCTGTATCGCGCGAGGAATATATGCGCCGCCTATCAATGGCAGTAGACGCATCTCCTGCAGCGGTCGGAACAATCGTTCGTGACGCAGTGCGTGGTTCAAAGGAAACGCCCCAAGTAGACGGTTCGTCACTTGGCTTACAGCGCAATCGACGCGATCAACCCGAAGATCGGCAACTTCGTGGCCTTGCGAGGTTGTGTCTTCAACGTCCAGATCTTTTAAGTGATGAAACCGCGCTCTCGCTTAATGAGATTATTCCAGCAGGCGCGTGGAAATCCATCATCTTGGAAATCATCGAAGCAGCGGGAGAAGGCTTGTTGCTACCGGGTGAGGGGCACGGTGTAGACCCGTTTGTGATCGAAACACGCTTAGACGAGGAATCACGGCTACGCCTGCGGGAAATCGCAGTTGATGACACGCCCTTTGATTCCGAACGAAGCGCTGAACAAGTTCTCGATGATCTGGTGTCTTGGTTTCAGCGCCGCGGACTTGACGTACGTCAGCGAGAATTGAATCGAAAAATGCGTGACCCTAATGCGGATCAAGATGCACTCCTAGCTGAGAAACAGGCACAACTTCAGGAACGCAGAGCGCGAATGGGTGTTGGCAACGTTTCAGAGAAGGACAGCCGCAATAACGGCAGTCAATAGGCAAATTGCTTAAAACCCCATAGGACGAGCCGTAGGAGGCGGCGGAAGTTCAAAAGGGAGTTAGAATTTTATACTGGCTAAGGAGAACCCCCCCCTATGGTCTCAGATGCACCCGAGACGGAGACGGCCGTTGACCGTACTTCGTCGGGACAACTCAACAGCGACGTTCCGATCGCTTCGATGAATGTGACTGAGAATGCGACCACGCCTAATCGGCCTAGTCGCAAACCTCGGGCTGTGCCTAAAAAGTCCAAGACGCTAAGCGCTTCAGCGGATAGCGCGCCTAACATTGCTGGCAGCATGTCTCAAGCGAAAGCCACCGGAACTGAGGATGGAACTTCAGCGGCCAGCAGATCAAATAAGCCCAATGGGAAAGCGCGCCCGAAGGCTGATTACTCCGAACGATCTCCGAAGAGCCCTGCGAAGCCGACTGCGAAGAAGTCGCGTCCGAAGCCGTCAGCGATAGCTGGCAAAAAAACGGGAGAGACTGCGGGCGCTGCCGGTACCGAATCGAATACGCCGCACTCACGTGAAGTGCTCCTCGAGATGGACGCGGTCCGTCGACTCCTGGCTGTCGGCGAGGAAAAGGGCGAAGTCGATCGAGCCGATCTTCAAGGGGCCTTCGAGGAAGCCGAGTTGGGTCGAGGAGATCTAGACGGGGTTCTCTCGATCCTTCGCGAGTATGACGTTCCCCTTGCGCGTACGGTTGCGGCCGATGATCGAGCCCCCGCGGAAGAGGCAAAGCCGACCCGGATTGCATCGAGGGGCAAGACGGCCGCCGCTGACGAAAAAAGTCCAGCGGATCCCGTTCGTGTCTACTTGCGAGAGATGGGGCAGGTTTCTCTGCTCACCCGCGAGGGCGAGGTTGAAATCGCACAGCGAATCGAAAATGCCTTTGACGCCCATCTCGCAGCGTTGGTTTCTAATAATTACTGCCTCCGCCGCATGATTGATATGGGCGAAAATGTTCGTAGCGGGAATCTCAATTTGAAGAAGGCCGTAGATGGCCTCGAGGACGAGGCCGCCCCGCCCATCGATGAGACGTTAAAGAAGTTTCTCGAAGGGATGGCCAGTCTCGAAAAGATCGAGCGCAGCACGATGGAGCGCCGCCGTGAACTCGAGCAGAACGCGATGACGAAGGACGATCGTCTCGCGTGTGAAGCCGAGATCAGGGAGCTTTTCGCGCAAGCCGCGAAAATTCTTAGAACCAATCGAGTTACCAAAGAACGCTACAACGAACTCGATCGCTGTCTGAGGGAAATGCTCGAAAGTCATCAGATGCTCGATGCGCGCCGGGCTCAGATTGCGAGCGAATTTGATCTCAACGCTGATGAGCTGACGATTCTTGCGGAGCAGAGCAGCAAGCGAACTGCCGGGGGCGAGCAGGCCCTAGAGCGTTTGGGGGCCAATGCCGAATCGATAGCGGAAGCGCTTGTCCAGCTCCGAAATGTCGATCGTTTCCGAACGAAGCTCCAGGCCGACTCAAGCCTTCGCTTGGACGAACTCGAGTCGATTCTCGATGTCGTAGACGCGACCGCGATCTGCGCACAAGAAGCTAAGAGTGAGTTGATCGAAGCGAATCTTCGCCTCGTGGTCTCGATTGCTAAAAAATACAACAACCGCGGACTTCAATTCCTGGACTTGATCCAGGAGGGCAACCTCGGGCTAATGAAGGCCGTCGATAAATTCGAGTGGCGTCGGGGTTACAAATTCTCGACGTACGCGACCTGGTGGATTCGACAGTCGATTACGCGAGCGATCGCAGATCAAGCGCGCACGATTCGAATTCCCGTTCATATGATCGAGACGATTCATCGGCTTGTTCGTGCAACCCGACAACTTGTTCAGGTACTCGGCCGCGAGCCCCAGGACGAAGAGCTTTCCGAGGCCCTGGAACTCCCGCTCGAAAAGGTTCGGATGGTTCTTCGAATCGCAAATGATCCGATTAGTCTCGAGACGCCGATCAGTGAAGATGACGACTCCCGTCTTTCTGATTTCATCGAAGATCCGAACGCCCTCGATCCTGCGGATGCAGTCATTCAGTCGAGCCTTTCGGAACTCACGCATGAGTTACTTTCGACTCTCGCACCCCGCGAAGCCCGGGTCCTCCGAATGCGATTCGGAATCGGTGAGCGCTCGAATTCCACCCTCGAACAAGTCGGTGAAGACTTTGATGTCACGCGTGAGCGCATTCGTCAGATCGAGGCGAAGGCGCTTCGCAAACTGCGGCACCCGAGCCGCAGTCGCTCGCTCAAGGACTATCTCGAAGGTTAAGTCTACGCGCCTTCGCAACTAACATGCATTGAGAGACTAACTTCGTCCAGCCTGCGCATGATTTGCGTGTGGTTGGAGTCGTGCGTTTAAGCGCGGTCCGCGCGGCTCCGATATGCCGTTTGTGAAACTCGTTGCCTGTTCAGACTGCCATGCCCAATATGACGTGACTTCAATGGTCGAAGGGTCCGCCTTTGACTGCCGCTGTGGCACGACGCTCGAGGCTCGTTCTCCGAAGGTCGTTGAGGCGGCGATCTCGCGTTGCAGTGCCTGTGGTGCGGTTGCGCGAGGGCAGGACGATGACTGCAGCTATTGTGGCTCCGAGATCGTTCGCGCTGCACATCGCGGTGGACTGATCTGCCCAGAGTGCATGGCCCGCAATCTCGATGACGCGCGTTTCTGCCTCGCCTGCGGCACGGGCTTCAAGCCCCGGGCGCCGATTGCCGATACCCCGGAACTGCGATGCCCTTGCTGCGAGCGCTGGATGGGCGTGAGCGAAGTCGGTGGTCTTGTTGTCCAGGAATGCCAGAAATGCCATGGGCTGTGGGCGGCGGACGAAGTCTTTTCGAGCCTGGTTGATCGCGCCGCGGCGGTAGCGAAGGATCGCGCCGAGGGCGGTGAAGACGCTGCGCCTCGCGTCGAAGGGGACAACCCGGCCAAGTCCCGCGTCGAATATCGCCGATGCCCTGCGTGCGACGACCTCATGGGGCGTAAAAACTTCCGAAAACGATCGGGCGTAATCATCGACGTGTGTCGCCTGCATGGCACCTGGCTCGATGCACATGAACTCGAGCGGATCGCGGGCTTCGTTTTGTCTGGTCGGGCCGACCGCGCTTCGCAGATGAGAGCTCAGCAGAGGACGGAGCGGGGGTGTTCCGACGCTCATGCAGACGCGCGGCGAGCAGGAAGCGCCGAGACGAGATTTGAAAACCCAAGTGGGGCGATCTTTAGTGGGCACCGAGAGCGCAACACGTTTGAATCGATCCTCGATTTGCTGACCACAATTCTCGACTGATCGCAGTCGACCAAAATTTCGATCCTAGGGCCGAGTTCGCGCCTGCCCAACAAAAGGTAAATGACATGGGACTGATAGATAAACTTCGCGCAGAACTAATCGACATCATTGAGTGGGTCGATGATTCCGAGCACACTCTCGTATGGCGATTTCCTCGCTACCGAAACCAGATCAAGTACGGCGCACAGCTCATCGTGCGCCCCGGGCAATCCGCTGTATTCGTACATCAGGGACAGGTCGCAGACGTATTCGGTCCAGGTCACTATCGGCTTGAAACGAAGAACCTTCCCGTCATCTCGACGCTGATGGGCTGGATGCACGGTTTTGATTCTCCATTCAAGTCCGAGATCTACTTTGTCTCGACCAGGCAGCTCACAGATCTAAAATGGGGCACATCGAACCCCGTGCCGCTGCGCGACGCCGATTTTGGCCCCGTCCGCGTCCGTGCTTTTGGTACCTACACGCTGCGTGCGATCGATCCAGGCCGACTGCTCTCGGAGTTAGTGGGGACCGATGGCGTTTACGAAGCGGAAGAGGTCTCTGCACTTCTCCGTTCGATCATCGCGATGACCTTTGCCGATGTCGTCGCGTCTTCGGGGATCAGCATCCTCGATCTCGCTCAGAATTATGGGGAGCTCTCGGAGTCATTACGGCAGGAAGTCGTTGAGCGTATCGACGATGAATATGGTCTCGAAATCCCCCAGCTCTATATCGTGAATGTGTCTGTGCCGGCCGAAGTCGAGCGGGCACTCGATGCTCGGGCAAGTATGAACGCGATTGGTGACATGAATGCGTTCCAGGCATATCAAATGGGCAACGCTATGCCTGAGGCGGCCGCCAACCCAGCGGGCGGACTTGCTGGCGCAGGCGTGGGGCTTGGGATGGGCCTCGCCATGACCAATTCGATGGGTGGCATGACAGGTACGCCTAATGCATCGGCAGTTGGTCCATCGGCGCTTCCGCCTTCACAGCCTGTTATGAGTTGGCATGTTGCGGAGAATGGTCAGTCGGTTGGCCCTTTTTCGGGCTCTCAATTGGCTCAGGCCGCCAGCGCAGGTCGCCTGACTCGAGAGACGCTTGTTTGGTCGGTCGGAATGCCTAGTTGGCTCGCGGTTTCGGAGGTCGAGGCCTTGACCGGCCTATTCGCCGGGGCGCCGCCGCCGATTCCAGAAAGCTAAGGATGTATCACTCGAGATGCTGTTTAAACTAAGACTTTGGTTATCGGGCCGAAGCCAACGCCAAGTCCTATGCCAAAGCCGCCGATTCCAAGCGAAACGCCCGGCCATACCGTTATTAAAGCCGATTCCAACTTACGATATTCTCTGGTCTAGTTAGGGAACATGGCGGACAGGCTGTTAGATCCGTCGAACAGACCTAACAGGGCTCGCCGACCTTTTCCATCCACGACTTGTAGTCGACGAAGCCCGCATCTTGATGAAGCTTTGCGACGCGTGCTTCGAGGGCCTCAGCTGTCTCTGCGCTTGGCGATTTCGCTTTGGCCAAGCTGGAGAGGACATCGTTCGCGGTTTCTGCCGCGCCGGTACTCGCGGCGACGGCCTCTGCGGCTTCGCCGCGATCGCCATCGCCGACCCCGAGGTAGGCCTCAATCGCGGATTGGCTGACCTGCGTCGCGTGCTTTCGCGAGGCGACGATATTGCCCTTGCCCGTCACGACGTTGCCTACGGAGAAAACCGTCGGATAGCCGTCGAGTCGGCCGATGTCCCAATCCTTGAAGTCGAAGAGTTCGCCGTTCATGTCAATGCCGGGGATCGCTTCGGGAATTGATCCAATCGAGCTGATGATGGCCGAGCCACGCACTTCATAGGTCTCGTCGAGCTTAACGACGCGGCCGTTCTCAATATTAGTGCGCCGGAAAACAATGCCGACGAGTCGGTCGTCTTCGACGATCAACCCGTCGGGTGCAGAGAGAGGCTCGACCTTGAAGAGGTATTTGCTCGTGCTCTTTTCGAGCATGCGTTTACGGCCGGCTTCAACCTTCGCGAGCCGTGCTTCGTCCGCGCCCTCGGGCGCGCTCATGAGCGGCATGTCTTCTACACGTCGTCGGTAGTAAATAGTAGGCGGCGTGATGCCGAGTTCGTCCCAGCTGATGCCGTGCTTGTCGAGGATCTTGGGGATGCCCTTGATTTCGAGTTCCTCGACGTCGGTTTCGATTCCACGCTCAGCCAAGGCCTCGACCGTTCTTTGCAGCGTGTGAATTTTTGCGACGTCAATAGATGCTAGGCCGCCGCCTAGTATAATTGCGTCGTCGTGGATTTCGTAGCTGGCATCAGGCATATCGCCGCGTTCTTGATGGTTGAACGCAATCACGAAGGGGTTCTGGTAAACGAGACCCTTGCCCTTGTATTCATCCGCGCCGTCGACGGGAACCGGGCGATCGCGCCATGCGCCATTCGCGAGGACGACAGCCGAAAAGCCCCAATCGTTCACGAGCTCTTTGAAGTCGGCTTCGCGGCCGATCTTCGTATTTGGAATGAAAGTCACGCCGGGTTTGGTGAGCTTCCCGTCGATGGTTTTATACTCCTTATTCCGGAGCGCTTCGTGCCATCGCGGCAGCCCATCTTCAATTTTTCCGTAGGGCCTCTTGTTCTGCTCGAACACGAAAACCGATACGCCTCGTTCAGCGAGCCGACTGGCGACTTCTGCGCCCGCCGTGGCTCCACCAATCACCGCTACAAAATGTCTCGCATCATCGTTTGCCATGGCGCGAATATTCGCAGCTCGCCGCGTCCGCGCAATGGCGGAGAGGCGAGTCGCCCCCTTATGCCGACAACGCGTTAGACTCTTGGGCGAGGGCCTGTAGCTCAGTGGTTAGAGCAACCGGCTCATAACCGGACGGTCCCTGGTTCAAGTCCAGGCAGGCCCACCACCCTCAAAGCGTTTCGCCCGCGCTTCCTACCTCATACGAGGAGGGCGGTCGCTGATTCCCCGACTTCCCCGACCTCCGAGGCGACCCGAAACGCCGTGGTCGCACCCCCCGTCGGCTCATCCTCCAGAGCCTTGAGCCTCGGCGTGCTTTGCACGCCGGGCAAAAAAAGACCCATCCCCGAAAACGGGAATGGGTCTTTGGGACAAGGCAATGTTCGAACTGGCTTGTCCCGAACTGATACTCAAGGGAGAATGGGCTCCCGGTTGCGGCCTACGGAGCCCGTTTGAACCGTATCACAGCGATCTAAAAGCACAACAAATACGATGGTCTGCCCCGTGAGTTGCGAATATTCTGCGAGTATTTGAAGGGTTCCGGTGAAGATCTAGCGCTCGGTTTTCGGTGGGCGGGTCGTGCCGACCAATTCACGAAGAGCTGCTTCTTCGCCTTGGACCTGGAAGTAGACGTTTTCGCTCGCGAAGCCGCCGGTCCGTCCCGCGATATCGAGCGCGCCAGCACCAGGCTGCTCGTGACCTTCTAGGCGAACGGAAAGCTGGATATAGAGCGTTTTGCCGGGCTCAAGCCGGATCGTCTTTTCATTCCATCCCCAGGCGGTGAGCCCAAAACCTCGGAGGCCGGCTCGGAGTCGATGGGCGCCGGACGCCATTTCGGTTGTTTCGTACTCGCCATCGCGAAGGTCGCCGAGAAGTCGACCGTCGATCGACGCGCGAACTTTCGATAGCGAAGAGCGGATATCGGCGCGGTATACGTAGACTCGTGAACGATGGGGTGGCGGGGGCTCGGATTTTACGAAGGCCGGCCCTAGAGGCGCGGCTGCGCAGCCGGCGAAGAGACTCGCGCCAAGAATCAAGCCGGGCAACGTCAGGCAATGGAAGCTGCTGCCAAGGCGAGACCGCCCTCCAGCGCCAGCTCGAGCGGGATTGAGAATTGCGTGTTTCATAATATCCCCCGAAGCGCCCGCCGAGCAGTTGAAGGCGAGTCGCATGGAAGAGGGTAGCGAGGCCAGGGAGTTTCCCCGTGGGCTCATAGCTGAATGGAAAAGCACGAACTATCGCTGGGCGCGGCTACGCTAAGCTGCCCTCGTTGCCCGGCGAGAGCCCCTGATTCGGGGCGCCGGCCGCAGGCCATGGGGTCGGCGGCGCGACTCGGACGGTGCTAAAGAGGAGTGCCCAGTTGCGGCGCTTCGAAGAGATGTCTACGAGAGCATGCGCAAGGACAAGGACCGCTATTGGGATTGCCTGGATCAGGCAATGGAAGCCTCGCATGGGGGGCGGATGGAGGAGGCACTTGCCTGGCTCGACGAAGCGCTACGCGTCCATCCCGATGGAGCCGAGGCCCACAACGGTCGCGGCGAAATTCTCTGGGACGATGGTCGGGTCGACGAAGGGCTAATCGAATTCGATCGCGCAGTTCTCGCCGACGGCAAATTCACTGCCGCGCATCTCAATCGGATCGAATTGTTGATCGAGGAATTCGGCGAGTTCGTGACCGCGGTCCGGCTCGCTGACGAATTGCTCGCCGGGACGCCCGCGCTCCCGCGCCCGGACCGTGTCCTTCAGGCCGAGGTCTACTACCTAAAGAGCAAGGCACTCTTCTACCAAGATGATCTTGAGGGTTCGCTCTTTTTGGTGAGGCGCGCCGCGAAAGCGGGTGGCGAACTCGGTCTCTATTATGCGTTTGAAGGTCAGGTGTTATTCGAACTCGGAAACTACCAGGAATCCCGTCGCGTATTGGAGCGAGGCGTAGCGGTCGACTCGGATGCCGCTCATACCATCTACCACTTGGGGTTGGTGCTCGAACGACTAGAGGCTGAAGGCGAAGAGGAAGGTGCTCCCGGCGTGGGGATTGAAAACTCGGAAGCAGCATTTGCGAGGGCGAATTCGCTTGAACCGCAGCAATTTCCGCTGCCGGTCATCATGGATGATGCAGCGTTTACTCGTGCGGTCGATTCTTCAGTTGCCAATCTTCCCCGTTCGATTCGCGATCACATAGAGGGTGTTAGCGTGCTTATTGAGGATTTCCCGACGGTCGAACTCGTGCGCGACGAACGACTCTCGCCTCAGACCCTCGGACTCTTCATGGGCGTCGCGCGGACTGAAGCGCTGCTCACAGATCAGCCCCTCGATCTCGATCGGATTCTTCTCTACAAGCGAAATCTAGAGAAGATCTGTCGTGACGAGGAGGAGTTGATCGATCAAATTCAGATTACCGTTAGGCATGAAGTTGGCCACTACCTGGGTCTCGACGAGGATGACCTCGAGCGACTCGGGCTCGCTTGAGTTAGATAGCCCATGCCTCAACGAGAGAAGCCATCAAAACCGCATCTAGAGTCGAATCCCGGCGCCGCGTCCTCGCCAGAGTCGTTGCTAGGCGATCGCCCGTGGGCAGAATCGTGCGAAGCCACGGCTCGGCCCGCGAGCGCGCCCGTCGAGTTGATTGGACGTCTTCAAGCGATCGTCGGACGCGAGAATTGCCTGACGCGAAGCGGGGAGCTCTTCGCCTATGAGTGCGACGGACTGACGTTAGAACCGCGCCGTCCCTTGGCCGTGGTGCTACCCGAGACGACTGAGGAAGTGGCGAAAGTCGTTCACGCGTGTCGTGAATTCGACATTCATTTCGTGCCGCGGGGCGCGGGAACAGGACTCTCCGGGGGCGCGCATGCGACCGCTGGGTCGGTCCTGATCGAATGCTCCCGGATGACCCGTGTGCTTGCGGTGGACGCCGAAGATCGCTTCGCGATTGTGCAGCCTGGGGTCGTGAACGCCGAACTGTCTACCGCGATTCGCCATTTGGGGCTCTTCTACGCGCCGGATCCTTCGAGCCAACAAGCTTGCACGATCGGGGGCAACGTTGCCGAAAATTCTGGCGGACCTCATACCCTCAAATATGGGACGACGACGAACCACATCTTAGCCCTCGAAGTTGTTATGCCCGACGGGAGTGTTCAGCATCTTGGGAATCAAACTGGGGAGATGCCTGGTCCGGATCTGGTAGGTGCTTTCGTGGGAAGCGAGGGGACTCTGGGGATTGTTACGGAAATCACGGTCCGCCTCACGCCGATTCCCGAAGCCATCGAGACGATGCTTGCGATCTTTGATGACGTGGTACCGGCCTGCCGTGCGGTGGGTCGCGTGATTCGCTCGGGTGTCGTGCCGGCGGCGATGGAAATTGTAGATCGTCGAACGATCGAAGCAGTCGAAGCCAGTGTCTATAAGGCGGGACTCCCAAAAGATGCGGGCGCCGTTTTGATTGTGGAGCTCGATGGCTCGCCAGTTTGCATGGAAGGCGAAATTCGGACGATCCGTGAGGCGTGTAACGCAGAAGGCTGCCAGGCGATCGAACTCGCGCGAGACGAAGAGGAAAGGCTTCGCTTCTGGCGCGCACGGAAGGGCGCTTTTGGTGCGATGGGTCGGCTGGCGCCGGATCTCTACGTGCATGACGCCGTAGTACCGCGTATTCATCTTCCGGAGATTTTGGAGAAGATCGGGGAGATCTGTGATCGACATCGACTCAAACTCGCGAACGTATTTCACGCCGGCGACGGAAACCTTCATCCCAATATCTGTTTCGATCGTCGAGACGAGGACGAACTCGCTCGCGTAATTCAGGCTGGAGAGGAAATTCTCAAAGCCTGCACGGCGGTCGGGGGTGTGATTACGGGAGAGCATGGTGTCGGCGTAGAGAAACGCGACTACATGCATCTTGTGTTCAACCCCGAGGATCTCGAGCCAATGTACTGGCTGCGGGAGTCATTCAATCCGGATGGCGTGTGTAATCCGGGCAAGTTAATTCCGACGACACGATTTTGTGTTGAGTCCAATCCGAAGGCGCGCGGATACGACGAGGTCCCGCTCTAATGGGCGCGACAGGCGAGAGGGGCGCGGCAATTTCAGCTTCGGCCTCCGAATCTTCGGTCGAGGTTCGTGAAGAGCGGGTGTCTGTGCCCGGTGGGGCTGTCGATCGTGTATGTGAACCACGAAATGTGGGAGAGCTGGAATCGATTGTTCGTGCCGCTGGAATCGATCGCGAAGGGCTGCTCGTGATGGGTGGGCGAACGCGTCTGCATTGGGCGAATCGTGCGCAGGCTTTGGGGCTCGGCATTTCGATGTCGGGAATCTCCGGCGTAGATGAATTTGAGCCGGAGGAGGGCGTCCTACACGCGCTTGCCGGAACGCCAGTTCAGGAGATTCGAGAGGTTGCTGCGAAAGAAGGTTGGGAGCTGCCGCTTGATTCTCCGGGGCAGTTGTCCACGTTAGGTGGCACGATTGCAAGTGCAATAGGCGGCCCTCGTGCGCATCTCTTCGGACCGGTAAAAGACGCGGTGCTTGGCCTCGAAGTAGTCGGTGGGGATGGCGTTGCGACAAAATGCGGTGGCCGAGTCGTGAAGAACGTCACGGGCTACGACATGGCGAAGCTCTACTGTGGCTCCTACGGAAGTCTTGCCATCGTAACCGGGGCCTGGCTCCGACTTCGTCCTGCGTCTGCAAAGCGCATCACGCTTCGCGCGACATCTTCGAACGACAAAGAGCGTTTCGAAGCAATTCGGGCCTTGTCGAAGCTAACAAGTGTGCGAGCCCTGGTTTGGTCCTCGACACGGACAGTTGGTAAGAGTGAGATTACGGTCGAGCTCGGCGGTAGTGCAGAAGGCGTTGAGCACGACCGGGCGAAGTTCAATCAATACATTCCCTTTGAGGAAATCGCCGAGGACACCGTCGATCATCTTCGAGATGAGCGGAGTCGTACGGGTTCTCCGGTGGCACTGCGTGCTCGAGTGTTAGGCACGCGTTGCCACGAAATGATGGAAGTGGTTCTCGATGCTGGTCTTCGAGTTTCTGCGGATCCTGGGACGGGGACCATACATGCGAGCGGGTCTCTACCGGGCCCGTCGATCCTAGCCTTGATACGAGAGCGGGCAGAGCAAGCGGGCGGATTTGCACAGTTCGAAACTCTTCCCGATGAATGGCGAGACACGCTCGATGTCTTCGGTTCGCTTGGCGGTACGGCGTCGATCGTGTCGACCTTGAAGCGCCGTTTTGATCCGGCCGGCATTCTTAACCCGGGGCGGTTCGTCACGCTGGGGCCGTCGGATGGCGATGCTCAGGCGGCTTTGCAAGGGGACCTCACGTGAGTGCCGATTTATCGAATAGTTATGGCGGCGCGCCGTCCCTCGCGTCTCTGCTCGACCGATCTCTATACACGGACACACTTGATTGCGTGCATTGCGGGCTCTGCCTGACCAGTTGCCCGACCTACCGTGCAACTGGGCGCGAGACCGCTTCTCCGAGGGGCCGGATCTATTTGATGCGCGGGCTGGCGGAGGGTCTACTCGAGGACACTGAAGTTCTGGAGGAAGAGGCTTTCCTGTGTCTGGGCTGCCGCGCTTGCGAGAGTGCCTGCCCAAGTGGTGTTCACTACGGCGAGATGCTCGAAAATGCGCGATCCGCGATTCGGACTGAGCAGGCAAGGGAAGGTCGACTTCCGTTAGCCGCAAAGATTGAACGATTTGCCCTCCGAGAAATTGTGCCACGGGCTGGGCGTCTAAGCTTCGTAGTGTCCCTGCTAGGCATCGCGCAGACCCTGCGACTCGATCGACTGATGATGAAAGTGGTGCCCGCCCGTTTGGCGGAGATGATGGCGCTCGCGCCGCCGGTGCCCGCGGCCAAGGATCGCTGCGCCATGCCGCCGCTCACGTCTGCTGTGGGTGAACGTAAGGGCCGCGTTGCTCTGTTTGAGGGCTGTATTATGTCCGAATTCTTCGGGCGGGTGAACGACGCGACCCGACTGGTACTCTCACGTGCCGGCTACGAAGTCATCGTTCCCGAGGCGCAGGGATGCTGTGGCGCGCTGCAAGCGCATAGCGGCGACTTGAATTTTGCCCACGATCTCGCCCGCGAAAACGTGCGCGCCTTCGGAGACGATTTGGGCGATATCGACGCGGTCATAGTGACTTCAGCCGGATGCAGCGCGGCGCTACGCGACGGAGAAGCCTGGCTCGGAGAATCCGGTGCAAAGCTGGCGGGTGGGGTGCGAGACATTCTCGAGTTCTTGGATGAAGTCGATTTAGATCTCGAGTTCAAGCCGATCGCAAAGCGCGCTTGTTACGACGACCCTTGCCACTTGATTCACGCGCAGGGGATTGCTTCGGCTCCGCGGCGTTTGTTGAACAAAATTCCGAAGCTCGAACTCGTTCCCCATGCAAACCCGGAAGCCTGCTGCGGCGCGGCCGGGATCTACAACCTAACGCAGCCGGATATGTCAAAGAGGGTGCTTTCACCGAAGGTGGAGTCGCTTGCGGCAGCGAAGCCTCAGATCGTTGCGACCGCGAATCCGGGATGCGCCATGCAGATCGCTTCCGGACTCGAAGAGGCCGGCGTGAATGCATCCGTGGTGCATCCGATTGAGCTAATCGAGCAGGCAACTCGTCCTTAGCGGTCTCCTCAGCGCCCTTTGCGGCCGCGCCTCGCCAGCAAATTCACGCCTCGCCCTATCGATAAAGAAACGCGTCCGGTGTTTCCTTCGGCGGTCGCCACCTGGGGAAAGCGCCTAGGCTGAAGTCTCCGAGGCTGCCGCGGAAGACGAGGTCGAAAGGCAGGACCGAATCGCGTCCACGGACGGCGCCGTAGCGCTCGCGCAGGCTTCGGTAGACGAAAGAGGATTGCGCTGCGGGCCGACCATCGAGCTCTTCCGTTAGGCCGAGGCCGGCGCGTTCAAGAAAGAGGTCGCGGTTGGCATTTGCTTCTTGTCGCGCATCGGCATCGATCAGGCTGTTGCGCTGGACCGCCTCTTCGAGTGTCGCTGCTAGCTGCTTGAGCCTCGTCGGTGAAAGTTCGAGGAAGCGTGATGTGGGCTTTTCGTGGTCGCTACCACCTTCGGCGACCAGCCGAATTTCGAGCATGCGACCGCCACGGAGGACGATGCCTTCGGGGTGAAGCTCGCCATCTTGTAGGTCTTCATTGAGGAGAGTTGGATTGAGGCCAAGGCCTGTCCGGCTTGCGACAATCGGGTTTTCAATTAAGAAGCCGCGAGTAATTCGAATGAACTGTGGGCTGGCGTCCTTGCGTTCTGCGCGTGCTTGCAGTCCGGCAACTCGTCCGCTCTCCGAGTCGGGGAATTCGCGCGCAACGCTACGCAAGACGGAAGCCCGTTCATCTCGGCGGTCGAGCTGCTCGACGCGCTCGACTCTTTGTCCGGCCGTCTTCTCGACTAACGTTGCTCGCTCTTCTGCGTCGAATTCAGGAATCCAATCGGCCATGCGAAGCGCCCGTCCCCAGCGCTCTTTGTCGAGCTCGTAGTTGTAGAGCCAGTCGATTACCGGGCGTCGGTCTTCGCCTTCGGGGTAGCGAAGCAGGTAGCGATAGCCGGCTAGGGCCGCGCCGCGACGGAAGTCCGGGGTCCCGCCGGTCCAAGGCGAAATGACGGCGCGAAGTGGAGCCATAATGAGCGTGATGGCGATCGTCGGCGTATCTATGAGGTAGGCGACGGGGACGGGTAGGTTCGGATAGCGCGGTCGGCGCACCCACTCACCTGCTACTCGCCATGCGAACTCGTCTCGCGTCCCTTTTCGTACGAGTCGTTCGAAGGCCCCGTATGGATTTTGCCAATCATCATCTAGGAGCGTGCGTGAATGGCGAACCATCGTGTTCTGGCGTACGCCGGCTCGCGCGCCGCGTGCTAGGCGCGTGCGTGCGCCGGACTCGAGCCCCGCTTCATGCTGCGCGAGAGCGGCGATGTATTCGATGCGTGCCTCGGCATATTTGCGGTCGGCTTTGCTGCTCGATGCCGCCACTTGATAATAGGTGTCGATCGGTGTGAGCAGAGATGCCGGGGTGGCGGCGTTCGCGAGTAGCTGGGTGGCAAGAGCGATCTCGGCGTCTTGCAATTCGGGCGGCCCAAGGACCGCTTCGAGACTTTTCGCTCGGAGCAGGAAGCGAATCGTGAGCGCATCTTGCGCTGCGCTGCGTGCCTTCTCCGCCTGCCTTCGAAGTCGGGCATTTTCGTCTGGAGCACGTTCGAGAATCGCGAGTGCGCGTGCCGCTTGGTAGAGAGCGAGTGCGGGTTCCTGAGCATCGAGCGCTTTGTCTCCGGCACGAAGTCGGCGCCGCGCGAGGGTCCGATCGAGCTTAACGCGGTCTCGGGCGATCTTTTTCTCAAGCTCTGGCGTCGCGACCGTGTTGGGATGCCGCGCGAGAAAGTCGCGTCTAAGGGCGAGCGCTTGTCGATCAGTGCTCGAAAGGGGTTCGGAATTCGAGAACTCCGCGAAATAGTGGATCAAGCTATTGGTGAGTTGGTAGGGCGCGAGCACGAAGCCAGTGATTGCGGAACTCCCAATTGGTTCAACCACGGCATTGAACGTACGGGCCCAGAGCCGATGCCAACCATCGAATTGACGTCGACCTGCTAGGCGAAGAGGGTCATCGCCGATTGTTCGTTCGAGCCGTCCTTCGAGTCGCGGGTCGAGTCCCGAGCGCTTCGAGAGTTCTCGTGAGCCCGTGCGGTAGGCAATCGGATCGTCGAGGGTCGCATTGCGAAGATCGATGGCGAGAGGGAGCAGGCTGTCTTGGTCGGGTGCGGGGGGAAGTGCCGCGAGTGCCGCAAGCGCGCGTGCAACTCTTGGGTCGACTCGCGAACTCTGAGTGTCCAGTTTTTGAACGGCCTCAGAGGACGCGTCGACATCGCGGTGAGTAACGGGGCTCGGGAAGCCCGCTTTTACTGGATCCGCGATCAGCGCCGCTCGTGCGAGCCTCGCTGCTGCGAGATCTGTCGCACTCGGCAACCAGGGTTGGCGGGTCGCGAGAGGCTTGAGCAAATCCTCGTTTACGATCGTGGGTGCCTTCGCGCAGCCGAACCCGGCTACGACGAGCAGCAGCGCAGCGCCAAGCCTAACGATCGAATCGATCCGCATCGATTCCCAGTGTCAAAGCTAGGAAGGCTTCGAGTTTGCGAGTTGCTTCGAGTTTCTCGGGGCGACCGTCGTGGCTCCCGACGAGCTCGTAGAGTTGAATCGAGGCGTCGGATAACTCCGAGAAGCGGGCTGGATCAAAGGCTAGGCTCGCGGGCGGAACGGCTTCTGTGTATTCGAGGGCGAGCTGTGCATAGAAATCAGCAAGAGCCAGCAGATGTCGCAAACGATTTTTGCTTGCGCCGTGTCTTGTTGCGACCCTCTGCAATTCTTGTAGCGCGAGCAGGGTTCCGTCCGGCAAGACAAAACGCATGCCGCGGAAATACCGCGCGCGGATCATATCGGCCCGTTCGATTTCTTCTTGAGCGAGATAGCGGTAGTGCGAACCGCTGAGTTCGCTCTCGATGATGGAGAGCTGTGTCGTTCTCTCATCGAGTTCGAAGCGGACGCGATCGACATCTGTTGTAAATAGAGGGGCGCCAACTTCGGCAAGAGGATCGGTGAGTTCGAGTCCGATCTGCAGGGCGTCGGCGAAGCGTTCGCATAGCGCTGCGCTCTGAAGCGCTGTTGGACGCAGCTCCTGGGAAATGCGGGCGCTCTCTCGGTAGTGCTGTGCCGCAAGGTCATAGGCGCGGAGGCGTTCGAGTGCACGGGCCTTTGCGAAGAGCAGAACGGGATCCATGTAGCCGCTGCGAAAGGCATCGGCTTCGGCGCGCTCTAGGCTTTCCAAGCGAAGCAGTGATGCGCGGTAAACGTTACGCCCACTGAAATCGGTCGCGGTCGGAAAGCGGTAGGTGTCGTCGGGCACGTGGCGTCGCAAGACAGCGACGGTTTCGAGGACGCCTTCGCTTGGGCCATAGAGCGCCTCTTCCTGTTTAGAGGAAAATGTCTGACAACCCGTGACCGCGAGAAGGGCCAAGGTCGCGAACAGGATGCATGGCCGAAGAGACACCCCAGGCCTAGTTCTGCTCCTCAATCGCTCGCTCGTTTTTTTGTCTCGGTGCCTCGCCGACGGGGCGTGCGACTCGCGCCTCGCGGCGTATTCTTGGCGTTGGCACGAGGTCGGCTGTCGGGTCGTCGGGTGATAACAGCGTTCAGCATTTTCTCAGTAGCAATAATGGCCGCGCCTAGCTGATCCGGATCCACGCCGAGCGTCGAGAAAGTCTCGCCCGTCTTTTGCCGATTCGTCTGACTCGACTTCTCGAATACCCAGGTGATCGTTGTTTCAACGAGCGCGCCAGTGCGGCCACCCGGCGGAATACGTACGCGGTAGTCGGCGAGAACAGGCACTTCGATCGAGAGTTGTTTGGCGGCTTTCTTAAGCGCATTCATAAACGCGTCGTAGCCGCCGGCTCCGCTGGCCTCAGCCTTCTCAACGTTACCCTTATAGGCAAGTGCGACTTGAGCCCGGGGTTCTTGGCCCGATGCGACGTCGACGTGGTAGCTCTCGACCTTCACGAGCTGGTCTTCAGGTGTCTTGAGGACGTCCGTGAGCACGTAGGGCAGGTCGTCGGGAGTGACGATTCTCTTTTTGTCGCCGAGTTCGACGATTCGGGCGAGGACGAGGTCGCGGTCGTTGTCGGAAAGTGCGATGCCCAGGTTGGCGAGGTTATGATCCAGCGAGGCCTTGCCCGAAAGTTTGCCCAGTGCATAACGTCGTGCGCCGCCGAATCGCGCCGGGGCGAGGTCTGTTCCGTAGAGGCCGCCCTTTGCATCGCCATCGGCATGAATGCCAGCGGTCTGGGTATAGACGTCGCGGCCGACGATGGGTGTGTTGGCCGAAAGTTCTTTACCAGAAAATGTTTCGACCATATTCGAAAGCGCAGTCAGGCGATCCTCGCGAATCGCCGTCCGGGCGTCGCTGTGGTCGTGGGTCGCGGCGACGATCTCCGCCAGGGAGGTGTTGCCCGCTCTTTCGCCCATGCCGTTCACACTCGTATGGACACCACGTGCGCCAGCTTGGATCGCTGCCAAGCAATTTGATGTGGCCAACCCGTAGTCATTATGGCCGTGGTACTCGAAATCGACGGCTGGCCAAGTCGCCGCCATGAGTCCGACGTAGCGCGTGACGTCGGTTGGAGCGAAGACGCCGAGGGTGTCTGCGAGGTAGATACGCGCGACGCGTAGCTCGCGCAGGGTCTGAACCATGGCGAAGACATAGTCGAAGGAGTCGCGGACGCCCCGGGACCAGTCTTCGAGATAGACGTTAACGGTTAGTCGCTTGCGCCGGGCGTAGCGGATCGTTTCCGAGATCTTGGTGCGGTGTTGTTCGGGGGTGAGGCCGAGTTGCTCGACGCAGTGGCGCTCGGAGCCCTTGGTCAACAGGTTGAGGACCTTGCCGCCGGCATCGCAGATCCAGTCGACGGATTTTTTGCCGTCTGTGTAGCCGAGCATTTCGATGCGCTGGATGAGACGTTCTTTACGGGCCCACTTCGTGATTGCCTGGGCAGCTTCGCGTTCTCCCGCGGAGACTCGTGTCGAAGCCATCTCGATCCTATCGACCTCGCAGTCAACAAGAAGCATGCGAGCCAGCTGAAGTTTTTCGGCGGGCGTGTAGGACACATTCGGCGTTTGCTCGCCGTCGCGAAGGGTCGTATCCATGACCGCGATATGGCGAGCGCCCGCTTTTGCGCCTCCAGTATCAGCGGAAGCACTGCGAGAACGAGTCGAGCTGGATCGAGAGACGGCGGTCATCGGATTTGGGGTACTCGTCGCCGCAAAGCTCGAAGAGCGCGGCGCTGGGCGGGGGATGGCTTGGCGCGGATCCAGAAAGGAGAAGTCTGGACGCGGGAAGCTGGCGAGTCTGGAGAGTACCTCGGCCCTCCTTTCGCCGCGAGGCACTAGGACGCGCTCCGGGGCTGATTTCCGACGGGTAGGGCCGCGAGCCTGCTAAGGTCGGCGGCTTCGTGACCACGCCGAGACTCCCCCACCTTCGGGGGACTGTCCCGTGGCTGTAGGGAGGACTCGCGTGAATTCGACCGACGTCGACGTCAGCGCCGAGCATGCGACACAGCGGCTCGATCGATATTTGGCCGACCAACTCGGCATTTCACGGGCCCGAGTGCGTCATTTGCTCGAAGTCGGCCGCGTGCAGCTCGGCGATCGTGCCTTGGAGCTTGGGGATAAGTCGCATTCGGTCGCGGTTGGCGAGCGCTTCTCTGTCGCGGGAGCAGTCCGTGCCGAGGACGAACTTCCGGTTGCCCGCGCAGACCGGCCGATCGAAATCGGCGGGGAAGGCCCGGGCTGGATCGTCGTCAACAAGCCCGCGGGATGGGGCGTGCATCCGCTTCGACCGGATCAGGAGGAGACGGTCCTGAATTCGGTGCTGGCGCTTCGGCCTGAGATTCTTGGGGTCGGCGAGGGCGGTCTGCGTTCCGGCGTCGTCCATCGCCTCGATGTCGACACGAGCGGTGCTCTCATTCTCGCGACCGATGATGAAGCTTGGCAGCGGCTGCGCGGCGGGTTCAGCGCTCATTTGGTCGAGAAGCGGTATCACGCTCTGGTCGCTGGACATCTTCCGCGCGAGCGACGCGTCGACATGGACCTCGAAGTCTCACGGCACCAGCCGGCACATGTTGTCGTGCGCCGTGGCGCCAAGGCCTGCGGTCAGCATGTTCGACCGCTGCGTCACTTCGGGTCTGCAACGTTGATCGAAGTGCGACTCGAAACGGGTTTCCTTCATCAGATCCGCGCCACGATGGCTCATCTCGGCCATCCGGTTCTAGGCGATCTTGAATATTGGCCGACGGGTGAAGAGGATTCGATCGATCCACCGATCGAAGTCTCGCGTCAGATGCTTCATGCGCGAAACCTCATCTTCGATGATGTCGATGTTGAAATCGAAGTGCCGGCCGACCTTGCGGCCGCGGTTGCGGAGCTTGAAGCGAGCCTCGAGTAGCGGGCGCTCTGACGGGGCTTCGAAATGCCGGCTATTCGCGTTTTCGGCCGAGCCTCGTAGATGTTATGTACGCGGAAGCACGTCGACACTCCCCATCGGTCCAGCGAGCGCCTCGAGCGTCCTTCCGTACATGCCTTTCTTGAGGCCTCGCATGGCGGGATCGGCCTTGGACGAGAGTACATCTGCCATTTCGATGGCCTTCGAAAGAACCTCGTCTTCTGGCACTGCGTGGTCGACGATCTGTTTTGCGAGAGCGGCCTCGGCTCCGTAGCGGGTGCCTGTGACGATGAGTTCGTGAGCCGTCTGGTGCGAGACGCGGGCTTGGATGATTGCGGTCATGCCGGGATGAAGAGGAGCCTTCATGTCGATTTCGGGCATACACCAATAGCCCCGGTCCGAACGCATAACACGAAAATCGTGCGCGAGAGAAATCTGTGCACCCGCGCCGAAGGCGTGCCCATTGATCGCTGCGACGGTGATCGTCGGGAACGTGAGGACGCGCGCCATTAGTGCGAGGACTTTTGGAATATATCCGTCCCGTACTTCAGGGTCGGTCTGCGCGAACATCCATTCGAGATCGAGGCCGTTTGAGTAGAACTTCCCCGTCCCGGTCGTGACGAGCGATGCAGGACTCCCCGCCCCCTCGACTTCATCAAGAGCGGCATCCCACGCCTCGATATTGTCGGGGCGAAATCGATTCTCGGGTGCGTCGAAGCGAAGAACGAAGACTGCGCCCTCGCGAGATAGATCAATCATGAATGCTCCAGGACGGTTCTAGGATGGGTGGTCAGAAGAGTTGAGTCAGAACATTTGAGGTAGAGGTGTGCTGATTGAGGCTCGGTGCCCTAGCACCGGTCGCGCGAAAGCAGCGCCTAGCTTCCCTTACGCATCTGCAGGCCCATCGCTTTGGCCTTCGCATCTTCGGCCTCAGTGATCTCGCCCTTCTGCATCAGGATTCGCGAGAGGTTCGTCTGCGACAGTGCGTCATCGGGTTCGAGTTCGACAAGCTTCTCCGCCGCCTCGACGGCGGCTTCGAGGTCACCCTGCTTGGCGAGCGCGATAGAGAGCCCATTCCAGGCAATCGCGAGGGTGGGATCCATCTCGATTGCTTCGCGATAGACGTCGATCGCGCCAGCGGTATCGCCTTTTGCGAAGAGGCCGAAGCCCTGTTTATAGACGGACTTAGCGTCGCCTTCTTTTGCTGCGGATTTTTCGTTCTGATCGGGCTGAGTCATGGCAGTTATCTCCTGGGACGCGAGTATAATGCCCCGAAATGGAGATCCGGACACTCGTTGTTCAAGAAAGAATGACCTTGGCCAGCCTGCTCGATGGCTGGCCGCTCGCCGAAGGTTGGACGGCAGGCGATCGCTTTCGTCAGCAGGTCCAGCACGACCCGCTTGGCGCGACGAGAATGTTTTCGTGGCTGCCCTTGAGGGCCGGATCATGGCATGGCTGGGGCGGTCAGCAGACGATTCTTCGGCTAGATCCTGATGGCTCGCCTCGTGGTGCTGCAGAGGAAGCGACAGAGATCGAGCTGATGTCGATCGGAGCTGGTAATGAGCGCGCAGCTTCGGTCATTCGCGGTTTTGCCGACCTTCGATGATTTGACCAGAGGAGAGTATGAACGAGGGAACTCGTCGGGAACGTGAGCACGCGATGCTCGAACGCATCGAAGTGCGCGTCAGCCCTATTCACGGAAAGGGTGTATTTGCGCGTCGTAGACTGCGTGCAGGGCAGTTCATCGGACGCTTCGAGGGCGATCCGACGACGGCTAACGGAACCTATGTGCTGTGGCTCATTGATGAAGACGGCGGCGAAGTTGGAATTCGCGGGCGAAATGCTTTGCGGTTCTTGAATCACGGGGATCCCGAGAATGCGGAGTTTGTAGACGCGAACTTGTTCGCGATCGCGAATATTCAGCCGGGTGCCGAGGTTATGATCGATTACGGCGAAGCCTGGAGAGCCGACTGAAGGTCGGCCGGAATTTTGTGGCCTTAAAACGTGAAGCCGAAGTCGGTGACGCGCAGCCACTTTGAAAACATCTCGCGACCGCGCGAGGCTAACGCGGAACTAAGGAGCATGATCGATGACTAGGAATGCGGATCGAATAAGAAAAACTGGACAGCGAATTTTCTTCGGAACTATTTTGTTAGGCGTTTTATCATTTGCTCTCGGATGTGGTGGCAAGACGCCTGATGATCTTGGCGCGAAGGGGACGACCCTCGGCGGCTGTCCCTCTTCCCCTAATTGTGTTTCGAGTGCAGCGGACGACGAGGGGCATGCGATCGCAGCTCTTGCGATCGATGGCCCAGAAGAGGCGGCTTGGGCAGTGCTTCGTGAGGTCGTTTCGGGCGGCGAGCGCGTCTCCGTTGAGACGGATTCCGAGGGCTATCTCTATGCCGTCTACACGTCGAAGCTGATGGGATATAACGACGACGTCGAGTTTTTAGCGAATTCAGCTAGTCGCCAAATCGAAGTACGTTCCGCTTCGCGAGTTGGGTACGGAGACGGCGGCGTGAACCGCGATCGGATCGAAGCTATCCGTAGCGCTCTCGTGGGTCGAGGTGTCGTTCGGTCCGGAGCCGACGATTAACGAGCCCGTCGCAAGAGAACCATGGTTGCCCCGCGTCCGCCCAATCGGTCGGGCGCCGGGGCAAAAGCGAGCACGCTCTTCGAAACGGCGCCACGCGCGAGCCAGTCCGGGAGTGCGTCACGCAAGATCGCTTCGCCGTCCGCAGAATTTTGGCCGCGCCCATGAATTACGACGAGAGACCGCTTTCCTTGCGCTCGCGCACTTTCGATTCGCTTGGCGAGGAGCCGTTCGGCCTGATCTCGTCGGGTTCCGTGGAGATCGATTCGTTCCTCGGGTTCCGGATCTCCTCGTCCGAGGGCAAGGAGCTGCGTGTCACTTACGCCCGCAGCCGCTGCACGAAGTCGATTGGAAGGATCGGGCCATCGGAATGCAGCCGCCTTCGAGCCCGCAGCTGCTCTGGGTTTCGTGGTCTTCCCCGGAGTCGTTGCGCGAATCTTCTCCGGCCCGCGATCAATGGGGCGCGTGTCGTCGGTAACCAGATCGGCGAAGCTGCTGCCCTTCTGGTCCTCTCCGTCTCGTCCCTTCCCGTTGGTGCTCATTTTGCGTTGTTCTTCCGTGCTGTTCGTGCAGAGGTTTCGTCGGTCAGGCCGACCAGGGCGAGTGCCTTCCGCGTCGGGCCTGCATGAGCGAGGTCGAGCAGCGATTCCGGAGCGACCCACTTGTGCGCATCGAAGCCCTGCCTTTTGACGCGGCCCTTCGGCGCGACGTGTGCACGGAATACTTCGAGCGTCAGGCGTCGATGTGTAAATAGATGGTTCACTGAGCCGAGGTGTTCGGCGCTCAGCAATTCGAGGCCGACGACTTCGAGAAGAATTTCTTGAACGCGGTCTTTCGCTTCATCTTTGGCATCAATTTCGCCGCCGGGGAGTTCCCATAGTCCTGCCATCAGACCCGTTTCAGGCCGCCTAACGGATAAGACTTTTCCGTCGCGTTCGAGGTAAATAGCGATTGCACGTATTTTTGTGGGCTTTGCTTTCTTTTTTTTGATGGGAAGAGACTCGGCGTCGCCTACCGCATATGCGTCGCAATGCGTGCGAATCGGGCATGCTAGGCAGTGAGGGTTTTTAGGCGTGCAAAGCGTGGCTCCCAGTTCCATCAACCCCTGGTTCAGGTCTCCCGGCCGTTCTCCCAGGACGATCGCGCCGGCGACGCGCCACATTCGCTCGACGACTTCCTTGGCTGCGCTGTCTTCTCGAATTCCGAGCAACCGCGTGAAGACGCGAATCACGTTTCCGTCAATGAGAGGCGCTTCGCGCTCAAACGCGATCGACGCGATAGCTCCAGCCGTGTAGCGGCCGATCCCTTTGAGTTTCTCGAGGCCCTCGGCAGTGTCCGGGAGCTTTCCGTCATGTTCCGCAACGACGGTCTCGGCAGCGTGCTTCAAGTTCCGTGCTCGGGAGTAATATCCGAGTCCGGTCCAAACGGCATATACGTCATCGATCGGCGCGGAAGCGAGAGTTTCGACATCTGGGAAGGTTTCGAGAAATCGTTCCCAATAGGGAATCACGGTTTCGACGCGCGTCTGCTGCAGCATCGCTTCGCTGATCCAGATGGCATAGGGATCTCGGGTATGACGCCAGGGCATGTCACGCTTGTTCGCGTCGTACCATCTGAGCAATTTCTTGCGCGCAGCACGAACAGGAAGACCTGAAAAATCTGATGCGCTGGCTTCTGATCCGCCTTTGGGGGCGGAGCTGGCCTTGGATTTCGAGTGGGCCTTTGCGGGGCGCTTTCGCTGGGCGGGACTCATAGATCTGATGCTAGCGCTTCGGGCGACGTCGCCGCCGACGGGTTATTCGGTGGCTCGCTTTGCGAGAGCGTTCGGGTAGGCTCAGGCGTCGATCGATAGGTCGATCGGGAGAGCACGTTCGACTCGAATCCGGTCGGCCAAGACGCGGGCCGAAAGCGCATAGAGCTCGACCCCCGAATTTGCGGCCTCACGGAGAGTGCGGCCATATGCGGGATCGATGTCGTCCGCTGGGGCGATCACGTCGGCGTCCGCTCGCTGAACTATGTAGAGGAGAGCAACCCGTTCCCCTCGTTTTCGGCGGGCCATTAGATGTTCGAGATGACGCCGGCCACGAGTAGTCACTGCGTCGGGGAAGCGCGCTCGTCGGTCGCTACAGAGCGTCACGCTTTTAACTTCGACCCAACACGGAACATCGGTTTCAGGATGATTCGAGAGACGAAAGTCGAAGCGCGAACCTTCTTCGACCGAGACTTCGCGTTCGATCGTTTCGTACCCCACAAAGGGCTCGAAGGCATTCGCTTCAAATACTCGCCGGGCCACGTCATTCGCCTTGGCCGCGTGAAGTCCAACCCATACGCGCCCGACCCGAATCATCTCGAGGGTATGACGAAGCTTTCGCTTTTTGCTGTCATGGGTGGAGCAGCGAACGGAAGACCCCGGCGCTTTCGTTCCGGTCATGCTGCCTGGATTTGGGCAATGCACTGTTATTTCAGAGCCGTCCTCGAGCGCGATGTCGGCCAAAAAGCGCTTGTAGCGTAGGATGAGTTTTGCCTTGAGCGCAGCCTCGATCGGAACGGAAATCTGCTTCAGGAGTTTGGGGGGCGATGGCAAATTCATATTGAGACGGAGTCTAACGCGAAGGCGCGCCGCGCCGAACGGGTCATTCCATTCCGTCGTGAACCGAATGCTTGACGACTCTCTTGGTGCGGGTGACGCTTGGGGTCCTCGAAGCCGTCTTGTTCGTTTCGCTAACGAGACGTGATCGGTGCGCATCTGGCCAAATAGGGTTGGTCCGCAGTGCGAAGGGGAAGAGCTGTTGGACGGTCGATTGAAACGCTTGATCTTGGTACGACACGGCGAGACCGCAGGTCAATCGAGCATTCGCTACTACGGCGTGACAGACGTGCCGCTCTCGGACCTCGGCAGGTCACAGGTCCGTGCCGCGCGAGACCGTATCTATGGCGAGACTTTTGAGTCGGTTTGGGCGAGCACGTTATGCCGCTCTTGGGAGTCAGCGCAGATCGTGGCACCGGGCCGTCCGGTCAATCTCGAATCCGATTTTCGAGAGATCGATTTCGGAGATTGGGAGGGTCTGACAGCGGAGGAAATCGCGGTTGCGGATCCTGCGGGCCATGCGAAATGGCGTGCAGAAGGGCTCTCCTTTACGTTTCCGGGGGGCGAGGCTCGGTCGGATTTTAGGGATCGAATCGCGCGCGGGTTAACGAGAGTGCGTGCGAGCGGCGCAGAGGCCGTACTCATTGCCGTCCATAAGGGTGTCGTGCGTACGCTGCTCGAGCTTGTGGCGGGGCATACCCTTGCACCCGAAGAGCCAGTATTAGGCGGTGTCGTTCAAGCGTCGCGAAACGCTCGTGGTAAATGGTCGACGGGGCGCATGGGCAGCGATGCGAGTGCTACTGAAATTGGAATCGGTATTCCGATGGAAGAGAGCTAGACGCTTACTCATCTGTTCGCCTAAATTCTCAGCCACTTGCCGACGCCTACTTGCCGACCTGCGGGCTTTATCGCGAAAAATCCCCGCCGCGTGGAATCGCGACAGGGATCTATTCGTTGAACGGGACACTTTAGGCGCCGCGTTTTTTCACGCGTCGTTACTTAGACGTGTTAGAGAACGCCGTAGGCGAGCATGGCATCCGCGACCTTGATGAAGCCGCCGACATTCGCGCCCTGGACGTAGTTGATGAAGTCGCCCTCAGTTCCGTGTTCGACACAGGTGCTGTGAATATTCTTCATGATCTCGAGAAGCTGCTCGTCGACCTGCTCGCGTGACCACGAAAGACGCATCGCATTCTGCGTTTGTTCGAGACCACTGACCGCGACGCCCCCTGCGTTGGCCGCCTTCGCGGGGCCGAAAAGGATCTTGCTGTCGATGAACACACCGACCGCGTCGAGGGTGGACGGCATATTCGCGCCTTCCGAAACCAGCTGGCATCCGTTTGCGACAAGTACTTTCGCATCATCGCCATCGAGTTCGTTCTGGGTTGCGCAGGGGAACGCGAGGTCGCACGGCACGCTCCAAGGGGGCTTACCCTCGTGGAACTCACCGCCGAACTTGTCGACGTATTCGCTGATCCGGCCGCGGCGGTTGTTCTTCAGGTCCATGACCCAAGCGAGCTTTTCTTCGTTAATGCCGTCAGGGTCGTGAATGAATCCACTCGAATCCGACATCGTAAGGACCTTACCGCCGAGCTGCTGGACCTTCTTCGCCGTGTATTGGGCGACGTTGCCCGAGCCGGAGACAACGCAGTTCTTGCCTTTTACATCGTCGCTGCGAGTCCCGAGCATCTCGCGGGCGAAGTAGACGCAGCCATAGCCTGTCGCTTCCGTGCGGATAAGTGAGCCACCGAAGCCGAGGCCCTTGCCCGTGATTGTTCCAGTGAATTCATTTTGGAGTCGCTTGTACTGACCAAAGAGGTAGCCGATCTCTCTCGCCCCGACGCCAATATCGCCTGCCGGAACATCCGTGTTAGGTCCGATGTGTCGGAAGAGTTCGCTCATGAACGACTGGCAAAAGCGCATGACTTCGCCGTTGCTCTTGCCTTGGGGGTTGAAGTCCGATCCGCCCTTTCCGCCGCCCATGGGCAGGGTCGTGAGAGAGTTCTTAAAGACCTGTTCGAAGCCGAGAAATTTGAGAATCGAGAGATTCACGCTCTTGTGGAACCGGAGGCCGCCCTTGTAGGCGCCGATCGAGTTGTTGAATTGCACTCGGTAGCCGCGATTCACGCGAACCTGGTTGTTGTCATCCGTCCAACACACGCGGAACATGATGACGCGGTCGGGTTCGCTCATGCGCTGAAGGATACGCGCTTCCTTGTAAACCTTTTTGTCTTCCAGGAAGGGGACGATGTCGCGAGCTACTTCGTGGACCGCCTGATGGAACTCAGGTTGACCTTCGTTTCGGCGCTTGAGGCCCGCCATAAACCGTTCGAGATACGCGTCCGCCGACGCCTGCTGAGCCTTAGAAATTGCCATCGATCCGTTCCCTTACTGCGATATTAAAAGTCACCCGACGTGAATTCGGGTAATCCGGTGGATCATCGTTCAAAATGAAGCGATCTCTGCTGGGGTTGCTCCCAACATCGAAAAAAACGCCCCGAAAGTTGAGACGTCTTCTGACGTCAGTCCTCGTTGCTCTCTCGAAGCTTCGCCAGCACGCTCAAATCCTCGAGTGTGCTCGTGTCGCCCGCAACTTCCTTGCCGGAAGCGATGTCTCGCAAGAGGCGTCGCATGATCTTGCCTGAGCGAGTCTTGGGCAATGCGTTCGTGAAGCGAATTTCAGTCGGTCGCGCGATCGCGCCGATTTCTTTAGTGACGTGCTGTTTGAGTCGGCTGACGAGTGCGTCATCCGCTGTTGTAGTCCCTATGGGAGAAACGAATGCAACGATCGCCGTGCCCGTAATTTCATCGGGTCGTCCAACGACTGCGGCTTCGGCGACTTCAGGAGAGGACACGATCGCGCTCTCGACTTCCATCGTGCCGATACGGTGGCCCGACACGTTCATCACGTCATCGACGCGGCCCATGATCCAGAAGTAGCCGTTCTTATCGCGATGGGCGCCATCACCGGCGAAATAGGTGTCATTGTAGGTGCCCCAATAGGTTTCCTTGAAGCGCTTGGGGTCCCGCCAAATTCCTCGAAGCATGCCAGGCCATGGATGCTTGAGCACAAGGAAGCCACCGCCATCGCCTTTGATGCTTTCACCTTCTTCGTTGAAGATGTCGGCGTGAATGCCGGGGAAAGGCTTCGTGGCGGATCCGGGTTTGGTATCGACGGCGCCAGGTATCGACGAAATCATGATTCCGCCTGTTTCCGTCTGCCACCAGGTGTCGACGATCGGGCATCGCTTTCCGCCGATCACCTTGTGGTACCACATCCACGCTTCTGGATTGATCGGCTCTCCGACGCTGCCTAACAAGCGGAGGGACGAAAGGTCGTGCCCTTTGGGATGTTCGTCGCCTAGCCGGATAAACGTGCGGATGGCGGTGGGCGCTGTGTAGAAAACCGTGACGCCCCACTTTTCGATGAGGTCCCACCAGCGGTCCGGGCCCGGATAGGTCGGAGTGCCTTCGTAGATAACAGTCGTGGCGCCATTCGTGAGAGGTCCGTAGACGACATAAGAATGGCCGGTGATCCAGCCGATATCTGCGGTGCACCAATAGACATCGTCGTCCTTGATGTCGAAAATAGCTTTAAAGGTCGTCGCGACATGGGTGAGGTAGCCGCCGGTTGTGTGAAGAATGCCCTTGGGACTGCCGGTCGTGCCGCTTGTGTAGAGAATGAAGAGCGGGTGTTCGGAGTCGAGCTTGGCCGGCGCACATTTCGCGTTCGCCTCGGCCATGGCCTCGTGGTACCAGACGTCGCGGCCCTTTTTGAAGGTGACGGGCTGCTTAGTGCGCTCGACGACGATTACTTTTTCAATCGAAGGCGACTTTGCGACAGCTTCGTCGACGGTGTCCTTGAGCGCGAAGGGCGCGCCCTTCCGGTAGCCACCGTCGGAAGTCACGACGAGCTTCGCTTCGGCATCGTTGATGCGGTCGGCGAGGGCTTCGGCGGAGAAGCCGCCGAATACGATGGAGTGCGGTGCGCCGATTCGCGTGCAGGCGAGCATGGCGATAGAGAGTTCGGGAATCATCGGCATGTAAAGGCAGACACGGTCGCCCTTCTTTACGCCCTGGGCCTTTAATACGTTCGCGAATTGGCAGACCTCGCGATGAAGTTCGCCGTACGTGATGACGCGCTTGTCGCCGGGCTCACCTTCCCAGATGATTGCGGCCTTGTTCTTTCGCGAGACGCCGCCTGGAGCGGTATCCGCACTAAGATGCCGATCGAGGCAGTTGTAAGAGACGTTCGTCTTGGCTCCGACGAACCACTTCGCGAATGGCGGCTTCCAGTCGAGGACCTTTTTCCAAGACGTGAACCAGGAAATGTTCTCCTTCGCCATCTTCGCCCAAAATTTTGTGGGGTTGGATTCACCGAGCTTGCGATACTCGTTGGTGAGCGTCTTGTTCCAATGAGCTTGCTTTGTGAATTCAGGTGCAGGCTTGAATGTTCGCTTTTCCTTCAGGAGGGTATTGATGTCAGCCATATCCGATTGAATCCTTGCTGGGGGTTTCACGCAGATCGCGAGGCGATTGCGATTGTCATCGCACGATCACTAAATCGCGCCGGTGAGTGCTTTGTTCTTAAAATTTTGAGGTGCTGGAGTCCGTTTACTCGGCGACTTGGCTTGGCCGAGTTAGGTGTCCGGCGCTTGGGCCTACTTTGTAAAAATCCGACTAACGTGAAACCCAGGCTTCGATGTCGTCCGCAGTCTTCGGGATAGCACGGGTGAGATTCAGGTAGCCGTCACTAGTGATGACCACATCGTCTTCGATTCGGATTCCGATGCCCTTGTATGCGTCAGGGGCATCGGGCGCATCGGGAGCGATGTAGATCCCGGGCTCGATTGTGTAGGCCATGCCGGGGGCGAGCGGGCGGGGCTTCGGATCCTCGGCCCCATTCCTTATGACGTAGGCGCCGACATCATGGACATCGAGTCCGAGCCAATGGCTCGTGCCATGCATGTAGTAGGGCCGGTAGCTTTCCGTTTCGATCAAGCCGTCGACTTCGCCCTTAAGAAGGCCGAGGTCGACCATACCCTGTGTTAGCACGCGGACGCTCGCTGCATGAATTTCCGGCAGTGTCGCGCCGGGTCGGCTCGCTTCTAGGGATGCTTCCTGTGCGGCAAGAACCAGGTCATAGAGCTCGCGAGCTGCGGGTGTAAAGCGCCCACCTACGGGATAGCAGCGCGTGACGTCTGAGGCGTATCCTTCGAGCTCGACGCCCGCATCGATCAGGACGACCTCACCCTCGGCGAGCTGTTGATCGTTCTGGATGTAATGGAGGATTGTTGCGTTCTTGCCGGAGCCGACGATCGAGCCGTATGCCGGGCCGGAGCCGCCGCGTGCGCGAAAGGCATAAGCCAGCTCCGCTTCAAGTTCGTATTCGAATCGTCCCGGTTGGCAGATGGCCGCGGCGCGTCCGTGTCCGTCGAGCGAGATGTCCGCGGCGCGCTGCATGATGTCAATTTCGGGCTGCGTCTTAATTAGGCGCATTTCATGAAGGAGGATCCGCGGGTCGATGAGCTCGTTCGCGGGCAAAATTCCGCCGCGAGATTGGCGACGGATCTCTTCCTGAAGCGCGACGATTTTGGCGTCGAGAGTCTGATCCCGGCCTAACATGTGGTAGATGCGATTCGCGCCGCGTAGAAGTTCGGGAAGCTTGTCGTGCAGCTCCGCGATCGGGTAGGCGGCATCCGCGCCGTATTCGCTGATTGCGCCATCTATGCCCGGGCGATATCCGGTCCATGTTTCCGCTTCCCTATCGCGTGGCTGCACGAAAAGCGTGAACTCTGGTCCCTCTCGAGTAGAGAGTACGGCCACCGAATCGGGATGGTCGAACCCTGTCAGGTACCAGAAATCACTGTCCTGTCGGAAGGGGAACTCGGTATCCGCCGAGCGCACAGCGAGCCGGCCACCAACGAAAATCGCGACGGCATCCGGTCCGAGGGCTTCGAGCAGCTGCTGACGCCGTTTCGTAAACACGATTGCAGTCTATCGAATCAGGGCAAACGCGGGACCGCTCTTCGCGTATTCGCCGGTGGTCCGTTTAGGCGTGGCTAGAAGCGCCGCTTTACAGCGGGGAACCGCCTTTCGGCCAATTTGAGGAGCTCTTGAATGCCGCCTTAGATTGCAGGAACATTTAGAGGCGAAAGATAAGAAACCTATTTAAAACAGCTACTTGAGAACATTTGGTCTTCGATTGATGCGTGCTCGACCGGAAGGTGCCGCATTGAGTGGCACTCTAGTGTACTCGCCTGAATTCACTAGGAGAGCCGAAAACCTCTGAAAAAACAGATACATGAAACGTATTCAAAGAAATATCAAGTTTGGCACGTGCCATGCATAGTTGGTAATTGAGAACGATTTGGAATACTGGCTGGTCCGGGCGGTTAAACACGGGCGCGTTCGTCAGGGCTAGCCAGTAAATCCAGTCGTCAAAAACTTAACCGGTTGGGTTACTTCGCATCGACCCACCCGTCTCCAGGAGCCCCTCCTGAAACGAACGCCTCTCTCGATCCGGAAACGGAGCCAATCGAGAGAGGCTTTCGGCGTTTAGGCATGGGAACGCGAAATTCCGGATCTCGATAAGCTTGTTAGTCGATCGAGCGAGCGGACGATGTTATCGGCCGCAGGTGAGCAGATACGCGCAATGACTTCATCGCGTATCTTTATGCTGCTCGGGTGACGCTCGGAGATTAGGCTTCGCCTTTGGTGCGAGACTACGCTCGGAGATTGGGCTTCGCCTTTGGTGCGAGACTACGCTCGGAGATTGGGCTTCGCCTTTGGTGCGAGACTACGCTCGGAGATTAG
>Ga0115569_10000271_pt1 | contig 42063 bp, 39 predicted proteins | sample COGITO_mtgs_1205_2_FD_87295 | JGI IMG/M metagenome (GOLD analysis project Ga0115569, IMG submission 87295) | Pelagic marine microbial communities from North Sea - COGITO_mtgs_120503 | ecosystem: Environmental > Aquatic > Marine > Epipelagic | place: Germany:Helgoland, sampling site Kabeltonne... | reverse complement strand
GTGTGTTCATCTTTTTGTGGTGAATGGTCCGCGAGACAATGTTTATGTAGACGATCGCGGTTTTGGATATATAGGATCAGAAGGAAAGGTGAATTGGGAAATCAGGCGAGGCGGAAAGAACATCACAAATGCTTGGAATACAAGCCCTGGCAATGAGATCTGCTATGACGATGGTCCTCAATTGATATGCTACGATGTATTGTGTTTAGAGATCGGCCCTGAAGATCATTATCCTGAGGAACATATTGACCCTTATGGCATGGTGAAATGCATGAATCATTATGAATTTTTAGATCTGGTGAGATTGGGATGGATTGATGAAAGCCAACTTCGCAAAAGGGTTTGGGATGCTGACCGAAGTCGTTTGAATCAAGCAGAATCGAGGTTGGGGGATTTGTGATTTATAATTCATGATTTGGGGAAAAGGTTCGTGGTTCATAGTTCAAGGTTAATTGATTCTTCAATGATCAATCATGAATTATAAATCGCGCTCTGCGCTCAACTCTTTCACATCAATCTTCAGCTCTTTATATTCAAACAGGTTAAATACCTCATCCGAATTATCTACTCTTCCATCTGCATTCTTGGCTACGGTGATGTATTCCAACGCTCTAGTGCTAGGTAATGCCATCAGCTTATTCAGCGCTTCAACCTTCGCATAATCCGTTTTATCAATTGGTTCTAACCATGCGTTAAAGTGCTCTGGGTTTAATACGATGGGCATGGTATGTGGCTTTGTGCCTCCATTGTTAATCTGATGCATGGGTTCGTTTGCCTCTTTAGTGAGTATGGCACACGTGAGGTATTCTTTACCATCAATGGTAGCAACATCCCACAATCCGGCTACAGGCATGCAGTCGTAGTCTTTTGGCGCGATGAAGAAAGGATATGTTTGATCGTCTTGTTCGTGAAAGGTGAAGAATCCATCCAGCACGATCACGCAACGCCTGTCATGAGCAGAATCTCGCCATGTAGGCTTTTCGTCATCAAACATGGTTTCGCTTGCTGCGTTCCAGGTTTTGCGTCCAATGTCCAACGCCTTTTTTAGTCTATCCACTGCCTTCAATGGATCACCATGAGGCTTGTCGCTGCGCCAATTGGGAATAAAACCCCACGTAAATTGCGCCAACCGATGTCCTCCAGCTCCACGAACCAAGCAAGGTAAAATAGCGTTTTCTTTTCCGGGGCTGAAATAGCGTTGCACTGCTGAATCATCTAGTTTTTGAAGGTGGCGGCCGGGTTCACCATCTTTCCAAAGGGAATATTGCTCGTGCAAATCCCGCATATTATCAGCGTTGGAGGCGTTTTTAATGAGGTATCTAAACGCTTTATGGGTGTCAAAGGCTACATGATTACACATGGGTCCAAAGGAAGGGTTTTAGAAATAATTATTGACTTCAATTTTAACTGTATAATGTCATTTCGATCGATCTCCCAAAAGAACAAAACAAAATAATGAATGAACGTTCATTTTTGAACATTCGCGCCTTCAATCGAAAGCATATGAGCATCATTTCGAAAAGTCAAATCAAACGGAGCGCTTTAGTAAAAGCAACCATCAACCTTGTGAACAACAATGGTTTTCATGCAGCGCCAATGTCTAAAATAGCCAAGACAGCGGGCATTTCTCCAGGTACAATCCACCTCTATTTCGAGAACAAGCAAGACATGATCAATCAGGTTTACATCGAGGTGAAGGCCGCTTACACCCGATTTGCTTTCAAAGACTACAAAGCATCTTTTTCAGTAGCCGAGGGTTTTGAAAACATTTGGAAAAACATTGCAGAGTTCAAACTCAAAGAAGTGGAAGAAGCGATGTTTCTATCGCAATGTGACAACACACCCATGGTAGATGAGGCCAGCAGACAAGAAGGATTGAAACACTTGAGACCACTGTTGGATTTATGGGAACGTGGCCAAAAGGAAGGGATCATAAAACCAGTTTCGCCTTACTTGCTCTATGCGTTCAGCATCTACCCCATCGCCTTCATGATGAATACGCAACAGCAACAACACCTTAAACTAACACCCGAACAAATAAACGAGGCTTATAACATGGCCTGGAACAGCATAAAAAATTGATTAAAAGAGAGCAATGAGAAACTTTGAATTTAAAAATCCAACCAAAATTCTGTTTGGAAAAAACCAAATAGAAAACATTAAAAATGAAATCCCAAAAGACGCCAAGGTGTTGGTTTTATATGGGGGAGGAAGTATTAAGAAGAATGGCATTTACGACCAAGTAATGGCGGCCCTTGCTGGCTATGAAGTGTCAGCGTTTGGTGGAATTCCCGCGAATCCAGAATACACCGTGTTGTTGGAAGCACTGAAAGTGATAAAGGAAAAAAGATCACGTATCTATTGGCCGTAGGTGGTGGATCTGTCATTGATGGAACCAAGTTCTTGTCGTCTGCGGCACTCTTTGATGCGATGAACCTTGGGATATTTTAGCCAATAAAGTTCCAACCCTCAAAGGCATGCCATTTGGCACTGTGCTCACACTTCCGGCTACAGGGTCTGAGATGAATTCTGGAGCGGTAATCACACGAAAAGAAACCAAAGAAAAACTAGGAATGGACGGCCCAGGATTGTTTCCACAGTTCTCGGTGTTGGATCCTCAAGTGGTGCATTCTATTCCTCAACGCCAATTAGCCAATGGACTTACGGATGCTTTCACCCATGTATTGGAGCAATACCTCACCTTCCCAGACGGAGCATACCTCCAGGACAGGTTTTCTGAAAGTATTCTGCAAACGCTGATAGAAGTAGCGCCTAGAGTGATGAAAGATCCAAGTGATTTTAACGCAGCTTCTAATTTTATGTGGTGCTGCACTATGGCGCTCAACGGTTTGATTCAAAAAGGTGTTCCCACAGATTGGGCAATTCACGGAATGGGTCATGAACTCACCGCGCTTTATGGAATTGACCATGCAAGAACGTTAGCCATTATTGCTCCTAGTCATTACACCTTCAATTTTGAAACGAAAAAGGAAAAACTAGTTCAATATGCCGAGCGCGTTTGGAACATAACAGAAGGCTCAACTGAGGAAAAGGCAAAGGCAGCGATAAGCAGAACCGAAGCTTTCTTTCATGAATTGGGAATTAACACCAAGCTATCACAATACATCGATGCATTTGAAGGCACTGCTGAAGAGGTTTCTAAACGATTCAGAGCCCGCGGATGGGAAGGAATTGGCGAGCACAAAAACCTCACTCCAGCAGATGTGGAGGTGATTGTGAAAATGGCGTATTAAACATCAACAATCTTAAACTAATGGAGCATCAGATGTGTTTGATGCTCTGCAATAGCGATGGGGATTCTACGATTCGCTTGACTGATATTGGTCAAGTGCACAAAGGCAGTATAGACGGTATAGATTACGCCATTAAACTCCAATATCCTGGAGTGGCTGACAGCTTGAAGAGCGATATAAGCATGGTGGCTCCGCTGGCCATTAAGATGTTTGGTCTCAAGAAAAGTGAGATCGCTCCGTACATGGAAGAAGTGGAATCCAAACTGATGGAGGAAACCAACTACGAGCAGGAGATGCGCAATGCCCATCATATTATTAGCCAATGTGATAATCTGAAGAATATTGTATTTCCTGAGTTTATGCCCAAGCTATCAGGAAAGCGTGTGATTACCATGACATGGATTGATGGCGATGGTTTGGCGGATTGGATAAAGACCGATCCCAGCCAGAAACAACGCAATAAGATCGGTCAGGCATTGTGGGATTTTTATCAATATCAAATTCATGAGCTCCGCTTCATGCACGCTGATCCTCATCCGGGCAATTTTATCATCACCCCACAAGGTGACCTTGGAGTGATAGATTTTGGCTGCATCAAGGAGATTCCTATGGATTTTCACAAGAGCTATATCAAGCTTCTGCAGTATGGCAATGAAATGGATTCTGAGGAATTTCGTTCTGCCTTGATAGAACTTGGTTTGTACAATCCTTCTGCTCCGCTGAAGGAACGACAGTTGATTCTCTCCACCTTTCCTGAGATGTTTGAATTGGTAGGTCGACCGCTTCTTCAAGAATCGTTTGATTTCTCCAATGACAAGTACTTCAAAGAGATTTACGAAAAAGGCGAAGCGTTAAGCAGAAACTCCGATATGCGAGGACTTTCCGCACAAGGTTCAAAGCACTTCATCTATTTTAACCGAACGTATTTTGGTCTGTATCAATTGCTGAATCAACTCAAAGCGAACATCAACACGAGTAATGTGATGATGAAACGACCACTAAAAAAGAGCGCTTAAACTGAAGGCTAAAAGCTGACAGCCGATAGCTAACCATAGAACTCGTAGTTTGCGCCCTCAATGGCGAAATTGAAGAAAGAAGAACTGCTCCTGCGTTTGGAGGATGCTTATTCAAGGCATTCTAAGCCCGATTTTATTCCTCATGATCCTATACAGATTCCGCACCGCTTTTCTAAGAAAGAAGACATTGAAATCGCAGGTTTCTTAGCAGCAACCATCGCTTGGGGACAGCGCAAAACTATCATCAATAATGCCCACCGAATGATAGAGTCGATGGATAATGCTCCTTATGATTTTATAGTGAATCATAAAGCTTCAGACAGAAAGCGCTTCGAAGGATTTGTGCACCGTACGTTCAATGAAATCGATGCCATGTACTTCATGGAAGCATTACAGCATTTGTATGTGAATGAGCAAGGATTAGAAGGTGCGTTTATCGCAAAGCATGGAGTGGCTGCGAAAGAGCGGATATCACATTTCCATCAGCAGTTTTTCAGCATCGAGCATTTGCCGCGCACCAAAAAGCATGTGAGCAACCCTATGAAAGGATCATCCGCCAAGCGCTTGAACATGTATTTGCGTTGGATGGTTCGCCCCAATGTTGAAGGCATCGACTTCGGCATATGGAAACACATGAAACCGTCTGAATTGATGATGCCGCTTGATGTTCATACCTCTACTGTAGGACGTAAGCTTGGCCTGCTTCAGCGCAAGCAAGACGACTGGAAAGCTGTTGAAGAGCTTACCTCTGCCCTGCGTGCTTTTGATTCTGAGGATCCGGTGAAGTACGATTTTGCGTTGTTTGGGTTGGGGGTTTCACGAGAGGCCTGAGATTCATGATTTATAATTGATGATTCATAATTGGGGAAGATGTTCGTGGTTCATGGTTCATGGTTGTCGCAGCCTGTCATGCTGAGCGCGCAGCTGGTCGAAGTGCGTCAGGCGGAGTTAGGGGATTTTTAATTTATGGTTAATCATTGTCTGTCACTTCGAGTGATCCCGCTATAGGCGGGATTGTATCGAGAAGGACAAGACATTACATGATGTTCTTTCTAGCTGTCTTAGTTCTCGATACATTTCTTCGTTCCTCAGAAACACTCGAACTGACAGCATATTGGTTCATGATACTTAAATGAGCTTCGATCTAACCGTAATTATGAATCTTAGGGTGAAGCTTTCACAGCGTTACTGGTTCGTTATGCGGAAGTGCGTTTTGTTAACGATGATTATTTCGATAACCTTTTGATCATTAAAAACATAATAACATCTAGTTAGATTGCTGTAAATGACGAAACATGCATGCAGCATAAAACGAAGCCAGGGTTTAAATGGAGCTGCGCGGAATTTAAAAACGCCTTGAAAGCTTCTTGATCTTTTGGTTCGTTTTGCATCAAGGCAAAATGAACGAGAAAAAAGCCCTGAAAGCTTCAAGGCTTTTCTTTGCTTCGTTTCTTTTGGCCATAAAAGAAATGAAGGAGATTTGAAGGCCTCTCAAAGCTATGAACTGGCTGTGTGTGTGTGCTTATGCTAATCGGAGCCTGTGATTCCTAGTTTACTTCATTTTAGAGAGAACCCTCCAACTCAAGAAAAGTCCAATCAGTACTAAAGCCGCACCAAGCATCATGGGCGCGCCAGGTAATTCGATGGGTGCTTCAGGGCCAGTAAAAAAAGCAAACAAACCAGTCATAACCGGTGGACCTATGATGGATGTTAAACTCATCATACTGGTAAGCGCACCTTGCAACTCTCCTTGCTCATTGGAAGGAACCTGGTTAGACATAATTCCCTGAAGCGCTGGTCCTGCAATTCCACCTAAGCAATACACCACCATGTATGGATAAACCATCCAGCCTTCTCCGGCCATAGAGAACAGAACCAAACCAAATGCATACAATATCATTCCGATATATACGGCAGCGTTCTGCCCTATTTTAGGGATAAGCCATCGAATGAGGAGTCCTTGCACTAAAGCGCTCAACACACCAACAAAACCTAGTGAATATCCTACTTCAGCTTCTCCCCAATCAAAACGATACATGGTAAAGTAAGCCCATGTGCTCTGCACTGCGTGGGAGGCAATGTATACAAAGAACATGGCGAAGATCAATCCTGCTAATACTGGATAGCGCTTTAGATTCACCAAACTCCCAATTGGGTTTGCCCTTTTCCAACTAAACTCCCTACGTTTATCTAAAGGCAAAGATTCTGGAAGGATCAGAAAGCCATACAGCCAATTTAAAAGGCTTAATACTGCAGCAGCATAAAATGGAACACGCGGACCAAATTCCCCCAGCAAACCTCCTATCACCGGTCCTACAATGAATCCCAGACCAAATGCGGCTCCTATCAATCCGAAATTAGCGGCTCTTTTCTCTGGAGGACTAACATCAGCAATATATGCTGCACCTGTGGTGAAGCTTGCTCCCATGATTCCTGAAATCACACGACCAACGAATAACCACCACAGGTCAGGCGCCAGGGCTAATAGAATATAATCTAAACCAAAGCCAAAAAGAGAAACTAAGAGGACAGGTCTTCTGCCAAACTTATCGCTCAAGGCGCCCACAATTGGGGAGAATATGAATTGAAAAAAGGCGTAGGCAAAAATCAACCAACCACCATACTTAGATGCTGCACTTAAGCCTTCGCCCGTAAGCTCCATGATCAAGCTAGGCATCACAGGAATTATAATACCAATGCCCGTTACGTCAAGAAGTAACGTAATGAAAATGAATCCAACAGCAGCTTTTTTGTTTCGCATGATTTTTAAGCGCTGCAAATGTGGGGTTTCGGAATTTATAATTCATCATTAATAATTCATGATTTATTATTGGGTTGAAGCCAGCGTCAGTCTGATCGCTTACGCCCTAGCTTCAGCGATGGCGCAGGTTGCTGACGTAGGAAGCGAGTCTCGAAGACAAGCGGATAAACAGAAGTTGATTATTCATTGTTATCGCAGTCTGTCGCACTGAGCAGCGAAGCGCGGTCGAAGTGCAGACATGGGTTGAAGTTATCGGTATTCCGATGCGCACCCTTCGACCGTTCTCGCTATCGCGAAAAGCTCAGGATGACATCTGCAATTTGGTTACTCTAAAAAATTTCAAGGCCTTTTCAAAGCTCTTAATTGGCGGTGTGAGTTAGCTTACAACTGACAGCTAACAGCCATTGGTTTTCCAATCATGAATTATGATTCGCGATTCGCTCAAAACCTCGCTCCTCGTTCCTCGTAATTCGCAACTACCTAAGAAACAGCCCTGCGCAAACGATCATTTATCGCCCTTCCCAATCCAAAATCAGGCATGCGCTGCACAATGAGTGATTGAATCGAATCTTTGTCATCCCAAGCTCTGAGAGCATTGTAGAAGTTTTGAGCCGCTTCATCATGAGAGCTGGCCTTAGAGAGGTAAATAATGTCGTCTTCTGGCACATCGTCAACATTCAAATCAAATAGAATAAATGCGCACCCTTTTTTATCAATGGCATTCAACTCCTCCTGACTTTCAATAGCCGTAACCTTTTTAGCCGGTGCGTAATGCTTCATCAACATGCCTGGAGCCTCTGGCTTGGAAGAAGACGTTTGAATCACTACTTCACCCACCTCCATCTCTATCTCCTCAATCGCTATTCCACCTAAACGATAAACGACCACTTCCCCATTCTCTACACCAACAATGGTGGATTCAATACCTATTTGACAAGGGCCTCCATCTAAGATCATACTGATCTTACCATCAAAATGCTTCTTCACATGATCTGCGGTAGTTGGACTTACATACCCAAATGGATTCGCACTTGGTGCAGCAATGGGGAAATCACATAAGGAAAGCATTTCAAGCGTGAGCGCGTGATTTGGAATGCGCACGGCAACACGCGGAAGGCCAGCAGTAACAACATCTGAAATCATCCAAGACTTTTCCATTAACACCGTCAATGGACCTGGCCAAAACTTCTGAGTCAAAGGCTTTAATATTTCTGGAATGAACATTCCCCATTGATCAATTTTATCCATCGAATCAGTATGGATGATCAACGGATCGTAGAAAGGTCTATTCTTAACTGCAAAGATTGATTTGACAGCATCTGGATTAAAGGCATTCGCACCCATTCCATACACCGTTTCGGTAGGAATCGCCACTAGCTCACCATTTTTTAGAAATGAAGCTGCTGATCTTATATCGTTGTTTATTAGCGTCATATGACTTGCGACTTAAATTGTTTGTTCCAACGGTATAATCCTAAAACACTGAGTGCAGCATACGCCAACATCAGCAAACTGTAAATCCGTAATCCTCTTGATTGGTATAACCAAATGGAGGTTGCATTGATAGCAATCCAATACATCCAAGCGCTCAATACTTTATGCGCCTCCATGTAGGTAGCAAGAAAGCTGAATGAGGTAGTTGTAGCGTCAATGAACGGACTTTCGGCATCTGAATAATTCTTAAAGTAAACACCAAGCCCTGCAGCTATTCCCAATCCAGCGCCAAAGGCAATCAATGATTTCTTAATAGGCCACTTTTTAACGGGCATTACCCCTCCTTTTTGTTGATTCCAAACCCACCAACCATAGACTCCCATTACAGCATAGAAAAGATAGAGGATAGATTCGGAATACAGTTTTGCTTCAATAAAAAGGTAAATACTCAGTAAAGATGAAACGATGCCAAAGCTCCAACACCATATGTTTTCGCGCATCAAAAGGATGAGGAAAGCAAGGCTCAAGACCACCGATATTATTTCTATGACGAGATTTAAATCCAACATTTTTATTTCAGCGCAAAGATGATGTTTGAAGATTGAAATTTTAAGGTTAATAAATCAAAAGCTGACGCAGCCATTTTCATTAATTATTCAGATATATTCATCGCATGAAATTTATATTAGCCAGACTTTCCTTTCCCATCTCGTTAATCTGCCTTTGTTTGCTGACATATTCCTCCTTTGCGCAAAAAGAAACTGTGAAAGCCAGTGCTTTTTTTGAAGTGGATGAGCGAGTTGTTTTTAATGCGAATGACATCGATCGTGCTTACAGTATAATTCCGAAGAACTCGAGCGCTCGGGTAATTGGATATGCTGATTACGCAGGAGATGAAGCATACAATATCTCATTGTCTGAAGATCGTGCTCAGGCTGTTGTTGATTTTCTGATGGAGCGAAGTGATGGCCGTGTTAATATCATTTCTATGGAAGGAATGGGTGAACTACCTCAGGGAAATACAACAGATGCCGATGCTAAAGCAAGAAGAGTTGATATCATCTTTGAGTTTGAGAAAGTGGAAAAAGTGAGCAAGGAAAAGCCAAGTAAAGTTATTCCACCACCACCAGCTCCTCCGAAAGCTCCTGGAGTTTCTGAAGAGTCTTTTGAGATTGACACTATCGTAAAAGAAAACATAGTTCTAAAAGGGCTTTCGTTTATTGGTGGAAGACACTTCCCTACTCGTGAATCAATGCCCGAGTTATACAAGTTGGTGGAAACGATGAAGAAATACCCCAAACTCGAAATTGAGATTCAAGGACATATTTGCTGTGACTATTCTCAGCCTGATGGGATTGATAATGACACTGGAGAACCTATCCTTTCTAAGAATCGAGCTCAATATGTATATGAATTCTTATCCAGAAATGGCATCGATGAAAGTCGCATAACCTACGTTGGATTAGGAAGCACTCAACCTAAAGTATTTCCTGAAGTCTCAGAAGAAGATCAACAAACCAATCGAAGGGTTGAGATCAAAATTGTGAACCTCTAGCAGCTTCATTTTCAATGAGGTGACGTAGGTCACTTGCCTGCCCCTTTAAGGTTGTTACTTTTGTGCCGATTTTAAACAAACTCACAAGCACACAATGAAGAAAATCGCAGTAATTGGAGCGGGTACAATGGGCAATGGAATTGCACATGTGTTTGCTCAAAGCGGATACGATGTAAACCTCATCGATCTTTCTCAAGACAATCTAGATAGAGCCATCGCTACCATCACCAAGAACTTGGATCGTATGGTAAGCAAAGAGAAAATCACAGAAAACGAGAAATCAGAAACCCTAGGAAGAATCACGAGAGTTACTCAAATGACCGAAGGTGTTAAAGATCGCGATTTAGTAGTTGAAGCAGCGACTGAAAATGTGGATTTGAAATTGAAGATCTTCAAGCAATTAGACGAGAATACACCTGAAGGATGCATCCTTGCTACAAATACTTCATCCATCTCTATTACAAAGATTGCCGCGATTACAAATCGTCCTGATAAGGTTATTGGAATGCATTTCATGAATCCAGTTCCAGTGATGAAATTAGTTGAGATCATCCGTGGTTACGCCACTTCTGATGAGGTTACAAAAACCATCATGGATGCGAGTAAAAGCTTGAAGAAGATACCCGTTGAGGTAAACGACTATCCAGGGTTTGTAGCAAACAGAATCCTCATGCCAATGATCAACGAGGCCATCATCACGTTGCACGAAGGTGTGGCTGGTGTAGAAGAAATTGACACCGTAATGAAACTCGGAATGGCACACCCAATGGGTCCACTTCAATTGGCCGACTTCATTGGACTAGACGTTTGTCTTTCCATCATGAATGTGTTGCACGATGGATTTGGAAATGGAAAATATGCCCCATGCCCTCTTCTAGTAAACATGGTAACTGCTGGGAAGCTCGGTGTTAAGTCAGGTGAAGGCTTCTACAGCTGGACACATGGCACTAAGGAGTTGGTGGTAGCGGGGAATTTTGCCAAGTAGTTCGTGGTTCGTGGTTCGTGGTTCGTGGTTCGTGGTTCAAGATTAGTTAGAAAAGAAAAGTAATGGCTTCAATAAAGAAATTTGAGGATTTAGAAATTTGGCAAGCAGCTCGAGAGCAGTCTCAAGAATGCTACCGTCTTTCTCAAATTTCAAGATCAGAGGGCGATTATGACCTACAAAACGCATTGCCAAAAACCAGCGGATCAGTCATGGATAATATAGCAGAAGGCTTTAGCAGAGGCGGCAACAAAGAGTTTGTTCAATTTCTTTCTATTGCTGCAGCTTCTTGTGCAGAAGTCAAATCTCAGCTCTATCGATTCTCAGATCGACCCTATTGTAAAGTCGAAACCACATTATACATTGAAAAATGTGAAACGCTGAAAAACAGAATAAGCGCATTCATTTATTATTTAAAAAACTCGGAAAAGAAAGGTTACAAATTCATGGAAGACCAAACTAATTATGGAACCAACCATGGACCATTAACCTAATTAACCCATAAACAATTCAAAAATATGCCCAAAGGAATTTATCAAACAGCCTATCCAGAAAATGAACCAGTAATGAGCTATGAGCCGGGTTCTGATGAGCTAATTTCATTACTAGCTAAGTACAATGAAATGTACAATCAATCACCGATTGATGTGCCAATGTATATCGGTGGTGAAGAAGTTCGTACAAACAATAAAATGCCCATGTCACCTCCGCATGATCATGCCAAGGTTTTAGGTCATTTCAATTATGGTGATGCTTCGCACGTTAAAGCTGCTATTGATGCCGCTTTGAAGGCGAAGAAAGACTGGTCTGATTTACCATGGGAGCATCGCGCTAGTATTTTCATTAAAGCTGCAGAGCTCTTGGCAGGGCCTTTCCGTGCTAAAATGAATGCTGCTACTATGCTTGCTCAATCAAAGAACGTATACCAAGCAGAGATTGATGCATCATGTGAATTGATTGACTTTTTGAAGTTCAATGTGCATTACATGCAAGAGATTTACGCTACCCAACCAGATTCTCAAGGAGGTGTTTGGAATAGATTGGAATATCGTCCATTGGAAGGATTTGTATTCGCAATATCTCCATTCAATTTCACGGCTATTGCTGCCAACCTCCCTGCTTCAGCAGCTATGATGGGTAACACAGTAGTCTGGAAGCCTGCTGAAAGTCAAATGTATTCAGCACAAGTAATCATGGAGCTTTTCAAAGAAGCTGGTTTACCTGATGGAGTAATAAACATGATCACTGTAGATGGTCCAGTAGCGGGCGATGTTATCTTCAAGCATAAAGATTTTGCTGGATTGCATTTCACAGGTTCTACAGGAGTATTCCAACATTTATGGAAAGAGATTGGAAACAACATCGGCAACTATAGGTCTTATCCACGCATTGTAGGAGAAACCGGTGGAAAGGATTTCATCATGGTTCATCCCAGTGCTCGACCTAAGCAAGTTAGCACAGCTATTTCGCGAGGTGCATTTGAGTTTCAAGGGCAAAAATGTTCTGCAGCATCACGCGCATACATTCCAGCTAGCATGTGGGAAGAAGTAAAAGGATATGTGATTGAAGATGTGAAGTCATTCAAAATGGGATCTCCTGGAGATCCGAGTAACTTCATCAATGCTGTGATTGATAAAAGAGCTTTTGACAAAATCTCTGGATATATCGATTACATCAAAGAACAAAAAGATGCTGAAATTATTGTTGGTGGAAACTATGACGGTAGCAAAGGCTACTTTATTGAGCCAACAGTGGTCGTTACAAGCAACCCTCACTTCCGCACTATGGAAGAAGAAATCTTCGGTCCAGTGATGACTATATATGTTTATGAAGATGATATGTTTCTTGAGACAATGCAAATATTGAACGAGACATCACCATATGCTCTTACAGGAAGTATAATTTCTCAAGACAGGTATGCAATTGATTTAGCGTGTAAAACGCTTCAGGATGCAGCTGGTAACTTCTACATTAATGATAAGCCGACAGGCGCTGTTGTGAACCAACAGCCATTTGGTGGAGCTAGAGGTTCAGGAACGAATGATAAAGCAGGATCACAATGGAACATGATTCGTTGGGTAAGTCCGCGAACGATCAAGGAGACATTTGTAACTCCAACTGATTATCGTTATCCTTTCTTAGGATAAGTATTGCTTCAGATGATAAATTAATCCGCTTGCTCTTTGGGTAAGCGGATTTTTTATGCCTTATATCCCAAGAACTTCTTTGATAAGTTGATAACCCGATTTACTGACTTGCAGTTTATCTCCAGAGCTACTAATTCTGCTGAGCCAAATAAAACTGAGAAGCTTTTGCACCAAATCAAAACATTGTCATATTCACTAAAATCAATGGAAGGGTCTACTTCATAATAAAATGAACCTTCTGTTGATTTTAATTCACCTAGATCAATGAACTTACTATCGTTTTTATCATCACTAAGATAAACGAGGAGTTTTGGCCCATTATCTGTTTTGAAGTCAGTGAAACTTAGTATCGTCTTGTTTTCATCCATTTGAATGGTTGCCGTTCCTGTGGTTGGGTGCTTTGCTGAAGTAAATTCTGCTTCATACAACACCATGGCATTGTCTAGTTCGGCACTCTCCATCAACGGTTCTTTCTTTGAGCAAGAAATGAATAATGGAATAATTAAGAACATTGAAATTGACTTGAAACCTATACTATTCATATTGTCGCTTTTTGAAAGAGACGATTAAAAGATCCTAAAGGTCTAATTCAAAAGATCAGCTTTAATGCCAATTCCCATTTCAACAGAGATCTCTGTAAGTAAGTCACCGTAGTCTCTTAAAGCCTGAATCATTTCGTTCACTGGCCCTGTTGAACCTTCAACCTCTATGCTTTGATAATAGTCAAGTGGAGCGGGAACTAATACTGCTTTCTCTACAATATTGTCAGATAAGGACTTTGCCCGTGATGAATATGCTGGCTGAAGACGAACTATAAGATCATTCAGTGAGAAGCCTTCAACATAGGTGCTGTCTGCCCTACCATATCTGCCGTTAAACACACTTCTTAATCCGATAACATTGAAATAGAGGTCTCTATGTGAGTTATCGCTAAATCGAGATTCTTCCTTTCCTACCAATGAAGAAAGGGAGTTTTCTAGCCGATTCTTTGCTAACTCAAATTGACTGAAATTAACCAGGCCAGTAAAGGCATATCGAGTAGCCTTTTTTGGGGACAAATTTAGGAATTCAGACCTGTAATTATTCTGTGATGAAGAAGCCCATTCATTCGCAAGTTGATTGAGATCAACCACCAATCGATCAACGCACACTTTTAAAAACTCACCTCTTCGTTTAGCGCTTGTAACGTTTGTGTCACCAATTACATAATCACTGAATGTTCTTTGACCAGGCAATTGATCTTCTAAACCTGTTTTATCCTCTCCCCAAAGTAAAAATTCAATCACATGATATCCTAAGGTTATTTGTCTTCCTCCTTGAGCGTTGTTCAATTCGAGCAATAGAGTTGAATTAATTGTGGGATAAGTCACGGAATCATTGATAACACCCGCATTTGGTGATCCTTTGACATAATCAATGCGAGAGGCATCAAAGTCCCATGCATTAAGTCTGACCTCAAAGTTGTTATTGGGGTCGTCAATAGCGCCATAAGCGAACCTAAAACCTTCACTTTGACTATAAGGAATATGAGCAAGAACCCATTTTTCCTTGCAAGCTTCCAAACCCGGTATTGTTGGGTTTGCTAAAAACAGATCAATAGTTTCTTGCAGATTTAGCGCTTCAGTGTATGCGTCCTCATACATAGCATGAACTATATCCGCATAAGTTTCTACAAAATCTTGATTAGCCTCATTGGTTATCGCATCATATACGCAAGACTCATCGTTCCGCTCTGCGTCAGGATTGTAGTTACTTGCATTTGGATCGGTACATCCTCTTTCTACACAACCTGATAAGAATAAAACGGTTGTTGCTAATAAGCAAGTTTTTAGTATGAAATATGTTTTGAATCTGATCTTCTTTCTTGTTTAATAATTCCCTCTGCAAGTGCGAAGATATCGTATGATAAAACGAAATAGCTCAATCATTAATTATAAAATTCTTCAAATATTGAAGTCATATGGGAATGACAATTCCACGGCATCGGCTCACAGCGCTCAATTATCAATAAACATTCATCGCGAAATTGTTCCAAAATCATGCTTTGCTGCATGTGTTTGATAGCGGCTTCAAAACTATTCTCAATTCGAAGGTAAAACGCCTCTGTCTTCAACTTGTTTTCGTGGGCATAAAGTGTTGAAATCTGGGTGAAATATATAAGTAACGCAGCAATTTTTTCAGCGGAATAAGCTAATTTCTTGAAGTCGTTGATGGCTTTTCGTGCTTTATAAACCTTTAGCTTCTTTCCTGATTTAGGATAAAAGCCTCCGTGAATACGGCCTTTAAATTCTTCAAGTAGTTCATCCTCATCGGGATTTGCGAAAAAATCGAAGTACTCTTTTACTGGCTTATGTTTCTTATAGAGTTCAGAAATGTGATGGATTAATTCTTCCTGATCTAATTTTTCTAACTCTTTCTTGACATCTCTAAGTCCCATGGCGGGAAGGTACAAGAAGAAATAAAAAAAGAGGAGGCGCGAAACGATTTAAATTCTAACCCTATCGAACCTCTCGAGTGCCCCTCCTCAAAGTAAAAGTTTCTAGAAACAATTCAAGGAATCTAAACTTTCAAACTTCAAATTAATAAGGCTCAAAAATATAACAATATTGGACAGACGCAATAGCGTACTGATTATCTTATAAAAACCGGGGAATTTAGCTCATGAGCTCGTCAAGCTCCATCCAGCGCATTGATTTTTCATCAAGGTTATCAGTTATTTCACCCAACTCACTAGCCAATTTTTGCAATTCATCAAACGGCAAGCTGGTGTTTTGAAGCTTTTCTTCTAGTGACTTCTTGTTCAACTCTAATTGTGGGATTTCTTTTTCTAATTTCTCGAACTCATACTTCTCTTTAAAGCTCAGCTTCTTTTTAGGAGTAGATTTTTTAGTTTCCAAAGTTGGCTTAGGTGCTGGCTTTTCTGGTGATTTCTTTTTATCCGAGGCTTCTTTTAAAACAACCTGTTTGTATTCTGAATAAGGACCCCAGAAATCTTTAATCTCGGCATTTCCTTTAAACACAAAAAGGTGATCTACCAATTTGTCAAGGAAATAACGGTCGTGAGAAACCACAATCAAACAACCAGCAAAATTTTCAAGAAACTCTTCTAACTTCTGGAGTGTGAGCAAATCTAAATCATTGGTCGGCTCATCCAGGATAAGGAAGTTAGGATTCTTCATCAAAACGGTCATCAGGTGCAAGCGTCTTCGTTCTCCACCACTAAGTTTTGACACATAAGTGTACTGCATTTCAGGTGGGAAGAGAAAGTGCTGTAAGAATGCAGAGGCCGTTAGTTTTGATCCATCGCTTAGCGTAATAACTTCAGCAATATCTTTTAAAACTTCAATCACACGTTTATCCTCGCTTAGTTTAATACCTTCTTGAGAATAATAGCCATAAACTATAGTGTCTCCAACATTCACTTTGCCAGAGTCAGCTTGTTCTTTTCCCGTGATAATATTTAGGAAGGTGCTCTTCCCTATTCCATTCTTTCCGATAATCCCAATTCGTTCCCCACCCTTGAAGGTGTAATCAAACCCTTTGAGAATATGATTTTCACCGTAGCTTTTGTATACCTTTTTCAGCTCAAGAATCTTGCCTCCGACACGTGACATTTTCACATCAAGCTTCAACTCATCTTGTCGTTTCCCACTTTTAGCTTTGGCTTCAATTTCATAATAGGCATCAATCCTAGACTTGCTTTTAGTAGTGCGCGCTTTGGGTTGACGTCTCATCCACTCAAGCTCTTTTTTCATCAGCTTGCCAGCCTTACCAATTTCAACTTGAAAAGCCTCTTCTCTTTCAGATCGCTTGAGTAAGAAATAGCTGTAATTACCTTGATGACGATACATAGTTCCATCGTTCATCTCAAGAATAACGTTGCAAACCCTGTCCAAAAAGTATCTATCATGCGTCACCATCAGCAGCGTAACTGACGATTGATTCAAGTAATCTTCCAGCCACTCAACCATTTCAATATCCAAATGATTGGTTGGTTCATCTAATATTAAGAAGTCGGGTTCATCAAGCAATACTAAAGCAAGTGCGAGCCTTTTCTTTTGCCCACCACTTAGCGTGCTTATAAGTTGCGTCAAATCTTTTATGCCAAAGCGAGTAAGCATTGCCTCTAATCTTCGATCAAAATCCCAAGCTTCTAGTGAATCCATTAAGGCTTGAGCATCTTCTAACGCTTTATAAGCAGCATCAGATCCAGAGCTCGAGGCTTCCAATTTCAGGTTGTAATCCTCAATAACTTCAAGTATTCTAGCGCTTGCCGTTGTCACAAATGCCTCAATGATTTGATTTTCATTCAGATCAGGCTCCTGTTCTAGGTAAGCTACTCTAACGCCCTGACGATAGGTAAATGTGCCGGTATCTTGAACATCTTTTGAAGACAAAATCCGGAGCAAGGTGCTTTTACCAGTGCCGTTATTTGCGATTAGAGCTACTTTATCTCCCTTGGCTAATCCAAAGTTGATATTCTGAAATAAGGGCTTTATTCCAAAGGATTTTGAAAAGTTTTCTACAGATAGATAATTCATTGCTGCGAAGATGCGATGAGTAGATGATAGTTTGAAGAATATATTTAGGCAGCTTTCCACTTAAAATTCGTCTCAACTAAAAGTCTTAGCAAACCAGAAACTATATTTGAAACGTAATTAAATGATCATGAAACACTTGCTGTCACTTTTTCTTTTAATTTCATTCAGTTATGCCGCTATGGCTCAATTGGATCCAAATAGACCAAATCCAATTTTCGATTTTGACGAAGTAACTCACATCACAATTGATATTTCAGAAGAGGACTATAATGCACTGAGAGCTGAAGATCCTAGCGCAATGTATAACTGGACGAATGTTTTAAAAAAGCATGTAAAATCTAAGTCTGATTACGAAGATTTTTGGAGTAAACTAGAACTAGTAGAATATTCAGAATCAATTGTAGATGCAAAGTACTATACCTTTTTTAGCGATACGATCTTCAAAGAGAAGTTTTGCACGTTTGTAAAAATGACCAAGGGAGACGCATTCTATAAAGATATCTTGGTTTTTAAGAAAGAAGGTGTAATTCAAGGAATTGCCAAGCTATGCATGAGTTGCGATAAAGCAAGCTTCGCTCCTCCAACTGTTTTTACCGATTGCTTTGGTGAATATGATGAGTTCGATAGGATAAGAGAAAAAGGATTGTTCGAATAGTTTCAATTCAGATTTTTTTTAACCGTTCACAAATTAAATCCGACCGTTTATTCATTGGTGTTTTAGAATATGGGCTAAACTTTTTAGAATTGAGTAAAATCAATCACCATGAAAAACGTTACCCTTTCTTTTATCGGAATGCTAATGTCCGGAATAGTATCAGCACAATGCCCACCACCGAGTGCTTTCAGCACATTAGACATTAATAATGTAAGTGCCACCAACAGCGGTGACCTCTGGTGGGACATGATGAACGCAGGCTATGAAGCCCCAAAAGGGTCTGGCATTAACGCTATTTTCTCTGGTTCCATTTGGATCGGAGGACTTGATACGGGGAATTTCACTTACACTGCTGGTCAATTGTATCGCCAAAGCGGTGTTGACTTCTTCCCGGGTCCCATTTCTTCAGATGGAACTACTAATGCGGCAGTCTGCAGCGAGTTTGATCGTTTGTGGAAGCTTGATGCTAGTGATATATCCGATTTCATTTCGGGGCAATCGCCAGTTGAAGCCATTCTCTCATGGCCTGCAAAAGGAAATTCATATTTCATCAATGCAATTACGAATGACCTAGCCCCATTCTATGATTCAAACGGAGATGGATTGTATAATCATGAAGATGGCGACTATCCTCTAATTAAAGGTGATCAGGCGGTTTTCTGGGTTTTTAACGATATTGGAAACCTACACACGGAAACTATGGGAGGCTAGTTTGGACTCGAAATTCACACTATGGCCTATTCTTATACTCAACCTGGACATGTCAATAATGCTACATATTATGATTACACATTGATCAACCGCAGCGATCGCGAATATCACGATACATATATAGGTCTATTCACAGATATCGACTTAGGAAATTTTTCAGATGATTATGTCGGTTTTGATGTAGATAGAAAAATGGCTTATGGTTACAACGGAGATCCTTTTGATGATGGCGCCAGTGGTTACGGAACTGATCTCGCAATGGTTGGAATGCAAATGAATAAAGCTCCATATTTAGACATTGGTGCGGAAAGTGAAATGCATAACTCAACGCATTTAACAGGTGGTGGCGATCCATACGGCTCACCAACAATATCTTTCGAATACTATAATTTCCTTAAAGGATTGAGAAAAGATGGAACCGACAGAACAGACAGCCAAGGAAATACAGTTTTGCACACCTACCCTGACGCTCCTGATCAAAATGGCGAATCAATGTGTAATACCAACGTTATTCCTGATGATTATAAAATCCTGATGTCATTTGGGCCTCTTACTCTTTCTCCAGGCGATTTGAATGGGTTTAGTTATTCTGTAATTTGGGTCAGAGATAGCTCTTTGAACGGATCAAATTGTCCAGACATAACAGTCTTCGAAAATGCTGCAGATTCTGTTGATCAGTTTTACACCGACAACAAATGCTCAACATTTGATGTGACAATCTCTGGTGATGTTATTAATTCAGAAATAGGACAAAACAATGGATCTATCAATGTTACAATTAGTGGCTCTAACGGAAATTACAATTATGCTTGGTCTGATGGCCAAATGGGAGATTCAATAGGAAGTCTTGCTTCTGGAAACTACACCGTTACTGTTTCTGATGTGTTCGGATGTTCCGCTGAAAAATCCTTCAACATCTCAGAAGTACTTGGTATCAATGATTTTGACATAGGCAAATTGTCAATTTACCCTAACCCAAGCACAGATGGACTTTATTACTTCGATAAAGCAACGGACGAAAATGTTACTGTTGATGTTTTTGATGCTTTGGGGCAACATATCAAAACGCAAAGGACATCTCTGCAAATAGATATGCAGGACTTTGCACCTGGGTACTACATCATCAAAGTAAAAATGAAATCAGGAGAAACTTCATTGCACAAGGTGTTGAGAACCGAATAAGAGTTTTTCAATTAGATATAAGGTGCCTCAACTACAAATTAGTTGGGGCATTTTTTTGGTCGACCAAACACTTATTTTCGCCATCATATAATTTATTAGTTGCGGATTCCTTACATAAAAAACTAAACCTTTATGCTTAAACCTATTGCTCTTGCGATAGCCTTTTTATCTATTTCAATAATCATTATGGCCCAAGGCTATGATGTTACCTTTTCCGAGGAAATTAAACTCAAAGGAAAGGACAAAGCATATACTCAAGAAATCATAGGTGAAGATGAAGATTACTTATTCCTGCTGCTAACTGACAAGCCAGATGGTAGTTATTCGAGCAACCAAATCTTCATCCAAAAAATAGATAAGAACACACTGAAAATAAAACAGCAAAAAGGTATCTATTCGTCTAAATCTGAAAAACGGCAATTCCCATACAGAAGCTTATTTAAGACCAAGGATGGATTCGTTATATTCTTAGAAACGAGCAAGAAAAATGTGAATGAAGTCTATGCAATGCGCTTAGATAATGACCTGAATCTAGCTCTTGAGAGGAAAAAGATATACACCTATAACTCGAAGGAAGAAGATACCCGATTATTGAGTAATACTAAAGCGAATGATTTTGTTCTTCTCAGTCAAAAGTATGTTGAAGAAGGTCAGAGGATTGATGTTGTTTACACTGCCTTTGATGAAGAATTTTTTCAAACCCACACCGGTCAAATACCGCTGGAAGTAGTTTCGAAAGTGAGTCAGAAACGAGCACGGAAACGCTCTCTTAGTGTACTTGATGATTTTGATTTTACTGCTCAAAGTGAGCTAATCTCATTGATAAGAATAAGCATTGACAATGCGCCAGATCGCTTTGAGCTTTCGTTTGTAAACACCAATACCGGTGACAATGAACTACTCCCTGTTGTCTTATCAAACAATGCCTACTTTGATGATTACAGGTTGATCATAAGTGGCGATGAGTTGATACTCTCTGGATTTTATTCAGATGAAGTAGAAAGAAATAGAATACTCTCTTCTAAGACTTATAAAGCAGCAAATTCAGATCTCAACGGGACTTTCTTTCAGAGATATCGAATCTCAGATAGAATGATGCTCTCAAACACTCAAACTCCATTTGATGTTGAATTTTTGAATTATATATCCGATAATAATCCCGCATTAAAACCAGGTTTATTCAGTATAAATCTGTTTGGGAATAAGGACAAAAACGAAGATGAAGAGGATCTGTCGGACAATTATAGGATTAGAAATGTAGTTTATAATACGGAGAATCAATATGCTACTTTCTATTGTGAATATGTTAGCAATACGGTCCATACAAGTACCAGCACAAATGCCAACGGAGTTACAACTACTTCAACAACTTATAGAAGTATTAGAGGCAATCTCTTTTATTACAGAATTTCTCTGAAAGATGGAAAAATGCAATGGTTTAACACAGTGCGTAAATATGAAAACTACTCCAGCAGCGGTAGTTATGTGTGGTACATTAAATCATTGGATGTGCTTCCTAAGGAATCTGGTGACTTGATTTTTTACAAAACTTCAAGAGTATTTAATGAGAATGATCCTTCTGATTTGAAAGGTGAGAAAATTAAGACGAAAAAACTTGAGCAAAATTTCTTCACATCTATCGTAAATCCAAGAGATGGCAGCTATGAGAATTACTTACCATCCTTGTCTTCTAGGAATCTTAAAGGACACATGAAAGTTCAATTGGATGAGAAGTTTAGGAGTGCATATGGTCAATCCGTTTTCACCATTAATATCAAATACAGTTTAAAACCTCAGTACTATCCTTTATACCTAATTCTATCTTATATCAGGCTATTCGGAGCTGAAGTATACAGTGAAAAATATACCCTAGCTCGCATTGATTATTAGGTCTAATCACTAGCCTTTTATTCGGTTAAAACATCATATGCAAGGTGCTCATTGATCGTCTTGTTTTATTTCTGACTAATCCACTTGATTAGCAGATAGTTATGAATTTAAAAGATCTTTGACGATTTAACCTGAAATCAACCTTCAATCAAACGTCTATTTATAATTTCGTTCAGTAATATTTAATGAATAAAGTCCGCATAACTGGTAAATGAAAAATACCTATTTCAACCTTATTGACCAAACCTTTTATTTTCCTCAAGAAGGCTTTGACCTGAGAGATGGATACCTCACTTTTCATGGTATATCTCTCAAGCATTTAATTGAGAAATACGGTACTCCATTCCGATTCATTTACCTTCCTAAAATAGGTGATCAGATAAAGAAAGCGCGCAACTTGTTTAATCGCGCTATCAAGAAACACGGCTACAAAGGAGAATACCACTATTGCTATTGCACTAAATGCAATCACTTTTCGCATGTTATCTCAGCTGCATTGAAGCATGACGTGCATTTAGAAACATCATCTGCATTCGATATAGACTTGATCCAAAACCTATATAAAGAGGAGAAAATTGACAAGAAAAGGATCATCGTCAATAATGGATACAAGACGGATGATTATCTCAAAAAGATCATTTCACTGCACGAAATGGACTTTACCAATATTATCGTTGTTTTAGATAGCAAGTCTGAATTGGCTCGACTAACTGCTGTTGCAAAAACGGTAGGCATCAAAAAGCCAATTAAAATTGGAATAAGAATGGCCATTAATGAGGAAGCTCAATCTGCCTATTACACTTCCAGACTAGGAATACGTCATGCTGAAATCAATGATTTTTTCAATGCTGAAATCAAAGACAATGAGTTGGTTGAGTTCAAAATGCTTCACTTCTTTGTAGATTCAGGTATAAAGGACAGCCTTTACTATTGGGGAGAATTTCAAAAAGCACTCAAACTTTATATTGATCTTAAGAAACAATCAAAGACCTTAGATTCTTTCAATTTAGGCGGTGGCTTTCCGATCAAAAATAACTTGGGTTTCGAATATGACTTTAACTATGTCATCAATGAAATAGTGAAAGGTATCAAGGAGGCTTGCGATAATGACAATGTGCCAGAACCGCACATATTTACTGAGTTTGGCAAGTATACAGTTGGCGAAAGTGGGGCCATCATCTTCAAAGTATTGGAGCAGAAGCAACAAAACGACAACGAATCGTGGTATTTGATTGATAATAGCCTGATGAATACCATTCCTGATGCATGGTCAATTCATGAAAAGTTCATTTTGCTTCCAATTAACAAATGGAACAATGAATACCGAAGGGCCAATATTGGTGGAATAAGTTGCGATCATTCTGATTATTACAACTCCGAAGATTTTAATCAGGAGGTGTTACTTCCCACCTACCCTGAAACAGACAAAGAACCTTTGTATTTGGGTTTCTTTCACACAGGTGCTTATCAGGATGCCATTAGTGGATATGGAGGAATAAAGCATTGCCTTATCCCCTCGCCCAAGCACGTGATCATTGATCGAGACGATAAAGGAAATATTATAGACTACGTTTATCGAAACGAGCAGTCAGCGGAAGATATGTTTAGACTATTAGGATACAATCAAGAATGACAAATTTTGCAGGAGTAGCAGACGAGTTCTGCTCATTTGACTATGCAGCTGTTTTGCTGCAATCTGTTCCTTATGATGGAACCAGCACATGGATAAAAGGCGCTGATAGAGGTTTTTCAGCCTTTCTTGACGCATTAGAGAACATGGAGCTCTATGACATAGAAACAGGAACTGAGGTTTACCGAAAAGGTGTACATATACTTCCTCAACTGAAAGAAGATGCATCTCCCGAAGCCATGTTCAATGAGGTTTATTTCAAGACTAAGGAATTATTGGAAACAGGAAAATACCTTACATTTTTTGGAGGAGAGCACTCCATTAGTGTTGGAGTAATAAAAGCATTCTACGAGAAGTATGACAACCTTACCGTGCTTCAGCTTGATGCTCATGCTGATTTACGTCCAAGTTATCACGGATCTTCTTACAATCACGCTTGTGCATTGTATGATGCCAGTGTCAACACGAATCTGATTCAAGTTGGAATTCGCAGCATGGACATTGAAGAAGTGGAGCATATGGATAAAAGCAAGACTTTTTTTGCAGAGAACATGTATGGCACTTCTGATTGGATGGATCAATCAATAGCCCTAATGACTGACGATGTTTACCTGACGATTGACTTGGATGCTTTTGATCCAGGAATATTACCAGCCACGGGAACTCCAGAACCAGGAGGAATAGATTGGAATACGATGATTCGCTACTTGCGAAAGGTATTCGAACAAAAAAATGTGGTTGGGTTTGACATCGTTGAACTAGCGCCAATTGAAGGCAACAAAGCTTCTGAGTTTTTAGTGGCTAAACTTTATTACAAATTATTGAGCTATAAATTTTTGAATCATGGCAAGTAAAGGACCTATTAGCAATTTCATTCTTGAGCATTATAAGCACTTCAATTCTGCAGCATTGGTAGATGCAGCTCAAGGCTATGAGAAGCATTTGAATGACGGTAAGAAAATGATGGTGACATTAGCTGGAGCAATGAGTACAGCTGAGTTAGGCAGATCATTTTCCGAAATGATTCGTCAAGACAAAGTGCAAATCATTTCTTGCACCGGAGCAAATTTGGAAGAAGATATCATGAACTTAGTGGCTCACAGCCATTATGAGCGGGTTCCAAACTATAGAGACTTAACGCCCAAAGAAGAGTATGCTTTGCTCGAGCGCGGACTAAACCGTGTCACAGATACTTGTATTCCTGAAGAGGAAGCATTTAGAAGACTTCAGCAGCATATATTCAAGATTTGGAAAGACGCTGAAGATAATGGTGAGAGATACTTCCCTCATGAGTTTATGTACAAGATGCTGCTATCTGGTGTACTTGAAGAGCACTATGAAATAGACCCAAAGAACAGTTGGATGCTTGCTGCTGCAAAAAAGAATATGCCAATCATTGTTCCTGGATGGGAAGATTCTACCATGGGTAACATTTTCGCTTCATATGTGATGAAAGGAGAGCTAAAAGCTTCTACCATGAAATCAGGAATTGAATACATGACTTACCTAGCAGATTATTACACCAAGAATGCCGGTACAGAAGGAATTGGTTTCTTTCAAATTGGTGGAGGCATTGCTGGTGACTTCCCTATTTGCGTGGTTCCAATGCTTTATCAGGATATGGAAATGCATGATATTCCATTCTGGAGCTACTTTTGTCAAATAAGCGATTCTACAACGAGTTATGGATCATATTCGGGGGCAGTACCTAATGAGAAAATAACCTGGGGGAAATTGGACATTGACACGCCTAAATTTATCATTGAATCTGATGCAACCATAGTTGCACCGCTGATTTTCGCCTATTTGTTGGGCTGGTAAAAAGTCAGACTCCTACTTTTCTTCGTTATAGAAAACTTTGTAAAATTTCAAACCTCGCTCAGCATCGTAGCCTTGTTCAATTTTGTCAGGACTTCCATGAACGTAAATGTGAAAGTTTTTGTCCAACTTGAGTATGCTCTTGAAAAACTTCTTGCCACTTTTTACAGCTTGCTTTGAAGACTCGAAATGATCTTCAATTTCAACATTTTGTTCTTCTTTATAACGATCCTTATACGCGTTAAATGTTTCGATAACTGCAGGTTTTTCAAGCACAGATTCTGCAAAGTCCTCAGAATCAATTTCATCACGCTCAGTAAAATACCCACTTGATTTATTAAGCATTTGAATCTGTGATGCTCTATCAATGTCAAAAGCTTGCGGCATTTCCTCCATCACAAATGACTTGCACATGGTCATATACTCTTTAGTCATAGTGTACTCGGTGCTGATTGGTTGGACACCTAAAAAATCTTCCTTCCAATATTGGGCCTCCTCCCCTTTGCTTAGTTGATCATGGATCAGCACTTTGTATCCATCATCGGCAGCTGAGTTAAATATTATGCAGCCTTTATCAAGCTTTCTTATATCGATTCCGTTTTCAAATTGAAGCTCAAATCTCTCATCGGCATCCAGCACATTCATGAAAACATTCTTCTGCTCACTTTTGAATAAACCAACAGCTTCTACCGATTCTCCATTTAATACCACTTCACTAAAATGAACAACATAAAATTCACCGCCTTTAATTCGCGGGTGAATAGAATGGGCATAAAGATGCTTTCCCAGTTTTTGAGACGCCTCAATGAAGTTGACTGACGTGAGAAGTAACTCATTTATGTAATTGAACGTTTCATTCAACTCCAGATCAGTATGGTGACTGAATGACATATATTCCTCACTTTGAAATGGCTTTAGAAAATACCTAAGCAGCAATTCTTCCTCCTCGATAGCAAAGCTTCTAACGTGTTGATCACTCAACGTCAATCTCTCCTCATTGGCCTTATTGCCTACATAGTGGATGACTATTTTCTTTATATGAGCAGCGGAAAAATCGTGCATTATTCAGTACTGTTGATGAATTGCGAAACTAACTATTGAAGCCTCATTTCTAGTACTAAAAATATAATTGTTTAGAGGTCAACCGCCTATCGGACGGAACGTTTTAGTCTGTAGGACAAACTTGTCTCTTTAGCCTTATCATTGGGTAATAGATCAATTCCCAAGGCGGTATCTCCCAATACCGTATAGCGAATCAATGAAGGAAAATCATGATCAGTATTCACGAATTCACACTCTAATGGATTTTCCTTAGTAAGAGAAAAAGTAAAAGGACCTTGGTCGTTCACAACTACCGTATATCCCGCTCTACTTCCGAAGTTTTGAAGGAATAATAACTCACTATCCACAGTATCTCCATTGGCTATACTGTATGAATGACCCTCAAATCGAAATTTATTCCATTTCCATTGTTCCACAATTGTTGTCTCGCCTAATTTGCCTTCCCATTTCCCTGAAATCCATCTAAAGCGGTCTCTAAATGAATTGTCTGTGATGTTACAGGAGGAATTGATTATCAAGAGAATAACATAAGAAATTAAGGCCAATTTGCGCATCTTGTTTCAAATCTAATAGAAAGATTTGAATGATGAACAGCAAAGTATCTTTGTAATCAAGTAAAAAGTATGAGAATCGTTTTTTTTGGAACTCCAGATTTTGCCGTTGCTAGCTTAAATGCTTTGGTTGAAAACAGCTACGATGTCGTAGGTGTAATTACCGCCCCTGACAAACCCGCAGGCCGAGGTCATAAGCTGCAACCATCAGCTGTTAAAAGCTATGCGCTAGAGCAGCGCTTGAATGTTTTACAACCTACCAATTTAAAGGCTGAAGACTTCATTACAGAGTTAGAATCACTGAGAGCTGATATCCAAATCGTTGTTGCATTCAGAATGCTTCCTGAAATCGTATGGAATATGCCAAAATTAGGAACGTTCAATGTTCATGGCTCGCTCCTACCCGATTACAGAGGTGCAGCCCCCATCAATTGGGCCATCATAAATGGAGAAAAATCGACTGGCGTTACCTTCTTTAAATTGAAACATGAAATAGATACTGGAAGTATCCTCAATAGCAAAAGCACGCCAATTGGTGAAGACGAAACAGCAGGTGAAGTATATGCCCGCCTTATGCATGAAGGTGCGTCTTTGTTGGTTGATTCATTGAAAATGATTGAGTCGGGATCTTATACTCTCAAAGAACAAGTTCTCTCATCCGAGCCAAAGCATGCTCCTAAAATATTCAAAGACGATTGCGAAATCAACTGGAATCAAAGCGCACAGAATGTCCACAATTTCATTCGAGGAATGTCACCATTTCCATGCGCTTTCACCAAAGTTAGAATCGAAGAGCGTGAAGAGGTTTGGAAAATATCAAGAAGTAAAAAGACCGATCGACCCTCTGCGTCTAGAATTTGTTTCATACAAGATGGAAATCAACTTTTTGCGGCTTGCGATGATTTCTGGCTAGAGATTCTTGAAATTCAAACTCCCGGAAAACGCAGGCTTAAAGCGATCGAGTTTTTAAATGGATTCAAGGGTGATATTACTAATGTTCAGATACTAAAAAAGCCCTCCGAAGAAGGCTTTTAAGATTTCTAAAGCTATTTACTGCTTCACAACTCTACTTATTTTTCCTTTACCGTTTTGCTTAACTGAGATGTAATACATCCCTGATTCTTGATCGGATATATCTATTCGCTCCAAAACGATATCTCCATCACCTTCGATTTCATTTTCATAAACCGATCTCCCGCTGGCATCAAACACTCGTATAGATTCTGCAACGTCACTGAAACCACTCACTTCTTTACCATCCAACACCGTAATTATATCACCCTCTTTTAATCCAGCCTTTTCAGCTGCCGAACCTTTAACTACTTTATTAATTCTAGCTCCTTTCTCTAGATCTAAATCTTCACCTTCGATTTTAGTTGCCACAACTCCCAAAAATGCACGAGGCTCAGATTCTTCATTCCAAGCTAAAGGAGCATCAGGAATAACCATCATGTGCTTTCTGAACCTTGGTTCCTCCGTATTTCCATTTCTTCGAATGATAATTTCTAAATCAGTTTCATCCATGTCATTGACAGCCTCCTCTAAAATGATTTCAATCTCTTGAACCATCTCATCGAGTTCTCGGTCAACTCCTTCTTGATCCATCTGTTTCTCCGTTACAGTTGTGCTTTTACTTCCATTTTCAGTTACCTCTACTTCAATTTTTACCTTTTTAGAAAAATTAGAAGGTTGATCTTGGGCTTTAGCAATTGCATAGCCACCTAATAAAAGCAATGCCAAAAAGGATAACTCTTGTAAGGTTTTTCGAGTATTTAGTTTCATAATTCAAAGTGGTTATTGGTTGATTCAAAACTAGACCACCCTAGCCAACAGAAAAGTTAAAAGGCGTTGGGAAGTGTTAACTGGTGTGAAATGTTAAGTTTGAAACTATGTTTCTAAGAATAATTCTAGTCAGCATAATTACAGTGATAAGCCATTTGGCAAGCAGTCAAGAGGTGTTAGTGCTTGGAGTTGCTCAAGATGCTGGACATCCTCAAATAAATTGTGAGAAGTATTGCTGTAAGGAAGCTTTTCAAAATAAAGATAAAGCTCACATGGTGAGTTCTCTGGCTGTTTCAGATGGAAAGAACTTCTATATACTTGACGCTACGCCCGACTTTACGGCTCAGTTAGAAACAGCTAAAAAAGTGTTTAATGGTCAAGGGTTTGGTGGCATCATCTTAACTCATGCACATGTAGGTCACTACACAGGATTAATGTATTTAGGAAAGGAGGCAATGAATGCGCAATCCGTCCCCGTTTATGTAATGCCTGAAATGAAAGCTTTTTTGGAGGCGAATGGCCCTTGGAATCAGCTGGTGAAATTAAAAAACATTGCACTCATCACACTAAAAGAAGATCAAGAACTAGAATTATCTCCAACAATATCTCTTAAACCTATGCTAGTTCCTCATCGGGATGAGTTCTCAGAAACTGCTGGATATTCCATTAATATTAATGGGAAAATCATCCTATTTATTCCAGATATTGATAAATGGAAAAGATGGAACAGGGATATTCTTGAACTCATCAAAAATTGCGACTACGCCTTTCTAGATGCCACATTCTATGATGAGCATGAATTACCAGGTAGAGACATGTCGCAGATACCACATCCCTTTGTTTCGGAGTCAATCACTCTATTCGACTCATTAAATACAGAGAATAAAAGTAAAATTCACTTCATTCATTTTAATCACACAAATCCCCTTCTAAATACTGAAAGTCAAGAATTTGCAGAAACGATTGTAAGAGGATATATAATATCTCAAGAAGGCGTGCTGCTGCATATGGATTAAATCATATTATAAAGCTTCAACAAATTTCTATACTTTAACAACCACTAAACCGACCTTTCCCTCAACAATGCTTAGCGATATCAAAAAATATTGGCGCAATGACCTTATTGCCGCAATGAGTGTTTCACTTGTGGCTCTTCCGTTAGGCCTTGGTATAGCTATTGCCTCTGACGCTCCTCCCATTTCGGGTTTGATATCAGCCATTGTTGGAGGGCTCGTAACAACCTTTATACGAGGCAGTCGAATAGCTATTAATGGACCTGGAGCTGGTGCGATCGTTGTGATTCTCACTGGAAATCAACTTTTAGCTGATGGCGATGCAAGTGGATTCCCATATGTTTTAGCTGCTATTTGCTTCGCTGGATTACTTCAAGTAATAATGGGTTTTGCTAAACTTGGCCGATTAGGAGAGGTTGTTCCAAGTGCTGTTGTTCATGGGATGTTGGCTGCAATTGGAGTTATCATCTTGGTAAAACAATTACATGTCGGTCTAGGGCATCACAACTATGCTCAATCAGCAATGGATAGCATATTTGACCTTCCGGGAAGTCTGTTTAACCTGCATCCATTGATCACTCTCGTTACCGTAACTGGTTTAATTATAGCCATTTATCATCCGCGTATCAAAAACAAACTAATCCATTTTATACCTTCTTCGGTGTGGGTTTTAGTCATAACTATTCCCCTTGTTTTCATCTACCGCAATTGGATCACTAGTTTTCTTGGAATAACATCTGATGCCTTTATTTATCCTTCAAACCAACTCATTACATTCCCAGCAGACTTATGGTCAGGACTTATGTTTCCAGACTTTGGTAAAATTGGGACCTTGAATTTTTGGCTGGTAGTATTCTCAATTACAATCATCACAACCATTGAAAGTTTGATAAGTACAAAGGCAGTGGATAAGATTGATCCAGAGCAACACCGAACAAACCTTAATAAAGATTTAGTGGCAGTTGGTGTGAGTAGCATGATCTCAGGGGCAATTGGTGGTCTTCCTGTAATTACTGCCATTGTTAGGAGTTCGGTGAATATCAGTAACAACGGGAAAACCAAGTACTCGAATTTCTTTCACGGTATTATCGTATTGCTTTTTATCATCGTTTTTAGACCCGTATTAGAAGAAGTTCCTATGGCCGCCCTAGCTGCCATATTAGTATATACGGGTTATCGATTGGCCTCACCTAGAGAATTTGCAGATGCCTATGACCGAGGAGAAGAACAATTGCTCGTAATGGTGTCTACTTTACTCTCCGTTCTAATCTATGGATTGCTTTGGGGAATTGCGTTTGGTTTGGGAGTCGCTTTCCTTGTACAATGGATAAAGTCTCGAACTACAATGAAATCCTTTGTGCAAGCTATATTCCAGCCAAAAATCACGCCCCACCAACTACCAGAGCATTTTGAAATAAGACTTGGCGGTGTTTTTAACTTCTTAAACCTTCTAAAGGTTAAACAAGCGTTGAAGGACGCGCCAAAGGATGAGAAAATGTTGATCAACCTAGAAGGTGCTATCCTGGCCGACTTTTCAGTCATGGAATACCTGCATGAATACGGTAACCGAATTCGAGATAGAGGTGGTTTTTATGAAATAAATGGAACTGAACTTCATGAAACAACATCCGACCACCCCTATAGTATGCGCATTTTAACTCCTCAGAATCAGCATAGCGCACGATGGATGAATCAGCACCAAAGGGAGATTATGAAAACAGCTGCATTCTTTGGCTGGCAATTCGTAATCGGTAAGGAATATGGCTTTGAGGAGTTGAAGAAATTCGAGTTTTTTAAAAGTCACCCAATTGAATACATCCACAATGTTTCATCCGGCTTATTGAAAGAGTATAACCTCTTCTTTAGAATAATGGATGTTGTGTTTGATGAAGGCGCTCTTCAAGCCAAAACGCTTTACGATACAACATTAATGGTTGTTGATCTTAGACATCCTATACCCGAATTCTCATTAGAAAAAGAAGAACTATACGATAGGATTTTCAGCACTGGAGGATTTAACGACATCAACTTTAAAGAAGATTCTGACTTCTCTAAAAGAATCTTACTTCGAGGGACTATTGTCAAAAGCGTTCGAAAGCTTTTCAATGAAGAAATGCGCGGATATATTACGCAAAATCAAATCTACCATATCGAATCCACTTCTGATCAATTGCTGATTTTCAGTGAGATGAAACCGTTAAACGCTGAGGAAGTGAAGGCATTGAATTCCTTCGTTCATGGACTTACTAAATTCCTTGGACAAGAAGCTAACCCTTCGGATCAACCTTAATAGCACGTCCTTTAAAACGCAAGCCTTTAAAAGCAGGTTGAACCCCATCAGCTTTGGCAACTTCAATGTCGAACTTTGCATTATCACCAAACATGTCTATTCTACCTATGTACTGACTTCTAACGCCTGTAGTATCACAAATAATTTTCAATAAATCGCCTTTGTTCAGTTCATCACCTTTACCAAGATTGATTTCAAAGGTTTTCATATTCTCCTCTTTTCCACCAACTCTTTTATTGAAAGTTCTATCTCCATCACCACTTCGATCTTCTCTTCTTCCTCTTACATTCGGCCTACCTCTATCACCACTTCGATCATCTCTTCCACGATCATTTCTTCCACCTCGATCTCCTCCTCTATCATCTCTAGAACCTCCAGCAGTGGCGTTTAAGTCACCACCTTTCTCAACTCTAACTCTTTCCATAACACCAGTGATATACTTGGCGATAATATCCTCTTTTGACAAGAATTCAAGCTGTTCTATGAACGCATGAACCCAAGTCTTAGCCTCATCCGTTTCTTCAACAGATAATAACTCATCCAATTTCGATTGAACTGATTTCAATTTCACTTCATCAGCTGAAGGAATCATGATCTTCTCAAACTTTGCTTTTAATTGACGCTCAATAGCAAAGAGCTTGCGCTGCTCAGCTGGAGAAACAAGAGAAATAGCAATACCTGTTTTACCTGCACGGCCTGTTCTTCCGCTTCTATGCGTATAGAACGCTAACTCATCTGGTAAGTCATAATGAATAACATGTGTCAAATCATTAACGTCAATTCCACGAGCAGCTACATCCGTTGCGGCTAATATTTTTACCTGCTTTGATTTGAACTTACGCATGACACTATTTCGCTGCTGTTGCGAAAGGTCTCCGTGAATAGCTTCTACTGCATAACCAGATTCGCCCATGCTTGTGGACAACCTTTGTGTTTCAGCCTTTGTTCTGCAAAAAATCAAGCAATACATGTCACCACCTTCCGCGTCAATGATGCGTTGGATAGCAGCCTCTTTGTCATATCTTTTCACCAAAGCAAATTGATGCTTGATGTTTGCGTTCAGTTTGTTTTCAGTCAGAATACTCACTTCTAGAGGATCCTTCATGTACTTGTGAACGATTTTTCTAATATCTGGAGGCATAGTTGCAGAAAACAACCATGTGTTCTTATCATGTTGAGTAAAAGATAATATCGTATCAATATCCTCTTTAAAACCCATATTTAGCATCTCATCCGCCTCATCCAACACCGCAAAGCGCACATTACTGAGGTTTAACACCTTACGATCAATAAGATCAATCATACGTCCAGGTGTAGCGACCAAGATTTGAGGACGCAGACGTTTCAAATCTTTTATTTGATTCGTTATTGGAGCACCTCCATAAACGACACCAACTTCAATCTTCGGTAAATACTTTGAGAAATGAGTTAGCTGCTGAGCTATTTGCTGAGCTAATTCTCTGGTTGGCGATAAGATAACAGCCTGAACAGCATGTATATCAATATCAATATGTTCAATTAGCGGAATACCGAAAGCGGCTGTTTTACCAGTTCCAGTTTGTGCTAATCCAAGAAAATCTGTTGCCTCATTGAGCAACATTGGAATCGCCTGCTCTTGAATAGCTGTAGGCGTAGTAATATTAAGGTCTGCGAGGGCTTTAACGATGTTTTCATTCAGCCCGAGTGATTCGAAAGTTTGCAATATATCTGTAATTCAGCTGCAAAGGTAGTCTGATTATACGACTAACGCACCCATCTTAATAAGTTTCTTTAGGCTAGCCCGTTGTTTTGCAAGGTATTCCCTTCTTCGTAATGCAAAAAAAAGGCTATGTATCAACATATTGTAGACACACCGATAGGATGGTTCAGAATAGTTGGAAATGACACGCATATCGTGACCTCCGGATGGATAAACGAAGAAGACGCCCTTGTTGGTGGACCAGGCGCTCATATTCAATGGAAGCGTGAAGCAGAAATGCAAATACAGGAATATTTCAAAGGAGCCAGAAAGAGCTTCAACCTGCCTCTATTCATTGAAGGAACTGATTTTCAGTCTCAGATTTGGACTGTTTTGAAAAAAATTCCATTCGGACTAACCCGATCTTACAGTGAACTTGCTGAAGAATTAGGTGATTCCAAAAAAGCGCGGGCTGTTGGCTCGGCAGTTGGTGAAAATCCTTTTTTACTGCTGGTACCTTGTCACCGTATTATTGGTAGTGATGGATCTTTGACGGGCTTTGCAGGTGGGTTAGAAAGAAAAGAATGGTTATTAAAACATGAAGGCGCTTTTGGCAGCGAGCAACTCGAGCTTTTTTAAAGCTTAACTGAACCCTAAATCTTTGAGTTCTGGTAATTCGTCAAAACTTATCCAAACATATTCTTCAGCCGATCGCAAAATTTGCGCTCTAAAGTAATCGAGAGTTGATCATCGTGTTCCATCAAACCCTGAATGCGAGAAATCATGCCATTTGGAATCAAACCAATTACATGATCTTCCCCTAAGTAGTGGGCAGTAACATTTATTGAAATATTAATAACGCCTTCAGCATTCAACGATAAACGCATACCTTCAAACAGGTGATCACTCATTTCTGTCGCAGAAACCAACCGCTTTATAGCCATCGCGTAAGGCAATGGAATAAAATAACTTGGGTCTTTCCTGGTAAGTCGCTTTTTGGCCTTCATAAATTAGCTATTCGAAAGTGTCGAAAAAATGGTTTGGTTTATCGACTATTTTTCCACATTCGAATAAGGACTCTTATTCTAAAACCCTCAAAACCATTCCCTTTAAATACTCGCCTTCAGGATGAGAAATACTTACTGGATGGTCAGCTGGCTGCCTTAATTGATGCAAAATTTGCAGTTGCTTCCCCGCATTAATTGCCGCGCTTACCAATGTAGAGGAGAACAACTCACGATCGACCACTTGAGAACATGAAAATGTAAAAAGCACACCACCGGGTCTAAGCTTTCTTATAGCTGCTTCATTAATTCTTCTATATGCTTGAATCGCACTGTGACGTGCACTCTTGTGTTTTGCAAATGCTGGTGGATCAAGTACAATAAGGTCAAACGACTCTTCCAATGACTCTATATACGGTACAGCGTCAACTTTTAAAGATTTGTGTACTTCACTATAGTTATTCAATTGTGAATTCTCTTCAGCAAGATCAAGGGCTCCTTGAGATGCATCCACACTTACCACTTTCGTAGCGCCTCCTTTAGCTGCAGACATACTAAACCCTCCCGAGTAGCTAAAAACATTCAAAACAGATTTGTCCTTTGAATAAGATTCAAGTAGCTTTCTATTATCTCTTTGATCCAAGAAAAATCCAGTCTTCTGACCTTTTAGAATATCGACATTATAAAGTATCCCATCTTCCGAAATCTTTGTTCGATCAGTCACTTCTCCTAGCAATACTTCGGTTTTTTGCTTTCCTATCGGTTTATGCAGTATGTTTTTGAACTTTAGCTTTTTAAGCGCTTCGACAATAACTTCGAGACTATTTGTCATTCCTGCAGAGTGAGGCTGTAAAACGGCCGTTCCAGCATAAACATCGATAATCAATCCAGGAAGTGAATCACCCTCACCGTGAACTAGACGATAGGCGTTCGTTTTCTTGTTTGGTAGATTAATTGACTTTCTTAAATCCACGGCAGCTTTTAGTTTTCGATAAAACCACTCTGAATCAACTTCCTCATCTTGAAAGGTTAAAATTTTCACTGCTAGAGAGCCATCAGCGAAATGACCACGAGCCAAGAATTGACCTTGACTATCAATTACATCAACAACATCACCCTCTTCAATATCAGCTGTTTTCTGTGAAATAGCTCCCGAAAAAATCCAAGGATGAAAACGCTGAATTGATTTCTCGCGTCCTTTGTTCAAATGAATAATCTTGCTCATCCTCTTATCATTAATTTATGCTTGTATAAAAACTTTGGGCCATCAAGTTGCACTTTATATACTCCCCAATCCAAATCTTCTGTATTAAAACTCAATGAATGCTTTCCCTTACCTAAGTACATCTCTTTGTGGAAAACAGATTTTGCGCTCAAATCAAGTAGATCCAATGAATACGCTCCATTTTCCATAACTTGGATATTTATTTCTACTTGTTTCCCCTGCCTAATCACATCAGGAAGAACGTTTGTAACAATAGTTTTTGCACTATAATTAGAGTCATTGCTGACAACATGAGCTATCGAATCAACTGCTTCAAAAACAGCTTGATAAATTTCCTTGTATCCATCAATATAATAACAGTCCGAGCTAAATTGCTGGTGATGAACTACCCAATGTCCTAATCGTTCTAAGCTATCTTTAACTATTAAAGCATCTTCAGAGCCTAACGTTTGAATGACGCCAACGGAAGAAACTTTAATTTCAGTGGAGGACTTAAAAGAAGCACTTGGCGAAATAATTAGGCCTTTAAAGCCGTGACTAAGAAGATCACATCCATATTTCACTCCACTTCCTAAGGTCATAAATTCCGTCTTTTCAAGAGAACTAACGCTGTCCTTATAATGACTCATTACTGATTCAATTTCAGACCAGGTCAATTCTCTTTCTTTCGTATCAGGTGAAACCACAAGCGCATTGCGCTCCGAGGCTAGCCAATGCAACTCTTGCGTCCACGATGTATACTTCCAACTTTCTGTGTCATCATCAGCGAATGCAAAAAGAAGGTGATCAGGTCTCAGAGTATCTTTAATTGACGCCAATTTCAATGCACCGCTTTTAAGCTTTATAGAATGCATATAAACAGCCTGTCCTAATAACGAAGAACTTATAACTAGAAACGTAAAAATTAGACCTACTCTCATTGACGCGCAAAATTAGTAATGCTTTCATGGCTGTTAACCAATATTGGATTTATACTTTCGCGCCCCGAAAAGAAAGAATAAAATATGTCAGGAAACAGAACTTTTACGATGGTAAAACCTGAGGCTGTTGAAAACAGTGATTCAGGTGCAATATTGGCTAAAATTGAAGAAGCCGGATTTAGAATTGTAGCAATGAAGAAGCTTCACCTAAGTGCAGAACGCGCTGGTAAGTTCTATGAAGTGCACAACGAGAGACCTTTTTACGGTGAGCTAGTGGAATACATGTCTTCAGGTCCTATCGTTGCTGTAGTATTAGAAAAGAGCAATGCAGTTGCCGATTTCAGAACATTGATTGGTGCTACGGATCCTTCTGAAGCAGCTGATGGCACGATTAGAAAACTGTTTGCTGAGTCTAAAGCCAAGAATGCTGTTCACGGAAGTGATAGTGATGAGAACGCGGCTATTGAAGCTTCATTTTTCTTTGCTGAGTTAGAGCAATTCTAATGACCGCTAAGGACAAAGCTTTTTTTACAAAAAGCATTGCGCTTTTAAAAACGCTGAACAAGGATCAAGAGCCTCAATGGGGCTCTATGACTCCTCAGCATATGGTAGAGCATTTGGTTGGTTCATGGAGAATTTCAAATGGAAGAGCACGAGTTCCTCAAATGCTTGCTGATGGAGATGTTCAAACAAGAAGAGAATTCATTTTTAGCGATAAACCCTACGCTAGAAACATTTCTAATCCGACAGCCAAAATTCAAGGAAACGCTCCATTGCGCAAGGAGTCTTTGAGCGCAGCAATTGATCAATTGGAAGATGAAATGAATGCATTTTTCGATTTCCATGACTCGAATCCAAATGCTGTTGAAATGCATCCTGTTTTTGGATCCCTTGACGCAAATGGCTGGTTAATTTTCCAGACTAAACATATGACGCATCATTTGACGCAGTTTGGACTGCTTTGATATTACTGACTTATGAAGCTTGACGAAGAAATAAATAAACGCAAAACGTTTGCGATTATCTCTCACCCTGACGCAGGTAAAACAACTTTGACCGAAAAGTTTTTACTTTTTGGAGGAGCTATTCAAACTGCAGGTGCCGTTAAGTCAAATAAAATAAAAAAAACTGCTGCATCTGACTTTATGGAAATAGAGCGGCAAAGAGGTATTTCGGTTGCCACTTCAGTAATGTCTTTTGAATACCGTAATTACCTAATCAATCTCCTGGATACTCCGGGTCACAAGGATTTCGCAGAAGACACCTATAGAACACTTACAGCTGTTGATAGTGTTATTCTGGTTGTTGATAGTGTGAATGGTGTTGAGGAACAAACCAAGCGACTGACGGAAGTATGTAGGATGAGAGACACTCCTATTATCGTTTTCGTCAATAAAATGGACCTAGAAGGACAGGACGCCTTTGATCTTTTAGACGAACTCGAGACCGCTTTAGACATTAAGGTTAGACCTCTAAGTTGGCCCATTAATAAGGGCAAGCGATTTAAAGGAGTGTATGATCTTCATCAAAAAGGACTCAATTTATTTGAGGGAAGTAAAACCAAACTCACCAAAGAAATCCTGTCGATTAACGATTTGAGTGACCCTCAATTGGATAAACTTTTAGGAGAGGATGCAGAACAATTGAGGGAAGATGTAGAGTTGATCGAAGGGGTTTATGAGCCACTTAATAAGGAAGACTATTTGAGTGGAAAAATTGCTCCAGTATTTTTTGGCAGCGCGGTGAACAACTTTGGTGTCAAAGAAATGCTTGACACCTTCATTGAGCTAGCACCCACTCCACTGCCCCGTCCAAGTAACAAAGGTGATGTAGATCCTTTTTCGGAAAAGTTCAGTGGATTTATTTTTAAAATTCACGCCAATTTGGACCCAAACCATAGAGACAGAATAGCATTTCTGAGAGTGTGTTCGGGTACTTTTGAGCGCAATAAATTCTTTCATCATACGCGTTTAGGAAAGTCATTTAGATTCAACAATCCTTATTCATTCTTAGCTAGAGAGAAAAATGTAGTTGAAGTAGCTTACCCTGGGGACGTGATTGGTCTATATGATACCGGGAATTTCAAAATTGGCGATACACTGACAGAAGGATTAGATTTTACTTTCCAAGGAATTCCGAGTTTCTCTCCTGAGATATTTAGAGAAGTAATTAATAGAGATCCTCTGAAATCAAAACAATTGGATAAGGGAGTGAGACAGTTAACCGATGAAGGTGTCGCTCAGTTATTTATTCAACAGCCAGGAAGTAGGAAGATTATCGGAACTGTTGGTGAGCTTCAGTTTGAAGTAATCAAGTATCGACTCAAAGAAGAGTATAATGCATCTTGCGACTTGGTGCACAAAAACTTTTATAAGGCTTGCTGGATAACAACAACAGATCAAGAACAATTAAAGGAGTTTATCCGCATAAAAGCCAGTGAAATAGCTTTTGACAAGGATGACAACCCCGTCTTCTTGGCTCCTTCTGCTTGGATGCTTCAAATGGCTCAGGAGAATTATCCAAATCTTACGTTCCATTTCACCTCTGAATTTAAAACGGCTTCTCAAGTAGAACCTTAAGTATTTTGCCATATATTGGCTGTTGCGATCAGGTTGTTTCGCAAACCCCTACAAACAAAGGGTTTACATAAATTTGTTCGTATAGAATATTTACTATTTTTGACGCACTTAGTTTAAGTGTAATTATCACTTTTAAGATGAAAAAAAGATACCTAACATTATTACTTTCAGGCTCTGTAGTTGTTATGATGTCATCATGTGGCGGAGAAACAGATCAACCTGCACTGCCTCAAGAAGAACAAACGGTAATTAGACCAGCAGAACCTCTTGGTTTTGGAGACGAGGGTTCTCAGTCATATTCCGTGCCTAGTCCAAACGAATTGTTTTCAATCATTAAGGAAAGTAAACTTCCTTATAAAGGTGGATTGATTAATACTGAAAGTGTTAACTACTCTACATCGAAGACACAAGCTTTGAACTTTGGCCGAATTACAGCCGATATTGCATACACTGCTTCTTATGAGAAGTTTCAAGAGTCAATGGCAAATTTTGACAACCTTAGAAAAATTGGTGATGACCTAGGTATTTCATACGTATTCGATGAGTTTATGGTAAATCGTGTGAAGGACAACATGGACAATGCAGACTCTTTGGAAGTGATTTCAACCAATTCTTATCAAAGAATTATCGGAATGTTGGAGGAAAATGAAAAAGCTTCAACACTTGCGATTATAGCTGCTGGTGGATTTGCGGAAAGCATTTATATTCTCACCAATCTTATTGGTGAATATTCTGAAAACAACGAGGTGATTTATCGCTTAGCTGATGAGAAATTAGTTCTAGAAAATATTATGGACTACCTCACACTTTACAGTGAAGAAGAACGTGTTCAAGAAGTAATTACTGATATGGAATCAATGTCTTCAATTTTTCTAGGTTTAAACGAAGAAAAAGTTTCTGAAGAAAAAACAATAAAGGACGATAAAGTGATTTTAGGTGGTAGCCGAGTAATGATGTCCGCAGAGGAGTTCAATACTCTTAAAGAGGCTGCTACTACATTTAGAAATTCATTTGCGAATGCAAGTCAAAGCTAAGGTGATGGGAATGAAAAGTTTATTAGGATTAACTGTAATATTTTCTGGCTTGCTGACATTGTCAAGCATTGGCCAAGAATGCAATAACTTTCATAAAAGAAAGTGCTATGGGTCTAATAACCCTTATATGAGTTATAACACACAATCAAAAAGTGGAATGTTTGTTCTAGGACATACTTCTGACCTGGTGTTTGTGGCTCATTCTGGTCAAGACTACAGAGTAAGTCTATGCCAAGACAAGAAGGTTGAAGAACCTTTAAAGTTTCAAGTGGTAGATTCTAGAAGTGACGAAGTTCTTTTTGATAATCAAGACGCTGCATTAGACGTGCCTCCAGTTGAAGGTGAAGAAGAAGAAATGGGATTACCTCAATTCTTTGAGTTCAGCGCTGATGCGACCAAGAAGATTATTATTCGAATTACCGCCCCTGGACCACCACCAGAAGAAGGTGAAGGAAAAAAAGGTAAAAAAGAAGAACCAGATCCAGATGATATATTCTGTGTAGGAATTCTGTTAGAAAATATGCCTTCTCCTAAATTAGGATTTTAAAAATTACTAAGCCCTCCCAGTGAGGGTTTTTTTATGTCTTCTCAATTACAACAAATTTGGTTTTCTGACTTTGCTTTTCTCCTGATGGAATAAGAATATAAAATCTAACTTTAATGGAGGCTATATCAAGAATTGATGAATAGCTTGAATTAAAATTGTCCTTCTCCATCACCACCTCACCTTTCATATTAAAGATCATTAAACTGATAAGTGGCTAGTGGTAATAATCTCTGCTAGTGCTATTTTAGTTTTTTCATCCATTTATTTTGTCCTTTAAAGTGAATGCTCTCAAAAATAATTCATTAATAAAGTTTTCAGTTTCATCTTTTTCTTTTTTATGCATTCCAACGGTTTGTATAAAAGGTGATTCTAAATTTATCTAATTATATCCTTAGTTATGAAACCGCTATAAACCGAGACATTGGGTTATACTATACCCTTGAAAGCGTTTCGAAGATAGAAAACCGATTTAGAATCACACACCCCCAAGGTGATTTGAGGGTTTAGGTTCTGGCTTTCAGGTTTTTGTTGGTTTTGACGGATAATTGAGGTTTTTTTTAGTGTTTTTAAGTAAAAAACGGTCAAAAATAGACAAAATGGTGTGTTTTTGATTAAAACCTAGCTTGGTTAAATCTTTCGATTTTAGAAGCACAGGCTAAAAAGCAATGAATTATTCTTCTTGCAGATTCTTAACGTGGAGGTCTAGATAGCGGACTAAACACAAAAAAATAAAATCATGACAAAACCAACCTTAACCACTTTAGCCATTGGACTTTTAGTCTTGGCTAGTTCTGCTTCCTTC